>OLXN01000685.1_pt1 | contig 25812 bp, 22 predicted proteins | sample 1674021 | NCBI WGS metagenome assembly OLXN01 (sample SAMEA103958137, study PRJEB25191) | human gut metagenome | biome: human-associated habitat [ENVO:00009003]; feature: intestine environment [ENVO:2100002]; material: feces | place: Germany | collected 2013/2015
CTTAATTTATATGTTGGGATTTTTACCCGGATTTGCCTATCTCGGCGGTATGGATGAAAGACTTTTTACTCCGAGATTAAAAACACCGAGACTTGAAATTTTTGAAGGGGCTGTAGGAATCGGCGGAGAGCAAACAGGGATTTATCCTATTGCGTCACCGGGTGGCTGGCAATTGATTGGAAAAACGCCCGTAAAAGTTTTTGACAAAACAAAAAAGTCGCCTATATTGTATAAAGCCGGAGATTATATCAAATTTTTCAGCATAGATAAGGCAGAGTATCTTGAAATAGAAAAGCAGGTTGCAAACGGCACTTACACTCCTTCAGTCAGCGAGGTTGAATTATGATAGAAATTATTTCTGCAGGTATGCTTTCAACCATTCAAGACTTAGGCAGATTTTCAGTAATGAAAGATGGCTTTACTCAAAGCGGTGTAATGGATGCCTATTCAACAAGAATTGCAAACAAACTTTGCAAAAACGATGTTAACGCACCTGTTATTGAAATGACAATGCTCGGAATAACGGCTAAGTTTACGGATGAGCATATTTTTGCGATTTCAGGCGGAATTTTTGATATTTCGCTTAATAACAAGCCTATTAAAACAAATAAAGCGTACGTTGCAAAAAAAGGCGATATTTTAAGCATTAAGGGTGTTAAGCAAGGATTAAGATGTTATCTTGCGGTTGCCGGAGGCTTTGATGTTCCTTTATTTATGGGCAGTGCCTCAACAAATCTTAAAATAAATGTCGGCGGCTTTGAAGGAAGAAAGCTTAAAGCGGGCGATATTCTTAAAATCGGCAAAGCAGGCAAAATTAAAAATATCGAAAAGCGAGAGCTTTCGGAAAATACTTATGATAAAATAATAAAAGCAAGGGTAGTATTAGGCCCGCAGGACGATATGTTTTGCAAAAATGATTTAGCACTGTTTTCAAAGCAACAGTACACCGTTACATCTGACATTGACAGAATGGGTATAAGGCTGTGGGGAATTGCTTTGCGTGGCAAGGAAAAATTAGAAATAATTTCAGATGCAATTACCTTTGGCTCAATACAAATTACTAATTCGGGTATGCCGATTGTGCTTATGGCAGACCACCAAACAACAGGCGGATATGCAAAAATAGCAACAGTAATAAGTGCCGATTTGCCAAAGCTTGCACAGGCAAAACCGGGGGACAAAATCATCTTTGAGATCGTTGACGTTAATACTGCCGAAAAAATAGCAATTAAGCAAAAAAAGTATATTGATAAATTATTTTAGGAGTGCCTATGGATTATTCAAATATGTTGCCGCAGGAAGTAAAAAAACTTATCAGAAACGGCAAAATAAATTGCCAAACATCAGGTATGTGCAACGGCTATGCTCAGGCTAATCTTTGCATTTTGCCAAAGGATTATGCGTTTGACTTTTTACTGTTTTGTGTCCGAAATCCAAAGCCGTGCCCGATTTTGGAGGTCGGCGATGTCGGCTCAAAGCGTTTTAAAACAATGGCGAGTGAGGGCGATGTATGTAAGGATTTTCCAAAATACAGAATTTGGAAAAACGGCGTTCTCGAAAAAGAAGTTACCGATATAACCGATTATTGGCGTGATGATTTTGTATATTTTCTTATCGGCTGTTCTTTTAGCTTTGAAAGTGAATTATTAGAAGCTGACGTTCCTGTCAGGCATATTGAGGAAAACAAAAATGTGCCTATGTTTAATACGAATATCAAGCTTCAACCGTCAGGTAAATTTCACGGGAATATGGTTGTATCAATGCGACCTATTCCAAACGATTTAGTCGTAAAAGCGGTTAATGTTACCGCCTCTATGCCAAGAGTTCACGGTGCGCCGATACAAATAGGCAATCCCGAAGCTATAGGCATAAAGGATGTTACGAAGCCTGATTACGGCGACAGCGTAACAATAAACGAAGGGGAAGTGCCGGTGTTTTGGGCTTGCGGCGTTACACCGCAAAACGCAGTGATGCAAACAAAGCCTGAAATTGCCATAACACATTCACCGGGTCATATGTTTATAACCGATATAAAAAATGTCGACTTGAAATATTAGGTGATTATATGTATAAAATCAATTTGAATTGTGATTTAGGTGAGGGCGCTGCCTATGATGAACAAATTATTCCTTTGATTAACAGCGCTAATATTGCTTGCGGTTTTCACGCAGGTAATCACGATATGATGGAAGCTACTGCAAAGCTTTGTATCGATAATAATGTTGATATCGGTGCACATCCCGGTTATCCCGACAGGGAAAATTTCGGCAGAACAAATCTTGATGTAACTCCTAAACAGGTTTATGATTACACATTGGCTCAATTAGAGGCTTTAGGTAACGTCGTTGGAAGCACGGGCAAAATAGTTCATATTAAACCGCACGGTGCAATGTATAATCAAGCGGCAAAAAATAAAGAACTGGCAGACGCAATAGTTGATGCAATTATTGATTACGATAAAGATTTAATTTTAATGGCGCTTTCAGGCTCTCAAATGATTAAGTCGGCGAAAGAAAAGAAAATTAGATATGCAAGCGAGGTTTTTGCTGACAGAGCATACGAGGCGGACGGCTCGCTTAGAGCAAGGTCACTTGAAAACTCGATGATAACAGACGAAAATTTGGCTGTTGAAAGGGTTATTAAAATGGTGCAAACAGGAAAAGTTGTTGCCTACACGGGCGAGGAAATTAATATTGAGGCGCACTCTGTTTGTGTTCACGGCGACAGCGAAAAGGCGCTTGTATTTGTCAAAAAGCTAAACGAGGCTTTTAGAAAAAATAATATAGAAACAGTAAGTTTAATCGAGGCGATAAAATAATGGACCATCGTACTTATTTAAAGATTGATTTGAATAAGCTTGAACATAATTATAACAGTGTACGCAATAAGCTTCCAAGCGGCGTTAAGCTGCTCGGCGTAATTAAAGCTAATGCATACGGTAACGGCGCTGTTGAGATAGGCAAATTTCTTGATGATAAGTGTGACTTTTTCGGAGTTGCATGCATTGAAGAAGCTATTGAACTTAAAAAAGCGGGAATCAAAACACCGATATTGATTTTGGGAAGGGTATTTCCGTTTGATGTTGAAAAGGCTGTTAAATATGATATACGAATACCTATTTTTTCGTATGATGACGCAGTTACACTTTCAAACGAAGCAGTAAAGCAAAATAAAAATATGCCTTATCATTTTTGTATTGATACGGGAATGAGCAGAATAGGATTTCAAATCAACGAGGAAAGTGCTGATATTTGCAAGCGTATAACCGAGTTGCCTAACATTTTTGCAGAAGGTATGTTCTCTCATTTTGCAACCAGTGATGAAGCTGATTTGTCAAAAGCTATTGAGCAACGAAACAAGTATAAACGATTTTGCAAGATGCTAAGTGACAGAAAAATTGAAATACCTATTAAGCATCTGAACAACAGTGCCGGTATTATGAATTTTGACGAATATTTTGATATGTGCAGAATGGGTATTGTTACGTACGGCCTTTATCCGTCGGAGGAGGTTGATAAAAGCCTTCTTGATATTGAGCCGATAATGAGCTGGTACACAAAGATTTCTCATATTAAAGAGCTTGAACCCAAAAGGGAAATTTCATACGGCGGTACATTTATAACTGAGAAAACAACTAAAGTCGCAACAATTCCTATCGGCTATGCCGATGCTTTCCCTCGCTGCCTTTCTAACAAAGGCAAGGTTATTATTAACGGCAAATATGCAAAAATTCTCGGCAGAGTTTGTATGGACCAATTTATGGTGGATGTCAGCGATATTGATTGTAATATAAACGATGAAGTTGTTATAGTCGGCGCTCAAAACGGCGCTCACATTTCCATAGAAGAATTGTCAGACAGCGCATACTCTTTCAATTACGAACTCCCTTGCAGAATACCTGCTCGTGTTAACAGAGTTTATGTTTATAATGATGAAGTAGTTGAGGATGTAGGGCTTGTATAGCGAAAAGTTGTATCGCTCTCATATTATTAACTTTACTTTGCTAAATAAAAAGACTCCTGTTGGGGCGCACTGCATAAAGAAAAATGTGGTTTAAACTTTCTGAGTTTTGCCCATTGCACTATTAAAAAATCCTGCTAATACGCAAGTATTAACAGGATTTTTTCAATCATAGCTTTTATTTCCTTTATTTTATATTGGATATTCTTTGTTTATTACTAATAAAAATGCAGACACGAAAAAACCTATGGTAAATGGTTAGCTATCTGTTATTTCTTTGTTGTAACAGTCTTAGCTTTTGACCAGCCTGAATAAATCCTTATGGATTTGCCGTTAATCTTAACTGTCTTATAGGTGCGAACTCTTACATAATACTTTTTCTTGCCCGAAAGCTTTGAAATTTTCTTTGATACTGTTTTATTCTTGCCTACTGTTACGGTCTTAGCCTTGCTGAATTTACTTGAGGCACTGTACTGTACCTGATAGCCTGTTGTCTGTGTAGCCTGCTTCTTCCACTTTACTGTAAACTTCTTTGAACCTGCTTTAAGTGAGGAAATACTTGTTGCCTTTGGCTTGATTGTGAAATAAAGCGTCTTTGTTCCGCTGTATTTACCCTTAAAGGTAATCTTTACTGCGTACTTGCCAACATACTTTCTGCCTTTTGCATAAGACACAGTATAGTCAGTATTCTTAACAAGTGTCTTTCCTGTTCTGTCCTTAACAATAACCTTAGGTGTTCTAACCTTTCCGTTATATGTTAATGATGTTGCTTTAAGCTTTATGCTTGATGCATTTGGAATTACTGTTGTTGAAAGAGTTTTCTTACATACCGAACAGTAATTTACTATCTTGCCGTTTGCTGTTGGGGTTGCCTTTGTTACGGTTTGCTTTGTGGTGTGGGCAATCTTAGCAATATTGCCCCAAGATGCAAGGTCGGTTATTTCCTTTGTACCGAGTACATCTTCATAGAACTTGCCACAACCTTCGCACTTGTAGTATGCTTCCTTACCGCCCTCTGTGCAGGTGGCAGCTTTCGCAGCAACCAAAGTCAGATTGTGAGTGTGCGGTACAGTTTTGGCATATCCGCAGGTGTCGCAAACATTGTCAGAACCGTAATCGTGAGCCGCTTTGGTTGTTGTAGCATCGCAGCGAGTACATTTATGCCAGTGACCTGTGCTGTCGCCGGTCCAAGCGGTACTCCAATCGTGACCGAGAGCTGCGATATTGTCAACAGTCTTGGTCTGTGTATTTGCCCAAGCTTCAGTAAAGGCTGCTGTATAGGTTGTTTCGCCCTTTGCTGTGCAGGTCGGAGCCTTTGTCTGTGCGCTTGTTACAGTAGCAGTTGCAGTTTCCTTATGACCTGCATCACGCTTACAGGTGCGTGTTGCTGTGCAAACGGTGTTGTCTGCATTCCAAGTGTAAGCAGGTGCGTTCCAATCGTGATTGAGAGGTGCAATCTCTACGCTTGTTTTATCGGTAATTTCTACCGATCCTGTTGCATCTGCGAACCACTTGTCACAGCCATCGCAGGTGTAGTATGCGGAATTGCCCGCAGTAGTGCAGGTGGCAGCTTTCGCAGCAACCAAAGTCAGATTGTGAGTGTGTTCTTCGTTTTTATTTTTGTAATAATATGTAACAACCGTTCCGTCCGAAACAATAGGCTTATTCAAGCCGTCAACCTTTATAAATTCGTAATCATAAAGTGTTTTTGCCGGTGTTAAATCAAGCTTTGTGCCGTATGGCACGGTAAATGTTCCGCCGGTAGTGTTTGGAATTTCAGAGCCGTCCTCAAATTTATACTGAATTGAAACGGTTGTGTAACGCTGTGTTTCCGTATTGTCGTCAGCAAGCACATTTCCGTTTTCATCGAGCACCTGAAATGCCACGGTATCGCCGCTCTTAAGCTGTGCATCAGACGGAATTTGATAAATAAGCGAGCAACTCTTTAAGCCTGAATTAAAGTCGCTTTTGATGTGATCCAAAGCACCGAGCGGCCAGAAATTTGCCTTATCATTCCAAACAGGAATGTCAAAGGTTTGTACTGTTTGAAGCGGATTCCCCGATGAATCGGTCGCAACGCTTCCGTCGGAGTGCTTAATCCACATTTTGAATTTTAATTGTCGTGCATTTTTATCTGAAATGTTTTGAATAACAGTTCTAAGCTCGATTTTTTTACCGTTCATATTAGTATTAAATCTGCTTTTGCTGTTGCCGCTCAAAAGTCGGTCATTGCGATTATATGTGTAATTATAATATGAACTTGTTTCAAGGTCGGTAAAATCAGACGGCTTTGAATAAGCGCCCGTATATTCCTTAACCTCGGGAGTTGCAACATAAAGGTCTACATCCTTAACAAGCTGAGACATTCGCTTGAAGCCCTGCAAACGGCAAACCTCACAGAATTGATAGTTTGTGTCTCTCATTATGCACTCATAACTTGAAACAAGCATTTTTGAGCCGTAAGCATTGCGGCAGGTATATGTGTTTCTAAAACCTAAAAGCTGTCGCCATTTTATCTTTTCCGGGTCTTCAACCGAGGAAAGATTGAGTGATTTAAGTTCCTTATCGTCAAGCAAATATCCGTTACTGTATTCATCACCGAGACCGAGCAAACCGTGTCCAAACTCGTGTGCAAAAGTTTTTGACGCACGATAGCTGTCTGATGGCGAAATGAAATAATGGAAGCCGTATTCACGGTTATTATAAGCACCGCCGAAATCTGATTTTGTGTTTACAACCATAGCGAACTGAGCAATATAATCGTGAACATAATAATAAGGCTCATATTCCGAACCGGACGGAATTGTGTTTGGATCACACTTTTTTTTGATATGAGCATCGTGAATTTTCTCGATAAATTCAGGACCGATACATCTCTCAAAAATATGATTTTTCCACTGACTTCCGTGGAGATTATTAGAAATAACAGGCGAATTATATTTGTCGACTATAACATCAAAGAAGGTGCTTCCACCATTGTCAAAAGTCGATTCGGAAGCTGTGCAAAGAGCGTAAACATTGAATCTGTCGGCATAACTGCGATACGGTTCATATTTCATAGCGTCCTGCCAAAGTCGTTTGACATCATTGATGAATTTGCCCTGCTGACTTTTTGTGTATCCCTCGCCGCAAACGACAACAACCATATTTTCCGTGTCGCTGCGTGTTTTTTGGATGGTATAAACAGGGATGGTAGGATTAGAATATTTTCCGTCATTTGAATACCACGGGCCTAAAGTGAGTTGAATACTTTGCTCGGTGCTGACATTCCAATCGGCATTTGCATCTTCGGTAGGTTCCGAAATTGTATAATCATCCTCTTGTTTGTTTGGAGCAGAGACGACATAAGGGTTGCTTTGTGAGCCGCTGCCGGAAGTTGCAACAAAATATTCGGAATCAAGATAAAATGCAGGTCTTACGCCCAAATCGGAATACCACGGAGCATAACGACCGACCTGACCCGATGAACTGATATAACGCATATCGTGATTGCAATCGGTAACAGGAGTGCGAAGCCAATAAGGCCAAGCCATACCGTCATTATTATACGCAACATAATAACCTTTGAGATTTTTCCACACGGCATTAGCCTGCTTTACATCAAGAAGAAAAACCTTTTCGGTTGTAGTTTCAAAATATGAACTGTCGTAGTTTGCCACCGCTTCCGAAATATCGGTGTAGTATAACAAATCCGAATTTGCGTCTCCATCAACTATGCCCTTGTTGTATTCGGGATGAGAAACGAGAGAACGCTGGGTAACGGTTTTCATTGCCGCAATTTCAGATTTTGAAAAAGCGTTGAGAAAACCCGCTTTTTCGTTGTACGCTCCCACACCGCTTACATATCCGTCTTTCGGAGGGTTGCCGCAAAGCCAATCGACTTTGCCTTCAGCTGCGGTCGAATTTAACCAAGAACGCATATTGCTGTCTTTCCAATAGTTAGAACCGTAATCATCACGCTTATAGCTTCTGCTGTGTGATTTTGAATTGCTGTTGTCATTTGTTTTGGCATCATATGCAAGGGTGTCAACAATTTTGTCTGCAAGCATAAGCGGTCCGTTATTGTCAATGCTTACACATCGCCAAAGAATTGAGGCATTGTTATACGCGCCCATTTTAACATAGTCGCCAACTTTAATATCGGGCTTTGATGCCGCCTGAATGGTCATCGGCAAAACGGAAATTGCCATGCACAACGCCAAGAATATTGCTGTTATTTTTTTCGTAATTAAGTCACTTCCTTTATAAGCGGTGTATTTGCCATTATTATATTGTAAAGGGGTTGTATGTGTCAATGAAAATCCATTTAAATTTTTGTTAATTTTACAGCCGACACATTTAATATTACACGAAGAAGAAAATCTTATCAAATATGCAAAAAGGCTTCTGCCCAAAACAGGGCAAAAGCCTTAAAAATTATGCGATTTTTAGGTTTAGTTGCAAGCCAAGGGGGACTATTTCATCTGCCCGAAAACACGTTTTTGAAAAAAGTGTTGCAAAAGCGGTTGAACACAAAGATTTTCATATCCGATAAGCCTGAATTTTGCAAAGAACGCAGACACTTTGCCCGAATACCGCAGTAAAAAGCAGTATTCGGGCATAAAAATAGGCTGAAAGTAAAACTTCCAGCCTTGTGGCAGATTATATCAACCTGTCAAGTCACGGTAGTATTTGCTTCGCAAATCTCCACCTTAAAGACTTGACAGAACGATATTACGGGTTTAATTGCATTATAAACCCGTAATAACGATTCTTCGAATCCTTATCTTCTTCTATCGAAGAAAAAAACAGACATCCGAGCGGATGTCTGTTTTCTCTTGGCAGAGGTATAAGGATTCGAACCTTAAATGACGGAGTCAGAGGCTTGCAATCTTTTTTCAAAACCGCCTATTTAAGCCGTTTTTCAGACTTTGCGTCTCTCAAAAATCTCTCGGAATTTTATTTTTGCTTAGAACCGCAAATTCGTATGAGGAATTGCGAACCCTACAATGAGGTGTCGTTTGAAGCTCAAAGTCTACTGATCTGTTTTTTATTCCGCAATCAGCGTTTTATTTTTTCAGATAATGCTGACTCAATTAATTCAACCATTCTATTATATTTAGAATTTTCTAATTTATAATAAACAGGATTTCCTTTATGACAGATATCAAAATAAAAATAATCTTTATTTAGTGTAATATCTAAAGAATTTTTATCGAGATTTAATTTCTGACCGTCTGCAAAAATGAGTTTCAATTTATATTCTCCATAATCAGACATAAGTGATTTTTCACTTTCTAATCCCTTATCATAATCATTTAAATAACTGTTAATATCATCAATTTTATTTTCATTACATTCTTTGATAGTGTTTACTATTGAACTAATCACTTCCTTGTCTGTTATAGTGCCGATCAACAAGGGGCGAATGTCCTGCCCTGTAATATTTTCTTCTTCGGGTAGGTCAATAGTATAATCATAGAATTCGTCTTGCCAAATCTCAATACCAATAATTTCGTTATCGCCTTTTGCTGTGTACAAATTTAATAAATCTTCGATAGTATAGTCGGTAGTTAAACCATTCAAGTAGAATATATAATATTCATTATTGGTCTGAACTATAATTAAATTATCACTTTTGGCATATTTATAAACCAACGCTTTATAAAATTTATTGTTTTTAGCTTCTTCAACAGTCATTGGTACATAATATGACAAGTCATTAGTAAGATTAAAATAATCAAGCTTACATACTAAATCACCTATTTCTGATTGCTTTAACTCAATATTATTGTTCTTATCCGCTTTTGCATCTCCAAAATAATACTGCGAATAAATCTTATTATCAATAATAATTTTTTGCGGATATTTAGTATTTTCAATTTTAATTTTTATAGTCCTATTATCAGTAGAAAAGCCCTTATTATTTGTTGATGAATTATGTGTAGTTTCAAAAGTATCAGAAGAATTATTATTTAAATATTTAACTGTTGATATTGAGGTTACAAGTATCATAAAACAAGCAGCAAATGATAAATAAGCAACTTTCTTTTTTCTTTGAATTTGATTATGCTTTGAAATTTCTGATTTAACACCGGCTAATGTTTTTTTATACAAATCATCCGGTAATTTTAATTGATTATTATATTCGGTATAATTCATAATATACTACTCCTTTTCAAGATAGGTTTTCATTTTACTTTTCGCTCGTAACAAATGAGACTTTATGGTATTCTCATTGCTTTTCATTATTTTTGCTATATTTTTTATTGGAATTTGTTCATAATAAAACAGATAAATTACAAGTCTTTGATTTGCGGTTAATTTTTTCATAGCTCCTTCTAAATCTAAATGATTAGTTGTTGCTTTTTCAAATTTATTATCCACAATTTTAATTGTATCATCTAATTCCAAATTTTGACGTGATTTTGAACGAAGAACATTTTTACTCAAATTTGCTGTTACTGTAAGAATCCAAGCTTTTTCATGATTATCATCGTTAAATGTTTTATTAGAAATAAAATATTTAATAAATACCTCCTGAACAATATCTTCAGCATCATCTTTATTCAAAAGAAAATTGTATGCTGTTCTAAAAACTATACCGGCATACTTTTGATATAAATCATCAAAACGCTGATTGTCAAATTCAATTATGGACATATAATTCATCACCTCCTATAAATGAAACACATATTGACTAAAAAAAGTTGCAAAATTTTTTGTATGTATACTGCAACTTTTTAGTATGGTTATGTGTTTACATTATAAACGCAATTAATCACAAAATAGTTATATGAAATTTGGAGGAATGCAAATGAAAACTATTAAAATTATATTAACTTGACCTAATGTGAATTTCAAGTAAAAAGCGATCTGATTATTACAGACCGCTTTAGTTTTTTGATGGCTACTTTTGCATTTTTGATGCATAAACAATATAAAAGCCCGGAATGAAAAAAGTGAATGAAAAAAACGATGATTTTTTAATAAAAATCTGCGGCTTTTGGATCGATTTTGAAGCGGATTTCAAGCCGTCGATTTTAAAGCAGGATAAAGCTGACCAGTGCCACAAAGCCCATACCAAAGGCGATGATCGATTGTATCGAAAAGGGCGTTACCACCAGGCAACTGATTTTGGTGGTGCTGGACGAACCTACGGCGGCTTTTGGATCCGATTGTGGAGAACGAGATTTACAACCGCTTCAATTCCTTTGTGCAAAGCAAAACGGCCATTTACATTTCGCATCGGCTGTCCAGCTGCGTCTTTTGCGATACCATCGCCGTGTTTGATCACGCAAGGCTGGTGGAAAGCGGCACGCATACAGCGCTTTTGGCTGCCGACGGCCAATATGCAGCGCTGTGGAACGCGCAGGCAAAGTATTATGTGTAGCCTGCAGCAGCACAACAATGCCGCTCCCGGCGAAAACGAAAAAATGAAGGAAAAAGCAAAAAACAGACATCCGTGTGGATGTCTGTTTTTTTTTTGCAAAATGTGGCAGCGGTTTTATTGACATCCGTCCAAAAATGTGATTTGATATACACAGAGCGCTTTGGTATTGTAAAGACAGCCGGGGCGCGCACAAAACAGCTTCAGATTGCAAAATGACATTTTGCGACAATGTTATGCTTTTGACAGTAGGAGGAGATTTTTATGAATAGAAAGAATATAGGTATAGCTTTTGGCGCGCTTTGTGGGCTGGCAGCTTTAACTGCAACGGCAGCGGAAATATTCTATGATATCTCAATCAACACGAAATCGCCTATCCATATGAGTAAACTCAACAACTTGGTTCAAAAAGCCACGAATACTGCCGGCAATGAAGAGGAAGCAAGTGCAAAATACAGCGGTATGACAGGCACGCCGGAAATTAAAGAATGGTATGCTACACACGGAGAGGATGTGTATATTCTGTCTGATTCGCTGCGCCTGCACGGAAAACGGTTCAAAAATACCGGCACAAAATATGTTCTCGTATGCCACGGCTACACAAGCAAGGCCAAGCATATGGCCGGATTTGTTCATAAATTTTACACGCTTGGTTATAATGTTTTGGCAGTAGATGCAAGAGCCCACGGCGACAGCGAGGGAACAAAAATCGGTATGGGCTGGCCGGAGCGTGTGGATATTATAAAGTGGATAAACCGGATCCTTTCATGGGAGCCGAACGCCCGGATCGTTCTGCATGGTGTATCCATGGGGGCGGCAACGGTTTTGATGGCGTCAGGTGAAGATTTACCCGGAAATGTGAAGGCTGTTATTGCAGATTGCGGCTACACGTCGGAATGGGATGAGTTCCAACGGGAGGCGGATACCCTGCATATTCCGTGGTTCCCCGTGCTCAACGCCACATCGGTATTGTCAAAGATTCGTGACGGGTATGATTTTAAGCAGGCCAGCGCCCTTGCACAGGTGAAAAAGAGCCGCATACCAACGCTGTTTATTCACGGCTCGTCGGATGAGCTTGTGCCGTACAGTATGCTGGGCGAATTGTATGCGGCTGCAGCCTGCGAAAAAGAGAAACTTACCGTAGAAGGCGCAGGCCATGCGCTCTCGTCTTCTGTTGCGCCCACGCTGTATTGGCGTACAGTCGAGGATTTTATCGCAAAGTATTTAGATAGGTAAGCTGAATTTATTTGCCATTTATGCGGAAATGTGTAAATATAAACGCCCGGGAGAAGCGGTTCGTTATGGAGGATGCGCCGGCGTTTGGCGCTAGGATCGTCGCCGATTTGACAGGTAAATAGGACTCCACGCAGCGGCGCACCAAACGGTGCGTCGCTTTTGCATCCTGCGTGCTAATGCTGTGTTGCAAAAGACGGTCGGGTGTGGTACGCTTGTATTAGAATTCTATGCATTTTTGCAAAAAGGGGAGGGTGCCTGTGTCTGCCAACCGTAAGGGCTTGTCTGTAACGGAACGCCATGTGTTGCGCAGTGTGGCCATTGCCGTCTTGTTTGTGCTGTCCGGCGTGTTAGGGCATATTCCCTTGCCGTTGTCTTATGTAAAAACTCTTATGGAATGGGCAGGGTACAGCATTGTCCTGCCGACTGTGTACGAGAACAAGCACAGACCAATCACCGATGACGAACGCCGAATGATACTTGAAACCATACCAAAGCACTATGCAGGAACAATGGTGCTTACGATGTTGTGCTGCGGACTTAGACCGATAGAAATCCGAAGAATGAAGTGGGATTGGATAGATTTTGAAAACGCAATTCTGACAGTCGGCAAATCCAAAACGGAAGCAGGAACAGGACGAAAGATACCAATTCCGCCTGTACTTTTAGATGCATTAAAGGAACATAAAGCAAAAGAACTCAACAACGAATATGTATTCGTAAAGTACGAAAAGCACACACGCATGGATGACAATGCCTTCTATCAAAGCTGGAAAAACTTCGTAAAGGAAATGGACTTAGCAAACGGAGCATATCTTTATCGCAATCAAGTAAAGAACTCAATCATAGCACCCGACTTCGAGCCATACCTACTGCGCCACACTTTCTGCACCGACTGTCAGGCAGCCGGAGTACCAATCAATGTGGCAAAAGAATGGATGGGACACTCTGACATATCGGTAACCGCAAAAATATACACGCATATGGTAGACGAAGTATTCGAGCAGAACCGAATGAGAATGGCTCAATATGCAGTAACTAAATCTCAACAAGTTGAAAGCCCAACAGCAACAAACTGATATATAAAAAAATAAAAGGATAGTCGAGAAATAAACTCGGCTATCCTTCAAATTCTTCAACAACATTTATTATATCGAGACCATTTTGTTTTGCATAGTCAACAGTGTATGCCGTGCCACCCTCGTGCTTTGTAAGAAAGCAAATGCAAGCTGAACTACAATCAACAAGGTGTCGATTTCTTTTTTGCATACATCCGTTATAGTAATAAGGAGCAAGAACCTTTACCTTATCAGCTCTCGACTGAATATCATTATACACATCAATATCTTGTTGCTTCCAATATTTCGTTTGGTTTTCACATGGCAACACTAAGATGAGTTTAACTTCGGGATGAGTTTCTTTTACCGACAAAACAGCCTGTGCAGCAATGGTATCAAACCCCAAAGCACCGCCTGTGCCGAAGTATTTGAAACCTTTAGAAACAAGCAGGGTAATGACAACCTTCGTCTGTTCAAAGACCATGTCGGGCGTATAAGGGGCAATGTCACGATGCCCTGTAAAACAACATGTTTGGCTTTTATAATCCATTGAAATCACCGCAGAAAAGCAAAAAGAGCGTAGCCGAAGCTACGCCCAAAAAACACTTGCTTCAAACTTTCTGCCAGGAAAATTTCATAGTTTGGAAGAACCAAGCGTATGACAAAGAAGCGTGTGTTTTTATCAAAAGATAAAAAGCCACGCTTGGTTCTTAAAACAAAACTATGGATATGAAATTTTCCTGGCAACAAGATTATATCATTAATTGCACAGACAAGTCAAATGGATTGTAAATTAAATAAAAATACTCTCACTAAATACTTAGTAAGAGCATTAAAAGTTGTATGCTATTTATGAATTAATTTTGCTAATAACTTGTGATACGAGCGCGGCAATTACTGTTTCAACAGACGGTTCTTTGCCGTCATAGGAAAGTTCATTCCAAAAATTTTTTGAATCTGTTTGTGAATTATTCATCGCTTCATGAATTGCAAACTCGATTTCTTTTTTTACCGAACCAACTGTTGTTCGGTTTTCTAATGCTATTTGTTTTAAGATTTCTTCCATATTATAATTCCTCTCTATCACTGATTGTGTATTATCATCACTGACAGTTATAGTTATAGCATAATATTTATGTCGAAGTCCCAAAAAATTTGTCGACAAGAGAAAAATAATATTTATGGAAGAATTTGCTTTGAATGTTTCATCATCGTATCAATTACTTCATAAATTCTGTTCCTGTCCTCCGGTACAAGTTTTTCAAGTTTCTCATTAAGCAACGAATCCTTAACTTTATATCCATTATCAAGTACATCTGAAAGAACCATATCAGCTGAAACACCTAAAGAATTTAATATATTTATGAAAGTTTCAAGTGAGGGAATTCTTTCTCCTCGCTCAATCATACCTATATAATTAGTTGTCAAATCCGTTTTTTCCGCCAAATCTTCTTGACGCAATTTCTTTATTTCACGAAATTTTCTTATATTCTTACCAATTGTATCAAGTTTCATCTCAATACCTCCTTAAGTGTGTTTCAACAACTAATAGTATAGATTGTGTTTGTTTTTACTTACACGCACTATAAGGAAGTCATACCAACTAATAGTATTGATTTTTTCTTTTTAATACTATATAATATTAAAAAGATAGATAACAAAAATCTATCTTGTAAATATTGTGTCAAATAAGTTCAATCTAACGAGTGTTAATATTTAAATCCAGCGTGTGTCTTTATTGTTCATAAAAACACGCAGTTATATTCATATTCTATTTTATTGATATTTAAGTTTATCACGCTGAAGCTATACAATTTATAGCTTCGTTCTTTTTGTTTTACTATAATTTTGTCGATTTTTTCGATAATTTTGCACTTTTTATTTATTTAATTTGATATAAATGTTAGTTTTAAAAGTGAAACGCTTTTTTACGCTTCTATAGATTTAATGCACTTTCTCTATAAAAATTTGTTACGCAAGTCTTAATTAACTGCGATGAAAGGATGAGAAAATATGAGAAGTTCTAAGTTTACAAACCATAGTTATTTTATCTATATAGTTGAGGAAACAGTTAAGTGTAATAACTGTAATACTACAACAGATGGAATGGTTATCATATTTAATCAGGGAGAAAAGGTTATATCTTTGTGCAAATATTGCAGTGCAAATTTGCAAGAAATTTTATATTGCTATCTCAAAGGAATAGAACATATCTCGACAATCACCAAAAGCAAAATAGATGTATCTGTAAATAAAATCAATGACGATCAAAATGAATTAAAGATTTTAGATTACAAAATAGTCATGAGTGATGAAGATTTTTTGAGTTTCTATCGTAAAGTTAATGCTGTAAATTATTTTTATTATGAAACATACAAAACAAGTTTTAAAAAGTGTTCACATTTATGGAAAAACATAACTCATTATTGGCTCAATAAAAAATACCAAAATAAAAACTATTCCAGAGATTCTGTAATTCCACACGAAAAAGCTCTTGAAATAAATCTTATCCGAATGAACAAATATTTATCAAAAAGGAACAGAATCAAAGACAAAAACAATCTTGTTGTTATGCCTGATTTATTGAATGCTGCTCCGGTAAATAGGCTGAAAGTAAATCAGCACTGCTCATTATATGATTTGAAATGTTCTTTACACGGAAACAAACAAGCACAGGCATTTTTCTGTACCGGCAGAGTAGACGGATTCAGTTATGCACTTTGCTTTGATTGCTATTCCGCATTATGTAAAGTAATGTTGAAATTAGTGATAGATACGAAATTAGAAAAAGCCGAGGTTGGGTTAATAAAAATAACTCGAAACGAGGGCAAACATAGGTGCTTTATGTGTGGAAGATGGACGAAATCAAATTATACGATTACAATAAAAAGCGATGAAAGTATAACTATTTGTGATAGCTGTTTTAAAAATATATACAATACTCTCTTAACGAATAGTTTGACTAAAGAAATATTCCCCAACCTATATAGAGAGCATAAAGAATTAAAGAAAATTTTTATTGAAAACTCTCGTAAATAATTTTATATGTTAATAAAGCGATCTGCACTAAAACAGATCGCTTTATTTTTTTTGACGACTACCTTTGCATTTTTGATGGATAAACAATATAAAAGGCTAAAATAAAAAATGCCCTGAAAAATCAGGGCAGAGTAAAAGAAAAAAGAGCTGATTTTTCAGCTCTTTTTTATGGCAGAGGTATAAGGATTCGAACCTTAAATGACGGAGTAAGAGCCTTGCAATCTTTTTTCAAAACCGCCTATTTAAGCCATTTTTCAAACTCTGCGTCTCTCAAAAATCTCTCAGATTTTTATTTTTGCTCAGCACGGCAAATTCGTATGAGGAATTGCGAACCTTACACGAGGTGTATAAAGAAACTCTAAATCCGCATTATTATTTAAATTACCATTAAATAATAATTTATCTCCGAATGGAACAGGATTTACATCAGTTTTGTCATACTCTTTAATGTAAAAGCAAGAGTAGAAGCATTGTGCAAAAAAGCCGAGGTTGTCGGAGGGATTATTCCGACAACACCAAGCACAATTAATGCAGTGTTAAACGACATAATAGAACGGTAATTCGACCTGATTCTTGCCATCAAAAGATTGCTTATTTCTTTAAGTGTTACAAGAGAATTCAAATCATCACTTGAAACGGTTATATCCGCAATTTCCCTTGCTATTGCAGCACCTGAACTTATTGCTATTCCCACATCTGCTTTACTCAATGCCGGTGAATCATTTATGCCGTCGCCCACCATAATAACAGAATTGCCGTCAGTTTGCATTTTTTCAATAAACATAGCTTTGTCCTCGGGCATAACTTCCGCATGGTATTCATCAATTCCCAATTTTTCTGCAACAGCCTTTGCTGTGCGTTCACTGTCACCGGTCATCATAACAATTTTGCCTATGCCGTTTGCCCTCAAATCGTCAAGCGTTTGCTTAACATTGTCTTTTATAGGGTCCTCAATGCAAATCACGGCAACAAGTGTGCGGTTGATTGCCATATAAAGGTGTGAATATTCGTTTGGTATTGCATTGAATTTGTCTTGTTCATCTTGCGGCACGGTGCAGTTTTCGTCCTCAAAAACAAAATGATAACTGCCAATAACAACCTTTTCGTCGCCGACAAGGCTTGAAATTCCATGAGCTACAATATATTCAACCTTTGAATGCTGTTCCTCGTGGTCAAGACCTCTCGCCTTAGCTTCGTTAACAACGGCATTTGCAACCGAGTGCGGGAAATGTTCCTCAAGGCAAGCGGCAAGTCTGAGCATTTCAGCCTTGTCGTTGTTGCCGAATGTGATTATGTCTGCAACTTTCGGGTGTGCGTTTGTCAGCGTTCCGGTTTTATCAAAAACAATAACATTTGCCTTTGAGAGCGCTTCAAGGTATTTTCCGCCTTTAACGGTTGCGTTATAATTACTGCATTCGTTGATAGCAGACAAAACCGCAACCGGCATTGTAAGTTTTAATGCACAGGAATAATCCACCATAAGAATAGACAACGCCCTTGTTACATTTCGTGTAACTGCATATGTAAATATCGTGCCGAACAAACTAAACGGAACAAGCCTGTCCGCAAGGTTTGATGCTTTGCTTTCAAGTGATGATTTCAGCTTTTCCGAATCTTCAATCATTTTTACAATTCTGTCGTATTTGCCCTGACCGTTAATCTGCGTAACTTTTATAATACACTCGCCGCTTTCAACAACCGTGCCGGCATACACACGAGAACCCACCATTTTGTTCACGGCAACACTTTCGCCAGTAATAGCTGATTGATTAACCGTTACACCGCCGTCGATAACCTCACCGTCAAGCGGTATCATATTGCTTGTGCGCAGAACAATTTTGTCGCCTACATTAACCTTGTTTGTAGAAACTAAAACCTCTTCGTCATTTTTATTCTTTAACCACACTTTTTCAATTCCGAGCGACATTGTGTTTGCAAGGTCATTGACAGATTTTTTGTGGGTCCATTCTTCAAGAATTTCACCGATTTTGAGTAAAAACATAACGCTTGAAGCCGTTTCGAAATCACCTCTTATAAGCGAAACCGTAATTGCCACAGCATCAAGAACCGAAACGCTCAGCTGTCCTTTGGCAAGCGACTTCAATGCCTTTAATATATATTTTATAGATTTAATATAAGCAAGTGCAATTCTTAAAGGTAAAGGATAAAATATTTTTCTGAAATAGCGCAAAGCGATTGTCATAATAAGCTTTTCTTCATATTCACGCTGAACAAGCCTTGCTGTGCCGACAATCTCAATGTTTTTCACTTCATCATTTTCAAAGCTGAAGTGAGCAAGAATTTCAATCAGTTCGCTCCTGTCAAAAGAATAATAAATAATCAAGTCACAAGTTCTTTCATAAACCGTAACATCATCAATTCCGCTGATTGATTTCAAGTAAGCATCTGCCTTATCCGCTTCTTCAATTGTCATATTTTCTTTGCAAAAATGCACTCTCATTCTGTTTTTTGTTTCGTGCAAGATTTGACATTTCATAACATTTACCTCAAATTGCTAAAAGGCTGCCAATTTGACAGCCTTTTGATAATTTATGCGTTTGCAACAGCTGCGTTTTCAATAACGCTCTGTTCTGCTTTTTCCTGTGCTTCGGCTGCTTTTTTCTCGTTAATTTCTTTAGCCTCTGCCAAAATATCGTTTGCGTTTTCTTTAATCTCTGTTACTGTTTTCATCACAGAATCTTTAACTCTCAAACCAAAAGCCGCAGTGTGAGCATATGCTTTTTTTGCATCCTTGCTTCCCAAAGCCTTAACTCCTGCCGTACCAAACAGCACACCGCCTGCAAATGCCGCAAGTTCACTAATCATAATAAAATCTCCTTTCAAATTCGTCTTTAATTTGTTATATTTATCAGGTTAGCATTGCCTAACCTAATTCTTAACTTTTATTATATTCAAAAAATTATTGATGTCAACAATTTTTGATACTTTTTGGCAAAAATTCACAAAATATATTATATTGCTTGAAAAATCGAACCATAACGCTTGACAGAGTAATATAACAGTGTTATACTTAACACGATGTAACAGTGTTATATGAGGCGTAAAAATGTCAAACGAAGAATCAACAACCTTAAAAAATATATTGTCGGCAGGCAAAGCAGAATTTTTGGAAAAAGACTTTAACTCGGCTTCGCTTCGTAATATTGTAAAAACCGCAGGTGTAACAACAGGAGCATTTTATGGTTATTTTTCTGGCAAGGAAGCGCTTTTTGCCGCTCTTGTTGAAGAGCACGCAAAAGCTATAATGAACATATTTATGTCTGCACAGGAGGATTTTGAAAAACTGCCTGACGAAGAAAAAGCAAATCATATGGGAGTTGAAAGCCGAACAAGCCTTAACGAAATTGTTGATTACATTTACGAACATTTTGACGAATTTAAGCTAATCATTTGTAAAAGCGAAGGCACATCATACGAGAACTTTATTCATAATATGGTGGAAATTGAAGTTGAAGAAACCTATCAATTCATTGATGCTTTGCGCTCGCAGGGCAAGGATGTTCCAAACATAGAAAAAGCGGTTTGCCATATGATTGTCAGCGGTATGTTTTCGGGCATATTTGAACTTATTGAACACGATATGAAAAAAGAAAACGCTAAAAAATATGTAAGCGAATTCCAGGACTTTTATATCGCAGGTTGGTCAAAAATTTTAGGGCTTTAAGTCCTTTAATTTTTAGATATGAGTTAGCAACGACTAACTGAATACTTATATAGGAGGAATTAAATTGAAAGAAAAAAAGGAGTCAAACTTTTCAAGACTGATGGACTATGCCGAAAATTATAAGTATTTCACTTATATATCTTTGGTGCTCAGTGCAGTCAGCAGTGCGCTTGCTCTTCTTCCGTTTTATTATATATGGAAGATAATCAAAGAAGTGCTTGAGGTTATGCCGAATTTTGAAAACGCTACAGGTATTGTAAAAAACGGTGTGATTGCGGTTGTTTTTGCTGTGTTGTCTATGATAATTTACATTGCGTCATTGATGTGTTCACACACAAGTGCATTTAGAGTTCAGGCAAATATGCGAAAACAGATGATGCACAAAATTGTACAATTACCTCTTGGGGAAATTGAAAAATTCGGAAGCGGAAAACTACGCAAAATTGTAAACGATTGCTCCGGAGCAACTGAAACCTATCTTGCCCATCAGCTTCCGGATATGGTTGGTTCGGTTGTAACGCCTATCGGCTTGCTTATATTCCTGATTGCGTTTGATTGGCGATTTGGTTTAATTTCACTTATTCCGATTGTCTTGTCATTTGTCGTTATGATGACATTTATGACAGGCAAAACGCTTCAGCAGAAAATGGCAGAATATCAAAATGCGCTTGATGATATGTCAAACGAAGCAGTTGAATATGTCAGAGGTATTCCCGTGGTAAAGGCATTCGGTCAAAGCGTATTCAGTTTCAGAAAATTTAAAAAATCTATTGATTCTTACAGCGAATGGGCAATCGCCTATACAAAAAATCTACGCTTGCCAATGGCAATGTTCACTATGCTGATTAACGGCATTTTTGCGTTCATTATTTTTGGCGGATTGATTTTTGCAAAAGGCGAAATAACAAATGAGTTGATACTTAATATTTTGTTCTATGTAATTATCACTCCGATTTTAACAGTAACAATGACAAAAATAATGTTTCAAAGCGAAAACAAAATGATTGTTGCCGATGCATTTAAGAGAATTGATAGCGTTATGAACATTTCACCTTTGGAAGCAACAAAATGTCAAAAACCGACAGATGCATCTGTTAAACTTAAAAATGTAAGCTACAGCTATGACGGAGAAATTAAGGCAATTAACAATGTTTCGCTTGATATTAAATCAGGTCAGACAGTTGCATTTGTCGGTCCGTCAGGCAGCGGCAAAACAACGCTCGCAAACCTTATTACAAGATTTTTTGACGCAGACAGCGGTGAAGTGCTTGTAGGCGGAGTTAATGTTAAAAATATCGCAAAAGAGGATCTGACAAACGCCGTATCGTATGTGTTCCAGGACAGCAAGCTAATCACAGGCAGTATATTTGACAATATTCGCCTTGCAAAGCCGGATGCGGATTTGGATGAGGTTATGTCGGCACTCGAAAAAGCTCAATGTATGGATATTATCGAGAAGTTTGACAGCGGAGTTGATACCGTTATCGGTTCAAACGGTGTTTACCTTTCAGGCGGCGAGGCACAGAGAATAGCCATTGCGAGGGCAATTCTTAAAAATGCACCGATTGTTATTCTTGACGAAGCAACCGCTTTTGCGGATCCTGACAACGAGGTTAAAATTCAAAAGGCGCTCAATGAGCTTTCAAAAAGCAAAACCGTTATTATGATTGCTCACCGACTTTCAACCGTTCAAAATGCGAATTGCATATATGTTTTTAAGGACGGTAGGTTGATTGAACAAGGTGAATCGGGAGAACTCTGCAAGCAAAACGGTGTGTTTGCAACAATGCTTGAAAATTATCTCACATCGGTTAAATGGAAGGTGGCAAAGGAGGAACTGAAATGATTGAAAAACTTATGCACAAATACGCACTTTCAAGACAGGGTGCAAAAGATTTAATAAAGGGTGTTGTTGCTTGCACCTTACAAAACATTTCATTTATGTTTCCTGTAACCTTGTTATATTTATTTGTTAAGGCATTATTGAACGGAAATGTAAGAAACAATACGACTTTCTTTGTCGGCGGAGCGATTATATGTTTGTTTGTCATTTTTTGTATAACGCTTTGGCAATATAATTCAACATTCCTTGCGACTTATGTTGAAACAGGAACAAGAAGACTTGCTCTTGCCGAAAAGTTGCGTAAAATTCCGCTTTCTTTTTTTGCAAAAAAGGATTTGGCGGATTTGACAAGTACGATTATGGCGGACTGTACTTATCTTGAAACAGCGTTTTCGCACTTCATTCCACCGTTTGCAGGTTCGCTTATTTCAACGGTTATCATCGCAATCAGCCTTTTCTTTTTCAATTTTAAAATGGCACTTGCTTCTCTTTGGGTGCTTCCGGTTGCGTTTATCATAGTCGGTTCATCGGCTAAGGTTCAGGAAAAGCTCGGTCAAAAATCAATGAAGGCAAAAATAGACTGTGCAAACGGTATTCAAGAATGCATAGACACCGTTGCAGATTTAAAATCAAACAACGCCGAGGATAGATACCTTGCAACACTTGACAAAAAGATTGAAAAGGTAGAAAGCAGAGCACTTAAAAGCGAATTCGGTACAGCGATTTTTGTGTCAAGTGCTCAGATGGTGCTCAAACTCGGTATTGCAACAACCGCACTCGTCGGCTCGTTGTTACTAGTAAAAGGTGAGCTTGATGTACTTACATTCTTTGTATTTTTGCTTCTTGTTTCCCGTCTTTATGACCCTATGCAAGCCGCACTAATAAATCTTGCCGCAATCATCAGCACAAAGACAAATGTTGCCAGAATGAATGAAATTTTGGACCATGAGGTTCAATCGGGCGATACAAAAATCAACAACAACGGATACGATGTTGTATTCAACAATGTAAGCTTTGCGTACAATGACGATAACAAGGTGCTCAATAATGTAAGTTTTGCCGCAAGGCAGGGAGAAATCACCGCTTTGGTTGGTCCGTCAGGCGGCGGCAAAACCACGGTTTCAAGGCTTGCCGCAAGATTTTGGGACGCTTCAAGCGGAACAATTACAGTTGGCGGTATGGATATTTCACAAATTGAACCCGAAACCCTGTTGAGCCTTTATTCAATTGTTTTTCAGGATGTTACACTTTTTAACACTTCGATTATGGAAAATATCCGCCTTGGAAAAAAGGGCGCAACCGATGAAGAAGTGCTTTTTGCTGCAAAACTTGCAAACTGCGATGAATTTGCAAATAAGATGCCCAACGGTTACCATACGGAAATCGGTGAAAACGGCTGCAATCTTTCGGGAGGAGAACGCCAAAGGATATCTATTGCCCGTGCATTTTTGAAAAATGCGCCTATCGTTCTCCTTGATGAAGCAACAGCTTCTCTTGATGTTGAAAACGAAACGCTTATTCAAACGGCATTGTCACGGCTTATCAAAAACAAAACCGTTCTTGTCATAGCGCACCGAATGAGAACGGTTGAAAATGCCGATAAAGTTATCGTGCTTGCAAACGGTACTGTTGCAGAATCCGGCACTCCGAATGAACTTGTGAATAAAAACGGATTGTTTAGGCATATGGTTGAACTTCAAACCGCCTCACAAAATTGGACTATATAAACTTATATGCATAGAATAAATATCCACCCGCATAGCGGGTGGATATTTCAGCGTGTAAAATGTGTTATAACTGCTTTTTCTTATAGCCGCAATCGCAATACGGCCCGCCGGAAGCAAGGGTGTATTCACGCACAAAATTGGTGGTGCCGCCTGCTTCGCTCATGGTGTAGTCCAGATGGCACAGGGAGGGAGTCAGGTCGTATAGCCCCAGTTCTTTCATCAGCACGCAGATGCCGCATTTGGTGAATCGACCCTCGTAGCCGCTGCCGTCCGGGTATTCGTAAAACTCCATGTTCCACGAATATGGGTTGCGGTCGGCAGCCTTCAGCGCGGAGGTGGCCTTCATGCCGGCAATGTCCTTTTCGGTAAATTTACTCTTTCCGCTCTTGTGACAGAACCACTTCATCGGCTTTGTCATCATGGCATTCGCATAATACTCCGCCAGTCGTTCCACGTCCGGGCGCTCAGGCATGGAAAGAATGAACGCCCCGAGCATCGCACAGTTGACGATGTTCATCTTGAAGCGATCCGCTTTTTCAAATTCCGGCAGGTCTGAGATAATTGCTTTGTATTTTGGTTTTGCATTTTTTGCGATACCTTTTGCTGTATCGGAATCATAACCAAACACAGCCGTCAGCTGCTTTTGGAATGAGCCTGCAAACAATAACCACATGCTGAATGGCATTCCAAAATAAGTCACTTTTTGTCCCTCCAATCGCATATCACGCGGGTCATGCGGCGGTCAATGTCAATGCGAGCCGTTTTACACTCCCTGGGATATTTCTTCGCAGCGCTGAACGCCAACTTGACAAACAGTGCCGAGCCGACGGGAAGCATGGTCTTGAGCATACCGTCGGGGAAAACAAAATGCGTGCCGTGCTCATATACGACCGCCTCGACTTCGCAGGTGTGCGGTTTCTCCGCAAGGCGTTTCTCAATGCGGTGAATGTATTTTGCGGTGTCCCAAAGTGCATCGTCCTCTGCGCCGACAAGAAACAACCTTCCGCGGATATTCTCGACCTTTATAAATTCCTCCTCGGTAATCGGGTGCGCCGCTTCAGAGTCGTCAAACAGCTTGCGCGAGGCGATCATATTGCCGGTGCGTTTGGACTCCTCCGAGATTATGCGCCAATAGTCAGGGTGCTGATAGCGAAACGGCATGTATGGCAAGGGCTTTCCCTTGTAAGAAAAGAGTGATTCTCCCTCGATTGGCCATTCCTTGCAGCCATCCTTTTTGCCCTGCATGAACCCCTGCCACACAAAGTCGCTGGGGGTCATTGCGATGCTTAGAGAGATATCGCCAAATAGCGAAGCCGCCGTCAGGGCGAGAGTTCCAGTCGTTGATGCCCCCGCAATGCCTATCTTTGCGTTGCCGTGCGATTTGAGCCATGTAATTGCTTTTTCGATGCGCTCAAGCGGATAGTTGTGATGGCCGTAGTCCTTTTTGCCGGGCGACATGGTCAATACGTTCACGCCGAGGCGAAGCAACCACTTCACCGCAGAGCGTGCCATATAATCCTCGGGGTCGTCACCGAGCATGGCGATGACCGCACAGTTCGAGCCGTCCTTGCACACCCAATATGCGCCGTAAAATCCATCGCCTTTAATGTCAAAGTGAATGTGTTTCATTTAAAATGCCTCTTTCAAAAGTTGATTTTCACAATCTGCATTTTCATCATTTCGGCATCGGCCTTTGCAAGAAAGTGGAAAAAGCCGCTGACGGAAGGGTCTTTCAGGTCACTGTACTGTCATAATTGCCGCCAGCACCGCCGCTATGACTGCCATACCTACCGTGCCGAAAAGCCACTTTTTCTGCTTGTCTTTTGCGGTGATGTACGGCTTTAGATCTTCTGTTCCGGGGATCGTCCATGCGTTCGTGTGCCCCACCCAATAGCCGT
>OLXN01000686.1_pt1 | contig 25682 bp, 22 predicted proteins | sample 1674021 | NCBI WGS metagenome assembly OLXN01 (sample SAMEA103958137, study PRJEB25191) | human gut metagenome | biome: human-associated habitat [ENVO:00009003]; feature: intestine environment [ENVO:2100002]; material: feces | place: Germany | collected 2013/2015
CATGAGAAATTTTTCCACAGAGGGGGTGCATTTCCGAAAACTACTGCACCCCCTTTTGCGCCGAAAATGCACCCCCTTGAAATTCTATTAAAGTTAGGGTTATTTGCCAAAAAGAAGAGGTACACAAACGTGTACCTCTTCTTTTTGTGCGCGGCACTCTTGCTGTGTCAACATGACCGCCCCGCGGCGGAACATTTTATTCGACTTGAGTGGTTTCGCTCTTTCCTTTTCGGCGGCGGTGTGCTATAATAAGTCGATTTGAGGTAAAGGAGGCCGCGCCGATGGAATATTTGTCCCACAGTCCGGAGGAGACAGAGCATATCGGCGAAATGCTGGGCAGGCGGCTGCGCCCCGGTACAGTGGTGGCCTACCGCGGCGGACTGGGCATGGGCAAGACCGCCTTTACCCGTGGGCTGGCCCGAGGTCTTGGCTGCGCCGGACGGGTCACCAGCCCCACGTTTACCATTGTCAACGAATACGACGGCGCAACACCGCTGTTTCACTTTGATATGTACCGGCTGGGCAGCTCTGACGAGCTGTTCGACATCGGCTGGGAGGACTATCTGACACGGGGCGGCGTGTGCGCCGTGGAGTGGTCCGAGCGCGTGGACGACGCTATGCCGGCTGACACCCTGTGGGTGGACATCGCCCGGGGCACAGACGAGAGTGACCGCATCATCACCATCACGGGAGGCGAGTGACAGTGAGAATACTGGCATTGGAGACCTCCGCCAAGAGCGTGTCCGTGGCCGTGACGGAAAACGGCACACTGCTGGCCCAGGCGTATCAGGACCGGGGGCTGACCCACAGCGTGACGCTGATGCCGCTGCTGGACGGAATGCTGAAGACCGCGGGACTGACATTGGACGATATGGACATCATCGCCGTGGCCCAGGGGCCGGGGAGCTTTACCGGGATACGCATCGGCGTGTCGGCGGCCAAGGGGCTGGCGTGGGCCAAGGCGCTGCCCTGCTGCGGCGTATCCACGCTGGAGGCAATGGCCTATGGCGTCACGGACTTCGAGGGCGTCGTTGTGGGCGCTATGGACGCACGGCGGCAGCAGGTGTACAACGCACTGTTCCGGACAGAAAACGGCTGCGTTACAAGGCTCTGCGCGGACAGGGCCGTGGCTATGGAGCTGGTGGCGGAGGAATTGGCCGCCATACCGGAGCCAAAGCTGATCGTGGGCGACGGCGCGGCGCTGCTGTACGACTTTTTGCAGAAGGCGGGGATTGGGTGCCGGCTGGCCTCTCCCCTGCACCGGCAGCAGAGCGCCGCGGGTGTGGCGCTGGCGGCGGAGCATCTTGCCGCACAGGGGCTGACGTGTTCCGCCCAGGAATTGCAGCCGGTGTATCTGCGGCTGAGCCAGGCGGAGCGCGAACGGCTGGCCAGGGGGCTGTCCCTGACGGCGGAGTAAAACGTATACCCTTAAAATTTCATATACACGGAGGATAACATCATGTACAGCGAGAAGGTCCACATCATGAACCATCCCCTGGTGGCGCACAAGCTGACCATCATGCGGGACAAGAACACCAGCGTCAAGGATTTCCGGGAGCTGGTATCCGAGATCGGTATGCTCATCACCTATGAGGCCACCCGTGACCTGCCCCTGACCACCAAGCACATCGAGACCCCCATCTGCGGGATGGACGCGCCCACGCTGGCGGGCCGTAAGTTCGTGGTGGTGCCTATCCTCCGTGCGGGCCTGGGTCTGGTGGACGGCGTGCTGCGGATGGTGCCCTCCGCCCGTGTGGGGCACATCGGTATGTACCGCGACGAGGAGACGCTGGAGCCGCACCCCTACTTCTGCAAGATGCCCAAGGATGTGGCCGAGCGCGATGTGCTGATCGTGGACCCCATGCTGGCCACCGGCGGCAGCGCCGCGGAGGCCATCGGCGAGATGAAGAAGCGCGGCTGCAAGCACATCAAGCTGATGGTGCTGGTGGCGGCTCCCGAGGGCATCGAACACATCCAGAAGCTGTACCCGGATGTGGACATCTACGCCGGTGCGCTGGACGATCACCTGAACGAGCACGGCTACATCGTGCCCGGTCTGGGCGATGCCGGCGACCGCATCTTCGGCACGAAGTAACAAACGCATACAGCAGCGCCCCGCCATCTGGCGGGGCGCTGTTTCTATCCTGCTGGGCGCGAGACGCTTGACGAAGGTCGGCTCGCTCCTGCCGCGCTGTCATTTTTATTGTATTTCTTCGTATTTTGTGGTATAATACCGGAAAATGGAAATGACACGCAGAAAGGGATACACTATGGAACGTAAGAAAAAGGCCCCGCGGCACCTGGGCCCGCAGCTGAAGGCCGTCATCAGGCGGCAGCCCACCGTGTTCGCCGTATACACCGTACTGCGGCTGATCGTACTGGCTACGCTGGTGTCCTCCATCATCCGCGGCGAATATGAGAGCGCGTTTATCTGCCTGCTGGTACTGGGACTGTTTGTCCTGCCGTTTTTTATCCAGCAGAACTTCGGCATTGAGCTGCCGTCCACGCTGGAGATCATCATACTGCTGTTTATTTTCGCATCGGAGATACTGGGTGAGCTGAAGTGCTACTTCATCACCTATCCGCACTGGGACTCCATGCTGCACACCACCACGGGATTTCTGTGCGCCGCCACGGGGTTCGCGCTCATCGACATTCTCAACCGCAACAGCAAGATCAAGTTTCAGCTGTCCCCTATCTATGTGGCTGTGGCGGCGTTCTGCTTCTCCATGACCGTGGGCGTACTGTGGGAGTTCTTCGAGTTCGGCATGGACAGGCTGTTCATGATGGATATGCAGAAGGACACGGTGGTGAACGCCATCACCTCCGTGATGCTGGATCCCACCAACAGCAACATCCCCGTGACCATCGACGGCATCACCTCGGTGACGATAAACGGGCAGGAGCTGGGGCTCGGCGGATACCTGGACATCGGGCTGTACGACACCATGGGGGATCTGTTCGTGAACTTCATCGGTGCGGTGGTGTTCAGTACCATAGGGTACTTCTATATCAAGCAGCGCGGCAAGGGCAAGCTGGCGAAGGCATTTATCCCCACCATCACCGAGGAGGAGCGCACAGCGGAGCTGCCGGAGGGTACAGAGGCTCTCCCGGAGGGAACGGAGGAAAGTGAATAATCTGCCGAAACCCGTCTCAAATTGAGACGGGTTTCCGGATAGAGGCAAAAAGAAAACCACGACGGATGTCGTGGTTTTCTTTTTGTGGTGGAGATAAGCGGGATCGAACCGCTGACCTCTTGAATGCCATTCAAGCGCTCTCCCGAACCATCTGGTAGGCACACCCCCTGATAGTTTGGGGCAGCGCTCATCTCCACACCCGCGCAACAATTCAATTTGCTTACTTATATTAACATGGAGGATTTATGTTGTCAACTGGCCATATCTCTTAGGATATGTACCCCATGCCACTGGTGTGACATGGGCGAGGGCTTATTGTGCTATGGACAGCTCACTTGTATCACATTCGGAAACTCCATCGATACCGTTAAGGAACTGCTCCACATTGATGTTGAATTCAATCTTGATATCGTAGTCCTTGCAGACCGAGACTTTTTTGATGATGTAGCCACAAATCATCTTTTTGACTTCCATAGGACTATCATCAAAAATCTTGGACCAGGACACGATCTGATTGAACTCAGCCTTCATCTCCTCGATTTTAGAGTTTCCATCGTTCAACTCCGCTGTAAGTTCTGTGATGCGTTCACTGCTGGATAGCACCTTTTGACGGGCGTCCTCCAGCATCTCAGATAGAACATCTTGCGGCAGTGCGCTTTTACCCTGAATCGCTTTCAGTACCTCAGCTTTAAGGGATTCGTATTCCTTATTGGCCTTGGTGTTTTCAGCTCTGGCTCGCTGCAGTTCCGAGCGGATCATAGCCATCTGCTTTTGAACCGCACTTCCCACGATCATATCACCGGAAGCGCCTTGCATCTTGTTGAAGACCTGATGAAGTACCTCCGTAACAATCCCGTCCACGATATGCATCGTATATCCGGTCTGTCCGGTACACTCCTGACGACGCCGTGTCTTATTGTAGCACACATAGCGAATGCGCTTTTTGTAAACCGCTGTTCCATCTGCTCGACGGACCGTTTTCCCGTTCGTGGTAAGTACCAAGCGGCCTCCGCAGTGTCCACAAAAGATATTTCCGGAGAGCAGGGACTGTCCTGTCGTATTCAGCGGCACTGTTCGATGCTCTTTTCGCTCATTGGTTCGCTCCAGCATCAACTTCTGTGCCAGATCAAAGTGGTCCGGGGCAATGATTTGAAGTTCATCAAAGGGACCAGCATAGGTTTCGCCGCTTCGAAGGATTCCTTTGTAAAGTGGGTTATGTAGGATACCTCCCACACTGGCATCATGCCAGTTTTGTCCCTTTCGATTCTTGATGCCATGATCGTTGAGGAAGTTAGCGAGGCGCCATCTGCCATATCCGGACGAAACACAGAGATCAAACATCATTCGGACGACTCTGGCCTCATCCTCATCGATGACCAGCATATATACCTCGTGCTTGCGCTTGTTGAGGATGCCGCTCTTTTCCAGCCGGTATCCGTATGGTGCGTTTCCGCCTCGGAACCGTCCTTCTTCAACCATCTGCCCAAGGGCTGTTTTGGTACGCATTGAGGTTTTCTGGCTCTCACCATCAGCCTGCCAGAAGCGAATGTAATTGGTCAGGCGATCCGTGTGGGATTCAAACCTCTGCTCGCCTTCTTTCACGCTCCAAACGCGGACTCCCTTTTTGGCGAACCACTCTACAACAAAGGGAGTTTCATCCGATTTACGACCCAGACGGTCGAACATGAATACGAGCAGGATATCGAATTTTCCCTGCTCTGCATACTTCTTGATAAGCTGTAGCTTGTCCCGATCATCGGCGCTGACCTTGTAGCCGGATACGCCGGTTTCTTTTTCTTCACCTACGATAATCCAACCCATCTTATCTGCGAAGTCATGGCAGGCTTTTCTTTGCATGGGGATGTCCGCCTGATTCTGATCATCATGATCGACCTGCTTACTGGTGGAAACTCTGTACAAACAATAAACTCTTTCAGCCATTTTGATATCCGTCCTCTCATTTTGTTTTGTGTGAGAGGGCGAACACTCAATTCATCCTATTCGATTTTCAAGGTTCCTGGCTTTTTTCGCCGTACCCATTATCTCACACAACGGCCAGAATTGCCAGGGAATTCATCGGTTTTCGGAGAGAAATGTGCCTTGCAACCTGATCTATTTTTGAAGCATTGCATAGGAACTCAGAAGTGATTGCTTTACAAAGGCAGCCGCTTCCAGGTTTGGCCGTTCCGCAAAACAAAGTGTAACCTTATAACCTTGTACATTGATTTTCATTTCTGCTTTTGGGGTATCGCTTTTGAGCGGTTTATTCATGCTAAAGCCTCCTTGTATAGAAGGCCACCCATCAGGACCGATGAGCGGCCCTGTGAGATTCTACTTTCATAAAAAGAGCCGGCTATCTTATCGATAGCCGGCTCTTTGTGGATCACCATTCCATCTGGTTCATATCCGGAAGTTTTTCGCTGTCCAAATCGACCACATGGGTCAGCGGTATTTTTATATCATCTACCAGAATCAGTACCTGGTTGAATTCATCTATTCTTCTCAGGCGTCCAGTAGTTGTTATATATTGACCACCATCCTTTTTCTCATCTGGTCGGAACCATGTTACGGTAATCTCCGGACATTCTTTGATATGCTCCAATAAGATGCGCTGCTTTTGATCAAGCACTGCCTTATCATCATCGCTTAATTCAATTTGTCGATCCGTCAGCCTCGCCGTTTCGGCAAGAGCTGCGCTGTGACCGGCAAGAGCCGCAAAGGGAGAAAACTGGGCCGCTCGGTCTGAGATAGGCATTCTCGGATGTCTGGAAGAGGTAGGATGCGGCAGCGAAATAATATCATCATAGGGACCGCTCATGCCTGATGTCCTCCAATCGTCTGATTTCTCTCTCTGGCTGTGGCCCCATCTTCCAGGTTCAAACCTTTGAGGATAGCGTTCTTACCAAACTTCTTTTTGATCCCCAGTATGGTTTCCTGAATCTTTCTCTCCCGAGCGTGTTCAGCTGCGTTTTCTGCCTTTTGCTTTTCCTTTGCCGCATAGTCAGTGAAGAGATCCAACTGCTCCACCTCGTCCTGCTTGGGTACTTTTTCTTCATGAAGTAGACGATTTGCGCTGATACTGAGACGACGAACCAGCAACGCCTTGTCCACGATTCGATCATAGAGAGCGGTGATTGTTTCCAGTAGATCGTTTGCCGAAGATGTATAGGAGAAATTTTCTGTCCCTACAGCGTGCTTGGGAATCTTTCGTCCGTAACGGTCCGTGGTGGTTTCTCCGGCATACGCTGCGCCCCCTCGGGTGGGTGCCAGATTTTCAATGTCATAGCCTACAGTCAACACCAGCTGGTTGGTGACCAGTCCTTTATCTACCAGATCCAGTGCCAGCGAATCCGCCATCTCGCGGACTACCAGTCGCGCCTTATCAAAGGGATAGGGACACTGAAGCACCTGACCGGAAACGATACTCTTGTTTTCTGGCTTGTATGCCTTCACATCTGCAATGGTGCAGGGTTCCCAGCCCCAAGCATGGTCAATGAGCAGTTCTGCGTTGACCCCAAAGAGGCGGTAGAGCAGTTCCTCATTGTGATAGTCCGTGGGCTTCCCAATGGAACACCGGGCAATGTCGCCCATAGTGTACAGGCCATTCGCCTCCAGTTTGGTGGCGTACCCTCTGCCAACCCGCCAAAAATCCGTGAGCGGGCGGTGACTCCAAAGCAGTTTCCGGTAGGTCATCTCGTTTAGTTTGGCAATCCGTACACCATCCTTATCTGGCTGGACATGCTTTGCTACGATATCCATGGCGATCTTGGCCAAATATAGGTTTGGCCCCATTCCGGCCGCAGCAGTGATTCCGGTGGTTTTCAGTATATCCAAAATAATCGTCCGAGCCAGCTCTCTGTCAGTCATCTTATAGGTGTCCAGGTAGTTGGTGACATCCATGAAGACCTCATCAATGGAATATGGAAAAATATCCTCGGGAGCCAGATATTTCAGATAAACGCCATAGATTTTAGTGCTCCAGTCAATATAATGCGCCATCCGGGGTGGAGCAACAATGTAGTCCAGTGCCAGAGAAGAGTCTCGCTGTACTTCCGGGTCGTTCCAGGACGAACCAGTAAGCTGCTGTCCGGGAGCCGCCTGCCTGCGTCTGGCATTGACCTCTGCCACCTTCTGCACTACCTCGAAGAGCCGTGCCCGTCCCGAGATACCATAGGATTTTAGGGATGGGGTGACCGCCAGGCAGATAGTTTTTTCTGTGCGACGGAGATCCGCCACAACAAGGTTTGTTGTCATCGGGTCCAATCCGCGCTCCACACATTCTACACTTGCATAAAAACTCTTGAGATCGCAGCAGATGTAGGTTCGTTCCTTCATACCTGACTCACTTCCTTTCCCTATATAATGTGTACTGCTAATTTAACGCCATTATAGCACACTTGTTCTATGCCCGCTATTGTAAATTGTCACCATCATTATAGCGCCAAAAGCCCCAGCATTAAACCTACACTGAGGACGGCTATTGATAATGTGGTGTGTTTTCCTCACACCAAGCCAACACTGATTCCGAGTGCCTGGTTAACCTGTTGCATTTCGTAGTCGTTAAGTACTCCAATCCGATCCATGAGTCTGGACTTATCGATTGTGCGAATCTGCTCCATTAAGATTACAGAGTTGCAACGCAGTTTGTCTACCTGCCGATTGATACTAACATGGGTTGGAAGGTTTGTCTTTCTCCTACTGGTTATGGGAGCTGCAATCACAGTAGGGCTGTACCGGTTCCCGACATTGTTCTGGAGAATCACAACAGGACGGATACCACCCTGTTCAGACCCAACCACTGGCCGCAAATCTGCATAGTAAATGTCCCCGCGATAATATGTTTTCAAGAAACCCACCTCCTTAGTTTTTAGAGCTTAATACCACAAAAATAGGGACCGCTCCCACATCTCCCGCCTCTGGTTGGAATGCTTGCATACATGGCATATTCCGGTCAATAAACGGTACTTGGGCAGAAGCGGTCCCCATGGCTTCTGATATTAAGACTTCACATTTGTGTTGTCTTTATGCTGCGCTCGTATTCGACACTACTTCCCCAAGCGCAGAACCAGCGAATACAATGCTGGCTCATAGGGCGATTAGTCTGAACCACGGCTGGCTTCACCGTGTCATGGGAATCTCACCCCCGGCAGGATCTCTGTCGGCCGCCCTCCTTGCTTGCGTCTGGGACTGGACGGAAGTATCATTATCCCTGATGGAATCATTGCGATACAGCTTGCCACAGGCTGTTTTATGGACGAATGGACCCGCTTAGCACCTTATTTGGCCGTCGTTGATAGGTAATTATGCAGTTGAGCCTTCGAACTCTTATTCAATTCAATGTTTTCTTCGAGTCAATCTGCAACAGCACCTACAGGTGGTCTTGGCGCATTCTCCAATGTCGCTTGCCCCGGTCACGAGGCCCCATCAGGAAAGTATTCAGACAATCGGATATTCGGCTTTCAAGGTTCACGAGGGAGAGATAAATTTACCCCCTCACTACTAAGCCGAGTTCGTGAGGGGGTTGAGAACCAAAAATTTTTTATTTTGCTTTCATCATGGTTCTGAGCTTGTCCAAGACCTTCTGCCGGCGCTTATTGACACCCTTTTGGGAAATGCCAATCTGCTGTGCATATTCCCGTTCTGTCATGCACTCAAAGTACAACGCCTGTATCAATTCCATATCCTGCGGAGGAAGCATACCAAGGTATGGCCTACCGTTCCCAGCACCGCATCCTCGGCCTCGTCCATCTGGGAATAGAAAAGGCCCGCCTCCTCAATGGAAGCGGGCCGAAGCGCAAAGGGATATTCTATTGTCGTTTGTGTTTGCCACATCATTTAGTTCACCTCCATTATTTTATGAACACAATCAATACCACAACGACAGCGAAAAGTCTATCAGAAAAACTTAGGTCATCTGAAAATTAAAGTCTTGATTCCGCTGGTATTGCTCCGCAGGGTTGTCCATCATCAGTTCTTCCAGTGTGAGTACCCCATGATAGGAAACATATCCACTCTTTACGACCTGTCCTTCCTCCGCATTCATGCGCTCCAGTCCGTATCGGGCATAATCGTAGTAATCACGCAGATTTTCGTCGTACTCAAACCTGCCGGATTTCTGAATCATGTAGCGGCCATATTCCTCCACATTCTGGACACCAGGGGCATAGTCAAACTGCTCCAGATTCTCTGCCAGCTGCCTGACTTGTGCGGCGGTTTCCGGCCGTGCGTATTCCACCACCGCGCCCAGTTTTTTTATTTCATCGGTACTCAGTTGTTGAATCGCCTGGCACAGCTTGTTCAGCTCCTCCAGGCACTCTGACTCCATATCCAAAACACAGTCTACGGCATCCGGAAACTCGCTCCCCTGAAATGACAGCCTCATATCCGCCGGATCAACGATCCCTGCCCGAACCAAGGAACGCTTGATATGGAGATCTGGCGCAGGCAGATACAACCAGGTTTTGGGAGCGTCCTTACTCTGCTGTACCGTCAGGGTCAGCAGGGGAGGCTCATAGAAATACTGCGGAAAATGACGCCCATCATAGAGCTGCGAGAGTCGCATACCGTTGTCATAGACTACTCCGTATGGTGTGATGACTCCATTGCCCTCATCAATGAGGAGCAGGGCGGTTTCATAGCCGTCAAGGGCGTCCAGCTCCTCTTTGCTGGCGCAGCCGCCATTCAGCACCATGTAATGATCTCTGCCGACCTGCTCTAAATCAGAAAAATCTGTGATGACCGTGACCTGCTGGCAGGAAAATGTCAAGTTGATTAGGTCGGTCATGTCGGAATAGTTGTAGCTGACCGCCGCACCCTGGAACTGAGCGCCCTCCTGTGCATAACAGAAGCTGTCCAGCCGCTTGGCCAGATAGTCCAGCTCGTCGATATTTACAGGTTTTCCCTCCAGTCGCTTCAGGATGGGGTACTCACCAAGGATCTCGTCCATTTGGCAGTCCCTCGCCAGGGGATCTCCCATGTCCATCGCATTCAGCGCCTCCATGATTCCGTCATACTGGTTGTGCGGGATTGGGAGGGGAACGGTAAACTGCCCGTACTCGGGATGCTTCGGATTTGATAACACAGCATTCATTCTCATCGTATTCCTCCAATGCCGAGCCCTACATCTCCATCTGAGGGCTATAATCCTGTCTGTGTTCCAATTGGGTGTCCAGGTCAGGGACAGAGAACTCGATTTTGATTCTGGCTTCTTGAATGGCTCTTATCTGTTTGTCATTCAAATTTGGGTCTTCTGCCAACAGATGATCCGTTGCACGATAAATCTCTGTCAACTCCTCATTGGAGAAGAGACTGGCTTTGGGGATCAGACCAGAGCGGACAGCGAAGTCCCGTTTGGCTCCTGCAAAATCATCCTCATAATAGTGCCCATGGCTGACGCCGACCCTTTCATAATCCCAGATCCATGTAACGAACTCATAGCCCCGGCCGGTGCCTCGCTCTCTGCCCGCCAGCACAGCCCCGCCGAAATCCGCAAGCAGATGAAACTTATTGTCAAGACCACGAGCACGGAGCAGGGGGGTGTTTTCCATAGCCTCCACATATTCAAATACTCTGTCGGCTGCAATGGCGACCCTGTGATACAGCTCGTTGGCCTCTGGATTCTTGCTCCCGGACGGAAGCATAAATACTTCGTTCCCAGGAGAAACAGAAAGGACAGGCTGTCCATGGAGAAAAATCTCCAGCCGCCTGTCCTCTTTGCTAAGGGATTCAATTTGCTCCTTTCCGAGACACCGGGATAGTTCCTCAAAAAATTTACTCCCCACTGTAAACCTCCAATCTTGTTACTTCATTGAAAATAAAAAAAGCCCGTGCATTTTTTGCACGGGCTTAGGAACACATCTTTTAACTGAGTGTTCGTCCTCATATTCTTCTTGGATAAAACAATAACTCACACAGCATTGACTGCGTGAGTTATTGTTTTGGTGGAGATAAGCGGGATCGAACCGCTGACCTCTTGAATGCCATTCAAGCGCTCTCCCAGCTGAGCTATACCCCCATATAACCGGAAACCCTTGATTTTACTAAGTTTCCGGGGTTTTGATTAAATTGTCATTTCCTCGCGTTGAGGGGTCGTCACATGCGGTTGCTGGCGCTCCCAGCTGAGCTATACCCCCACATCGGGTGGTCGGCGCTGCCGACTTGTATAATATAGCAGGGATTTTCGAAAATGTCAACCCCTAATTTTTGTTTTTTTCGCGGTTTGCAAAAGGGAGAATTACGGGGAGAGGCCTACGCCTCTCCCCTGCTTACTCAGACCTTCAGCTGCTTACCCTTGTTGACCTCGTTGAGGCTGGCCATGACGATGCCGGTGAGGGCAAAGAGAGCAATAACGTTGGGCAGGACGATGAAGTTGTTGAACATATCGGTGACTTCCCAGACGAAGTCACTGCCGGAGACGGTGCCCAGGAAGATGAATACCAAGGCGATAACGGTGTAGATCACGTTGCAGAGCTTGCTGTTCTTGCGGCCGAAAAGGTAGTTGGCGTTGATCTTACCGAACAGGTTCCAGCTGAGGATGGTAGAGAAGGCAAAGAACAGCAGGCAGATGGCCACGAACTTAGCGCCCAGGCTGGCGCCGAATACGGAGCCGAAGGCCGTCTGGGCCAGGTTGGTCTTGCCAAGGGTGGCGGTGATGTCGCCAAAGTAGCCGTTGGCCAGAGGGCCGTCAGCGGTGTACAGGGTGCAGATAATGACCAGGGCATTCAGGGTCAGGACGATGAAGGTGTCGATGAACACACCGATCATGGCCACGACACCCTGATCGTGGGCGTGGGCCACATTGGCTTGGGCGTGGGCGTGGGGCGTGGAGCCCATACCGGCCTCATTGGAGAAGAGACCGCGCTTGGCACCCTGGGAGATCGCGGTCTTGAGGGCGTAGCCGATACCGCCGCCGATGATGGCCTGGGGCTGGAAGGCATACTTGAAGATCATGCCGAAGGTGGCGGGGACGTACCGGATGCGGAAGATCAGGATGACCAGACCGCCCAGCAGGAAGATAGCCGCCATAATAGGCACCAGCTTCTCGGTGACGGCGGCAAGACGCTGCACACCGCCCAGGAAGATGATGGCGCAGATGATGACCAGGACGATACCCACGATCCAGGAGGGGATGCCGAAAGCCGTCTGCATGGTGGAGCCGATGGAGTTGGATTGGACCATGCAGCCCATGAAGCCAAGGGCCAGGATGATAGAGACGGCGAAGAAGCCCGCCAGGAACTTTCCGAAGCCTCCCTTGAACGCCGTGGTGATGTAGTAGACCGGGCCGCCCTTGATATTGCCGTCAGGCTCAACGATACGGGTCTTCTGGGCCAGGGTAGCCTCGGCATAGATGGTGGCCATGCCGAAGAAGGCGATGATCCACATCCAGAAGATGGCGCCGGGGCCGCCGGTGAGGATGGCGCCGGAGGCACCCACGATATTGCCGGTGCCCACCTGGGCGGCGATGGCGGTGGCCAGCGCCTGGAAGGAGGTCATGCCGCTTTTCTGGGCGCCGCCGCGGAGGTTCATCTCACCGAAAAACTTTTTCATGCCCTCGCCGAAGCAACGGACCTGGACAAAGCGGGTCTTGATAGAGTACCACAGGCCCACACCCACCAGCAGGAAGATGAGGATATAGTTGCTGAGGTACTCGTTGATCTTGGATACGATGGGGAACAATACACTTTCTAACATACAATTTCTCTCCTTGCATAAAAAATAGAGCTGCCGGAAAACGGCAACTCTGGAGAAGTCTGGTCAAGCGAAAAACTCGTCTGCTCCGTCCTTTTGCCTGAGAGATTCGGCGCTCGCGCGCCTTGCACCTTCGGCACCCAACTGAATGGGATTCTCCAGAGTTCCCTCCCCATCCGGTCTTTCCATTCCGGGCGGTTCATTGGGCTGTATCTAATTGATGGACGTATGTTACCACATAACGGACATCTTTGCAACCCCCTTTTCGAAATTTTTATGAATAGACGCGCACCTTCCTGCTTTACGGTGAAAAAAGCACCCCGTGACGGGGTGCTTTTGCTTACTTTTGCAGGGTAAACGTCATCTGTACCGGGTTGTGATCGGAGTAGGCAAAGCCTGTATCCAAAACAGCGGCACTGTCCACGGCAACATTGGGGGTGACCAGGAAGCCATCCACGGTGAGGACATACTGGCCGTCGTGGTATGGACCGTCGGCGTTGCGGCAGGATGGCACCGGATCGTTCTCGTCCAGTGGCGCCACCAGCTGCACGTCATAGCTGTCGAACACGCCCTCCGGTATGGGCTGCGCCCAGGAATATTCCTGCTCCGCCGCGCCGAAATAGACGGAGGAGTCCCCCAGCAGGTCCTTGTTGAAGTCGCCGCCGGCCACGCACCAGCTGCCCTTTTCGTACTCCGCCTGCATATCCGCCAGCAACAGCGCCAGCTGCTCCGTGGCGATGGTACCGTCACTGGTGTAGGCAGAGAGGTGCAGGTCGTAGAGCACCAGCTCACCGCCGCCGGAGACGGGGACACGGCTGACGGAGTAGCAGCGGTCCAGGTCCAGAAGCTTCATAAAGCCGGACTCCACCGGCAGCTCCACGCGGTCGGCTGCGGTGATATTCGCCGGAGAGAAGGTCAGCAGGCCGGACCGGGAGGCTCCGTGGGGAGCGGTCAGGGGATACAGAAGATAGGGCGAGTCGTAATTCTGGCAGAAAACGCTGCTCTTGTTGAAGAGGGCGGCATACAGCGGCTCGCGCTCGTCCACATGGTAGGTACGGGTGGAGCCGATATCCACCTCCTGCAGCAGGCAGAAGTCGGCGTTCTGCTGCTTCAGGTACCCGGCGATAGCGTCCATATTGGCCGTCAGGCGCTCTTTTGACCAGGCGCGGGATTCCGTGCCGCCGTCCATGAAAAAGCCGTAGTCGTCCTCGTAAGCGCCGAAACCGATGTTCCAGGAAACGACCGTATAGGCCGTATTCGTATCGACGGACCGGGCGGCATCGGTGGACTGCACCGGCGTCAGCATCTGGTCGCCGATACGGTGATAGTCGATAAACACATAGGCCACATAGCCGCCCGCCAGCAGCAACAACGCCAGCAGAACACAGAGAATGATCTTCACCCATTTTTTCACGGCACAGGCCCTCCTTGGTTTACTTTTTTCTGAATGTATAGTATACTCTTTTCAAACGTATTTGAAAAGAGGTATCCTGCTTGAAAAAGATCATTATTCGCTTCAACGCGCCGGTGATATTATCCTTCGCCCTGCTGAGCCTGATCGCCCTGCTGCTGGGCAACTGGACCAACGGTGCCGCCACGACGCAGTATTTCTCCGTATACCGGTCCTCGCTGGCCGACCCTCTGACATACGTACGCTTTTTCGGCCATGTGCTGGGGCACTCCGGCTATGACCACTACATGGGCAATATGCTGCTCCTGCTGCTGGTGGGCCCCGGTCTGGAGGAGAAATACGGCAGCGGCACCATGGTGTGGATGATCGCGCTGACGGCGCTGGTCACCGGCCTGGTGAATTTTATCTTCTTTCCCCACACGGCGCTGCTGGGCGCCAGCGGCGTGGTGTTCATGATGATCGTGCTGTCCTCCTTTACGGCGGCGCGGAAGGGCGAGATCCCCGTGACGCTGATTCTGGTGGTCATCTTCTACCTGGGCGGCGAGATCATGGACGGACTGTTCAAGCAGGACAACGTCTCCCAGATCGCCCACATCGTAGGCGGCCTGTGCGGCCTGGTGTTCGGCTTTACCGTGCGGCGGGGACGGAGGTAACGGATGTACATGGCCATCGGCATTGCGGCGGCGCTGTTTGCCGCCGACCGGATATTGAAATATCTGTCCCGGACGGGGAAGCTGAAATGGGAGCGTCGGTATGTGCGCCTGACCCATCTGGAGAACCGGGGGTTCTTTCTGGGGCTGGGACAGAAGCACGAGAAGCTGCTGCGCTGGCTGCCGCTGGGCGTATGGCTGGCGGCGGCAGCGTGTCTGCTGCCGGAGCTGGGCAAGCGGGCCTTCGCGGCACAGCTGGGCATTCTGTCGGTGCTGCTGGGCGGCATCAGCAACCAATGGGACCGGCTGCGGCGGGGCAGCGTGACGGACTATCTGCAATTCCCCCACCGAAAGGCCAAAAAACGGGCGCTGGTGTGGAACCTGGCGGACTTCATGCTTATCGGCGGTGTGGTGCTGACCGTGGCCGGACTGGTGAAAGAGCTTATCAAGAAATAAAAAACCGGGCCATGGCCACATTTTCATAAGTACAAATTGTGGCACAAGGGCGGCTGATGCGAAATGCCCCGTCGCAGGGATTTCCTGCGGCGGGGCATTTTTGACATCTTTAGGCAAAGAAATAAAACCACAGCTCTAACAAGGGAACGAAAAAATCTTTAACACGAGTAAAACCTCCTATTGCAATATGCTGGTAAAAGCTTGCTGGCCGTTTTACTAGAGCAATAGGAGGTTTAATGCGTTTTAAGAAAGACGAATACAAAAATTCCGCAAAGTAAACTAACTTTGCGGAACTCGCAGCTCATAAACGCTGCATGAGCGCACTACCCATCAATTGTGTTGGTATAAATGTTTCTTGTACGGGTAAAAAGCAGATGTTTTGTACGGCCTGTGACTTATGGGCTAATGATGGGTGATGGTACAGATTCAAAGTCGTCTTAATATCTGAGTGTCCGAGCATTTCGCTCACACTTTTTACATCTATTCCCCGTTCAACACAGCGAGTTGCATAGGTGTGGCGCAGAATGTGAAAATTTCGATAGTGAATTCCACATTCCTTTAAAAACAACTTGTACTGGTATTGACAGGTGCGAGGGGCCATAGGTGCGTCCGTGCCTGTCATCAAAAAGCTGTCTATTGAATTAGAAAGACGCACTTGTTTCAGCAACGCTAACATATCTGCAGGAATGGGTATCCGTCGTAGGGATGATAAACTTTTAGGGGGCTGGATCACCAATTTGCCCACTCCATCTACGGTCAATCTCTGTACTGTGCGCTGGACAGAAATTACTCCCGATGAAAAGTCAATATCAGACCACCGTAGCGCACACAACTCTCCTAATCGCAAACCACTGTTCAATGTCAGCAAAATAGCTATTCCTAGGATACTCGGTACATCAAGTACTCTATTGGCAATGGAGTTTATCTCCGCATCCGAAAAGATTTCCGGCATATTTTGCCGATACTTCGGGAGTTTTGCACCATGTGCAGGACTGCTGCAATTGAATGTAGTCTCTGCATACTTTAAAACGCCCTTCAATAATGTGCCTATATCTTTCAACGTCTTCTGTGACAGCTCGCTATCTATCTGTTTTTGCTGCAGAAAAGATGTGAATGCTTTTGTTGATAACTGATCTACACATACACGGCCCAACGATGGGAGAATATGCTTTCGCAGCATCTGCTCATAGCGCAGGTAAGATGAGAGCTTTATAGTGTTTTCCTTTTCGGCCAAGAAGCCTGTTACGGCCTCTTGGATAGTGACCACACCTCTTTGCTGAATGGCATTCTTCTCAGTTTTAGGATAACCCCTGTAGCGTGAATCATTGCTCCTAATAATTATCTGTTCTGAGTTTTTGGCCTTAGATGCCTTGCGGATGTAGATGCCTCTTTGCGACCACTGCCGTGTTCCTGCATTACAATACTCTCTTTTGCAATGCTGCATAGTCATCCTCCTTTGCCTATCAATCTCAAATTTGTCTACAATATTCGAATGTTGGAGAACTTCCATTAATCAATCGATTATTGCACTTTCCTGTTGACTTCTGCCAATAAGTGTAGTACATTTATACCACAAGATGCTCCGCAAAGTTAGTTTACTTTGCGGAAGTGCGGCAGGAAGGCCATTACATTTCTGTATTATGCCTTAATATACCCTGCTGATACACATAAAAGCTTCATAGGCCCTGGGATGTCTTACAGCGGTTATCCGAACTGCGTTCTGTGCGCGGTCAGGTAATTGTATAAAAGGAACGGGAATAATAATCCCACGCGAACGGCACCGTGGGCGCAAGAATGCACCAAAACAGCAGTAGCTGTTGGACGAAAGTCCGCCATTGAGGGATGCCCCTTGAGAAGGTAGGTAGCAAACGAGGAGCAGCAGCTCCGTGGCGCGAGGCGGGAGACTTGTATGATTAGGGCCATTAGCGGTGGGCGGATTCTCCACGCGTTGTGACAGGAGTGCTTGTTGTGACAGCTATCATAGTTTGTTTACGCACTTCTATTTTGGGTGCTTGCCGCTTTTTTCAGTTTAGCTGAAAGAGGCGGCATTTGTCATCATTGAGGGGGAAAATATGTCAAACAGAGATCCACGCCAACGATTTGACTATCAAAATTGGTTAAATGGTCAGGTCGCCGAACGAGCTAAAGCCTCGCTGACAGCGCGGGATGCAGCGTTCGCCGAGAACAATGCCGGGGTGACTCGTGCGGCCCTAACGCAGTATCTAAATGTATGTGCCGCTGCGCTGGGGCATAGTCCCAGCCCCACAGAGATCGACGGTGGTGCGTTTATCGAGCAGCGATTCGGCAGCTGGGATAATGCCATGACAGCCGCAGGATTGCCCCGGCCAAAAACCACACCTAAACTTAACAACACACTGCGTTACCGCATGGAAAAAGAAAAGCTGCTGCCGCTGTTTCTTTCCGAACGCAAGGAGAAGAAGCGGCAGAAGCAGATCGAGAAGAACCTGCGGCAGGGCCAACTGACCCACGAAAAGGCCGTGAAGCGCCGCGCAGAGCGGGAAGCCGCCGAAGCAAAGAAAGCGGCTGCCGAAAAAGACACCAACCCTTGTCAAGCCATGACGGTCTGAACGGAGACTGTCAGCTTTCCATAAGGGCAGGAGGGGTTCGCCGACCCCTCCTGCCGTCCTCAAACTGTTATCCGGTAAGCACGTCATGATGGCACATGACGAGTTTATAAAATTATTAAGGAGGAAAATGACATGAAGAAGAGAGTACTGTCTCTGCTGATGGCAGTCATGATGCTCGTAGCCCTTGTGGTTCCGGCATCTGCCACAACAGACACAAGCGGCACTGTGACGGTGTACGTCACCTACGGAATGTTCACCGAGGGTGGTATTGGAGAACAGCCCGCCTATCGGGGAGGCATCCCTACTTCCACCAACATCAACGCAAACTTCTATATTTCGGACTACACCATCAGCATCAGTGATGTTTCCGACTGCTTGGCGGACACGCAGAGCGCCTACGCAAAGCCGACCACGACACCTTCGAGCTTCAAAACGCCCAATGTGCTGGATGCCCTTTTGGTTGCTTTTTGGCTGAACGGCACTGACATTACGGACTCCAATAAGGTAGTCGCCGGTTGGGATGCAAACCCCTTGGAAGGTAACCCTGGCGGTTATATTAACGGTGTCTATCCCCAGTATGCTACCTACGGCAATCCGTATCCCGATACCGAGACTATCAACGGCGTTGTCTATAACAAATATAGCGGCAGCGGCTGGAACATTGCCTATGGCAGTAATGCAAGCAATATCGCCGCCACGGGTACGTACAGCACCAATGTGACGCTGACAGACGGAATGATCATCGTTTTCGACTTCAGTCCCTACTGCATTTACGAGGTACAGAGCAACAGCTAAATACATACAGCAGAAAAGATAAAGGGGCGGGCACACATCGCCCGCCCCTTCCTTTTATAAGTTGATTTTAAGAAAGGCAGTACACGAATTATGAAAAAACGATTGGCAAGCCTGCAAGCCGGGCTGCTGGCACTGGTGCTATTGTTCAGCCTGCTACCGGTAAGTTCGTTTGCCACGGAACTAGATGCTGCACCTGATTCAGTCATTACGACACAAGAGGACGCCGCCGCTGACCGCAACACAGCGGCAGAGGAAAGCGGAGAGCATACGTCCAGCGCAAGCGATGCGCAGCCTGCGGCAGGGGGCACAGAGTCAACTGCATCTGACTCAAGCGCAGGAACTGAGCAGGATGAGACACTTACCTCTGCGCCTTCCGACACAACTTCCGAGGCAGCAGACACGGTGGAGATACCGAACACGCAGGATGCGGCGCACGAGGATGACGCGAACCGCATGGTGGCGGTGCAGGACACCGGCTTTTCCGCAGCGGATTTTTCCTTTTATGAAGTGCGGACATGGACAGGTTCGCATTATGAACGTATGCGATTGGAAAAGCCGACCCAACTCGTTGAAAATGACGGGAAATATACGCTCTATTTCCCCTATGGCGGTGCAGGCACTTATAAATGGAATGTGCGCGTGGAAGCTCCGGTAAACTATTCTGATACATTTTCTTTGTATTATATGACATTTTTGACCGGGGACGGTATTACTACTGATGAAGGTTATTCCGTAAACGCATATTCCAGCCTACATACCAAAGAAGACGCCAGCGTTGTTCAAAGCGTTGAAAGTGACATCCACCCGCATTCAACACCGGCAGCCTTAGGCGGCAACATCTACTATTCAAAGACTATAACGCTGATTTGGACGGAGAATGGGGAGAAAAAAACCTGCCTGATCGATGTGAAGCCCTACTGTGACATGGAGCTTTCCACAAATTTCAGTATCTCCGAGAAAAACGGCAGCAAGCCGGGCCCTCGTCCGCTGGAGCAGATAAATAGCACCACATATAAAACAACCTTAGTCAAAGGCAGGGAAAGTTACGCACAAATCGTCCTTATGGACTCCACGAATCGACTTCAAGTAAGCTATGATGGCAGCATACTTGCCGACGGAGTTACTAATACAGGCTGCATTATTCCCCTTGATACCACCGAGGTCGGTACCAAGGAATACAAAATAGAACTCAGAGACTCAAAGGGTGAAGCGGAGGCCAAAACCTATACGCTGATCGCAGAGACACTACCTTATGACTATACGCCGGAAAGCGATCCGAAAAAGACAACAAAGATATCACCGATTCCGGCAAAAATGCATAAGGTCACAAATGAGCCCACCGCCACACTGAAATTCGGCTTGACCGACCAGCAAATCGAAGCCGTTGAAAATGCTGGAGGCCAAACATCCTACTTGTGGACAAACAATGGTCAGGTGCTGTCGACAGAAAGCACCTGCAAAGTACCGACAGAATATAACGTCGACAAAGCCATATTTTCGGTGACTGTCACAAATACTGTTGACGGCATTGCGTGGTCCAAGAGTTTTTCCATTCCCGTAAAAATTGCGATCAAAGGCAATCCCCCTGGAATTTTTTATGCCAAGATCAAGACTGACAGTGCCGAACTGACTTTCGGACACACTGCCAGCGACTTGAAGGCGGTAGTCGACGACTCGAACGCCCCCACAGACCTACTTTATCAGTGGTATTCGAAGAACGGCAATAGTCTGAAGAAGATCACGGATGCCACGGCAGCTACCTATACACCGCCGACCAATGCCGTCGGTACCGTGGAGTATTGCTGCATCGCACGGGTCGCTTACGCAGAGCTGCCGACGGTCAGACCCTCCAGTATTCCCGAGAATTGCTGGGCAAAAATTACTGTCAAGCCACACGGATGGACAGCCGAGAGCGGCATCACTGGCCGTGGCACGGAAGATGACCCGTATATCCTGCGCTGTGCGGAGAGCTTCGCTGCCCTGCGGGATGAGGTAAACGCGGGAATTTCATACGCCGGCTCCTTCTTCAAGCTGGCGGAGGATATTACGCTGCCCGCTGATTGGACGCCCATCGGATGCCTGAAGGACGAGTCCGTTACACCCGGTGCGCTGGACTATGCAGATAAGGGCAGAAATATGAACCCATTCAGCGGTACGATAGATGGGGACGGACATACGCTAACGATGGCGAAGGGCAGTCGGCCTCTTTTAATGTTTGCCCGCAAAGCCACGGTCAGAAACTTGAATATCCAAGGTGAGCGCATTGTCGGCAACGGTCTGCTGGAACGCTATGTCATCGACTATGGTACGGATGGCTACTACAACAACAGCGTACCGAATACCATAACCATTGAAAACTGCCACATCGTCGGTGATACCAATATCACTGGATCCGGCTTCCTGAGCGGATATGCCTCTGGCCTGAATATCGTGATGATCGTAAACTGCTCTGTCGGCGAGAATGTGGTCATTGGCTGTGACAAGGACCAAAGCGAGGTGGGGTCTCTTGCAGGGCACTTTAACGGAAGCGTAATGAACTGCACCAGTGCCGCTACCGTATACGGCAAGTCCCGCGTCGGCGGACTAGTCGGCTACAAGGGACAGTCCATGGGCCCATGCTCTATATCAAGCAGCTCGTTTACAGGAAAAGTAATCGCCACGGGTGACTATGCGGGCGGCATCTTGGGCAGCGGATACAATCAAGGTTCTGCGCCCAACTCGCCCTGGGCCACCATCAAAGGCTGTTTTGTCACAGGAAGCATACAGGGCCGCGATGGAGTTGGCGGTATTACCGGCGGCGAGCCGGGTGTGGTCCAATGCTGGGACAATGGCATCGGCGGAATCACAGACAACGTGTTTTACGGAGAGATTCACGCTACCGGCACGAGTGTAGGGGCCATTGTGGGCACAATTTGCTCCCTGAACAAGAACACTCTAGTAGATAACAATTATTATTTGGCCGGCTGTGGCACCAGCAAGGGGATCGGCTCAATCACAACGGTCGATACGAAATATAAGCCATCTACGCTGCCTAAAGACACGGAATATATCTGCACCAGTGACGGCTACACCAACATATTCTTCAAGGATGGCGATTACAGCCGCGAGGATGACCCAGTAGGTAAGGATGCAGATAAGCTATCAAAGGCTGTTACGAATACAGCGCTGAAGGATGGCACTGTTGTTCAGTGGCTTAACACTTCGGAGAGCAGCTACCATAACTGGATGCAGGGTACGGTTGGGCCGATCCTCAGCAATAAGGCTATCGCCTATGATTTGGAGATTACCGGCGAGATTAACCAGCACTATGTCGGTGATGCCCTGAATCTGTCCGGCCTTACGCTGACGGCCAAGTGGTCTGACGGTACGACTACCAATGTACCGCTGAATGATCCCGACCTCAAGATCACCGGCTACGACGGCGGCAAGCACGGCCAGCAGACGGTGACGCTCCAGTACGGCGCGGCTAAGGTAGAGATCGTCGTCACCGTGCTGTATAAAGAGCCGGAGGACATTACCGTGACCATCACCCTGCTGGGCGACAAGGCGCACGGCGACAACGGTCAGGTACATGGACTGTCCAAGGGCGGCCTGACCGCGTGGGTCAGCGGCCACAAGGTGGAAGTGACCACCAACATGACTGTGTGGGACGCGCTGAAGCAGCTGCCCGGCGTAACAACATGGGATAACCCCACCGGCAACTACATCAAGAGCGTGACCTACGGCGGTGTGACCATTGGCGAGTTCACCAACGGCAAGAACTCCGGCTGGATGTATACGCTGAACGGCAAGTACCCCATGCTGGGCGTCAGTGAGCAGTATCTGAAGAAGGGCGACGTCATCGTGTTCCACTACACGGATGACTACACGCTGGAGGCGGCGGACATGGGCCCCGCGCCGGAGGAGAAAAAGACCGCTGATGAGGTCATCGCCCTTATCAACGCCATCGGCGTGGTGGATCTGACCAAGGGCGATGTCATCGCCAAGGCACGCGCCGCGTATGACGCGCTTTCCGCGGCGGACAAGAAGCTGGTGACCAACTATCAGACGCTCCTGGACGCTGAGGCGGCCTACGCCAAGCTGGTGGCCGAGCTGGGCAAGAAGGCGGACAGCATCTACAAGACCACCGGCGACTATCTGGCAAAGCTGGGCACGCCCAGCGTGGGCAGCATCGGCGGCGAGTGGATGGCGCTGGGGTTGGCCCGCAGTGGTCGCACTGTCCCAGAGGGCTACTATGACGCTGTGGTCAAGTATGTCAAGGACAACATCGACAGCAACGGACGGCTGGACAAGAACAAGGCCACCGAAAACGCCCGCATTATCCTGGCGCTGACGGCCATCGGCAAGGATGTGACGAATGTGGACGGCCATGACCTGCTGGCCGGGCTGAATGAGATGTCCTACCTCTCCAAGCAGGGCATCAACGGTGCGATATTCACGCTGATCGCGCTGGACAGCCACAACTACACGCCTGCCGGCGATGTGACCCGCGACAAGCTGGTACAGGCTATTTTGGAAGCGCAGATCAGCAGTGACGGCGGCTGGAGCCTGGACGGCAAGAACGCCGATGTGGACATGACCGCCATGGCTATCCAGGCGCTGGCAGCCTACTACAAAAGCAACAGCAGCGCGAAGAAGGCTGTGGACAAGGGACTGAGCTGGCTCAGCTCCGTGCAGCAGAATGACGGCGGATTCACCAGCTGGGGCGCAGCCAACAGCGAATCCTGCGCGCAGGTCATCGTTGCGCTGACTGCACTGGGCATTGACCCGACCAAGGACAGTCGGTTCATCAAGAATGGTGTCAGCGTGCTGGACGCGCTGTGCAGCTTCGCGGTGAATGGCGGAGGATTCAAGCACCTCGCCACCGAGACAAGTGCCAACGGCATGGCGACGGAGCAGGGGTTTTATGCACTGGTGGCATATTACCGGCTACTGAACGGCCAGACCAGCCTGTATGACATGACGGATGTGAAACTGGAGGGCGTCAAGGCCGAAGAGCCGGTCGATGATACCGACAAGTCGGATGATACTGCCGACACGGATACACCTGTCGATACGGAGGTCGGAGAGGCCTCCAGTGGTGGACAGGTGGTGCTGTGGGTGGTCATCGGCGTGGTGGCTGTCGGTGGTATTGCCGCACTGGCGGTGACCAGCAAAAAACGGCATGGCAGAGATGCGGAGTAATTCTTGAATACACCAACGCAGGGGCGCGGAAGCGTCCCTGCGTAAGGTGCTTTTGTGAGGTTTTCAACATGAAAAAGAAGTCGTTTTGTTTGCTGCTCTTAACAGCGGTGCTGCTTTTTTGCGCCGCCTGCGGCCAAACACAAGTGGAGCAGCCGGAGGACACCGTCGATAAGGATCAGTACATGACCGAGCCTGTCCCGGAGGGAAAGCCCGACCCGGTAGAGCCGCAGGACACGACGATGGATACCACCGTAACGCACACCTGCACGTTTTCCATTTCCTGCGAGACAATTCTGGACAACATGGACAAGTGCGTGGAGAACAAGAAGTTTCTTGTGCCGGCGGACGGCATTGTTTTTCCTGCCACGGAGGTAGAGTTCAGCGAGGGCGAGAGTGTGTTCGATGTGCTCCAGCGCGTATGCCGTGACAACGCTATTCACATGGAATCCAACTGGACGCCCATGTATAACAGCGCGTATGTAGAGGGGATCAATAACCTATACGAGTTCGACGTGGGCAGTCTCTCTGGGTGGATGTATAACGTCAACGGCTGGTATCCCAACTACGGCTGTTCCCGATACCAGGTGAAGGACGGCGACGTCGTGGAGTGGCACTACACCTGCGACCTTGGGGAGGATCTCGGCAGTGGTATGGGCGGATAATGGAGGCGCCATGATATAGAGAACGCTGGTATAGGAAGCGGGAGTCCCAGAACGCATTGGCCTCTGGAGATATTCGAGAGGCCACCTGACCATGCGGTCAGACAAAACAGTATAGCGGAGAAAAAGCCATGGATGGCCCTTTGCGGCCATCCATGGCTTTTTCTCCGCTTTTTATTACGCGCATACCGACCCCGCTGCCGTGGGCTGCCATTTCGTCGCTGTGAGTTCTTCACAAATGACGAAGCGGAGGTAACAAAATGTACTTTGACCATAAAGCATACGGGAATCGGATCAAGAGACTGCGGCGCAGCAAGGGACTCACGCAGGAGCAGCTTGCCGAGAAGCTCCGCGTCAGCAGGACCTACATAGGCAAGATCGAAAAAGGTTCTCAGGTAGGTCCCATTGAACTTGCCGTCGAGCTGGCGGTGTTTTTTGACGTACCGTTAGAGCATCTTCTGTTGGGCAACGAGTGCCCGACAAACAATCGAAGGCGGGGCCTGCAGCGGATAATCGCGTTCCTGTCTGAACTGGAGGCGGAGCTCGGAACAGGCCTATGATTCTCGGCTGCCGACTATCACGCACATACCAATCCCATTGCCGCAGTCCGCCCAGTCTGTCGTTTTCATTTTCACACCTTTTCGAAACAACAGACAGGAGGAATATGATATGTATTTTAGTCAAAAAGAATTTGGACTTCGCGTCAAGGATCTTCGCAGAGAGCAGCACCTCACGCAGGAGCAGCTGGCTGCAATGCTCAATGTCAGCGTGGAACATCTCAGAAAAATTGAGCTCGGCAAGCGAGGTATATCTATCGATTTGCTCCTCGATTTAGCCGCCGAACTGGGCGTCTCTGTAGATTTCCTAATCACCGGAAATCCTCGGACTACATACTCGGTCAGAATGCTGATAGCACAGATCCGTGAGCTGCTGGATCGTGTTGAGTCCTCTGAGACGGATTAACTTTCTCGTTTGGCGTCTTTCCATTGACTTGTTCGTAGTTGTGTGGTAGTTGTGTTTGCTGCCAAAGCGAAAGGAGCACACGACTATGAAAAGGATCATACTGCTTACCATCTGCATCGCACTGCTGCTTACAGGCTGCGGACAAGCTGCTG
>OLXN01000746.1_pt1 | contig 24162 bp, 17 predicted proteins | sample 1674021 | NCBI WGS metagenome assembly OLXN01 (sample SAMEA103958137, study PRJEB25191) | human gut metagenome | biome: human-associated habitat [ENVO:00009003]; feature: intestine environment [ENVO:2100002]; material: feces | place: Germany | collected 2013/2015
GAACTATTTTCGACATGTCAGACTCCGTGAAAATACCGACTGTGAGTTGAAACAAGGAAAAAAGAAGAGAAGTAAGTAAAGTGCAGACACAGAACTATGAGGAGCAAAAAATATGAAGTTTGAAGATGATGATTTAAAGGACGGTAAACTTTGGGCTGCCCTGCAAAAAGAGATTGACCGTGACCTGGCGGAAAAGGAGAGCGGTGAAACATTCCAGGAAGAACTGGCAGACATCGAAGACTCCATTGAATTTGAAAGCAAAGAAACAAAAAGCGAAGATCACATCCCGGATGAGACTGCAAATTTAAGTAATCTGCGAAGTGTCCTTGAGGCAACTGAGCGTGCAAAAGACGAAGAAGCGAAGCAGAAAATGAAGCAGACCAAAGTGGAGCCTGTGACGCAGGACATCGAGATTCCGGAATTTACAGAAGAGGAAGAAGAAATCGAAGAGACGCCGGCGGAGACAAAAACAGAATCGGAACCGGAAGAAGTGATGGTGGATGATGATCTGATCATCAACGATCCATTCGCAGATGAGGATGATCTGCTGGGAGAAGAGAAGACAGAGACCAAGGGTTCGGAGAAAGAAGTGCTTGGTGATCAGGTGGAAGCCGCAATGGAGCGCCTCGTCAGCGACACGGTAGGCCATATCCCAATGCCGGAAATAGACGATGAGGATGATGACTACGACGATTATGAGGATGACGACGAAGAGTACATTCCGCATGGCGCAAAACCGCAGAAGAAAAAGGGAAAAGGCGGTGCGGTTATCGCCGTTGCAGCCGTTGCTGTTATTGCTGTGGGAGGCTTTTTCTATGGAAGCAAAATGTTCCATTACCAGAATTATTTTTTCAACGGAACAACCATCAACGGAGTAGACTGCTCGGATATGACGGCCAAAGAGGCAGAAACGAAAATCAAAGAGCAGGCTGCAAACTATACCTTAAATGTAAAATTCAAAGACAATGATACGAAGAGTGTCAGCGGAAAAGACATCGACTACACCTACGCCGGAGACGGCAGCGTGGAGAGCGTGTTAAAGAAACAGAACAGTTTCCTCTGGTTCCTGGGAAATGGCGGAAAAGAGAAAGATTCCCAGGTCACCATGCAGTACAGTCAGGAAAAACTGGATGCGGTGATTGATGGATTTGACGAATTCCAGTCCGCAGACGGTGAGAATGCACCGGCCAGCGCCTACATCACCTTCCAGAACAATGAGTTTGAGATTGTGGATGCTGTTATGGGTGAGGGAATGGATCTTACCCTTGCAAAACAGTGCATCGAAAACGCGCTGATCAATGCGGATACCGAAGTGGATCTTGAAAAAGCAGGCGTTTACGACGGAACCTTGGTAACAGCAGATGACGAAACACTGAATGCACAGAAGGATCAGTTAAATGAACTGGTACGCGCAAGTATCACATACAGTATGCCGGATGGAACAACACAGGTTCTTGACGGAAATACCATGAAAGACTGGCTGGCGGTCGATGCGGATGGAAATTATTCCAAAGATGAAAACCAGTGGAATGAAAAAGTAAAAGAATATGTGGCAAATCTTGCGGCAGCGATTGATACCGATGGCAAGGATCACACCTTCCCGGCAACCGGTATCGAAGGCGGCGTGACCATCAGCCAGGAAGGCTACGGATGGAAAGTGGATCAGGAGCAGGAGATAGCAAAGATCGCAGAAGAAGTAGATGCTCACGCAGCAGACGCAAGAGAGCCGCAGTATGCGCAGAGAGAGTTTGCTGCTTCCACAGAGAACAACGGATTCGGCAAGACGTATGTTGAGGTTGATGCCAGCCGTCAGCATATCTGGCTCTACAAAGATGGAAATCTGGTTGTCGACGGTGACTGTGTAACCGGTCTGATGGAGCAGAGCAGCTACACGAAGCCGGGTATCTACACAACCGCAGCAAAAGAAAGCCAGAAAAAACTGCACGGAGAGCTTCAGGCAGACGGCAGCTATTCCTGGGAAAGAGATGTGGATTCCTGGATTCCGTTCAACGGAGAGATTGGTTTCTACGATGCTTCCTGGAGAAGTAGTTTCGGCGGAAACCTGTATCTGACTGCAGGATCGACGACAGGATCTGTTGCACTTCCGACTGCAGTGGCACAGGCATTATATGACAATGTCGATGACGGAACACCGGTTATCATTTATTATTCCGAAGCTTATGAGGTAAGTGAAGACACGCTTACTGTGACACAGGCACCGGAAGCAGATGACGAAAATGTCGATGATACGACGAATACCACGACAGTAACGCCGACGAGAACGCCATCCTACACGTACGATGATTACACGCCGTCAACTCCATCAACCCCATCAACTCCATCGACCCCGTCTACGCCGGAACCGACCACAGCACCGACCGAGATCCCGTCTACGCCGGAGCCGACCGTAGCACCGACGGAGACCCCGTCCACACCGGAACCGACCCAGGAGCCGAGCGCACCGGATCAGGGAGACCATACGGGTGACGATGATTACCCAGGTAAGGGCGAGAGCTGAGAAAAGAAGAAATAGAACATAAAAAATACGCATTCCGTTATCAAAACAGGAATGCGTATTTTTTATGAGAAAGAAACTGTTAAAAATTAATTTTCCGGTACGAACAGTGTGACAAGATCCATCGGGGAAGTGATGGTGTAGTCCGGGTTTTCGGTTTGACCAAAACCGTATGCGGCATGGACAAACGGGATTCCGGCCTCGCGTGTCGCCTTGTAGTCGCCGTCGGTATCGCCGACATAGACCGCGTGCTGCAGATGGTTCTGTTCGATGATTGTACGGATGTTGTCTGCCTTTGCCTTTCCGGTATCGCCAGGACAGAGATGGCCTTTGAAATAGTGACCGAGGCCTGTGGCTTCCAGAAAAACTTCGATATAGCCCGCCTGGCAGTTGCTTACGATATAAAGCGGGTAATGTCTGGAAAGAATAGAAAGTGCATCGACAAGTCCCGGATAAACAGGAGCCGGTGTCGCAAGAAGTGCCTCATGCTCTTTGGCACAGCATGCCTCGATCAGTTCTAACTGGCGCTCCTTTGGATATTCGTGGAAAATGACGGCGGCGATATCCGGGAGCAGGCGGCCGAACAGGCCTTTTAACACGGCTCCGGTGAGGTTTGGTGTCATATCAGTTTCTTTTTCCATAATCTGATTCCATGCGTCGGCAACAACGTCTGTGGAGTCCCACAGGGTGCCGTCCACATCAAAAATAATACTGTCGATCAAGAGTTTTTCCTCCATATCTTAAGGGTTTTGGTTATTCTTTTAAAGTATTTATTAATTTTAATCAAAAACACATGAGAGCGCAATGTTTATTTTGCATTTTGGAGGAAAATGTGGCAAAATAAGAATGATATATTAACAGGAGATTACTATGCAGGACACAATCACAAAGCCATTATTGAAATGGTATGGCGAAAATAAAAGAGTGCTGCCGTGGAGAGAAAAAAAGAACCCGTATGAAATCTGGGTTTCCGAGATTATGCTTCAGCAGACGAGGGTGGAGGCGGTCAAGCCGTTTTATGAGCGGTTTATGCGTGAACTGCCCAATGTCGCAGCACTTGCGGTCTGTCCCGAGGAAAAGCTTTTGAAGCTCTGGGAAGGCCTTGGTTACTATAACCGTGTGCGGAATATGCAGAAGGCCGCACAGAAAATTATGGAAGTGTATGACGGTGTATTTCCGGCAGATTACGAAGCCTTAAAAGGACTTCCGGGAATTGGAAATTACACAGCGGGAGCCGTTGCATCGATCGCGTTTTGCATTCCGGTGCCGGCGGTGGACGGAAATGTGCTTCGTGTGATGGCACGCCTCCGGGAGGACGGTGAGGACATTTTAAAGCAGTCCGTGAAAAACCGCGTGGAAGCGGAATTGACCGAAATCATGCCGGCAGAAGATCCGGGAGCCTTCAATCAGGCGATGATGGATCTCGGCGCAATGGTCTGTCTGCCGAACGGCGCACCAAAATGTGAAGTCTGTCCGCTTTTTGACCAGTGTCTGGCGGGACAGCATCAGACCTGGACGGAATATCCGTTTAAAAAGAGCGTAAAGCCGCGCAGAATCGAAGACAGAACCGTTCTGTTATTTCTGGACGGTGCGCACACAGCAGTGCGGAAACGGCCGAAAAAAGGACTTCTGGCGGGACTTTACGAGTTCCCGAACTTCGATGGCGTGCTCTCCGAACAGGAAGCACTTGAAGAGGCAGAAAAATTCGGCGTGACGCCGCTTCATATTCAGGCATTGCCGCCGTACAAGCACATTTTTTCCCATGTCGAGTGGCATATCACAGGATACGCCATTAAAATTGCAGGAAACGATGTGGAGCAGGAAGGGGAAGAAAAAGCCGGATTGATTTTTGCGGATGCGAAAACCGCGGCTGAAAGATATGCCATTCCGTCTGCGTTTGCGGAATACGCAAAATACACAGATCTGGAACGTGCCTGAAACGGCAGAAGAGCAAAAAAGAGCAGGGAGAAAAAAGATGAAGATTTTATCAATTGCAGTACCATGCTATAATTCAGAAGCATATATGGAGAAATGTATCGATTCGCTGCTGGTCGGCGGAGAAGAAGTAGAAATTCTGATCGTGGACGATGGTTCCAAGGACGGAACCACAGAGATTGCAGACCGCTATCAGGAAAAATATCCGACGATTGTAAAAGCGATTCATCAGAAAAACAAGGGCCACGGCGGAGCAGTCAACACGGGTGTGGAAAATGCGACGGGTCTGTACTTTAAGGTTGTGGACAGTGATGACTGGGTAAACCCAGAGGCATACCAGAAGATTTTAAATGTTCTGGCAGAAGTCGTACGCGGACCGAAAACACTCGACCTTCTGATCAGTAACTATGTGTATGAAAAAGAGGGCGCCAAGAGAAAACGTGTGATGCGCTATGCGAAATCGCTGCCGGAAGGCCGTTTTTTCGGATGGGATGAGGCGAAAGCTCTCGGCAAAACACATTATCTGCTGATGCATTCGCTGATTTACCGGACTTCTCTTTTAAGAGAGTGCGGCATGAAGCTGCCGGAGCACACCTTCTATGTGGATAATCTGGTTGCGTTTATTCCGCTTCCGTACGTCAAAACGATGTATTATCTCGATGTCAATTTCTACCGCTACTTTATCGGAAGAGCCGACCAGTCGGTTAACGAGAAAGTCATGATCGGCAGAATTGACCAGCAGATCCGTGTCAACAAGCTGATGATCGATTACCTTGGTGAACAGAAGGGGCTGTCGAAGTACCTGCGGAAATATATGATCAGTTATCTGACCATCATTATGACGGTTTCTTCCGTGATGATGATGCGCTCCGGAACGGAAGAAAATCTCGAGAAAAAGAACGATCTGTGGAGATACCTGAAACAGGAGGATGCAGCCGATTACTTCCGCATCCGCCACGGCATTTTCGGAACTGTTATGAGCAGCAAATCAAAACCGGGACAGAAAATTGCAGTCTATGCTTACAAGGTAGCGCAGAAGCTGTATGGATTTAACTAGAAAGTAACGAAGCGGAGGAACGAACAATGCGAGTAGGAATGGGTTACGATGTGCATAAACTGGTGGAAAACCGGAAACTGATTCTGGGCGGTGTGGAAATCCCGTATGAATATGGCCTTCTGGGACATTCCGATGCGGATGTGCTGGTCCATGCCATTATGGATGCGCTTCTCGGCGCTGCAGCACTGCGGGACATCGGACGCCATTTTCCGGACAATGATCCGGCGTATGAGGGCGCAGACAGCATCGAACTGCTGAAAAAAGTCGGTGAGATGCTCGAGGAGCGGATGTATCTGATTGAAAATATCGATGCGACCGTTATTGCACAGAAGCCGAAGCTCCTGCCATACATCGACACGATGGTGAAAAATGTGGCGGAGGCGCTTCATCTCGAAGAGGATCAGGTCAATATCAAGGCAACGACCGAGGAAGGACTTGGCTTTACCGGAAAGAAAGAGGGAATTTCCGCACAGGCGATCTGCTGCATTTCCAAGGCACTCGACCTGATGCCGGATGACCGGATCACAGGCGGATGCAGCGGCTGCCCGGGATGCGCAAAGAACGCAGAAGAATAAAAGAGAAATGCGATTGCACAAGGCCGGAAGATGTGGTAGACTGGAAGAAGAATAAGGGAGTAGTCGGCGGCATACGTGACGCTATAAGGCCAACAACCGAAGAAAAAGCATTTCTTCTGGCTTTGTATGAAATGACAAGACTTATCTGTATCAACAAATATGGTGCGGATAGGTCTTTTTCTATATAGAAAGAGACCGGTGTACCAGTGGGAACTTATCACAGGAACGCAAAAAGTGTTTTCAGAAGAAAGGACGGATGGAAATGAAAGAGTATCTGGAAAAAAGTTCGAAGATTCTTGATGAGTTACAGACAACGGAGCAGGGACTTTCCGAGGCGGAAGCTGCGCGGCGGCTTTCCGAACACGGGCCGAACCGGCTGGCGGCAGGGAAAAAGAAGAGTAATCTGCAGCGGTTTTTCGAAGAGCTGAAAGACCCGATGATCCTGATCCTGCTCGCCGCAGCGCTGATTTCCGGCATCACATCGGCGTATGAAGGCGAATCGTACGCTGATGTGGTCATTATTCTCACCGTTGTCATCATTAATGCGGTGCTCGGTGTTCTGCAGGAGAGCAAGGCAGAGAAAGCGATTGAAGCTCTGCAGGAGATCGCGGCAGCCACGTCGAAGGTGATGCGCGGCGGGAAAATGGAAGTGAAAAAGAGCGAGGAGCTCGTACCCGGTGATATTGTAATTCTCGAAGCGGGCGATGCTGTTCCGGCGGATGGCCGTATTTTAGAGAGCGCCAGCATGAAAATCGAGGAAGCAGCGCTGACCGGAGAATCTGTCCCGGTCAATAAAACAGCGGATGTTCTGACCTCCGGCGCAGCCAGCGAGGTTCCGCTCGGGGACCGGAAAAACATGGTCTATATGGGAAGCACCGTTGTCTATGGCCGCGGCCGCGCTGTTATCACCGGAACGGGTATGAAAACCGAGATGGGAAAAATCGCCCATGTTCTGACGCAGTCGGCGGATGAGAGCACACCGCTGCAGAAGCGGCTGAACCAGCTCAGCAAAATCTTAAGCGTGATGGTGCTTGCCATCTGTGCCGTGATTTTCATTGTCGGTATTTTAAAAGAGGGCGTGACGCCGCAGAACATCTTAAATACCTTTATGGTAGCCGTCAGCCTTGCCGTAGCGGCAATTCCGGAAGGCCTTGCAGCAGTTGTCACAATCGTGCTTTCCATCGGTGTGACCAAAATGTCAAAGCGGAATGCGGTGATCCGGAAACTGACGGCTGTCGAGACGCTCGGCTGTACGCAGGTGATCTGCTCGGATAAGACAGGAACGCTGACCCAGAATAAGATGACCGTGGTAAAACATGAGGGAAGCGATATAAAACGTCTCGTATCCGTCATGGCACTCTGCTCCGATGCGGAGCCGGACGAAAACGGCGAGGCAGTCGGAGAACCGACGGAATGTGCGTTGGTCAACGATGCGCAGAAAGAGGGATGCCCGAAGAAGAGCCTGTCCGTCCAGTATCCGCGTGTCGGGGAAGCGCCGTTTGATTCGATGCGGAAACGCATGACAACGATTCACCGCGCAAACGACGGAACGTATTTTTCCTGTACAAAAGGCGCACCGGATGAGATTCTGAAGCGGTGTACCTCCGTTTGGCGTGATGGCAGAAAACAGCCGATAACAGAAGCATTCCGGCAGGAAATCCTGTCGCAGAACAAGGCGATGGCAGACCAGGCACTCCGCGTGCTGGCGGCAGCAGGAAGAGCGTGGAACCAGATGCCGTCCTCCCAGGAGCCGGACTTTCTGGAGCAGGATCTCTGCTTTTTAGGACTTTGCGGTATGATTGATCCGGTGCGGCCGGAAGTAGTCGATGCGATCCGGGAATGCCGCGGGGCAGGCATCCGTCCGGTGATGATTACGGGTGACCACAAAGACACAGCGGTTGCTATTGCAAAAGAGCTGGGTATTCTGGAGGCGGGCTGGAAAGCGGTAACGGGAGCCGAGATTGACCAGTTAAGCGATGAGGAGCTTGACCGGAGAATCGAGGAATATGCTGTTTACGCACGCGTCCAGCCGGAGCATAAAGTGCGGATCGTCGATGCGTGGAAGCGGAAAGGCAGAATCACCGCGATGACAGGAGATGGAGTCAACGATGCGCCGTCGATCAAGCGTGCGGATATCGGCATCGGAATGGGCATCACGGGAACGGATGTGACGAAAAATGTGGCAGATATGGTGCTCGCGGACGACAATTTTGCGACAATCATCGTAGCGGTTGAGGAAGGAAGACGAATCTACGATAATATCCGCAAGGCAATTCAGTTCCTTCTGGCATCGAACCTTGCCGAGGTGCTGTCGATTTTCTGCGCGACGCTGATGGGCTTTACGATTTTAAATCCGGTGCATCTGCTCTGGATCAACCTGATTACGGACTGCTTCCCGGCGCTGGCGCTCGGTATGGAGGACGGTGAGGCAGACATCATGAAACGCCCGCCGAGAAATGCGGATGACGGTATTTTTGCGGACGGCCTCGGCTTTGATGTTGCGTTTCAGGGCATCGTGATTACGGTGCTGACGCTGGCGTCCTACTTCATCGGCCACTATCTGGAAGCCGGCCGCTGGGAAATCGTCAACAGCCCGGACGGCATGTCGATGGCGTTTCTGACACTCTCTATGGTGGAAATTTTCCATTCCTTCAATATGAGATCACGGAAAGGTTCTATTTTCCATATGAAGCATCAGAACAAGTATCTGTGGGGCGCGATGGCACTCTCATTTGTCCTCACATCCGCCGTCATTTACATCCCGGCACTGTCGAGTGCGTTCGGTTTTGAGCGGATCAGCGCGTTGGAATATGATGTGGCGATCGGCCTTGGACTGCTTGTCATTCCGGCGGTCGAAATCAGCAAGTGGATCCGGCGGAAATTTGCTTGACAAACGAGAAAAATTTGCATAAACTAGAACAAACGGAAACAGAAAAAGGCTTGGAACGGAAAAAGTAGAAAATCAGAATTGTTTCACAGAGAATGGCAGACAAATGGGGCTGGAAGCTGCCTGAAACGAGGGTTTTTGAAGTGCGTCCGGAAGCTGGCCGGGTGAAGCGGAAAAAGTGGGTAGTCCGGCACGGGTCCTGCACGTTATGCAGAAGAAAAGAAGAGGGTAGGTGTGCCCTTAAAGTAAAGTGGAACCACGGAGCTATTTCGTCTTTATCGGAGATGAAACAGCTCCGTTTTTGAATATTGCCCTTCGGGCAAAAAAGGTGGTAAGAAATAAAAATCTGAAAAAGTCCCGGCAGGAGGCAAGGAGAGGAAAGATGAGTTTTTTCGCGTATTTTAAAGAGGAATTTCAGGTGATTCAGGAGCGGGATCCGGCGATACATTCTCCCATGGAAGTCTTGCTGTATCCTTCATTTCGTGTTATGCTGAAGTACAGACGGGCGCACAAGCTATATCTGAAAGGCCATTACTTTCTGGCCAGATGGATTTCACAGCGGGCAGCGAGAAAAACCGGTATCGAAATCCATCCGGGTGCGACGATCGGAAAGGGACTGTTTATCGACCATGGAGCAGGCGTTATCATCGGAGAGACGACCGTCATCGGAGACAACGTGACGCTGTATCAGGGCGTGACGCTCGGCGGTAATGGTAAGGAGACCGGGAAACGTCATCCGACGCTGGAGGACAATGTTATGGTCAGCGCCGGTGCGAAGATCATCGGATCGTTTACGATTGGGGAAAACTCCAAAATCGGAGCCGGATCGGTTGTGATCGAGGAGGTTCCGCCGAACTGTACCGTCGTCGGCGTGCCGGGGCACATTGTGAAGCAGAATGATGTGCGGATTCCGAGAAAAAGCATGGATCACATTCATCTGCCGGACCCGATTTTCGAGGATATCAAGGTACTGCAGCAGGAGAATACGGAGCTTACGAACCGTGTGCTCGAGTTGGAGGGCGAGCTGCGTCAGATGAGGAAAAAAGAAAGGACAGAACAGAAGTGACGGAAGTGGGCAAAGAGACAGAAAACGAGGAACTTTTTCCAGAGGCGGTTTTCGGGGAGAAGGATTATCTTTCGGAGGTATTCGGACTGGAACAGCATGACATCCGCATGTATTCGCCGCTTACGCTGGCTTACATCGGGGATGCTGCGTATGAGATCGTCATCCGCACGATTCTGGTGCGGAAAGCAAATATGCAGGTCAACAAGCTGCACCGCCATGCGGCAGGGCTTGTAAAGGCGGAGAAACAGTCGGCGATGATTGAGATTCTGGAGCCGCTGTTTACCGAAGAGGAAAAACAGATTTATAAAAGAGGCAGAAATGCGAAATCCTATACCAAGGCAAAAAATGCGTCCACGATCGACTACCGCCGGGCAACCGGGTTTGAGGCCGTGATGGGGTATCTGTACCTGAAAGGGGATTACAAGCGGATGATCGACCTGATCCGGGCAGGACTTGGCGAAGTGTGAGAGCAGATAAGATTCAGAAAATAAAAAAGAAGCGGCAGGGCAGTGGGGCTTTTGAAAAAGCAAAAGTTTCCACTGCTTTTGGGACCGCGGAACAGGAATGATATGAGAGAAAACAACAGAAACGACAAGAGAAACTTTGAGAGAAGAGACGGAAAAAAACGTGACTTTAAGGGGAAACGAGATTACCGTGACAGAGACAGAAAACAGGAAGTACAGCAGGCGGATGAGGAGTTTACAGGCGGCATGGTAGAGGGAAGAAACGCTGTCATCGAGGCGTTCCGCTCCGGCAAGACCGTGGACAAGCTGTTCGTCCTTGCAAGCAGCCAGGACGGCCCGATCCGCACGATCATCCGTGAGGCGAAAAAACACGATACCATCATCAATTATGTAGAAAAAGAACGTCTTGACGAGCTGTCCACCACCGGAAAGCATCAGGGTGTCATTGCACAGGTGGCTTCCTACAGTTATGCAACCGTTGAGGACATCCTCGCGCGCGCAGAGGAGAAAGGGGAGCCGCCATTTATCCTTCTGCTGGACGGCATTGAGGATCCGCATAACCTCGGTGCGATCATCCGTACCGCAAACCTGGCAGGCGCACATGGTGTCATCGTGCCGAAGCACCGCGCAGTCGGCCTCACAGCAACCGTTGCCAAAACGTCGGCAGGTGCATTAAATTACACACCGGTGGCAAAGGTGACGAATCTGGTGCAGACCATGGAAATGCTGAAGGAAAAGGGCATCTGGTTTGTCTGCGCGGACATGAACGGACAGAGAATGTATGATCTCGACCTCAAAGGACCGATCGGCCTTGTAATCGGAAATGAGGGAGAGGGTGTCAGCCGTCTGGTGAGAGAAAACTGCGACTTCACAGCCACAATTCCGATGAAAGGCGATATCGACTCTCTGAACGCTTCCGTGGCAGCCGGCGTGCTCGCTTATGAGATTGTAAGACAGAGAAGCTGCTAGAAATTGCGGAAAATCACATTACGCTCCGGCGGAAGAAAGATGAAGGATACAAGAGATATGATGGTGAAAGATTACGATACCTGTACGGATGAGGAGCTGATTGCGCGTCTGCGGGCAGGAGAACGCGAGATTACCGATTATCTGATCGACAAATACAAATCGCTGGTGCGGACCAGGGCGAGGGCGCTGTACCTGGTGGGCGGAGATCACGAGGATCTGATCCAGGAGGGCATGCTCGGACTTTTTAAGGCAGTGCGTGACTACAAACCGGGGAAGGAGGCATCGTTTGCCACCTTCGCCGGCCTGTGCATCGACCGTCAGATGTATTCGGCAGTGGCATCGTCCCAGCGCCAGAAGCATCAGCCGCTGAACAGCTTCGTCTCGTTAAGTGAACCGGTTTCCGAGCAGGAGCTGCGCCTGGTGGACGAGGAGACACCGGAGGAGATCATGATCAGCCGGGAAAACGTAATCGGCATGCATGAGCGGATCAAAGAACGGCTCAGCAAATTTGAGTACCAGGTGCTGGAATTGTATCTGAAAGGGTACGATTATACGCAGATTGCAGAAAAACTTGGAAAGCAGCCGAAGGCAATCGACAATGCACTGCAGAGAATCCGCAGTAAAGTGCGGGAGGTCTGTTCGTGAGATGGAAAAACGACCGAAAAAATTACGGCGAATTGTCAAAAGCGCAGGAAAATCTGTGAACAAATAAAAATTTTCAAATTTGTAGAAAAAACTGTTGACAATTCACTATAGTTTTGATAGAATACCAAATGTAGCAAGGAGCTAACAAAAAAACAAAACAACTTGCGAGTGCTGATGTGGCTCAGTCGGTAGAGCGTCGCCTTGGTAAGGCGGAGGTCACGGGTTCGATTCCCGTCATCAGCTTACTAAGAAAGATCCCGGGAAACCGGGATCTTTTCGTTATATAAAAAACAGCAGGAGATGGGCAGGAAGAAAAAGACACTATTATAAAAGGTACAGTTATGATTGTGAGGGAAAAAGAAGATGCGTCATTCGCTTGGGGGAAAGAAAGCTCGAATATAAGGATTCCAAAGGACAGGACTGTTATTTCTATTATTCGAACATTGCCGGAACCGATCTGGATATGCTGGGCTATGTGCCTGTTGCAGATATTGAGTCTGAGGTAACGGACTGGAGCATTGTTCTGCTGGTCAGCGGCATGAAAAAGAGAGAATCCCAATCGGAGACATTCAGCGCAAATCCGTTTGAATACGAATTCTTATACGCACCGCTCGGGGACAAGGGCGCTTACGCGTACCAGCAGCCGTGGTATGGATTTTCGGTCAACAAAGACAGCGAAGAGAAAGAGATCGCGGTTGAGTTTCTGCGCTTTATGATGCAGGAAAAAGAGATCGACGAGATGGCCAGTATTAAAGGCCTGCCGTCGGTGGCAGAAAACGGAACCGACGAGCGGTATGCGGGGCTTCGGGATGCAAAAAATATTGAGGCAAGTTTTATCAACGACGGCAGCGTGCCGGATTCCATCCGCGCGGCATTGGAGCAGGTCTGCAATGACTTCGGAGCAGGCGTGTACGGCAATGCAAACGAGGCAGTGCAGGCGTTTGTGGAGCTGTGTGCAGAGAAATAAGATAGGAAAACGAGAAGAGCGACTCATTTGTGAAAACAAGTGGGTCGCTTTTTGGTGCCAAAGATGGTAGAATAGGTACAACAGAAAAAATGAGGTGAAGAAAACAATGGAGTCAAAACGTAAGGTATTGCAAAAACTGTTCCTTTCCACGCTGTATCTGAGTGCGTTTACGTTCGGCGGCGGTTATGTGATTGTGACGCTGATGAAGAAGAAATTTGTGGATGAGTACCACTGGATTGAGGAGAATGAAATGCTCGATCTGGTGGCGATTGCGCAGTCATCGCCGGGGCCGATTGCGGTGAATGGGGCGATTGTTGTCGGGTATAAGCTGGCGGGGATGATTGGTGTGCTGGTTTCGATTATTGGAACGATTATTCCGCCGTTTCTGATTATCTCTGTGATTTCGGTCTGCTATCAGGCGTTCCGGGATAATTTTTTCGTGAGCCAGATGCTCGAAGGAATGCAGGCAGGCGTCGGAGCCGTGATTGCATCCGTGACGTATGAGATGGGAGCCGGGGTTGTGAAAGAAAAAGATCCGCTGTCGCTGGTGATTCTTGTCTGTGCGTTTGCAGCAGCCTGCTTCTTTGGCATAAATGTAATCTATATTGTTCTGGTCTGCGGTGCCATCGGTGCGTTGCGGACGGTTCTGGCGAAACGGAGGGGTGTGAAATGATTTATTTTCAGCTATTTTTAAGCTTTTTCCAGATCGGCCTGTTCAGCTTCGGCGGAGGCTATGCCGCCATGCCGTTGATTCAGGGGCAGGTGGTGCAGGGACACGGCTGGCTGTCGATGTCGGAGTTTACGGATCTGATTACCATCTCCCAGATGACGCCGGGGCCGATCGCAGTCAATTCGGCTACGTTCGTCGGAATTAAAATCGCAGGCATCCCAGGAGCGCTCGCGGCAACGTTTGGATGTATTCTGCCGTCGTGTATTCTCGTCACACTGCTTGCGAAGCTATATTTAAAATACCGCGAAATGGCAATGCTCCAGGGAATCCTCCACTCCCTCCGCCCGGCGGTTGTGGCGATGATCGGTTCCGCAGGGATTTCAATTCTGGTCACGGCGTTTTGGAGCAGTGAAGGAGATACCGTGATCCGGCTGGCGCAGACGAACTGGAGTCTTGTCGTGATCTTTATCATCAGCCTCATTCTGCTGCAGAAAGGCAAAAAGAACCCAATCTTTGTGATGGTACTGGCCGGGGTGATGAAGGTGGCAGTGGCGCTGGTGGAAAAATTTGCGGCATAAGAGCAGACGTAAAAAATTAATTATATGCGTTAAAAGAAAACTGAAAAAGAAACGGGGAGCATGGAACGATGTTCCTCGTTTTTGTCTGCCTTGCTATTTTCAGAAGTGAATGATAAAATGGCGATAGACAGCGAGAACGAAAAACAGACAGGGGCGGCATGGGTAATATGGGGAGTTATGTTTATCTTATTGTTGAGGCTGTTTAATGCTCTGAAATTAAGATGTCAAAAAAAGCCAGAAAAAAGATAAAAAGGATCTTTCTTTCTAAACATGAATCGTGTATAATAAACATTACTGTTCGGGGCCTGCCTGGAGAAATCCAGAAAGGCTCCGATTTATGTCATTTATTTTACAAAGCAAGAAAAGGGGGAAACCATGCAGAAACACAGAAAATTTATTGGGGACAAACGGTTTTACCTGATGGTGCTTGGCGTTGCGATGCCGATTATGATTCAGAACGGTATCACCAACTTTGTCAGCCTTCTCGACAACATCATGGTAGGACAGGTCGGCACCGAGCAGATGTCCGGTGTTGCGATCGTCAACCAGCTTCTTTTTATCTATAACCTTTGCATTTTCGGAGGGGTATCCGGTGCAGGAATTTTCACTGCGCAGTATTTCGGACAGGGCAACGACGAGGGTGTGCGAAACACCTTCCGCTTCAAGCTCTGGATCGGCGTGATCCTGACGGCAGCGGCAATCACTATTTTTCTTGGTGCGCACGAGCCTCTGATTCGTCTCTACCTGACAGGAGATCAGGGAAGCCAGGACATGAATGCGACATTAGCCTATGGCATTTCTTATATGAAGGTCATGCTGGTAGGACTTCCGCCGTTCCTGTTTGTGCAGCTTTATGCCAGCACGCTGCGCGAATGCGGCGAGACAATGCTTCCGATGAAGGCCGGTATTACCGCTGTCTTCGTTAATCTGATTTTTAACTACATTTTAATCTACGGAAAACTCGGTGCACCGCAGCTCGGCGTTGTCGGCGCGGCAGTCGCAACGGTGCTGTCCCGTTACGTGGAGATGGCGATCGTGCTGATCTGCACGCACGGAAACAAAGAAAAATATCGTTTTACGAAGCATCTGTACCGCACGATCCGTGTTCCGGCGGCTTTGACGAAACAGATCCTTATCAAAGGAACACCGCTGATGCTGAACGAAACGTTCTGGGCAGGCGGCGTTGCGATCCTGATGCAGTGTTACTCCGTGCGTGGACTGAATGTCGTAGCCGCGATGAATATCTCCAACACGATCTCGAACCTGTTCAACGTCGTTTTCATCGCACTCGGCGATTCCGTTGCCATCATCGTCGGACAGCTCCTCGGAGCCGGAAGGATGGAAGAGGCAAAGGATACCGATACGAAGCTGATCACGTTTTCCGTATTACTCTGCATTGTGATCGGCGCGCTGATGGCGCTCGTGGCTCCGCTCTTCCCACGCCTCTACAACACGACGGACGAAGTACGCCACATGGCGGCAATCTTCATCGTGGAAGTGGCCATGTTCATGCCGGTCAATGCATTCCTGCATGCAAGCTACTTTACCCTGCGCTCCGGTGGAAAAACGATCATCACGTTCCTGTTCGACAGCGTCTTTATCTGGGTTGTCAGTGTGCCGGTGGCTTTCTGCCTGAGCCGTTTTACCGGACTTTCGATCTACGCAATCTACTTTATGGTTATGTCGGTTGACCTGATCAAGTGCGTGATTGGATTTGTCCTTGTCAAGAAAGGAGTCTGGCTGCAGAATATTGTGGCGGAGTAAAGAAAAAAATCTGTCTGTTTTCCAGTCTGAAAAGGATGGGAGGCGGGCAGATTTTTTGCTTTATAAAAAACTTTGTTGAATTTTACCGTAAAGCAAAAAAAGCTCTCCGGGCAGGATCGGACTGCGGTTGAGAGAAAGAAAAAGAGTATTTTTGATAAAATTTCGCAAATGAAGCAGCCGCTTTTGGCGGAAAAGTGGAAATTTTTTCATTAATCAAAACACCGGTTGAAATTTAGAGAACGCTTGTTATAATAGGGGTGCAGCGAACAGACATCCCGTGTGACGCGTGAATCTCTCTTCCTATTATTAATGAGACGCAGTCACACATGAAATGGAGGAAAAAAGCGATGGATTACGCAAAAGAATCATTAAAGATGCACTATGAATTACGCGGAAAGCTCGAGATGACATCCCGTGCAGCCGTAGATACAAAAGATGCCTTAAGTCTTGCCTATACCCCGGGTGTGGCAGCGCCGTGCCTGGAAATTCAGAAAGATGTCAATAAGAGCTACGAGCTGACCAGAAGATGGAACACGGTAGCTGTTGTTACAGATGGAACCGCAGTTCTCGGACTTGGAGATATCGGCCCGGAGGCCGGCATGCCGGTCATGGAAGGAAAATGCGTGCTGTTTAAAGAATTCGGTGGTGTCGATGCAATCCCGCTCTGCGTGCGCAGCAAGGATGTGGATGATATTGTCAATACCGTGCGTCTTCTCGCAGGAAGCTTCGGCGGTGTCAACCTGGAGGACATCTCCGCACCGAGATGTTTTGAGATTGAGAAGAAATTAAAGGAATGCTGTGATATTCCGATTTTCCACGATGATCAGCATGGAACAGCCGTGATCACACTGGCCGGTGTCATCAATGCGCTGAAACTGGTTGGAAAGAAACTGGATGAAGTCAAAATTGTTACCTCAGGAGCCGGTGCAGCCGGAATCGCCATTATCCGCCTGCTGATTTCGATGGGTCTCAAAAACGTCATCATGACAGACCGCAAAGGTGCGATTTACGAGGGACGCGACGGCCTCAACCCGATCAAAGAGGAGATGGCGAAGATCACAAACTACAACCATGAGAAGGGCACGCTTACAGAGGTAATCAAAGGAGCCGATATTTTTATTGGCGTTTCTGCGCCGGGTACGCTCACTCCCGATATGGTACGTACGATGGCAAAAGATCCGATCATCTTTGCCTGCGCAAATCCGACGCCGGAGATTTTCCCGGACGAGGCGAAAGCAGCAGGAGCAGCCGTTGTCAGCACAGGAAGAAGCGATTATCCGAACCAGGTGAACAACGTACTGTGCTTCCCTGGCATCTTCCGCGGAGCGCTCGATGTGCGCGCATCTGACATCAACGATGAAATGAAGGTCGCAGCAGCTTACGCAATTGCAGGACTGGTAAGCGACGAGGAACTGAATGCAGACTATATCCTGCCGGCAGCGTTTGATCCGCGTGTAAAAGATGCTGTGGCAGCAGCCGTTGCAGAGGCAGCAAGAAAGAGCGGCGTAGCGAGAATTTAAACAGAGTTTGATATAAAAGAAAACGACAGAAAAAGGCTTCCCGGACAGCAAGGAAATCCGGGAAGCCTTTTTGCGTATCGTTAAGAAATTATGAAGGAAAGCAGCAGTTACATTCAGCCAGCCAGATTGTCTTCTGCCGGCAGTTCCGGTCCGGTCAGAGCGTACGGATCGAGAATGTCGTCGAGCTGTTTCTGTGTCAGCAGTTCGTCTTTCAGAACCAGAGAGGTAACACTCTCGCCCGTCTTCAGCGATTTCTTTGCAATCGAGGCCGCTTTCTGGTATCCGATATACGGGCAGAGCGCCGTTGTGATGCCGACACTCTTCGAAACGAGATCCTCGCACCGTTTCTCATTTGCGGTAATGCCGAGAATACAGTTCTTCACAAGCGTATTCACAGCGCCTGTCATCGAGGTGATGGAAGAGAACAGGGAATAGAAGACAACCGGCTCAAACGCGTTCAACTCCATCTGGCCAGCCTCAGCCGCCATCGTGATTGTGGTGTCGTTTCCGATGACATGGAAGGCAACCTGTGTCACAACCTCCGGGATAACCGGGTTGATCTTGCCCGGCATAATCGAGGATCCGTTCTGCATCGGCGGCAGGTTGATCTCGCCGAATCCGGTCCGCGGTCCGCTGGACAGCAGGCGCAGGTCGTTGCACATCTTGGAGAGGTTGACGGCGCAGGTCTTTAACGTGTTGGAGATCGTCACAAATCCGTCGAGGTTCTCCGTCGCGTCAAACAGATCGTCCGCCTGCATCAGCGGATAGCCTGTCACAGCAGCGAGGGTCGGTACGATGTGGTGGAGATAGTAATCGGAAGCATTGATCGTCGTACCGATGGCTGTTCCGCCGAGGTTCAGGGTGAACAGCTCTTTTCTGGCGCATTCGATCCGGCGGATATCACGCTCGATCATCGTTGCGTAAGCGTGGAAGCTCTGGCCGAGACGCATCGGAACGGCATCCTCAAGCTGGGTTCTTCCCATCTTTAAAATGTGGTCAAATTCCTGGGACTTATCGAGCAGTGCTGCGTGGAGTGACTCGAGCGCATGCAGAAGATCCGGGAGCAGATCGAGTACGGTCAGTTTTCCTGCACTTGGGATAACGTCGTTTGTGGACTGTGCCATGTTGACGTGGTCATTCGGGTGGACAATGGTATAATCACCCTTGGTGCCGCCCAGGATTTCGATGGCGCGGTTTGCGATGACTTCGTTTGCGTTCATATTGGCACTCGTTCCGGCGCCGCCCTGGATGCCGTCAACGATGAACTGGTCTTTTAATTTGCCGGCAATGATTTCATCACAGGCATAGATAATGGCAGCCGCTTTTTCCTCCGGCAGTCTCTGTGCTTCGCGGTTGGAGATGGCAGCTGCCTTTTTAATTTTCGCCAGATTCTGGATCATGACCGGGTGGATCGACGTTCCCGTGATGGGAAAATTCCGTTTTGCCCGCAGGGACTGTACCCCGTAGTAGGCGTCGGATGGGACTTCAAGGGAACCAATGGAATCTGCTTCAATTCTTGTCTTCATAATAATCTCCTTCTTTCTGCACGCATTGAGTTGTGTATATTGTCTGAAACAATTCTTGCTTTGCCTTTCGATACCGGAAGAATAACACCAGGGCAGAAATTTGTAAATACCGCCGCCGAAGAACTGTGGAATCTTATTTATTTTTGTATTTGATTTTAAATACCAAGGGAAAGAGGCACTTTTACTTATTTTTCGAAAGCAGTTTCCGCGAGGACACGTTTTCGTAGACAAAAAACGGCGAACGTGATATGCTGAACAGTATAAAAGTGAAAAAACAGGAGAGCAGCGTATGAAACATGAAAAAAGCAAGAACGATGCGATGCGCCATGAGCTCGATCACATCGATGCAAAAATCTTGAATCTCCTTCGGGAAAATGCCAGGATGCCGCTGAAAGAAATCGCGGAACACGTATTTTTATCCTCCCCGGCAGTTTCCGCCAGAATTGAGCGGCTGGAGAAGGAAGGCTACATTACAGGATATCAGGTCAAATTAAATCCGGCGCTTTTGGGATATCCGATCAAAGCGTTCATCAACCTCGAGGTTGAGCCGGTTCAGAAAAAAGAATTTTATCCCTATATTGAAAAGGTCCACAATGTCGTGGAATGTAATTGCGTTACCGGTGATTACTCCATGCTCATTGAGGGCCTTTTTGTTAGCACCATTGAGCTCGACCAGTTTATCGGCGAGCTGCAGCATTTTGGACGGACGCGGACGCAGATCGTGTTCTCGACCTCCGTGGAGCACCGCCAGGTGACCGCACACGAGGCAGAAGAATAGGCACCGGTCCGCTCCGGCGGCTTTGTGTACCGAAAAAAATGCTTTGCAGGAGAATGCTTTTGTGTTATAGTGATAGAATACACAGAGCATTTTGCGCCCTTTTCGGGACAGTGCTCCAAACGAAAAGATTCGAGGGAGGCCTGACCTTATTATGGAAGAAAAAGAAGTTGTTTCCAAAAATTTTATCGAGCTTGCGATTGACAAAGATCTGGCAGAGGGCGTTTACGACCATGTATGCACACGATTCCCGCCGGAGCCAAACGGCTATCTTCATATCGGACATGCAAAATCCATCCTGTTAAACTACGGTTTATCACAGGAGTACAACGGAGAGTTCCACATGCGTTTCGATGATACAAACCCGACGAAAGAGAAAACCGAGTTTGTTGATTCCATCAAAGCCGATATCCAGTGGCTTGGTGCAGACTGGAAAGATCATCTGTACTACGCATCCGATTATTTCCCACAGATGTATGAGGCAGCCGTAAAACTGATCAAAAAAGGAAAAGCATTCGTCTGCGATCTGTCCGCAGAGGAGATCCGTGAGTACCGCGGAACCTTAACCGAGCCTGGAAAAGAGAGCCCGTACCGCAATCGTTCCGTGGAGGAAAACCTGGACCTGTTCGAGCGCATGAAAAACGGCGAATTCGAGGACGGAAGCAAAGTACTCCGTGCGAAAATCGATATGGCATCACCGAACATCAACATGAGAGACCCGGTTATCTACCGTGTAGCCCATATGCATCACCACAGAACCGGCGATACCTGGTGCATCTACCCGATGTACGACTTCGCGCATCCGATCGAGGACGCCATCGAAGGCATTACCCATTCTATCTGTACGCTGGAGTTTGAGGACCACCGTCCGCTGTACGACTGGGTTGTACGCGAGCTGGAATATCCGATGCCGCCGCGCCAGATTGAGTTTGCAAAGCTGTATCTGACTAACGTGGTTACCGGAAAACGTTACATCAAAAAGCTGGTAGAGGACGGCGTGGTAGACGGCTGGGATGACCCGCGTCTCGTATCCATCGCAGCACTCCGCCGCAGAGGCTTTACACCGGAGTCCATCAAGAAATTCGTAGATCTGTGCGGTGTATCAAAAGCAAACAGCTCCGTTGACTATGCGATGCTGGAGTACTGCATCCGCGAGGATCTGAAGCTGAAAAAAGCCCGTACCATGGCAGTCTTAAATCCGGTGAAACTTGTCATCGACAACTACCCGGAAGACCAGATTGAGATGCTGGAAGTACAGAATAACCTCGAGAATCCGGAGCTTGGCAGCCGTCAGGTACCGTTCGGAAGAGAGCTGTACATCGAGCGCGAAGACTTCATGGAGGAGCCGGTCCGCAAATACTTCCGTATGTTCCCAGGCAATGAAGTCCGCCTGATGAACGCATACTTCGTCACCTGCACCGGATGCGAGAAAGACGAGAACGGAAATATCACCGTAATCCATGGAACGTACGATCCGGAGTCCAAGGGAGGAAATTCCCCGGACGGAAGAAAAGTAAAAGGAACGATCCACTGGGTAGCAGCAAAGACCGCCGTCAAAGCAGAGTGCCGTCTGTACGAAAACCTGATCGACGAGGAGAAGGGCGTTTACAACGAGGATGGTTCCATGAACCTGAATCCGAATTCCCTGACCGTATTAAAAGAGTGCTATCTGGAGCCGTCTTTAAAAGATGCGAAAGCATACGACAGCTTCCAGTTTGTCAGAAACGGATTCTTCTGTGTAGACGCAAAAGATTCCAAAGAGGATGCGCTGGTGTTCAACCGTATCGTATCCCTGAAGAGCTCTTTCAAGCTGCCGGCAGCGAAATAAATAAGAATTTTGAAATGGAACAGAGCAGCCGCCTGGATGAAACCGACATCCCAAGCGGCTGTTCTTTTTGTCAGGGAGATGGGAAGATGAATGAATTGACGATTTCGCTGGATCCGCATCGGAAGACACCGCTCTATGAGCAGATCTACGGTTTTATCCGCGAGGAAATCCGCGGCGGACGGATCCGTGCAGGGGAGCGGCTGCCGTCGGCGCGGGCGCTTTCGGGCTATCTGTCGGTGAGCCGGAGTACCGTGGATCTGGCGTATGAGCAGCTGGTATCCGAAGGGTATCTGGAGAGTGTGCCGTGCAAAGGCTACTTTGTCTGTGAAATTGAGGGGCTGTACCGCCTCGATGAAAAGAAAGAGGAGACAAAAGAGGATGATGCCGCGGAACAGATGCCGTTCCGCTACGATTTTGCCGTGACCGGTACGGCGCCGGGCGGATTTCCGCAGAACAGCTGGAAGAAGATCTCGAAAGAAGTCCTGCTGGACGCAGATGACAGCCTGTTCCAGCTCGGGGATGCGAAGGGCGAGCACGGTCTTCGGGAGGCAATCCGCGACTATCTGCACCACGCACGCGGCGTGAACTGCCGCACGGAGCAGATCATCGTCGGAGCGGGAAATGATTATCTGCTGATGCTGCTTTCGGTGATCTTAGGGCGTGGCCATAAAGTGGCGATGGAAAATCCGACCTACATCAGTGCCTACCGCTGTTTTGCGAAGCTTGGCTATGCGATGTGTACGATTTCGATGGACGAAGCGGGCATGCGGCCGGCGGAGCTGGAAAAAAGCGGGGCGGATCTGGCGTACATCATGCCGTCGCACCAGTTCCCGATGGGCATGGTCATGCCGATGAAGCGGCGGATGCAGCTCCTTGCGTGGGCATCGAGGGAAAATGGGCGGTATCTGATTGAGGATGATTACGACAGTGAATTCCGCTACAAGGGCCGCCCGATCCCGGCACTGCAGGGCAATGACACAGAGGGAAAAGTGATCTATCTTGGAACGTTTTCGCGGGCGATTGCGCCGTCCATCCGCATCAGCTACATGGTGCTGCCGGAGACGCTGCTGCCTGCCTACGAGGAGAACGGAAGATGCTTTTCCGCGACAGTTTCGAAGACGGACCAGAAGATTCTGGAAGAGTTTATGCGGAGCGGCGCGTTCGAGCGCCATCTGAACCGGATGCGTGCACAGTATAAAGGGAAACACGACCTGCTGATCCGGCTTCTGAAGGAGTTTGGGCGGGAGTACACGGTGTCCGGCGAGAATGCGGGCGTCCATGTGCTGGTCCACCTGCCGAGAGGACTCTCCGAAGCGGAGGCGGTGCAGCGGGCAAAAGAGGATGGCGTGCGCGTGTACGGGCTGGAACGGTACTGCATCGGCGCTGCCGCAGATCCCGCACAGGGCGGCACAGTGCTGCTTGGGTACGCCGGGCTTTCTGAGGAGGAGATTGCAGAGGCAGCTGCGATTCTGAAAAAGTGCTGGAATGCGTGAAAAAAGATATGAAAAAAACGGATTGCTTCGCCAGTAACAAAAGCTGACGGAACAATCCGTTTTTACTGTTCGATAGAGAGTTACAATGCGGACAGGATCAGCAGCCCAGCTCTTCGGTCAGCTCGCAGATCTCATCGATGATCGATCCAATCGTCTCGATCGTATCGAGAAGCGGTGCATCCGTCGAGATATCAACGCCGGCCATTTTTGCCAGCTCTTCCGGTGTCTTCGTGCTTCCGGCGGTCAGTACCTTTTTCCAGTCATCGACAGCGGTCTGGCCTTCGATTTCGATGCGCTTGCAGACCTGTGTGGCAACGGTCAGTCCGGCGCTGTAGGTGTAGGAGTAAAGTCCCATATAGTAATGCGGCTGGCGCATCCAGGTGAGCGCTGCGTCATCGGAAATTTCCACATCATCGCCCCAGAACTTCTGCAGGGTCTCTTTCATAATGTTGCTTAACGTCTCAGCCTGTACGCTGTCGCCGGCATCGATGAGCTTGTAAACCTCGCGCTGGTAAGCAGCCTCCATCAGATGGGTGACGAAGTTATGATAATATGTGTTGCTGATCATACAGCTTAAAACCCAGCGGCGGAACCGTTTGTCCGGGGTCGTTTTCAGCAGATAATGAGCCATAAGAAGCTCGTTCATGGTAGACGGCGCCTCGACAAAATAAGAGGAAACCTCGGTATCGAGAATCGCCTGTGCGCCGTTGCAGAGACGGAAATGGCCGGCGTGGCCGAGTTCATGCGCCAGCGTGAAAACATCTGCCATGCGGTTATTCCAGCTTAAGAGAATAAAGGAACCTTTTCCGTACGGGCTGGCACAGAAGCCGCCGGTGGATTTTCCCTGGTTCTGTGCAAAGTCAACCCAGCGTTTTTTGTAGGCCTCCTGAATCATGGAAACGTAATCATCACCGAGAATGGCAAGACC
>OLXN01000765.1_pt1 | contig 23849 bp, 35 predicted proteins | sample 1674021 | NCBI WGS metagenome assembly OLXN01 (sample SAMEA103958137, study PRJEB25191) | human gut metagenome | biome: human-associated habitat [ENVO:00009003]; feature: intestine environment [ENVO:2100002]; material: feces | place: Germany | collected 2013/2015
AATATCAATTAAGATATTTTATTGAGTATCGGAAAGGATTTTTAAAATCCTTTCCTTAACTTTCTATATATATTATATAATATTTTTTATAAAATATCAATTAAATATCAATTTCTGCATCTAACATAAAATTTTCAGCCTTAATTTTTTCCCAAGCCTCTTCTCTCTTCTTTTTTCGATGGAAGATAGATTTAACTTTCATAACTTCTGATATTGCTTCTGCACTGACCATAGCAGTAAGCATTGACCATTGCCCATCACAAGCTCGTCTATTAGCCCATTCAGAGAACTCGTCAAATGTAACGTCTTTCATTTCTTTCTTCATTCTTATCTCCTTTGCATAATTCCAAAAGGATTGTCACTATAATAATCTCCTTCAATTTGCGGAGCGTATTCATTACAATGGGTAATAATGATTTTTTTAGAAAATCTTGTATCAAGTTTAACTTTTTCAAAATCATTGTCAATTCGAGTAATTACATCACTCTTTTTCATTACACCATATCTTAATCCACCCTGGAAATCATTGTGTACATTTGTTTTATCAAACATCTCTGTATTGATTTCTTTTTTCTGAGCTTCCTGTTCAATAGGACCGACTCCATGTCTGGTCACATATGAGCGTGTTACATAGCAAGCATCAACTGAAACATCTTTTTTATCTGCTAAAATTTCAAAAGGATATGTTACTCCTGTGCGGGAAGTGGTATGCCAAATATCATCATAATAAAAATCAAGTCCTAATCCCTGACCATTCTCAAAGATAAAACTATCAAACTTATTATAAAGATTATCAAAAGTAATAATTTCATTTCTCTCAAGGAAAAATAATATATCACTTCTAAAATTACAAATTAAAGACTGTCTACCAATAGAATGTTTATCAAAATATTCTCTGTAAGTAGTAATTTTATCAAGCCGCACTCCACGTTTAAAAAGAATTACAAGACAATCTCTCCAAATTTCTTCCATATGAAAAAGATATTCTTCGTCTGTCCAGCTTGCAAAATCAGCAACCGTAAAATGAGTCTTCATTGTAGGATCTCCGTATCTATCCTCAATAGCACACCAAGAGCCAAAACCGCAAGAACCATATTCTCTTTCACCATTCTGCTCCGCAATCCAATTTTCTGTAATATGGTCAATCATCATATCAAAAGGAGTAATTACTTTTGCTTCTGGATCAACATATCCTTTTAAATTCAAAGGAAATAAATGTTGTTCTAATAATTCATAATACTCCTTTGTATAAGTCATGGGATGAATAAAAAAAGTTTTCGCAAAAAAAGTTGGGACTCCTTTTGCGGTTCCGCTTCCAAAATGATGATATACATGCCGTAATTTGGTTGTATAATCAACTGTATGACCACGCTGAGCCGTTCCATTGTGAAAGATTACTATTGGCTTTAAGTCTCGATTAAGAGCATCTTCACAAAAATGATTTGTTACAAGACCTTTTCCTTCATCTCCAAAGTTTGCTCCAATAACAATTTTACTTTCTTTCATCTTAATCTAACCTTTCATCACAGTATTTATCTACAAAAGTTTCAAAACCCATTCTCGCACAAATTACATCAAGCTCATCGGCTGTCTCTTTAACAGAATCTTTAATAGAATAAATAATCCAATTATATTCCTGCTCAACAGTTTCATCTTCATCATTTAATCCAAAAGATTCAGCAACATTATAAGCCATTTCATAACCATAATCATTGGCTTCTTCAATGTCATTTACATCTACAACTTGACAATTATAGATTCCATGCAGTCCTTGATAAGTACCTTCAGTTGCATAAATATAAACTCTCATAAAAAACACCTTCCTTAACTCTCTATATATATTATATTATAATTTTAATAAAAAATCAAAGGAAGACTATTGTCCTCCTTTTATATTTTAAATATCCCAGCTTACTTCAGAAGAAGCTGTATCATTATCATTAATGTCAATTTTAACTGGACCAGTTTCAAAAGCTGTTCCTGTTTCACTTCCATGACTAATTACAATATCTGTAATAATCTTTGCAAGACCATTTAAACCAGATACAAAATAATGGTCATTTCCTACAAGTTCTTTCCAAGACTCGTCTAAATCTGAATGTCTGCTGCACAGCCACTGATAAGAGCTTTCTTTATCATCAATGGAGATATGGTAAACATCAAATTTATCAAAAACTTCTTTCTTTAAATCTCCTGTTTCAACATCACCCTGAAGAGAATCTCCTGTGGAATCAACCAACCCCCATTTTGGTAGATAAGGATTTGGCTTTTCATCTCCCATTGTAATGATAATGCCTTTCTGACCTCTATCCCAGCAGTCAAGTTTACAATGATTTAATCCCATGTACCAAGCGGCTGTATAGGATTCAAAGCTATTACCACCGCCACCGCCTTCAAAATACATCTTATCAAGCTGCTCCGCAATTCTAATATCAGATTCAAACTGAGACATCTGAATTGGTGCTCTGTCATAAGCGAGGTCTCCGATTCCCATTACGCAAAACTCAACATCCTTAATAGAGTTATCTGCATAAATATCAGTCATAATCTCATTCAGTTTCTTAGCAACCTGGACTGCGGCACCGCCCATAGAACCAGTTACATCAAGTGCCAGAATAACTGGAACTGTATGCGGATGTTCGTCAGAATCACAACATTCACGCATTACTCCTTTTGGATTTAAAGCTGCGTCAAGTTTACGAGATGTATAAAACTCCTGTGCTGAAAAAGCCATTGTATCAAACTCGTCAAGGGAAACTCCCCTTGAACGAGATGTATAATCACTAAATGCCTTAGTTGTCCAACTTCCTCCACCCATTAGTCTTCGCCCTCCTCATCATCATCTGCATTAATCACCGGGGCGTCGCCGAAATCAAAAGCTCCATCAAACATATTCTCAAACATGTTTCCGCCATTTCCCATCATCATAAACATCATAGGATTCATGCCGCCCATGTTCATAGAACCGCCTGTGTTATTTCCATTAAACATCTGGCTCATCATCATCATGCTCATCATAGAAGACATAGAACCATTATCCTTAGTCATATTCATAAACGGACTGAAAATCTTACCATAGCAGTATGTTTTTCCCATAAAAACATGATGCTCTGGAATAGTCTCCTGGATGGTAGAGTCTTTATAACTGAAAGTCTTAATGGAATTTTTTCCTACCTCAATAACTGCTCTTGGTTCGTTATTAACCAGAATAATGTCACCAACGGCAACTTTAAATGTAGGAACTACCCAGAATGCTCCATCCATATCAAAAGCGAAATTATCGCAGTTTGTAAGTTTCATTGTTTTAACATTGAATGTTTTATAACCATTCTGCACCTTAATAGCAATCTTGCCATTGGCACCCATCTTGCAATAACCTTTTGCTACCGGCTTAAACATTCCATTAAACATATTTCCAAAAATCAAACATATTCTCTTCTTTCCTTTCCTTCTGCTCTTTTTCTGTATCTCTGACAATAGCCCAATGATCCATTATATCGTCTATATTTCTTAGAGTTTTATCTAAGATTTCTGAAAAGTTTGGATCATCAATACCGAAAGCATATCCATTTTTTATCATTTCTTTTCTTTAACTTTCTATATATATTATATTATATTTTTTTTATTTTATCAATTTACATATTACTTATCCTCATCATCATAACAGTAAAAATGCTCATCAGGGTCTTTTCTTACAGAATCCATACATCCATTAGGAACTTCAAGAGCTTGAACTGGAGTTAAATCTCCATATAACTTTTGATACCAGCTTGGATGATAGCATTTAATATAAGCAGGGTCGCCTACACAATCCGTATATCCTCTCGGACATACTGGATTATATACCCGAAACTGAGAATACTAAGGTACTTCTGCATATATAGGATTTTCTCTGCATTTAATACAAAGACTTTTTGGTGCTACACATTTATCACATCTTATCATTTTATTAATCCTCAAAACCGCTATTTGCGTCAAACAATACATTCTGTTCCCAAGTATCTAAATCAATCAATGGCAAACTTCCTGTAAAAAAACATCCGCCATCAATATCAATTTTATGAGCTTTTCCCGCAGAATCCTTGCAGTAGAAATATGCTCCAGGAGAAGCTTTCTTTCCGCTCATTTCACATATATACTCATAACAATAATGACTTAAAAGAGGAATAGGAGTATGTCCATGAATCATAACTACATTATCCATTCCACCTTCTTCATCCCATTCATCATCAAAATGTTCTCGATTCCAAATGAAATCATCTTCAAATTCCGGAAATCCTAAGTGCGGGCCAGGCGTAAAACCTGAATGAGATAAAATTACAACTTCTCCGTTTTTATTATCATAACGATACCACTTAGGAAGATTGTCGATGATATCAATGTATTTTTCATCACTTCCATCTTCTTCCCATTCTGCAACAGTAGATTGACCGCCATTAGCACAATGAAGTCTTGTGCAATGCTTTGTCCGCATAGAATCTGCGAACATCTGTTCGTGATTACCGCAGATTAAGAAAAAATGTTCAGAATCTTCAAGGATTTCTTTTAAAATCTTAAATCCTGCTGGACCTCTATCTACACAATCACCTAAAATATAGCAAAAACTATTGTCTGCATATACAATATTTTTTACCATTTCCCATAAATCGTACTGACCATGAAGATCAGAACAACAATATACATGACTCATATTTTTATACCTCATATTTTTTATAAAAAATCAATGCCCTATCTTTTTGATAGGGCATTACGTTAATAATGGATTATATTTAAAATAATTTGTGCGAGCCCGCCAAAAATAAAACCTGTTATATAAATATGACTTGGCTCATTAAATTTAGTGCTTAAAATAGCACCTGCCACACAAACCACTATAAATATAATAAAAAAGATAATATCTTTAATCCAATGTTTGAAAGTCAAAAGTTCCACCTCTTTCTTTCATTTCAGCCTGATATACATTCCGATCATAAGATCCATGTGCACAGGCTGCGGTCATTGCTTTTTGATGACAAATATCGCATCTACAGCATCCAAAAGTACCAATACCTGTTGGATAAAACATATATGTGTATCCGCCACCTGAACAGCCATGATATCCATGCGGATTTCCATGAACTTCAGTATCATGTTTCTTTTTCCAATCTCTGATAGCTACGCTTTCTTTCTCAGTAATTGGAAAACCTCTCCACATATCAGCCAATGCCGCATCTCTCTGTTTCTTCATATCCTGCATTTCTTTAGTTGCATATGCTTCTTTTTCAAAATTATCTATCTTCTCTCTTAAAGACTCAATAGTTTTCTGCTTATCAAGAAGATTGACTTTAATATTGTCAAGGTATTCATCAATAGTTTCTTCTCTATTTAAAATAGGGATAGAATGACTTATAGACTTACCATTTTTATATTTATACATTGTTCCATCAGGACTATTAAACATATATAACCTCCTACTGGTTCAAAAGTTCAGTCAGAACTTTATTGATAAGTTTTCCATCTGCCTTGCCTTTAAGTTTAGGCATAATGTTTTTCATAACCATGCCTTTCATTTTTGGTCCAATTGGCTCTGTAACAACCTGAATAAGCTCAATTAACTCTTCATTAATAAAAGCTCGAATTTCGTCCTCTGTCATAAGAGTTGGGGCAAATTCTTTAATTACTTCAAGTCTGTATTTATAAGATTCCAAAAGGTCTGTTCTTGCGGCAGGACAGGTATCAATCATCTCCTGTACAGTTTTCTGCTCTTTTAAGATAACTGCATCAACCATGTCTTCTGGAATGTTATTTCGGCAATTTTTATCAATAGCCGCCTTTTTAATAGCGTCAACAAGACTGGAAATAACATCTTTTCGAGCCTTGTCTTTAGCCTTCATTGCGGCAACCATCTCTTTCATAACTGTATCAAGTGTCATTTTAATTCTCTCCTTTATAATATTCTTTTACAAAATCTTCTACTGGCACAAAAGCTTTATAAGTTGACGATAATGCAACTAACTCTTTTACTCCTACAATTCCTGGAATATTTAAAAGCTCTTTAATTGCTAATGTTTCATTTGGAAACTGCTGTCTCTCAATATGACATTCCAAATCATCTTCATTTAAATCTGGAATAAAAACATATCTCCATGTATTAAACATTTCATCTTTTGAAATACAAAGTTTCCGATATGAATTTTTATTATCTTTTGAAATATGTAATTCAAGAAACATTATTTCCCCAACCTCTCTTCAAAAGTAGTAATAAAATCTTCAACGCTTCTTTTTGGAGAAGCTGTTAAAAGAATTTCTGTAATATTTGGATACTTTCGTAAATCTCTAATAGCATCTATTTCTGATGCAAAAGTACATTTACAGATATGATGCTTGGTAAGATTTACATAACGATATTTCTGGAGATTCTTGTCAAAAAGAATCTCTACTTCCTGCGGGTCTTTATCTGAATAAAAGATTTTAAAATGGAACATTAATATTTCTCCTTTCTTAAAATCCTATCCATTTTTTGTCTGCGGTTATCCGTTCTGGCGGGCTTACCACCTGGTTTAGCCCGATATGTTTTGCAAGTCTGGCAATGACCGTAGAAGTCAGCCTCTCTGCCTAAATCACATTTTCCGTTACATACATAATGAATACAAGCGATTTCTCGTGTCTTTGCCATTTTCTTTACTCCTTTTTATTTATTTCCTAAAGTCATCTATAGTCATTATTAGATTCAAAACAAAACAAATTCCCCAACAAATAGCACAAAAGATTGAAGTTCCAATCCTAAAATCTGTTGTAGCGAATGAAGCCTGCACACAAAAAAGAAGACAAACCACTAAATCTAAAAGTGCCGTTATAAGATATAAAAATCCCATAATATTTATTCCTTTCTTAGAAGCTCCATTCTTTAAGAATGGAACTTCAGTAGAAATTCATTGGAAACCGCTTTAAAGGACTGAACGCCATCCTGAGAACGGAATACAAGACCTTCACGTATTCCTCCATTAAATTTTTCTTTTTATTTCAAAATTACATATTTACTATTTTCCAATAATAAATCATTTATTGTTAATTTAGAGAGGATGGTAAATGGTATTCTAATCAATGGAATATTATTATCTAAACACCATTGATTTTTAATAATATCTCTTTCTTGTTGAGCTTCTAATTGTTCTTTATTATGCCAACCATGTAAATTATATTGATAATGAGTCTCACCATCATACTCAATTAAGTATTTATTATCAACATAAAAATCAAACCGAGCATTAGTTCCATTGGCAAATTTAAACATTGAAACTTCTTGTTCAAAAGAAATATTATTTTCTGTCAAAAGTTTAGCAATAGTTAATTCTCCTCTACTACGGCGTTCACAACCACAAGAAGTAGTATGTCCAGAACGAAGATTACTACTTAATACAGTAATTTGATTACCGCATTCGCATTCACATATCCAGCGAGCTTCTCCTCGTTTATCTGAGCCATCTCGTTTAATAACAGTAAGTTTATTAAATTTTTGACCTACTAAATCTATCACGTTACCTTTTGGTTTTTTATCGCTTTCTTTTTTTAGACAACCGCAAGATTTAGTGCGGCCTGCACGTAATGAACTACCAGAAACTTCACATTCATTTCCACATTCGCAGCGACATTTCCAATACCACTCTTTTCCATGTTTAGTTCCTTTACCAATAACAGTTAATCTATTTATTTTTTTACCTGTTAAGTCAATAAATGCACCCATTTTAGGATACCTCCTTCTGTATTATTTCTTCATAGAAATATAAAAAATACAGAAGAACTTTTACAGAACTTTGTCCAAAATTATAATTTTTATGAATTGAAGAATTTCAGTTAAAAATTTTTTGATATAAAAATTATTTACTTTGCGGTTTTCCAAAAAATCACCTATAAAATGATAAAAAATTGAAAAACCGCATCCTTTTTCTTAATTATGCATGATACTTCATTAAAAACTCAGGATCTACACACTTAAAAGACATAGAACCATCTTGACTTCTAAATACAATACCTTCCTTAATAACTCCATCAATACGAGAACCCTCACTATGAGAAAATGCTCTCAGCTCCTCAATTGTATCAGGAAGAATATAGTTCTCATCAAGGATAGGAACCCAAGGAATATTATACTGAGCCATGAATTTAGCTGCACGAACAGAATCCCATCTGCCCTCCTTAGAAGTAATGAAATTAAAACCAGCAAAACGATGCTCTTTAAGTCCATAATCTCTCTTCTGAATACCAGCCCCATAAGTTTCTCCTTGTAAGGTTACCCAATCTAGAGTAGGATCATCGGTAAGAATAGACTCAAGAATTTTTTCAATATCATACTTCTCAGCCATTTCGATATAAACATTTGTATCATAGAAACAATTCTTATCAGGCTTATCAAATACTACATTACGAGAACATACATAAAAATCATTCTTTCCAAACTTACCTCTTTTCATAGTAAAAGTAGTAGAAGTTCCATCAATTTTTTCAGTAGCTACGAAAGGAGACTTATTATCAAATATCCATGGCATATTTTCAACCCTCTCTTCGTCAGTTTTTGCTACCCATGCCGGCCATCCGGTCTTCTTATCAGAAGTTTTACCAAAGAACAAGAATAAGATTTTCTTACCCCAAGTTCTACGCATTAACCATCTAAAAGGCTGATGAGAGAACAATTTTCCATGTCTCTGAGCCATCTTTTTATACTTATCAACAGAAGATGCTTTACGAGCATTATCTTCTTCAACTGCATAAGTTACTTTTAATTTTTGAGTTAAAAAGTCACCAAGTTTATAAGCGTCTTTTTCCCAACCGAAGTCTTCAAAGCTCATAAGCAAACCCTGAGAAATTACAGTACCTTTAAAGTATTTCTGAGTCTTAATTTTGAAATGTTTCGGCTCAAGGAACATAAATGGCTCTTCTGCTGGAACTTTAGAATCAATCTCAAAGTAAACAGCTAAATCACCTGGCTTAAACTGGTCTTTACGAACCATAATATGCCAACCATTTACGATAGCTACTTCTACTCTATCAGCTTCTTCAATAGGACGAATCTCGTCAACTTTGACAACATAAGCAAGCTCTCTTTCTTTCTTTTCATTCAGCATACCTATTAATCTCCTTTATTTATTGTAAATACATTATATAAAAATTTTAAAAGTAAATCAATTAAGGTCTGTTTCTTTCAAACATTCGTGATAAATCTTAATGAGATTTTTCTTATTTAAAAGTGCCTTATATCCAATATTATGTCGCTCTCTCCACGCTAAACGAGATAATACTTTATCTATAAAAGCTTTAGTAGCAGGATGCATGGCGATAGGATTTTTAATTTTATTCTGCCACCACTTATATTCTCCTTCATATGTAAAATTTTTTCCCATATAAGCACGTCCCGCACCTAAATAATCACAAAGTAATTCCAAAAGATACTTGTCTGGCATTGGTAGTGCAGTGCCACCTTTATCAAGGTTATCGAACCAGTACTCGTAGTGATGTCGATTCCGACCTTTATGATGCTGCCAAGCAAAGGACATCCCATTTTCCTCTTTACAAGCATCTATTGGAGAACGAGTTCCCTGCCAATATTTGACACCTTCCCAAAATTCAACAGGAGAAAATTTAGATAAATCATGTGTAATTCCCTGCTTATAAAGACCAATTTTAAAGCAGTATTTTCCTACCCAATATTTATGTTTACATACCGTTTTTAAGTGTCCAAAAAAGTTTTTAATTTTCATATTTTATTCCTCTAAATATTTATACTCTATTTTATGTAAAGAATCATCTTTTTTATAGTAAACATAGGTACATTTTACCTGTATCTCGTCTCCTTCTTTAACCGCATTAAAGATAGAAGAAGAAACGTCTACTTTTTCATTATTTATGCCATATAAATAATATGAATGAGTTGTAACAGGAATAAGAACCTTCCCGCTCATTACAACAGAATGATGCACATCATCCTCTTTATTTATAACTTCAACTGTTCTTACTTCAGTTTTTAAATAAAATTGGTCATAATACTTCTTTATCCCAGCTATAATTCCAATACAAGCTGCGACAATAAGCACCACAACTACAATGTGCTTCATAATATTTCTTTTAATCTTTGTTTTTTCCAATAGTTCATTATTCAACTCTCCAACCGGCTTCCTTACAAACTCTTTTCATATTCTGGACTCCAACAGGATTCATACTATGAAATTTAAAAGTTGCATAAATATGCCAACCCCGCAGTCTTTGGCAGCATTCAAGCCAGTCAAGAATTTTAATATAGTCTCCGCCTTTCTGGTAATAATCACCTGCATCATGGTCTAAATTAATTTCATTAACTTCAAGAATGTCTCCTTCTGGTCTGACAAGAGTAGTAAGACACATTTCTGCGTCCCAAACACTCTTAATCCAAATATAAGATTCATCTGGTGCAGGCCGCATATCATCAATCCAAAGTTTAATCATTATTTCACCTCAAATTTCCAATAGTAGTAGTTGTACTGTTTCTTTGTGTTATAGGATTTTTTAATCCTTTTGGCTACATTGTTTACATTTACACTTGGATTATTTCTTATACTCTTATCATATGATTTAACATATTCAACTGCTTCTTTAAGATTCTCAAACTTTTTAGTTCTTTCTTCTTCAAAGTTTTTAGTAGGGCAACAGAAAACATCAAAACGAGTATCTTCATATTCAATCTGATCGGTTGTAATTTCCTTATACTCCATAAAGACATTTGCGTCTACCTCAGAAGCTTTTTCATTTTTACAACCTTCATAAACCTCTTTTAACATCTTTGCATCATCAAGAGAATTATGAGTCTGAATAATCTCTTCTCCTCTAAAATATTCACAGACCTTAGCAAGGTTAATCAGCTTGATTAAACCAAAATGAACTTTGACAGCAGGGGCGAAATCCTTCATATCTGTATTCATATAGCCAAGAATTGCTTTTGCCTTAAAGCTATTTGTCTTGCGGAAGGTCGCTTTGATAAAATCTGTATCACAATTCCCATAACAATAAAACTCAGGAATATCATCGCCGCAATCTTCAAAACAAAAATCAAAGAATTTATTGAATACTTCTTCTGGAGAAGGAGCTGCCTCAACCATTTCTGTAGTAATACCTGTTAAATCAGTGATAAACTTAGAAACATTCTTCTTTGTATTCTCTGGTGTGTGTACAAGAGAATAAAATTCTTTTCCATCTTCTCGAACACATCCAACAGAAATAATGTAATTGGAAAACTGCATTGCTTCAAAGTCAATAAAATATTTCATAATGTATCAATCCTCTCTTTAGTCAAGTCTTACTTTTTTAGTATAAAGTTTCTTTTCAACGATGCTTCCACATTCTGGGCATCTAAAATAAGAAAAAATAGAATTTCGACATTCATCTTGTGATGCGATAAATACACAATGACATTTTGAACATTTTAACCGATAACCATATTTTTCACCAGATTTAAGAATTTTAATCATTTCTTTTTATCCTTTCCTTAACTTTCTATATATATTATATTATAATTTTAATAAAAAATCAATAAAGGAAAAACTTATTCAGTTTTTCCTTTATCAAAATTAGGAGATTTTCTAAAATAAGCAGGAAGTAAATAATTTGGGTCGTTCCATCTTTTCCATATCTCTTCTAAATCTTCGATTGCTTTAAAATATTGTTCAACATGCGGGCGCTCCATTCTATCTGCGTGAAAGTGACCAAAAAGCCAAACGTTCCAATTAATCTTATCTTTAAAAGAATCCAACCAAACTTCCATAGAATCATCTACAGTGGACTGGTCAATCATAGATAAAAACAAATCAGTTGGCTCCCAACTTAATGGACAAGTATGAGTAAAGACAAAATCAAAATTTTGTCCTGCATACATTGCTTCAATAGCCTGCATTTCCGCCTCTGTTAACTGCTCATTTGGATACCAAGTATAATGATTTTCAAGCCTATACCACTTATCCACAGAATAAGCTCCACCTATTACAAGTGTATTATGACCAAGAAAATCATAATTAGAACCATCCATGAGATAATGGATATGAGGATAACCGGGTTCAATGAAAACATAATTCGCAACATCATCATCCCAAACCTCTTCAATGCCTTTAACATCTTCTGGACGAGCTTCATGATTCCCCCTTACCAAATAAAATGTACATCCATATTGTTCAAGTTGCATTTTAATATCATGCCGCCTTGCCGCACTCTTATAAAAATTTACACCTGCATCTCCTAAGATAATAATACCAGTCTCTTTTGGATTTTGTATTTCAAGCCATTCAAAACGATCCATACAGCCATGAGTATCTCCTGTCACAAAAAACTGTTTAATCATTCTTTTTCCTCCAACTCAAAAGCGATACTTTTCTTCATAATTTCTGCTTGAACTTCTTGAAGAAGATTTTCAGCTTCTTCATCAGTGTAGTTAAATTCAGAATCTTTTGTATATGGGGTACAAATTTTATCAATATGAGCCATATGTTCATCCGCAACTTTAATAGCTTCTTCTTTTAGATAAAGACCGGTTTTAATATCTTTTAAATATTGCGAATTAGCTGGACATAAACATTCTTTATATGGCGCTCCAGCGATATATTTATCGAGGTATTCATCAATCCTCACAAGCTGATAAAGTTGTTTTGGGTCATAATTAAACTTTTCAAAGGCTTCTTTATGAGCTTCTGTCTCTTTGGTAAGAGCATATCTTTTTCCAAGAGCAATACCAGACATAGCTTTTACTGCGAAATAAGGATTATAATGTGCAATAACTTCATTTTCCGCAATTAATTTATTCCATTCTTTTTCATACATCGGGTTGATGATTTTATAATTAGTGAAAAGAATCTCAATAAAATTTAGATTCTGTTTGCGGAAAGTATCAAACATAAGTCTAATATCTTTAAAGTCAATATGTTCTCCATTCGCCCTAAAATGAGTTGTAGACATAGGCTTACGATTATAAATAAAATCGTTTAATGTTGGAGTGGTAATAAGTTTTGTATCAATATCAGAATCTTCAGTCTCAAGACCGTAATTCTGACTACCTTGCAGAAAGATACCTACAATATTATTCTTAGCAAAGTATTGTTTAGATTCAAGATAATGCTCTTGAATACCACTCGCAGTTTTAATTATTGTGTTAAGGTCTGCCATACTTTCTCACCTTCCTTTAACTTTCTATATATATTATAATAAATTTTTAATAAAAAATCAAAAAAGGGAGAAAGTATTTAAACTTTCTCCCTTAATCATCGGTTGCCCATTGTCCCTTTTTAACCAACCTTACAAGTTCATAATCATGCTGGGTTGGTTCAACATAAAATTTATATTTCGCAGAAGCATACTCAGGAATGTCAAAATGATGGTTTGCGTTCCATACATAATCTAAACAATCAATAACAGCTTGTTGTTTATCTTTATCAGTTCCATTTGTATTTGCAGAAATATAAGCTAAGACTTCTTCTTCTTCGCTTCCCCAATCATAAGATGGAAAAATTTGCATCTTTTCCGCAGGTTTATGTCGAAAAGACATACCTAAAGATGTAAATAATACACATAAAAGAATAATTAAAAACATTTTCTCTTTCCAGTTAAAATTCATACATGAATCCTTTCTTATAAGAAATAATGTAATACAGGAATATATTTATCCCGCAATTTTTCAGTAAGCGTATCAGTTAAAGTCATATGGTCTTTCATGTCTGCCTGTTTAACGATAAAAGCATAATCATCTTTTGCGTCAATAATTTTATGAATATAATCTTCATATTTTTCTTGAGGGTCTTTTGTTAAAAGAACTAATGAATTATAACCCTCTATTCCCAGAATAGACATTAAGTCTTCTTTTGGACATTCAGTGTCTTCTAACAAATCGTGCGCCAAAGCAATCATATAAGCTTTTGTTATATCCATTTTTAAAAGGTCAGCTTTTGCGGTCGCATATTCAGCAACCCGCAAAGCATGAGCTAATTTTTTCTTAGGATAATATTGAGCTGCTAAAGTGAATAATTTATTCATTTTTGTAATATCATAATTATAACCCATTAATGTCCCTCCTCACAAATACCTAAAGAAATTTCTCCTGTATATCCGCAATAATACATGGAAAGTTTCTTAGAATCTTTTTTAGAAAAATAATACCAGGTATCCTGTTCCCAGCCATTAGTATCCCAGTCATCATCTCTATCATAACCAAGTTTATCAAAAATATCCATAAACTGACATGGACCGAGATTTAAAAGGCTAAGTTCAATATTTGTAGCATTACCGACTTCAAGTTCATGAATCACACCTCTTACAAAAGGTATTACTCTATCAATATCTTCTTCAGAAATGCTATATCCTCTTATCATTTATTCTTCTCCTATATAAATTAAATCATCAACATATTTGCGGTCTTCACCTTTTAAAATAGGCATATTCTTATCAATAGCCCAAATAGGTCTCTCTTCAATAATTGTAGTTGTAACTCTATCTTCTCCAAAAGGCTGAGGTTCTCTTTTTATATTTTCAGTTACTTTTGTTGCGACTTTAATACATGCGGTACCTCGTTTACATGGTACTGTAAAATCATTCCAGTTAATACCATATTTGGTCATTAACATATCTTGAATCATATTACAAGTTTTATCTTGCGGGAATATATTTTATTTTAATCTTTATAGGATGCCTAATCTTAGCTTTAATAGCTTCGATTAAGCAATTACTATAAAAATATTCAGAAATATACGTCATAATTTTGGACATCAGCCTGGAATATCAGTATATCTTCTTAAATGCCAATCATCTCCTGCAACCAATTTGTCATGTCCTTTTACATCTTTAACAAGTTTACAATAACATCCTTCCTCATGGTCTCAAGAGTCTGGAGTATAAATAGGACGAACATCATGGTCTGGACAATCAAGACAATTTGTAATTGTAATAGTAAAAGAATTCATATTAATTCTCCTCTAACAATTCATCAAACATATTTTGAAATTTACTGTAATTGACAGAATCATCATTGATAATAGGAATTGCGAAAATTACTTTCTTAAATTCAGTTGCATAATCTGTAACTAATAGATTGATAAAAATTTCTGCAACGTCATCTGCATCCTGCCCAAACACTCCACATCCAAAAGCTCCTAAAATAAGAGTATCAACTTGATTCTGTTTTGCTACTTCAAAAACGAATCGAATTCTTGATTCAAGAACTTTTTTATTTTCTTCTCTATCTACGTTACAATACTTTGCAGCGGCAGTAAAATTAGGTGCGGCGCAAGTAATTACATCGCAGTATTTTTCAATACCAGAATGCTCAAATCTGATACTTGGAGAATAAATCGCTCTATTCTCGTAAAGAGCTCGATTCTTATGCTTTTCATTCCAATCATAATAGTTTGGAACTTGGCTTAATACATTATAAAGGAAAGATTCATGGCACAGACACTCTTCTTGAGCGCGTGAGCCTCTAACAAACATCCCGCCAGGATTCTTATATGAAGCAAAATTAAGAACCGCAAGTTTTCCATCTGTAGAATCGCAGGCTATAATAGCTTCAACGCTTCCAACAGCATCAAGAGCAATATCTGCTTCTTCTAATTTTCTTGCGGGCGTTGTCGCTTTAAAATCTTTGCTATAAATTTTACTATTTATTACACTTTCCGCAATTTCGCTGGCAAACTGTTCATTCATTTGCTTAGTATGCTCTTGTGCAATAATTGCTCTTTGAGCTTTATCTGCCCAATAATAGCTAATATCTTTCATTTTTATTTATCCTCTTTCTCATTTTCTATATATATTATATAATATTTTTTATAAAAAAACAAATATAGGATATTTTGCTTTGAAAAATAGTAAACGCCTTTTGGATTTTGAGATTGCGGAGTCCAGGTTTGTCGCCGGGCGGAAGTTCTGTTAAAGGCCATATGGGTACAAAAAAAATGGGAAGGTTATATATAATAACCTTCCCATAAAAATTATTGTTTTACTAATTTTTCTAAAAGTCCATCTTCTGCATTCTTAATAACTCCATCTATGTATGTACCAGTAACTTTAGAAATATCTAATTTTCTTTCTATATATTCTTCAGTTGAACTTTTTGCAGTGGAGCCATCTGTTCCAAGATAAAGATTTGTAATAGAACCACCAGAAATATTACATTGCATTGAATTAAGAGTTCCACTTACATCTGAAGCAGCTTCTCCTCCTAAATATGCTTTTTCAATGGTACCATTTTTAATATTATAAACTACATCTTTAACAGAACCTCTATTTGTAGATTGTAATATTTGAATAGTACCACCATTCATATTTAAAGTTCCTGCATTTGTATTTCCATTGGAACCACCAATCGTAACATAATAAAATGCTCCATCATTAATATTTAATTCAACATTTGTTTCTACATTAGAATCTGCACCAATTCCTCCACCATAAACGCATGATTGAACTATTCCACCATTAATAGTCATTTTAACATTATAGACTGTATTTGGAAACATTTTTCCATAATAATCACACCAAGCTGCGCCAGCACCATTTACATTTTTAACAATGCCGCCATTAATAATAATTTCTGCTGTATCAACAATTCCACCAAGTTCATTACCACCTTGAATATTTGCTATTGAGCCACTATTTACAGTAATCTTAGTGTGTGGAAAATACAATGGCGTAGTTATAGAAATACCTCCGCCGCAAACATTTACTTTAGAACCGTCAGGAAAGATTTGTTCTCCACCAATCCATTTAATTTTAATAGCTTCTTCTGCTGAATCATCTTTTTCAATTACTATTGGATGTCCAAGAGCAAAGAAAACATTCATTTTTTCATCATAATATGGAGACATACTATTTATAATAATTTTATCTTCTTTTAAATCATTTTCCATCGTAGTTTTATCATAAGAAACAATTTTATTAATCTTTTCTACTAATTTAGAATCATCATATGCTTCTGGAATTGTAATATTCTTTTTAATCCAATTTGCCAAATCTGTAGTTTTGGTATAAGATTTTAATTGAGATTCTAATTCGCTGTCAGTAACAATTGCTTCTGGATTTTCTGTAAAATAATTTTGTACTGCTTGCGCGATATCTTCTGCAGAAACTGAACCAGAGTTTGAATTAGAATTTTGAATTTTCCATTTATTTTCGCCATTTAGAATATATTTTGAATTATTCTCAATACAAAAAGCAGTTGAACCCATTTTTATATTCTTTGTAGATAATTCATTTAATTCTTTAATATTATCTACAACAAAATCAGAAATACCATATTGAGTATTTCCATTTTGAGATATAACTCCAATCATAAATTTTTTCCTCCTTTATAAAATTTAAAGGTTTCACCTTTATTATAAATAAAGTTGAAATAATATATTTTATTTATTTTTGCCCTAATAAAAAAGGAGCAAGAATAAATCTTGCTCCTCAAATCCATTGTTATTTACTTAATACAAGCATAACGCTCAGTATCAAGTTTCTCCATCATTAAGTCATATCCGTCTTTACCAGAAAGGATTGTTTCTATCATCGTCATACTGAACCCAGATACATAGGAGAATCTTCCGCCAAGGGCTGGAATATTATTCTGTCTCGCATCAAGATTCCAGAAAATTACTTTTGGTAATTCATAACCATAAGCCATCCACTTCTGAGCAATATTCTCAAGCAGAGTATTGATTTCACCAATACCACCGGTAATACGATTTCCATAGCTCCAACGCTCTCTGGAAGGACGTCCAAAGGACATACAACCATTAAACTCCATATCAGAGAAGATATAAAGAGTTTTTGGCATCTCAGAAGCAGGAACTTTATTTTTAAGAGCGACATTCAACATAAGGTCAAAAGTTGCCTCAATGTTTGTGCTTCCACCCCAGTCAGCAGAACGTGCTCTCTGGAATTTATCGTAAATGTCTACTCCATCAAATCTAACAAACTGAGGGTTACTGGAGAAAGTGATGAAGTGGTTCTGGAAAGGACCTTTACCACGCTCTGCGATATAAGCACCCATAGATACTGCCGCATCCATTGGAGTACCGCTCATAGAGCCAGATACATCAACGATTGCAATTCCGTTTTCCTCACGACCATTGTAGTAGTCTTTAAGGTTTGCCCAGTATTTATCCCACATCAAACGCTCAGTCTGAGTTGGAGCGCCATAATATCCACCATAACCGAAAATCTGACTTGCGATATCTACTGGATTCAGGACTGCCGCATTAACAGTCTTAGTCTCATCCTTAGCAAAATCTGCATAAGTCTGTGCTCCAGCTTTTGCGCGCTCAATATCGTGTCTTGCGAAGGCATTCTTATACTTCATACCTGCTTTAGATGGAATCTTATCGAACTCAATTTCATCCCAACGATTCTCAGACATTAAACGCTCAAGAACATTAATACGAGCACGAAGGATGGAAAGAGTCTTACGATACTGTTTTGCAGTCATTCCAAAATATTTACGAGTTACTTTTCCAAGTCTGCGAGACTCATGAGAAGAAGTATTCTCAGATTTCAGCCATTTTGCAAGCAGAGATGGAGTTTTGCACTGAACATCAAGTGCGAGCTGGTCTTTCATAATCTTCAGAGCATCTCCCTCAAGAGCTGTTCCTACGAATACATACAGGTCATCCCAACGACCAAACTCTGGTACATGAATCAGGTTTCTACGTACCGCTTCTCTATCAACAGCAACCAGGTCTTTGATTGCTACACGGAAAAATCTACGCTCACCCTGTCCACCACGCACGTCACGCAGATAGAACAAACATTTCAGAGCGTAAACAGGATTCTCTCTGAAAGCGTTTCTTACAAGTGTTTTTACATCATCATCACTTCTGTTACGATATGCTCCACCAAGTGCAAACATATCCAGCAAATCAGACTTAGTTGTCTTATGTGTAATAGCACCATTCTCAGTTGTTGTAAAGTTTGTAGCTGCTTTCATTCCATTCATAAAACTATTCATAGATAAAATCTCCTTTTTCTCTTAACCTTGTTACAAGATCGTAATTGATTTTTAACAAGATACTTTTTGGTTAGGGCGTTTTAATTTTTCCCACTTAAACTACAGAATTGCTTCTGGTTGGATATGGACCAACATTCCCTTTACTTTCGTTTATACCTACCACAGTATAAAAATATTTTTTAGCTGTAAGCACCTTTCTTTATCTTACATATATATTATATTATATTTTTATTTAAAAATCAATTAAGATTTTTAAGAGGCGGGAAGGGGATTCGAACCCCTGAATAGCGGTTTTGCAGACCGCCGCCTTAACCAACTTGGCTACCCCGCCTGAAATTCTTCTATCGAATATCCATTCTCCGAAAACCACTCTTGAATTGGCTCACGCTCTGAACAATGATTTCCAAAAGCCTCATGTACAATTAGAATTACAACTGGCTCCTCTTGAAATTTTTCTCGTTCTTTAACAGCATTTCCAATAGACTCAATCCTTGAAAGAATATTTTGAAAATCTAAATGCTCTAATTGCATTTTATATGTTTTTAAAAACATACAATCATTTGCGGTACTCGCACATCCTTCTGGACCGGAACATAATCCTTCGCATAAAGGGCCTGGCGCAAATGGTTCTGCTCTTAAACCATTCCACACTCCATTTTTATCTTTAAATTGATAACCTTGACCTTGGTTTCTATGAAACCATTTAGGATCCCATTTAGCTGTACTAAGAGGAATCATATAAGGTTTAAAAAATCGAATCTGATAAAAATAAGATGTCATAATTTTCATATTCATTCTCCTTTAAAAGTGTGCCAGGCGGGACTTGAACCCGCGACTCTCAAATTAAAAGTTTGATACTCTACCAACTGAGTTACTGGCACAAAAAAGGGGCAAAATGCCCCTTGTTTCAAGGCATAATAATCATCCTTTTTCAAAAATATGTTTTATTGTCATATAATAAAATATTTACTTGAATTTAATCAACGATTGCTGTTTATGCCTTAATGTAAATTATAAAACCATTAAAAAATTAAATAGATGCTTCTTTTCACTAATACTGCTTTATATATCAAGAGCCCAGCCTATTTAGTCTACTGAGAAGCATTGCATTATTAAATCATCATATTTTAATATGTATGTGATTTTACCCAATAATATCCATTTGAAGATATAAATTGTTTTGCAGTTTATGGCTCTTTAGAGCGGGTAACGGGATTCGAACCCGTGACACATGTTTGGAAGACACGTATGTTGCCAACTACACTACACCCGCATATTTAGCAAATGCTTTAAACATTTGCTATTTTTAAGAGGAAATTTAAAAAGAGGAAAGTTCTTTAACTTTCTATATTTATTATATCAAAAAATTTTATAAAAATCAAATCATTTCATTTTATACCATTTGTACCACTGTCTATAAGTTTCTTTTTTGTCTGGATATTTACAATATTTAGAAGTTTTCATTTCAGGAAAATTCATTTTAAACCAATAATAATGTCTAACTTCACTTTCCCAATATTCTTCCCAAGTCATTTTATATCCATAATCACAAATGTCCCAAGTTTCATAGATTTTTTTAAAATCACCTTTTGAAAGTTTTACATCTGGATGCTGTTTTAACCAAGAACGAACTGTCTGATTCGCAATCCGTTTCTTTATTTTACCTTTTCTATCTCCAGACCAAGGCGTTTTTTTATAACTTCTACTCATTATCTAAATCCTCCTTTCTAAGGACTTAGAAGACTGTACCAATATGATAGAACATATATTATCCCTCCTATTGATTTTTAGTGAATAATTAAATAGCTCCTATGGGACTCGAACCCATAAGTCTCGAAGACGTGCGATCTTAAGTCGCATGCGTTTACCAATTTCGCCAAGGAGCCTTAATACTCCTCACACTCCAGTGAGGAGTTTATCTTGAATAGTTTGTCAAGACACTTTATTTTTCATTTGAGGGATTTGAACCCTCTAAAAATCATTCATAACACAATTTTATTATCCATTTTCTTTAATTGCTGAGAAAGTGTCTTTTTTAATTTATATATAAATTATAACATATATTTTTTTTAAAAGCAAATTTTTATTTAAAGAGCATAATGAAGATTTTTTGCCCCAGCTCTACGAAGAGAAATATAATCTACCTCTCTTTCCTGACGCTTTTTGAGAGCCGCAATCTCTTCATCATTATCATCGTAATAGTTAGGCAGCCAATTAAGACCAACCTTTTTACCATCAACAATCATGCCGCCCCTATCATAATCATAGGTTATACCGCCAGATTCAAATGAAGCATAGAAATTAAAGCCATTCTCATCATAACAATCCATGGTAATAGTCTCTTCTTCAAATAAATCAAGATAAACAGTTCTTTTGACATGTCCGCCATCTTTAAAATAAAGAATTGCATTATAAGTTTCTTTTTCAATACGAATAATATTTAAGTCTTTAATTGCATCTTCAAATGTAGAGCCAAGAGTAAGCTCAAAAGCAATTGCCCGCAAACAGTCATAATTAAGATTAACCTTATGGCTAAATGCAATTACTTTATTTATTTCACTATACATACACTCTGGAACCTGATCTTCAAGATAGGATTTTACTTCCATATCTGTTGGATACTCAAAGCGAATATGATAATGAAAACGACCAGGTCTATTGACAAGGTAGTCATTTAACCCTCTTAACTCATTACAAGTAATTACAAAAAGTTTCTTTCCTTGACTTAATCCATCAAAAAGTGTAAGCATTTCTGTCTGCGGATCGGCAATGGAATTTGATTCATCTCTTTTACCAGAAAATGTTTTATCAAACTCATCGAAAAGAACTACAACTTCCTGCTGGATTGAGGCAAGAAAATCCGCAATTCCTGGATAATAACAGTTTACAATAATAAGCGGATAGCCTTCTTCTATGCCCCTTGCCGCAAGTAATTTAGCAAAAAGAGATTTTCCAATACCCTTATCGCCAGATAAAATCACACCAAGGTTTCTATTAACAAGTTTAAAAGAACCTAATACCTTCTGGACTTTCTGAAGATGAACTCCATAAATTTTCTCAGATATTTTAATGTCATCATACTTAGTTAAATAAAATCCTGCTTGTGGATTAAAGTCTACCTGATAACACTGGGCAGGTAATTTATCTGAAGTCTGAACACTGTTGTCATAAATTCTATAAATACTTCCTGTGTTTACAATTTGCATTTATTTATCATTCTCTCTTTCTTTATCTTATAAATATATTATATAATATTTTTAAAATAAAATCAATTTATCATCCATTGTTTTGGAAATCCATCTTCATGAACAACTCGCATTTGTTCTTCATTATTATACCAATCTCCAATAGGCAAATGCTTTTCATAATCCGTTGAAAAATTCTGCCATAATTCTTTCCATATATATTCATCATTAATGCGGAAATCACCATTAAAATTATCAATAATTTCCTTTCCTTTTAAGAAACTTTGAAAATCATTTTCAAAAATAATGACTCCACCATTCGCACTGTGAGGAGGATGCGCGGCAGGATAAGCACTTCCAGCAGGAAAGTCTAAATAATGGTCACAGTTTTTAATAAAATATATATCTGAATCAACTAAACATAATTTGATTCCTACTGGTACTTGAAAAGCATAAATTTTATTTATTGTATATTTAATTCTTTCATCCCTATCTAAATTAGGAATGTTTAAAAGATTAAAATTTGCAATAAAAACACCTTTTTCAGGAAAGATTTTTTTTATATTATCTATATTTATATTACTTGCTAATAGAATAAAAAAATCTTTTTGATAAATACTATTGACAGTTTTTAAGCTGTCATATAAACGTCTTGCTCCTAAAGCATAATCTTCAGTTGCTAACATTGTTCCAAACATTTTTCTCATATTTATCATCCTCTTATCTTTTTTTATAATAATTATATAATATTTTTTATAAAAAATCAATTTTGATTTTTCAACTGAAAATATGTTATAATAGATAACACTGGATAATAAAAAAAATCCAGTTTTAATAATAAGATTGGATTTTTTGTTTTTCTTTTCGTTCACGTTTATCTTTTTCGATTTTACACATTTCTTTTAGTCGCTTACAATTACGGCATCCATGATGGTTACAATTACAATCCCAACATCCATCAGTGTCTAACCAAAACCAATTTGGTGGTTGCGGCTTAGGTTTGCGAAAAATCTTTTTCTTGCTCATCCATGCTCTCCCATCTGCGGCGGTCCATTCTGCACCAGTTACGTTTGCCCGCACTATAATGTCCTTTTGGATTTGTTTTAAATTGGCCAGAACAACATTCACATGAACAAAAATTTTTATTTTTACTATAAGCATGAAGATTTCTATACCATCCATCTTCCCATCCATATACTACTTCAGCAATATATCTTTTATGCTTTGCTTTTCTAATAGATTGTTTTCTTCTAATTCCTCTGGCATTTCTTTGCATATGAAACCTCCTATATTAAAAATATAAGGGGCATATGCCCCTTATATTAAAGTGTTTTTTCAATAGCCGCAACATTGGCTTTTGCTACATCGCAAGCCTCATTTGCATCTACAAGATATTTCTGCATTTTTACAAGATGCTTCTGAGCTTCTGCAAGCTCCTGAAGCGCCTCAGAAACTTTACTTGCCGCTCTTTTAGCTCTTTTTTCTGCAATCTTTGCATTACAACGGGCAATAGCAAGCTCAGTACCTTTTTCTACATCAAAGGTGTCTCTTGGGTCTGCCTTTGCATAGCCTTTTACATTTTTACCTGCATAAGTGCTTACTGCAATTACCTTCCGCTGATTCTGGTCTACAAATACTCGATATTTTTCTTTACCAAAAGTAGTTTTCATCATTTTTTAAATCTCCTTTATCTCTTATCTTTA
>OLXN01000812.1_pt1 | contig 22856 bp, 11 predicted proteins | sample 1674021 | NCBI WGS metagenome assembly OLXN01 (sample SAMEA103958137, study PRJEB25191) | human gut metagenome | biome: human-associated habitat [ENVO:00009003]; feature: intestine environment [ENVO:2100002]; material: feces | place: Germany | collected 2013/2015
AGTTTACCAGAAAGTAATAAATAAGCCACTTCCTCAAAACCGAACCGTTTTTCCTTGATGAAATCACGCGCTAAATCCTCTACGTCGTAACCTCTATAGAATAACTTACCGGGGATCGCTTTAAGACCGCCCTCTGGCAAGCGTTCGTATCCTACTACATTACCGACTTGGGTCAATCCTACTAACACGCCACTACCATCCTCGTTACGAAGGCCACGTTTCACATTATACATCGGGAAAAGTTCGTTGTCGATCTTGCAAGCCTCTCTGGCAGCCTCGGACAATTTGTAAATTAAATATTCTTTCTTCAACATGACTATACTAATTTAATTGTTTCGATAATAGAGATGATACGATCACCAAATTCTTTGGTGCCGAGAGATTTGCCGTTCGGCATAAAACGAGCCAAGTCATGAGTGGCCTCTCCAGCGGAGAAAGCTTGCTCCATAGCGGATGTAATCAGGTTAGCCGCATCACTCCATCCCATATATTCCAGCATCATCACGGATGATAATAATAAGGAAGAGGGGTTTACGAGATTCTTTCCCGCAATATTCGGAGCGGTTCCATGTGTTGCCTCGAAGATCGCATGACCACTGTTATAGTTGATATTAGCACCGGGAGCAATGCCAATGCCACCTACCATCGCCGCTAATTGATCGGAGATATAATCGCCGTTCAGGTTCAAGGTAGCGATCACGGAATATTCTTCCGGAATTAATAGAGTGTTTTGCAAGAAAGCATCGGCTATGACATCCTTGATAATGATTTTACCGGCCTTTGAAGCTTCCACTAAGGCGGTATTGGCCGCTTCCTCGCCTTGCTCTTTCTTGATCTTCTCATATTGAGGCCATGTGAAAGTGAGATCCGCAAACTCCCGTTCCGCTAAAGCGTATCCCCATAGTTTGAAACCACCTTCCGTGAATTTCATGATGTTACCTTTGTGTACCAAAGTCACGCTCGGTAACTGATGCAATATCGCGTATTCGATAGCGGCACGCACCAGACGCTCCGTACCTTCCACAGAAACCGGCTTGATGCCGAAAGAGGAAGTTTCCGGGAAACGTATTTTCTTCACTCCCATTTCCTCGGTGAGGAACTTCAATAACTTTTGTGCCTCCGGAGTCCCTTGTTGCCATTCGATTCCGGCATAGATATCTTCCGTATTCTCACGGAAGATATACATATTCACTTTCTGCGGCTCCTTTACCGGAGATACGACTCCTTTGAACCAACGAACCGGACGGAGACAAACATATAAATCCAACGTCTGACGGAGGGCCACATTTAATGAACGGATACCTCCACCAATTGGAGTCGTCAGCGGTCCCTTAATACCGACGATGTATTCACGGAATGCTTCCATAGTCTCATCGGGAAGCCAACTTCCGGTTTGCTTAAACGCCTTTTCGCCGGCTAAGACCTCTTTCCATTCAATGGAACGGGTTCCGTTGTAAGCTTGCTTGATGGCAGCGTTTACTATCTTTTGGCTAACGGGAGTGATCTCATGCCCCACGCCATCTCCTTCAATATAAGGGATCGTCACGTGATCCGGAACGAAAATATGATTACCTTTCTTTGTTATCTTACTCATGATATCAAGATTTTTTTGTTTGTCTTAGTGAGCTGTATTTAAAGCGGAACCCGCCTTGAACCATTTAATTTGTAAATCATTATACGTATGGTTAACCGGGAATGATTCTTGCGTACCATCCGCATGAAGAAGAACGGCCGTCAACGGTTTGCCCGGCTGAAAATCTTTCAATCCGATGATCGAGATATGGTCATTCTCGCGGATCTTGCTGTAATCCTCCTTATTGGCAAAAGTCAGTGCTAACATTCCTTGTTTCTTCAAGTTTGTCTCGTGGATACGGGCGAAACTCTTGGCTAGGATCACTTTTACATTTAGGAAGCGGGGCTCCATGGCTGCATGTTCCCGGGAAGAGCCTTCACCGTAGTTTTCTTCCGCTACGACGATCGAGGAAATACTATTTGCCTTGTATTGTTTCGCTACGGCAGAAACTGCTTCATATTCATTGTTCAGTTGATTCAATACAGAGTTTGTCTTCCCGTTGAAAGCGTTTACGGCTCCCATCAACATATTATCCGATATATTTTCCAAATGCCCACGGAAACGTAACCATGGACCGGCCATCGAGATATGATCCGTCGTACATTTACCTTCAGCCTTGATAAGAAGGGGCATATCCGTGAAATCCTCTCCATTCCAAGGAGCGAAAGGCTTTAATGCTTGTAGGCGGTTGGATTCCGGATCGATGTTCACCACTACGTTCTTACCCGTAGGTGCCAGATAGCCGTTATCCTTTACCTCGAAACCTTTCGGCGGAAAATCCGAGCCTTTCGGTTCTTTCAGTTTCACAACCTTACCATCCTCTGTCTTCAAGGTATCGGTCAAAGGATTGAAACATAGATCACCTGCGATGGTCAAGGCCAGTGTCAGTTCCGGAGAAGCGACAAAAGCATGTGTATTCGGATTACCGTCCGCACGTTTAGCGAAGTTACGATTGAATGAAGTAACGATCGAATTCTTACGGGTATTATCATCCGTATGACGTTTCCATTGTCCGATACAAGGACCACAGGCATTCGCCATAATGGTTGCGCCAATCCGTTCAAAATCACCGATAATACCATCTCTTTCTGCCGTATAACGGATTTGCTCGGAACCCGGGTTGATGATCAAGGGTGCCGCTACCGGTATTTTATCCTCATAAGCTTGGCGAGCAATAGATGCCGCACGGCTTAGATCTTGATAAGAAGAGTTGGTACAGGAACCGATTAATCCGACCTCCATCTTTCGGGGATAGCCATTCGCTTTTACTTTTGCGGCAAACTCCGAGATAGGCGTAGCTGCATCCGGCGTGAACGGACCGTTGATATGCGGCTCCAATTCGGAAAGGTTAATAACGATTACACGATCGTAAAACTTATCTGGCTCGGCACGAACGTCCATATCCGCTTCCAGATATTCACCGATAGCTTCGGCCCAGCTCGCTACCTCGTCACGTCCCGTGGCACGAAGATATTGAGCCATTGTATTATCGAATGGGAATAAAGAAGTAGTCGCTCCTACCTCGGCACCCATATTACAGATCGTAGCTTTTCCGGTCGCTGAGATGGAGGCGGTGCCCGGACCGAAATATTCGATGATAGCGTTCGTTCCACCTTTTACGGTTAAGATGCCCGCTAGCTTAAGAATCACGTCCTTCGGCGAGGCCCAACCATTCAAACTACCAGTTAACTTAACACCAATTAGTTTCGGCATCTTCAGTTCCCATTCCATTCCGGTCATGACATCCACGGCGTCGGCTCCTCCTACTCCGATAGCGACCATTCCAAGTCCTCCGGCATTCGGGGTATGTGAATCAGTTCCTACCATCATACCGCCGGGAAACGCATAATTTTCCAATACCACTTGATGGATAATGCCTGCTCCGGGTTTCCAAAAACCGATTCCATATTTATCGGAGACCGATTTCAAGAAATCATAGACCTCGCTATTGCTTTTGGTAGCCGTATCGATATCCGTCTTGGCTCCCATATTCGCTTGGATCAAATGGTCGCAATGCACGGTAGCCGGTACTGCGGATTTTTCTTTTCCGGCGTTCATGAATTGTAAAAGCGCCATCTGAGCGGTGGCATCTTGCATAGCCACACGGTCGGGACGGAAATTCACATAATCCTCACCTCTTTTGAAAAGGCGAGTCGAGTTTTCATCGTATAGATGCGCATATAAGATTTTCTCGGCCAAGGTCATCGGGCGACCACCGATACGTTCGCGGGCTGTGTCCACTCTTCTGGGGAAATTCGCATAGAAATTTCTAAGCATGTCAATGTCGTACACCATATTCATATTCGTTTTTTATTGTAAGCCTTTTCGCAAATATATTTATCTATAACCAGCTAAAATGTAATAAATAAGACATCTGCCAATGAGTCTTTGTTTTTATTATCAACAAATATATAATATAATGAAATACAATTTGTTCGATAATTTCTATGAGGTTATAGAGGTTATTTATAATTTCCCGGATAACTTAGAAAAACGGGCTAATCGCACGTTTATTAATAAAACGTACCATTAGCCCGTTTTGTTCAAGCCTTGGAGCTGTTTTTTCTACTTATCGAGACTTTCTTTCCATCTTTGGGCATAACTATGCAAAATAGATGCGATACCCTTTCCGATCCGGACATAATCTTCCCGTTTAAGGTTGGCTAAAGATGTGCGGATAGACCACTCGGGAGCATCAAAACCTCCTCCGTTCAGTAAAACCAAGGAAGTTTCCTGTGCCAGACGGAAAACGACATCCAGAGGTTCGTAATTCTTTTTTAGATATTCCACGAAATCATCCCCATAGAATTTCTTAGCCCAGACAAGCATATCGATCTCACTATAATATCCCGCACGCAAAGGGTCGTCTAATAAGGTGAATCCGGTGCTTTCCCACAATGTGTGTAAACGCTCGTGGATCATATCCTGCATCCTTTTCTTATAGGTATTTTCCGCATCTAATAGAGCGAAAGACGCAAACAGAGACATTTGTGTTTGTTGTGGCAAGGAAAGACCGGCCGTATGATTCAAGGCTACTTGACGGCTATCGGCTACCATACGATCAATAAAGCGGATATCCTCGGGATGTAAGGATAGACTGCTATATCGTTTTTTTAGAAGCTCCTGTTTATCTCTTGGCAATTCACGGATCATCCGGTCGTAAATATTATCTTGATGTAAAGCGATTATCGCCAATCTCCATCCGGTTGCCCCGAAATATTTGGAGAAAGAATAGACACATAACGTATTCTTTGGTAATTCGGCCATCATCGAGCGAAAATGCGGAATAAATGTTGCATACACGTCATCCGTAATAATCATAAGGTTGGGATTGTCGTTCCGTACGATCTCAACGATCCTATTCATCAATGCTTTTGTCAATCCGTATGAAGGCGGGTTGCTCGGGTTTGTTATGAAAGCGGCTTTCACGCTAGGATCTTTTAGGACATCTAAATCCTTTTCTTGATATTGCCACGTGTGATAGCCGTCTTTTGTCATCTTCAAAGCTTTTATCTCTATGACATTAAAAAGATAACGGGCCTGTTCCGGAATCTCTATATAAGGAGTGAATACCGGAGCGAAAAGGACGATCTTGTCTCCCTTATTCAACAAGAAATTCTGCTGCAAGGAATCGAAGATGTAACACATGGCGGCAGTTCCGCCTTCGGTAGCGAAAAGGTCGAATACTCCCTCGGGGGGCCGGTTGTCACATAATTCTTGGTCTAAATAATCCCGCACGAGCATTTCCGTATATTTCAAGATACGATCGGGAACCGGATATTGATCACCAATGACACCTTCCGCCCATTCATATACAAGCTCATTCTCATCTACACCTTTTTCCGTGACCAGATATTCATAGGTACCCTTCAATAAAGTAGCGCCGGGAGATTGCGCATGTTTCTTTAGAAACTGTACGAAGCGAGACGCGATCCTTTTGCGGTTGGGAACCCCTGCGGCTCCGGCCATCTCATCTGCCAATTCGGTTTCCCGCTGGCATTCCTCCAAGGCGAACTGCCCTAATAGGAAGAATGCCTCCCGTGGAACCGTACTGATCCAGTTTGGATTTCCCCTTCCTGCGTTCAGCATGATGTGCGTACTTTTACGAGCGCTCTCATCCGCTAACTCTATCAAGATGTTCTTTAGCTCGAAAGGGCTAATCTCCGACATCTTTTTCTCATATTCTCTCGTGACATGTATTTTCTTCTTGTCCATACATTATATATATTACATGATTAGCACAATAACGACACCCCAGATGATTAATAAAGTATTACCCACCGCATAGGTAACGGTATAGCCTAAGGCTGGAGTCTCACTTCCTACGGCATCTTCCACCGCTCCTAATGCGGCAGTTGTCGTACGTGAACCCGCCGTACAACCTAAAGTAATAGCCGGGTGGAACTTAAAAACGTAACGTCCCATCAGAATACCGATGATAAGCGGGATAGATGTCGCTAAAGCACCGATAATAAATAAACTTATACCGACTTCCTTCAATCCGGTCACGAAACTGGGACCCGCCGTGATACCGACTACGGCGATAAACATATTCAATCCCAAATTATTTAATATCCAGACGGAAGGCTCCGGAATACGCCCGAAGGTCGGATGCTTAGAACGAAGCCATCCAAAGACGAGCCCGGCTATCAAAGCACCTCCACTCGTACTTAGGCTAATCGGGACACCCCCGAAATGAATCGCGAGCGAACCTAAAATTCCCCCTAAGAAAATACCGATACCCACGAAAATCAAATCGGTCTGATTGGTTGGGCGATCGGGATATCCTAAAGCCGTCGCCGCTTTATTTACCTCTGATTTCATGCCTACCAATTCCAGCATATCACCGGAATCTATCACCGTAGCGGCCAAGACCGGGATATTGATACCCGCACGCCTTACGGACTTGATGCTAACACCATGCATGAACGATTGATTGCGTAAATAGCAGATCTTTTTCCCCACGTATTCCTTATGGATCACTAGTACGGGTAACGTCTCTGCCGGAAAATCAAGCAATTCAATGTCATTGACCTCGTCGCCAATCCAGTTCTCCTCTCCGATCACGAATTCCCGGCGACCGCTTAGGACAACCTCATTTCCGGTATGTAAAACCAAATCCGGTTTAACATCGGTTACTACATTATTAATACGGACACGCTCCACGAACAAATGCCGTCCTAATTGGTCCAGATATTCCTCCAACTGCTTTACGCTTTTACCCTCCTTGAACCATTCATTACTAATCTTATAGGCCCGGAAAGTTACCGGACGGGCGGCAGGCATAAAGCCCGGTTGCTCGCTCTCGTCGTTATTTCCCATTTTAGCCTCTAGCTCTTTACAGGCTTTTTTCACGTAGTCGAGTCCTCCTAAAAGACGTGGCCCGATATCACTCACTAACCATGCGGATCCTGCCGTACCGAAAATATAAGTTACCGCATAGGCCACGGGCATCACGTTGACCATAGCGCTTTTATCCGTATCGCTAATATTCATCTGTCCGATCGTATCTTCGGCAACTCCTAATACTGCCGACATCGTCTGGGAGCCCGCCAATAATCCTGCGGCCTCGCCTGCGTTATATCCCATAAGTTTCGCCAGTAAAAAAGGAGCGATCAAGCAAAACACACACATGACGGCGGCGAAAAGCATTTGAGGAAGACCTTCCTTTTTCAATCCCCGGAAGAACTGTGGCCCAACACTATATCCTACAGCGAAGAGGAACATCAAGAAAAAGACGGACTTTAACGGTCCGCTTATATCGATTTTTAATTGCCCGATCAATACACCGACCAATAATACGCTGGTAACCGTTCCCAGCGTGAACTTCTTTATCTTAAACTTGCCAATCCAGAAACCGAGAGCTAAGGTTATGAAAATAGCTAGCTCCGGATAATGTTGAAGTAAATTAGTTATCCATTCCATATCTATTTATTTAATGTTAAACAAAAAAGATGCTATTGAAACAGGGATTCTTTGAAAGATGTTGTTACTTTTCGGGATTATTTATATAAATTTGCGACCGCTTAGGTGATAGAGTTTGTCTACCGACAATTCTATAAAAGGGAATCCGGTTAGAATCCGGAACAGTGCCCGCTACTGTGAAGCTCTTGAAAAGGAAAGCGTTCTGCTATGCCACTGTCTTAAGAAAGATGGGAAGGTTGCTTTCCGAGCCAGTCAGGAAACCTGCCAAGCGAAGTAATGATTAATTCCTCCCGGGGTTAGGAGTAATTAAGAGGATAGAAATATCACCTATATCTAAAAGATGTTGGAGACGGAATAATACGTTGTCTCCGTGGGATTGATATGTAATCTAATTATTAATATATTCATATGATGAGGAAACACTTACTATCTTTCTTCCTGCTGGTCATCAGCCTAGTTTGTCGTGCGCACGATGGCGAGAATTTTGTAGCATCCGATTTATTCGCCTCTTTACAACCGGGCGATAAGGCCGCTTTATTGATGGTACATTTTGGAACAACCCATGATGATACCCGTGCCTTGACAATCGACGCGATCAATCAAAAAGCGAAAGAAGCTTTCAAAGATGTTGAGTTGCGTGAGGCATGGACTTCTCGCATTGTAATGCGCCGCTTAAAAGCTCGTGGCGTAGAGAAACTGAACCCGATCGAGGCCTTGGAAAAATTAAAGACTGATGGTTATACACATGTCTTGATCCAATCCACGAATATAATCGAAGGTATCGAGATGGAATCCTTACGTAAGGATGTTGCCACCATGAAATCTTCTTTCAAGGAGATTCGTATCGGTAATCCTTTATTGTATACACCGGAGGATTATGAGGCGGTAATCGCCGCTATCATAAAAAATGGGGCGAAAGAAGGCGCTACTTTATTGGTAGGCCATGGCACTTATACACCGGCGACGGCCCAATATGCTATGTTGGATTATATGTTGAAGGAGAAGGGATTCAAGGATTATTCCGTAGGAACCATCGAGGGCTATCCTACTTTTGATACGATGGTAGCCCAAGTAAAGGCCAATGGAACGAAGAAAGTCTTGTTGATGCCATTTATGTTTGTTGCCGGAGACCATGCGAAAAACGATATCGCCGGTGATTGGAAAGAGGAATTGGAAAAGAAAGGCTACGAGGTAAGCGTATTTATGGAAGGTCTGGGACAGAATCCGGATATCCAGAAGATCTTCATCGAACATGCCCGTTTCATGGCTAAACATAAGATGATCGATATCGTTGATAAGAAGAAAGCTTATGCGGTAGAGAAGGACTAAAAAAGTTCACTACACAATGTTTTTTATTCCTTTCGGAAGAAAAAGTAATTCCTTCCGAAAGAAACTAAATTTTCATTCGAAGGAAAATGGAATTTCTTTCGAAAGGGATTTCACATGCATACAATAAACAGTTATAATGCTAAATATATGAAAAGAGTTTTGACAATCTTACCGTTGACAGCCTTATGTATCAGTACGATGCAGGCACAACACAAGAATGAGTACACGAATTTCGCCGATACGACATTCAATATTCAAGAAGTCGTAGCGACCGCCGCACGCAAGCCACGTCCACAAATCACGAAGTTGGACGTACCTATGAAATATCTTCCTATTTCAATTAATAGCATTACGGCGAGTAGTTTGGAGTTGCGAGGTATCCGTAATATCCAAGATGCGGTACGCTTTATGCCGGGCGTACGATTCCAAACATCTTATGGCGCATTTCAACAATTGTCGATCCGTGGTTTCGATCATTCTATCATGATGATAGACGGTATCCGCGATGAACGTTCGGCAATAAACAACTCTTATCCCGTACCCGATCTATCCTGTATCGAGTCTATTGAATTATTAAAGGGACCGGCTTCTGTACTTTACGGACATTCAGCCGTAGGTGGAACCTTGAATATCGTTCGTAAATCCCCGTCAGAGAAACAGAGCGTTAACGCCCGATTGGCCTATGGTAGTTACGAGAATAAAGAGGCGACGCTTGGCATGGGCGGTAAATTGGTCGGTCCGGTCAATTATTACGCCAATGTCAACTTTTCCGATCAAGAGGGCTGGCGTGATAATGGCAACCGTCGCTTTTCCGGTTATCTGGCATTGCAAGCTAAAATGACGGAACGTGACCTATTAGATGTTCGTGGAGGTTTTAACCGCGACTTCTATGGAACGGAGATTGGTCTTCCCGATTTAATGGCAAATGATGTATATAATGCGCAAACAGGACAGTTATATCTCCATAAAAATGATATGCTACCGGGACTTGACCGTGAGGCTCGCTACAATAACGAGTCCGACTTTATGAAGAATCACGCTTGGAACATATCGACGCAGTACACACATACTTTTTGGAACAGTGCGAAACTAACAGATCGCCTTTCTTACAATAACGACGATATCAACTATTTTGGGACGGAAGCCCTCGACTATCTCGAAAGTGATGATCCGATCTATGATCATTATTATATGAAAAATGGCCAGAAAAAATATATCTGTTTGGACAGTGTATATCTTTCTTTCCCGCTTCGCTTCTCCCATATAGCCAAGACGGTAGCCAATACGCTCGAGCTAAGCGGTAAATTCAGGACGGGTGAGATAAAGCATACGTATATGGGAGGTTACTCTTTCGTCGCCTTGAATCGTACCAGCTATTCGGGATATAATTTAGGAGATGATGTTCAGGGTCCCGGCCTTTATTCGCATGTATCCGTTTATGATCCGCATAGCATGGGATATATGACCAGTAAATTCTCGAAAGCAACGGTTACGCATCATTATTCCAACAGCCTTTATCTTCAAGATATGGTTGAGTTCAACGAGCAATGGAAGGTATTAGCCGCTCTACGTTACGACTTTTTCCGTTATATGTCCGCCAGCGCTACAACTCCTACCGGACGACGTGAGTATGAGGAACATTCAAGCTTCAATATGATAAAGAATAAGGCGTTGACTTATCGTTTCGGAGCGGTCTATCTGCCCCATCCGAATACATCCATTTATGCTTCTTTCGCTTCTTTCTTCAAACCGATCCGTACGTTCTATCAAGATAATGTCGTTTATGTAGGAGGTGATGGAAATCGTTTCGAGCCTGCTCGCAATGAGGAAGTATTTAAGCCGGAGAAAGGATACCAAGCCGAGGTGGGGCTTAAATATCAATTGAACAATATATTAAGCGCCAATGCCAGCTTGTTCTATATCCGGAAGATGAACAGTACGGCTACGTTGACCAACAACTATCAAGTGGAGGAAAACGGCGAGACTACCACGATGAGCGTAATCGGACAGGTGGGTGTACAAGATTCCAAGGGTTTTGATTTTGATGTCACTCTTTCTCCGGTAAGCACCTTAGCGCTGACGATCGGTTATGGATTGAACGACTCCAAGATCCGGGAGATGAAAGAAATAAAGGATCCGGAATTGATCGAGGCTATCTATGGCAATAACCCGGATGAGACAAAGCAACAATTGAATAGCCAAGAAGGAAACTGGCAGAGCAACGTACCGAACCAGACTTTCTACGCATACGGCAGTTATACCATCCCTCGGGGTGTCTTGAAGAATCTGGAATTTCACTTGAGTAGCAGTTATACCGGTAAAGTATACCGTAATACATCTAACAACTCTTGGTTCGATCCGTATTGGGTAACCGATTTCGGTATGTCTTATTTGTTGAACAACAATATTCACCTTACATTCAACTTGAATAACTTGTTTGACAACAATTATTATAACCAAGCGCTCGGACAACAGATGGTGCCAAGCATGCCTCGTAATTTCCAAGTGGCTATCTCCTATACATTATAATATATAGAACATACGCTCATGAATCTATTGACAAAGATCATGCAATTTATACACAGGATACTGGGCACGGCACTCAGTATCCTGTTCCTCGTTTGGTTCCTATCGGGATTGGTAATGATCTACCATACGTTCCCGCGAGCGGACCGGGCCGATAAACGGGCGAAGATGGATATTCTCTCTCCGGAGAATCTTCCTTCGTTAGACCAGATAGAGAAACGTTTACCGCAGAACGAGCGGATAAACCATGTTACCTTAAACAGCTATTTGGGACAAACTGTTTTTCATCTCCGGACGGAGAAAGGGAGCTATGATATTCCTGCCGACTCGACGGAAAGATTACCCGTAATCGACTGGAATCATATCCAACGTGTGGCATCACTATGGAATACCTCTTCCATAGCGAAGGTAGATTCCTTGTACACCTTGGACCAATGGATTCCATTCGGTCGTTTAAAAGAGGAATTTCCGATCTATAAATTCCATTTCGCCGATCCGGAACGACATGAATTATACATATCCTCTAAATCCGGGGAGGTTTTGCAATATACGGATAAAAACAGTCGTTTCTGGGCTTGGCTCGGGGCGATCCCTCATTGGGTCTATTTCACTTCCTTGCGGCAAGACGCTGAATTATGGATAAAGGTAGTTGTCTGGTTATCCGGAATCGGGTGCGTTATGTGTATCGCCGGGATCTATTTAGGAATACGGGATTTCCGGTTAGCGAGGAGACGTCATTTGATTTCCCCTTATAAGAAGTTCTGGTATAAATGGCATCATATTCTTGGGGTGTTATTCGGTTTATTCGTCCTCACCTTCTGCTTTAGTGGTATGATGTCTTTGGCTCGTGTACAGGATTGGGGGTTGAAAGCCAAGCTCGATATAAACCCGGTTCAAGAACTGCGGAAGATGGCTCCTTCCCCACTCGATTATCCGTTGGATTACAGGGCGGTCGTACAAGCCTATCCCGGCCAGATCCGTCAATTGGAATGGAGTAGTTTTGGTGATATACCCTTTTACATCGTACAAACAGACACGAAGGATATTGTCGTGAACGCAAATAAGAGTGACGGGATATCTTTATTGAACCTGCGACCGGAAGAAATCCGTTCCGTATTGTCTCAGATACATGGTATCGGGACCACGGCTGATATCAAACTGTTGGATGCTTATGATACGTATTATATCTCACGAAAAAGGAATTTAGAACTCCCGGTCTGGAAAGTATCTATTCAAGACGTGGATAATAGTTGTTATTACATTAATCCCCGTAATGGACAATACCGTTATGTAAATACGCCGTCTCGTTGGAACCATTGGATGTATCCGGCATTGCATAGCTTGAATCTGAAATTCTTGGTAGATCATCCGGTCTTATGGAATATCGTGATGTGGGGAACCATGTTGGGAGGCACGTTCGTTTCCTTATCCGGTGTATGGCTTGCGATAAAATATATCAGGCGAAAAGCGAGAAGAAAGAAGTAAAGCCTGTATATTTGTATTATATTTATTGAGAACATTGTATTATAAAATAGATTTGAATGAATAAAGGCAAGATTATAGTCGCCGGAATCGGCCCCGGTAGCGAGGCCGATATAACGCCTGCGGTTTTGGCCGCTATCCAAAGCTCGGATGTCATCATAGGATATAAATATTATTTCCGTTTTATCACCCACTTGCTTCGTGAGGGAACGGAATGTATAGATACAGGTATGAAACGTGAGCAAGCTCGTGCCGAGCAAGCTTTCGCTTATGCGAACGAGGGAAAGACGGTTTGCGTGATCAGTTCCGGTGACGCCGGTATTTATGGCATGACTCCTCTGATTTATGAGATGAAGAAAGAATCCGGAAGCGAGATCGAGATCGAGTCGTATCCGGGCATCAGCGCTTTCCAGAAAGCTGCGTCCTTGCTTGGCGCTCCTATCGGACATGATTTCTGTGTGATTTCCCTCTCAGACTTGATGACTCCTTGGGAACTGATCGAGAAACGGATTCACGCGGCGGCCATGGCCGATTTTGTTACGGCGATCTATAATCCAAAAAGCGAGGGACGTTATTGGCAACTCTATCGTTTAAAAGAATTGTTCCTGCAAGAACGCAAGCCGGAGACTCCGGTCGGTTATGTACGTCAGGCCGGACGGGAGGAGCAAGAAGTATTCGTCACTACGCTCGCAGATCTGGACCCCGAGCAGATCGATATGTTTACGGTAGTCTTGATCGGAAACTCACAAACATATCTTTCCGGGAATCATATGATCACTCCCCGGGGATATTATGGCGAGATCAAACAAAAGAAAATGGATACGGGTATCGGACAGGACATCATGATCCGTAGTTTCCGTACGATCGAGAAGGAATTGAAAAACCAAGAGATCCCGTTGGATAAGAAATGGGCGTTACTCCATGCCATTCATACGACGGCCGATTTCGATATGGAAAATATCCTTTATGCCGACCCGGATGCTGTCTCTACATTATATAATAAGATCAACGGCGGGGAAGTTCCTACGATCATCACCGATGTCACGATGGCTGCTTCCGGCATTCGTAAGGGAGCTCTGCAACGTCTGGGTGTCGAAGTGAAATGCTACCTTCAAGACGAGCAGGTCGCTGAGATGGCTTCGAGCAAAGGAATTACCCGTACTCAAGCCGGTATTCGTCGGGCCGTGGAAGAGCATCCGACCGCTCTGTTTGTCTTCGGGAACGCCCCGACCGCCCTTATGGAATTATGCGATTTAATACGTAAAGGTAAAGCCACTCCAGCTGGCATTATCGCGGCTCCGGTAGGTTTCGTACATGTGCAGGAATCCAAACATATGGTGAAACCTTTTATCGGTATACCGAAACTAATCGTGGAAGGTCGTAAAGGAGGTAGTAATTTAGCGGCTACGCTAGTGAATGCCATCCTTTGTTTTAATGACGCAGAACAATTAAAGCCGGGAAGAGACGTATGAACCGATTTTATGTCATAGGGCTGGATGATAATATGCGGCAATACTTTCCGCCGGAGGTATTGGAGATAATCTCGTCCCACCGGGTGTTCTCCGGAGGCGTGCGGCATCATGAGATCGTACGTTCGCTCTTGCCCGAGAAAGCGGACTGGATCGATATAAAAGTCCCGTTGGACGAGGTCTTCGATCGCTATCGTTCGTACGACGGTCGGGAAAGCATCGTTGTATTCGCTTCCGGAGATCCTTTGTTTTTCGGATTCGCCGTTACGATTCAAAACCGATTGCCGGATGCGCAAATCCGCCTGTACCCGTCATTTAATACCTTGCAACTCTTGGCACAAAATCTATTGATGCCTTACCACGATATGCGGATCGTCTCCCTTACCGGACGGCCTTGGCACGAGTTCGATCGTGCCTTGATCGAAAGTGCGTCTAAGATAGGCGTGCTCACGGATCGGGAACATACGCCTACGACTATCGCTCGCCGGATGCTGGAATACGGCTATGATAATTATACCATGTTCGTGGGAGAACGATTAGGAAATACCGAACGGCAGAGCATCCGCCAATTCAGTATACAAGCCGCAGCAATGAATAATTTCGTTCATCCGAATTGCTTGATTCTCCGGAAAGAGCGTGACGGGCATTCCCGTAAGTTCGGCCTGCCGGATTCCGCTTTCGAGCATTTGAACGGACGGGAGAAGATGATAACCAAAATGCCGATCCGTTTGTTATCTTTAAGCATGCTGGATCTGATAAACCGGGAACGTTTTTGGGATATCGGCTTTTGTACGGGTTCTGTCTCGATAGAGGCTAAATTGCTGTTCCCGCATTTGCATATCACGAGTTTTGAGATCCGGGAAGAGGGACGAAAGTTAATGACTGAGAATTGTCATCGTTTTGGGACTCCGGGTATCGAGGCTATAATCGGAGATTTCTTATCGGTGGATTTATCAGCGTTGGAGGCTCCGGATGCAATCTTTATCGGCGGACATGGCGGGAAATTAGTGGAGATCCTTATGGTAGTTTCCAAAAAGATGAAAGAGAGCGGTGTCATCGTCTTCAACTCCGTATCCGACGAAAGCAAAGCGCTTTTAGAGGAAGCGGTCCGCCAAACCGGTCTTCGGATATCCGCCCAAACCCGTATCACGATTGATGATTTTAATACGATTACCGTGAATGTTATTTATAAATTATGAGTACAATATCAATTATTCCAATATCCGATAGCAGCCGGGTGCTTGCTGAGCGAATTCTAGCCTCTTATCCCGAGGCGAAGATCTTACCATTCGGCTCTTTCTCAAAAGAGGTTTTTCACGAATCCAGTAGTTTGGTATTTATAGGAGCGATGGGAATTTGCGTACGCAGTATCGCTCCCTTCGCGGAAGATAAGCATACTGATCCTGCCGTGGTTTGTATAGATAGTACCGGCAAATACGTGATTCCTGTCTTATCCGGACATATCGGTGGAGCGAACGATCTTTCCAAAGAGTTAGCGAACCTATTAGGAGCCGAAGCGATTATTACGACACAAAGCGACAACGCAAACCTATGGGCGCTCGATACATTAGGGAAGAAATACGATTGGACCTTGATCGTCAAAGATAGCAATGCCGCCATCTCCACTTTTGTCAATGGAAAACCGACAGCGCTACTCCTTGATATACGAGATAAAGGAACGGATTATTTGGAGCGTACGGTCCCGTCTCATGTCTCTATCTTTTATTCCTTCGAGGCGATACCGCAGCAAGACTATGAGTTATTGATGATCGTCAGTCCCAAACAATACGATACATCCATCCATACGATCACCTATATACCGAAAGTCCTCCACCTAGGAATGGGTTGCCGCAAGGATATGCAAGGCGATCCTACGGTCGTTTACGAACATATTAAAGATGTATTGCGTGATAAACGCCTGTATCCGGAGGCCTTGGCGGATGTAAATACAATCGATTTGAAGAAATGCGAACCGGTGCTGACATTACTGGCTTATGGAGTTATGGAATGCCCTTTCCACACCTATACATCGGAGGAGCTGAAAGAAATCCCGGTACCCAATCCCTCGGAGAAAGTACTGGAGGTAACCGAATCCCCAAGTGTATCGGAAGCTTCCGCCATTTATGCGGCTCATGGCGGTCCGCTTTTGGTCGAGAAGCAAAAAGCGGATTTAGGGAAAGGAAATGAATATACCTTTGCCGTAGCGTTAGATCGGACGGCCTGCCGTGAGGGACATATCGAGATCGTAGGAGCCGGTCCCGGCGATCCGGACTTGATCTCTATCCGCGGGCGGCAAATGTTGGAGAAAGCTGATTTGATCCTGTATGCAGGAAGCCTCGTCCCGAAAGAACTTACCTTATGCGCAAAGGCAGGCGCTACGGTGCGAAGCTCGGCGGATATGAATCTGGAAGAACAGTTCGCGTTGATGAAAGAGTTTTATGATAAAGGATTGTTTGTCGTTCGTTTGCACACGGGCGATCCTTGCATCTATGGAGCTATTCAAGAGCAAATGAATTACTTTGATCAATACGGGATGGATTATCATATCACTCCGGGTATTTCCTCTTTCCAAGCCGCCGCCGCCGCTCTTTATTCCCAGTTCACGATTCCGGAGAAAGTACAAACGATCATCCTCACTCGTGGCGAAGGACGTACGCCCATGCCTGAGAAAGAGCAACTGCACAAACTGGCTCAAAGCCAAAGTACGATGTGTATCTTCTTAAGCGCCGGTGTCGTAGAGAAGGTCCAAGAGGAATTATTGCGACATTACGCTCCAACCACTCCGGTAGCCGCTTGCTATAAATTGACATGGAAAGACGAGCGGATCTACCGTGGGCAACTGAAAGATCTCGCCAAGATCGTAAAGGAGAATCATCTTACGTTGACGACATTACTTGTCGTCGGGGATGCCATCGATAACCGCAAGGGCCTATCTCGCTTATATGCGGATGAATTCAAACATCTTTTCCGTAAGTAATGATACTGATTCTTGGAGGAACGACAGAAGGCCGTGTGGCTGTGCGGGTAGCGGACGAGGCAGCCGCTACCTATTACTATTCTACGAAAGGAACTTTGCAATCCATTGAATGCGCTCATGGAATCCGTTTGACCGGAGCCATGAATGCGGAGGAAATGGAGTGTTTTTGTCGTGACCACGCAATTAAGCTATTGATCGATGCGGCACACCCTTTCGCTCAAGTGTTACACCAAACGATCGAACAGGTATCGAAATGCTTACGGATTCCGGTGATTCGTTACGAACGTCGGTATCCACTTCGTGATGAGGACTTGATTTGGTGCGATAGTTATGCAGACGCAATTCGCCAAATGGAAAATAAAGGTATCCAACGGCTACTTGCCCTCAGTGGCGTGAACACCCTTGCCCCGCTCCGTCCTTATTGGCGATCGCATACCACTTGGTTACGTATATTGGAGCGGGAGGAATCTTTGTCGTTGGCCGAGAAGCAGGGCTTCCCCCAAGAAAGTCTGGTTTTCTATCGAGAAGGCGAGGATGAGTTAAAGTTGTTGGAGCAACTCCATCCGGACGCCATCTTGACAAAGGAAAGTGGTTTCTCCGGCTATTTTACGGATAAAGTGAACGCTGCCCGCCAATTCGGAATACCAGTATTTGTCGTGAAGCGTCCCGCATTACCGGAAACTTTCTACCGAGTGTATGGTGAAGACGGATTGCGCAAACAAATTGAACGCCTATTACCAGAATTCTTTCCCTTGAAAAGCGGATATACGACCGGAGCTTGTGCTACCGCCGCCGCAAAAGCCGCTTTATTGGCCTTATTATCACGGAAGGAACAAACAGAAAGCCAGATAACATTACCCTCGGGAGAACAGATAACGTTGCCGGTAGCCTATACCGAATGGGCCGGGTGTTCCGCCGCCACCTGTACCGTGATCAAGGAGTCTGGGGATGATCCGGACGTGACGAATCATAGCCGGATCCGGGTTACTGTTCAATTATCTCCCGATGCATCCGGTTGTGCCATCGCCGTGGCAGAGTCGTGCCACGATGATGGCACAGCTGTGCCAAGCCGATGGCACAACTGTGTCAATGGGGTGGAATAAACTTGGCACAGCGATGTCTGTTTTACATAAAAGCAAGGAATACTAAATACTCTCCCGTGCAATGAATTGTAAACTCATCGGAAGTCGCTTCATTGAGCGTGCCTTGCCACCAATTGGTGAAATCGCTTAGCGGATAAACCAATCCTTCTCCCTGCAATCCTTTCGCTCCGAAATTGATAATAGAAATCTGCTGTCCGGGATGAGCAGCAAAGGTTTGTGTATCTTTTGCAGGAACAAATACTCCATAATCAGTAATGGTCCGTACTTCCATGCCGCTTTTCATATAATCCAGCAGTAGGCTGATATTTCCCAATGTATGGTCTTCCCGTTTGCCGGTCGCTCCGACAATGGCAATTCTCCGGAATCCTCTCTTTTGCAGATACCGGACGGCTTTAGTCTGGTCGTTCGTTTCCTGATCGGGTATCTGATGTATAATAGGGGAGAAGCGTTTGTGGTATTCTGTTGAAAGAGAGTCGCCGTCGCCGACAATCACATCCGGAGTATGTCCGCGGGAAATGTACTCATTGGCTGCACCGTCACAGCAAGCAACAAAACTTGCTTCTTCCAGCATTGTCAGAGGAACGGGGCAAGTTGGGTATTCACCGTTGGCCAGTATCACTGCCTCGGGAGTATAGTGTTCGTTTATCATTGTATGTTCATTAGTTTTTTCCACTTGAAGTAGCCAAAGATAGCTATAATGGAGTAAAGTCCGTACAAAGCTGAGGTGAAATAGAGGTCTTTATAGATATAAAGTCCGCAGCAGACGATATCGACGATAATCCAGGCAAACCATTGTTCAATGTATTTGCGTGCCAGCATCCACATTCCGACAATACTCAAGGCAGTGGTAAAGCTATCCAGCCACGGAACGTTACTGTCGGTATATTCGATAAGTATCCATGCAATGCCGATAAAGGCGACAATAAATACAACTGCCAGTGGAAGGTAACATTTCCATGGAGTGTGCACGATAGGGAGGTCTTTGGAGCGACCGGCGGTTGGCTGGTCTGCCGGCCGGCACTTCTTTTTCCGGTGTCCCCACATCCAGAAAAACCAACCGTAGACAGCGGCTATCAGATAATAGATATTGATGCCAAAGTCGGCATACAGTCCCGCCTTGTAATATACAAAGATGTAAATGGCAGGCATGACGACACCTGCTATCCAAAGATAGATACTAGCCCGGTATTCCAACCAAAGGTAGACTAAACCGACCAGCGTACCGAATATTTCTAAAAAGTCCAGTTCCATAATCTGCTGATGTCATTAAAAGCGGAAAGACACGTGTCCCAAGACGTTTGTTCCGGCTTGTGCGGCATAGCCGGCATAGTTTCCCCGGTTTTCCACTGTATCGGTGTAATCGCTTGAAGCCCAACCATTGTTTTCATACTCCTCGTTAAAGAGGTTGTAAACGGTGAATCCCAATGTGACTTCTTTCAGAATCTTCTTGGGACGGAAGGTGTACGCCAGATTGAGATTGTTGACAAAGTATTTGTCAAGAGTCAGTTCTTCTACTTCCGCATTGGTCATATACTGTTTGCTTACAAACTGCGATTGCAGGGAAGCCTCGAAGCCTTTATAATTGAAAGAAAAACGGTTGTTAAGCAGGAGGTCCGGCGAAAAAGCGATGTGGGTGTCTTTATGCTTTATCAGGACAGTTGGAAGGGAAGTTACTGTTTCATCTGCGTTATAATGATAGCCCGGCAGGCTTTCCACAAAATCCTTGATGCGATTCTTGCTCCATGTGGCATTGATGTCCCACTGAAACCATTTGCACGGTTTGATACCGAGCATTAATTCGATTCCCATGCGGTAGCTGTCCGGAATGTTTTCGGTCAGTGCTTCACCAATATCATTTAAAGCACCGGTCAGGACAAGTTGGTCGGTGTAATCCATGTAGTAGAAGTTGGCACCTGCCGTCAGCCATGGGTTGGCAAACGTATATCCCACTTCGTAATCAAGCAGTTTTTCGGCTTTCGGGTAGGAGTCGGGATCGCCGTCCGTATAATTGTTTCTTGTCGGTTCTTTCTGTGCTACGGAGAAAGAAGCGTACAGGCGGTGATTGGGAGTTATATTCCAGTTTAAGCCGACTTTCGGATTGAAAAAATCGAATTTCTTATCTACGGCTAGCGGGCGCAGGGCGTTTTTATTCCAGTCATATTTATCGTTTACTCCATCGATTGTGTAATCAATATGGCGGTATTGCAGGTCGGCATAAGCGCTTAACGTGCTGGTCAGATCATAGTTGGCTTTCAGATAGATATTCCCGTCGGTTTTCTTTGATTTGTTGCGGTAATATTCATGTTCGGGAGACAGGATGCCGATATTTCCCCGGTATTGGTTGAGGCCACCTCCTAAGGAAGCGGTCAGGCGGTTTCCTGTATAATTAAGGGAGAATACACCTCCCCCGAATTTGTTGTCCATTTTCTTTTGTCGGACAAGGTCGCTTTCGTTAGTTTCCGTTCCGTCCGGGTTGAATGGTTTTAACCCGTATTCCACCAGGCTGCTTCCGGGTTTATATTCTTCATAATACCCGTCGCCTTTGGTATAGTGTAAGGCTACGTTCAGATTCCATGCGGTAGAAAAACTATGGTTAAGAAGTAGTTGGTAGTTCTTTTGCAGGTAGTTGTCCGTTTGGTCCGTATAATAATGTTTGTTGCCGTCGGCGTCGGTATACATTTCCCCGCAAGGATTATATCGCCTTCCGAATTTCTCCATTTCCTCCTTCGTTGCATATCCCCAGGCATGATAAGTCTTTTCTTTTCCGGCAAATGCAATCAGTTTGACGGAAGTGTTCTCTGCGAAATATCCTCCTTGCAGATAGTAAGAGTTGAGGTCTACTGAAGCCCGGTCGATATATCCGTCCGTACCGATGTTGGAAAGACGGGCGTCAAAAGTCCAGTGGTTGTTCAGCAGTCCGGTTCCTACTTTCACCGTTTCCTTGTGCGTATTGAAAGAACCGTAAGAGCCGTTGAACTCGGCATACGGTTTCATTGCCGCACCTTCCGTCTGCATATTGACGCTGGCTCCGAATGCACCTGCCCCATTGGTGGACGTTCCTGCACCGCGTTGCACTTGCATATCCTTTACGGAAGAAGAAAAGTCCGGCATATTTACCCAAAACAAATTATGGCTTTCGGCGTCATTCATCGGTATCCCGTTCACGGTGATGTTGATGCGTGTACCATCGGTTCCGCGTACACGGAGGGTTGTGTAACCGATACCGGCTCCCGCATCCGATGTGGTCAGGGTAGAAGGAGTCATGCTCAACAGGTAAGGAATATCCTGTCCGAAGTTTACTTTTTTAAGTTCTGCTTTTCCTATATTGGTGAATGCCATCGGTGTTTTTGCTGTGGCACGTGTAGATACTACCTGCACTTCTTGCAGGTTAATTACTTTCAAACTGTCGGATTCTGCACTCGTTCGTGCATGGACAGTAATGCCTACGCCCAATAAAGCGACGACACTCCATACTATTTTTTTCATCTTGCTTATTAATTAGTTCTCTACGCCGGCATTACCCGGATCAGATTCTATGGGTATGTTCTCAGCCCGTCATGTTAAGGCACCCCTACCAGTGAATCGGTGACAAAATTACGCCTTTTACGGGAAGAATGCAAAAAAACTTTTAGATTTGCTTAAAACAATGTAACTTTGTCGTTTGTTGAAATAACCAAACAACAGTTTATTCATTTTAATTCAGATAAATTATGCTACTATTATTTCAAGCAACAGCAACACAGGTTGCGGATTCTACGCAGGTCGTTGCAGATAAATTAATGAAAGAAGCGATTGCTAATGCCGACGGCTTAGATAAACTATCGCTCATCACCCAACAACTGCTGGATTTTGCCATTCGTGCCGGAGAGCGTATCTTGATTGCGGTCATCGTCTTTATTGTAGGACGTTTCCTTATTTCAATGCTCAACCGCTTTGTCGGACGTCTCATGGATAGAAGAAAAGTGGATATCAGTATCAAGACTTTCGTCAAAAGTCTGGTAAATATTCTGCTGACCATTCTGTTGATTATTTCCGTTGTCGGTGCTTTGGGAGTTGAAACGACATCATTTGCAGCTTTGTTGGCTTCGGCCGGTGTCGCTGTCGGTATGGCTTTGTCCGGCAATTTGCAGAACTTTGCAGGAGGACTGATCGTGCTTTTATTCAAACCTTATAAAGTAGGCGACTGGATTGAAAGCCAGGGAGTTTCCGGAACGGTAAAAGAGATCCAGATCTTCTATACAAAGCTGTTAACCTATGATAATCAGACGATTATTCTTCCAAACGGCAATCTGGCAAATAACACCATTGTGAATGTCACTGCTGCCGAATCCAGGCGATGTGATGTGAAGGTGTCTGTTGCTTACAGCGCAGATATTAAGAAGGCAAAGGAAGTTCTGACAAAGGTTCTCTCTGAAGATCCCGATACTATAAAGGAAAGAGAGCATTTTGTATTTGTAGATGAACTGGCAGAC
>OLXN01000823.1_pt1 | contig 22702 bp, 14 predicted proteins | sample 1674021 | NCBI WGS metagenome assembly OLXN01 (sample SAMEA103958137, study PRJEB25191) | human gut metagenome | biome: human-associated habitat [ENVO:00009003]; feature: intestine environment [ENVO:2100002]; material: feces | place: Germany | collected 2013/2015
TCCTGATGCATGGTGGTCAGATCCAATGCGGTGGCGGTGTCGTCATCATCGAATCCGACCAGCGACACGTCCTGTGGCACGCGCCATCCCATGCGCCGCAGCTCCTTCAGCAGGGGAGCGGCCACGGCGTCGACGGAGACGCAGATGGCGGTCGGCTGCTTTGGAGCGCTGAGCAGCTGCGCGACGATGCCGGAATAGATGTCCTGCTCGCTGCGAGCATCGATATGGGATAGTGACGGCATGACGATGATGTCTTCATCCGCGTAACCGCAAGCTTGTGAGGCTTCGCTGAATCCCTTCTTGCGCAGCCTGTCGGAGCAGACGAACGGCGTGGTGTTGATGGGCTGTTCGATGTAGGCGAGCGTCTTATGCCCTAACGATTTGAGGAACCGTACAATCGTCGCCATGGAAGCCTCGTCGTCGATGGCGATGCCGGCGTCGAGACCGTGCGTGCTCGGCGCGTTCATGCCGACCACCGGAATGGTCAGATCGCCAAGCACCTGCTTCTTCGCCTCGTCGAAGTCAAATGACGTCTCGATGACCGCGTCGACGTTGCGGTTGCCCGGAAGATTTTGGAAAAACGCATCCAAATCGTCCTGCGTCCACACGATGTAAGGAACGATGTCGTATCCGGCCTTCGACATCACCTCGTAAATGCCTTCGAAGGCGTGGGCGTTGAACCAGCTGCTGATTTCGTTCGGCAGCAGCACGGCGACTCGCATGGTTTTGCCGGACGCCAGGGACGACGCGCTTTTCGAAAAGGAGAAATGCAGGCGCTTCGCCTCCTGCTCGATGCGTTCCCTGGTTTCGGGACTGACCCTGTCGAGCCCGCGAAGCGCGCGGGACACGGTGGAGACGGACACTCCGGCTGCCTGGGCTACGTCTGCGATGGTGGTTCGTGGCATGGTCGGATGGCTCCTTAGGGTGGACTATGCGGGCGGTCGGTTGCCCGCGACTGCTTCACTCTATCACGACACGCTGCTTTTGTAAAAACGCTTGCATGGCTTCAGGTGTTGTTATTGCTGGCTTTTTGAAGTGCTGCCACCTTGTTCTGCCTCCTGTGGTTTGCGCTTTTTTGCACAAGCGTTATTATTGATTGTGTCAAGCAATGCGATAACAGCAACGAAGCTATACAACACAACATAACCATCGTAGGAAAATCAACGAAAATCGTTCTATGTACGGAGTTGTGATACGTGCGCACGGTGCACAAGCGTTTGTATGAAAGGGGACAACATGACCGAAGTCAACGATCCGTCGCTGTGGTGGAAGCAGGCCGTGGTCTACCAGGTGTATCCACGTTCCTTCAAGGATTCCCGCGGCGAGGGCCTCGGCCAGATCGCCGGCGTCACCGAGAAAATCGGGTATCTGAAGGAACTGGGCGTCGACGCCATCTGGCTGAGCCCGTTCTACCCGTCCGACCTGGCCGATGGCGGCTACGACGTGATCGACTACCGCAACGTCGACCCGCGCCTAGGCACCATGGACGACTTCGACGCGATGGCCGAGGCCGCGCACGAGGCCGGCATCAAAGTGATCGTGGACATCGTGCCCAACCACACCGCCGACAAGCACGTGTTCTTCCAAGAGGCCCTCGCCGCCGAGCCCGGCTCCCCGGCGCGCGACCGCTACATCTTCCGCGACGGCCGCGGCGAGCACGGCGAGCTGCCGCCGAACGACTGGCAGTCGCTGTTCGGCGGCCCGGCGTGGCAGCAGGTCGATGACGGACAGTGGTACCTGCACATGTTCGCCAAGGAGCAGCCGGATCTGAATTGGAAGAATCCGGACGTGCACGAGGAATTCAAGAAAACGTTGAGATTCTGGTCCGACCACGGCACCGACGGCTTCCGCATCGACGTGGCGCACGGCCTGGCCAAGGATCTCGAATCCAAGCCGTTGGAAGAGCTCGGCCGCGAATACAGCGTGGTCGGCGTGCTGAATCATGACTTCAGCCACCCGCTGTTCGACCGTCGTGAGGTGCACGACATCTACCGCGAGTGGCGCAAGGTGTTCAACGAATACAACCCGCCGCGCTTTGCCGTGGCCGAGGCGTGGGTGGTGCCTGAGCACCAGCACCTGTACGCTTCGATGGACGAGCTGGGCCAGTCCTTCAACTTCGACTTCGCGCAGGCCAACTGGTATGCCGACGAGTTCCGCAAGGCCATCGCCGCGGGTCTTAAGGCGGCGGCCGAAACCGGCGGCTCCACCACCACGTGGGTCATGAACAATCACGACGTGCCGCGCAGCCCCTCCCGCTACGGTCTGCCGCAGGTCAAGGGCGCGCCCTACCACCAGCTGCCGCACGACTGGCTGCTGCGCAACGGCACCACATATCCCGAAGACCGCGAGCTCGGCACCCGCCGTGCCCGTGCCGCCGCGCTGATGGAGCTTGGTCTGCCCGGCGCCGCCTATATTTATCAGGGCGAGGAGCTGGGTCTGTTTGAGGTGGCCGATATTCCGTGGGATCGACTGGAGGATCCGACCGCTTTCCACACCGCTCAGGCCACGATGGATAAGGGCCGTGACGGTTGCCGCGTGCCTCTGCCTTGGACCGCTTCCGACGAGCCCGCTCTGGCCGATTTCAGCCGTCCGGCTCCGGCCGACGATGGCACCGGCGAGAACCATGTGCCGCTGTGCGCCGCCGGCCAGTTCGGCACGGGCGCTTCCTTCGGCTTCTCCCCTGCGGTTCGCGCCGATGGCGTGACGCCGGCCGCCGACCCGCACCTGCCGCAGCCGCTGTGGTTCAAGGATTACGCGGTGGACGTGGAGCAGGCCGACCCGGATTCGATGTACACGTTGTATCATGCGGCGTTGGCGATTCGTCAGGAGTCGCTGACCGCCACGCGCGACACCACCGCCGAGCAGGTGGGCATGGGCGACGATGTGGTGGCGTACACCCGCGCGGCGGTTGGCGGGCGGGTGTTCACCTCAATCACCAACTTCGGCAATGCTCCGATCGCGCTGCCCGATGGCTCCGTGGTGCTGGCGTCCGGCCCGCTGACCCCCGAAGGCCAGCTCCCCACCGACACTTCTGCGTGGGTTGTTCAGTAGAGCTTTTGCGAGCTTACCCGACGCCAGTCATCCATCTTCTCCGGATGCTGGCGTCGTCCTTTTTCCCGGCTAAGCTGTCTCCATTTCGGGGATGACTGCCCTTTCTTTCCATTCGCGACATGCCAATCCCGAAATACTTAATAATATTCTATATACTTAACAAGAGATGTGAATCTTACAGATTTTCGTTAAGGATTGAGGTCGACATGGATGCCGAGCATTACATTCGCGAGACACTTGGTCTGCCCTGCCAAATCACTTCTTGGAATGGTACTGCCTCACTGCCGCTATTTCTGACCAACGGACGGACATTCAGCAAACTCACCATCGACAACACGAGCATGCTAATCGCGAGCGGAGAGGCTCACCCATTCAGCATCACACGCGTCACCGCCGACGCCAGCAGGCTTGAGCAGCGGACGGATCTGCCCATTGTCTTTCAGTTTCCCCGGCTTTCTGCATACCAGCGAAAAGCCCTGATTCAGAATCACGTTCCTTTCATCGTGCCCGGTACCCAACTGTATATCCCTTCACTGGGCATGGTGTTCACCCAGCGCATCTCCTCACGGCCGCTGGAGAACGCACAGGATATCGAGGTGCGACCCTTCTCCCCCGCAACACAGCTGGTCTGGCTGTATTTGCTCTACTCCAACGAGAGCAAAGTCCAATCAGATATTGCCCGAGCGCTTCAGTTTACCGAAGCTCAGGTCAGCGTTGCCGTGACGCTGTTAGAACAGCTGGCATTCGTGCACCGCACCAAGCAAGGCCGCAGCAATAGCGTCGAACTACTGACTTCAAGGCAGACCAGCCGACTTGATTTACTGAAATCATCTTGGCATCTCCTGAAGTCACCAATATTCAGCAAATATACCGTCACGAATCGCAATCGCCAGATGATTGCCGACGAGCTGATTCCGGCCGGCGAATTTGCTCTTTCGCACAGGACGCAACTGGCCACCCCAAAACTGCGAATCTATGCCGTTGAACGTCATTGGCTCAAGCAGCACAACAAGGAACTATGCATTATCGACCCCGCTTTGGAAAAGGTGCCAGATAATGCATATATTCTGGAGCTGTGGAGGTACGATCCCCGCCTACTTGCTCAATATACGCAGGAAGACTACCTTGCCGACCCCATTTCCACGGCCCTGACTCTTGGCGAGATTGCCGACGAACGTTTGGAAGACGCCATACAAGAATCCATCCGCAATACTTTCTCAGGAGCGACAATATGACACAAGGCCTGCAGCTCATCAGAACGGCCTTTGCCGGCTACGAAGATTCTTACGTAATCATCGGCGGCACCGCTTGTGACATCATCATGACCGACAACGAACTGGATTTCCGAGCCACCAAAGATATTGACATGGTGCTGATTGCCGAGGGACATCTTCGCGAGTTTGCACAACGATTGTGGTCTTTCATTCGCGATGGCGGATACACCTCTATCACGAAGAACTCCGCACAGCCTCACCTGTACCGTTTCATGCACCCCAGTACGTACGGGTATCCCACTATGATCGAGCTATTTTCACGTCACCCTGACTTCCCTATTGTGCCGAACTCGTTCCTGACGCCATTGCATATTGCAAACGACGTTTCCAGCCTGTCAGCCATCATGCTGAACGACAGCTACTATCGGCTACTGCAGCAAGGCCGCGAATCAATACAAGGCATCAGCGTGCTTAACGAGAAATATCTCATTCCTTTCAAGGCGAAAGCATGGTTGGATCTCAACGCCCGAGAACAACATGGCGAGCACGTAGACGGAAAAGATCTCAAGAAGCATAAATATGATGTATTCCGTTTGGCTCAACTACTTGCTCCAGAGGATCGCGTGTCTCTCAACGACGAGGCCTACCATGATCTCGCTGATTTTCTTGGGAAAATATCCCATGAAACGCTTCCGATAAAGCAGCTCGGCATACGGGGAACACAGCAAGACATCATTGATTTGATAGCCGGCGTATATCAACTGTCTATCCCACCACGCGATGAACTGCCCACCACGCGATGAATCTTCTACCACGATGTCAGCGTAATTTTGTATTCCGCGGAATAAAGCCGTTTTGCGTCACCACGTGGTGGGTAGTTTGCTACGTCGTGGGGATTTTACTACGTGGTGGAGGTTTGACTATATGGTGGGACCATACTAGAAGGCCGCCGTTCCGAATGAATCGGAGCGGCGGCCTTTTGGTACGTGCTGGGTACTCCCCTCAGGCGCTTATGCGCCAGCGGGAGCTACAGGGGCTCACTGAACCTGAGCGCGGGCGATCTTACCGGTGAAGGAATTGGCCTCGTCGGCATCCTTGACGCCATCCTTGTTCCAGGAGAACATGGCGCGCAGCTTCGGGCCGACGGTCTCGATGCGCTCGTTGGAGTACTTCTCCTGCAGCTCCTTGAAGTGCGGGGCGCCGGCATCCTGGTCGTCAATGAACTCCTTGGCGAAGGAGCCGTCCTGGATGCGCTGCAGGTGGTATTCCATGCGCTTGCGGCAGTCCTCGTTGATGACGGTGTTGACGTAGTCGCCGTACTGAGCGGTGTCAGAGCAGGACCAACGAGCCTTGTTCAGACCGCCCTCGTTCGTCAGGTCGACGAGCATCTTCAGCTCGTGGAACACCTCGAAGTAGGCGATTTCCGGCTGGTAGCCAGCCTCGGTCAGCACGTCGAAGCCGAGGTCGCACAGGTGGTTGATGCCGCCCATGAGGACGTCCTGCTCACCGAACAGATCGGTCTCGGTCTCCTCGGTGAAGGTGGTCTTGATGGCGCCTGCACGCAGAGCGCCCAGAGCCTTGGCGTAAGCCAAGCACAGCGGCCAGGTCTTGCCGTCCGGGTCCTGCTCAACAGCAACGACGACCGGGACACCACGGCCAGCGGCGTACTCACGACGAACGATGTGGCCCGGGCCCTTCGGGGCAACCATGAACACCGGGTGATCCTCAGACGGCTTGATGTAGCCGTAATGAATGTTGAAGCCATGAGCGAACGCAACAGCAGCACCCGGCTTGATGTTGGGCTCGATGTCGTTGGCCCAGATGGTGCGCTGGTACTGGTCGGGGGCCAGAATCATGATCACGTCGGCCTCGGCGGAAGCCTCGGCCACGGACTTGACCTCGAGGCCCTGCTCCTTGGCGAAGTCGACCGACTTGGAGGTCGGACGCAGGCCGACGACCACGTCGACACCGGAATCGCGAAGGTTCAGCGCGTGGGCGTGGCCCTGGGAACCGTAGCCGATGATTGCGACCTTCTTGCCTTCGAGAACAGAGAGATCACCGTCGTTCTCATACCAGATCTGTGCTGCCATTATTGGCACTCCTTTTCAGTAGTGGGTTGTGGCGCCGCTGGGCGCCGGGGGTATCTACGGTGTGCAGATAAGTCCTGTTTTGCGAGGATTGTGTCCTTCAAACCGAGTTCAATCCTACCGAGAACGCCGTCGCAGCCCCGCTGGAGTCCACAACGTGAGCTAGGTCACTATTGGAGTATGGACAGCCGTGTGCAGAGAACGATTCTCGATAACAACTCTGCACCCTTTTGAACAGAATCGCACAATCCCACATATGGGGAAAGGCTGAGATATCAACGATCTTGCATATTCGGTGTTCGTTTGCCTGCAAGAAATCAGCGCATAGTTGTTATTGAGAATGATTCGCTGCGCGCAACAACACAAAACCGCCGCTCCCGTATGGGCGGGAACGGCGGTTTGCTAGCTTAAATCCCCTTCAGGGGCGACAATCACTGAACCTGGGTACGAGCGATCTTGCCGTTGAAGGACTCAGCCTCGTCCTTGTCCTTGGCCTCGGCGTTGTTCCAGGAGAACATGGCGCGCAGCTTCGGGCCAACGGTCTCGAGGTGCGGGTGAGAGTACTCTTCCTGCAGCTTCTTGAACTTCGGAGCGCCAGCGGCCTGGTCATCCATGAACTCCTTGGCGAAGGAGCCGTCCTGGATGCGCTTGAGCTGGTACTGCATGCGCTTCTTGGTCTCCTCGGTGATGACCGTGGAGGTGTAGTCGCCGTACTGAGCGGTGTCAGAGCAGGACCAACGAGCCTTGTTCAGACCGCCCTCGTTCGTCAGGTCGACGAGCATCTTCAGCTCGTGGAACACCTCGAAGTAGGCGATTTCCGGCTGGTAGCCAGCCTCGGTCAGCACGTCGAAGCCGAGGTCGCACAGGTGGTTGATGCCGCCCATGAGGACGTCCTGCTCACCGAACAGATCGGTCTCGGTCTCCTCGGTGAAGGTGGTCTTGATGGCGCCTGCACGCAGAGCGCCCAGAGCCTTGGCGTAAGCCAAGCACAGCGGCCAGGTCTTGCCGTCCGGGTCCTGCTCAACAGCAACGACGACCGGGACACCACGGCCAGCGGCGTACTCACGACGAACGATGTGGCCCGGGCCCTTCGGGGCAACCATGAACACCGGGTGATCCTCAGACGGCTTGATGTAGCCGTAGTGGATGTTGAAGCCGTGGGCGAAGGCCAGGGCAGCGCCCGGCTTCAGGTTCGGCTCAACGTCCTTCTTGTAGACGGCTGCCTGGTACTGGTCAGGCAGAAGAATCATCACAACGTCAGCCTCAGCGACGGCCTCACCAACCGGTTTGACCTCAAGGCCCTGCTCCTTGGCGAACTCCACGGACTTGGAGGTAGGACGCAGGCCGACGACCACGTCGACACCGGAGTCACGCAGGTTCAGCGCGTGGGCGTGACCCTGAGAACCGTAGCCCAGGATGGCCACCTTCTTGCCATCGAACACGGACAGATCGGCGTCCTTCTCGTACCAGATAGTTGCTGCCATGATTGGCGCTCCTTTGATGTCTTGACGATGCTGTCGAGCGCATGATGCGTCCGGCAATCCGTTGATTGCGGACGGCTTCCGACGTGGCGGATTGTGTCCCCGCGGGAAAGTCATCCCCTTCTGGGGTATTGTTCTAGTCCTCCCCGACCCACGGACGTCCCCCATGTCCACATTGTGACCGGCCGATTTTCCTTTGGCGCCGGCATGCACCGGCCGATCGCACAGCACGCAGCAGACCCACATGATTCATCCGGCGACAACTGGCACCCCATCCCGAATCGGCTATCCGTCACCCAGAGTGCACTGCGCCAACGATTCCGGCCGCCATATCACCGCGAATGGGGCACCGTCATCCGTTACCACGCGCCTCACGTCCATGCCCGACTGCTCTCCCCGCGCAATCGCACGCGCATATCCATCAGCCCGAACCAGCAACGTCAACTGCTGCCCGGAATCGCACGCCGCGCTATCTCCCTCACAGGCAATCACCAGTCTTCGCCCGTTATACGAAAGGCCCACGTTATACAACTCGTCGAACCCATCCTCCACCGAGACCCCAAACGCGAACGTACCTCCGCTGATGTCCGCCAGATTATCGGCGACGTCCGGAAGGGCTTCACGGATACGTTCTCGGGACGGCGACTGGCCTTCACTGCCGGTGACGACCGAACAGATTGTCTCCACGTCGCGATCGGCGATGCCGCGCACGAACGTATTCACTGCATCACGCACCGATATATTCGACGCCAAATATCCGCATGCGTCATTCGAACGCGCGACGCATCCCGAACATCCCGAAGCTACCGCCACGATCACCGCCACAAACCCAACCGTTCGCCTCAATGTTCCACCAAACATATGAATCACGGCGTCACATTCAACGTCACAAAAGATGTGTTCGGCTCTACTTTAGTTACAATTGACGAAAACGGAGCATTGAGATTATCGTTCGAATGATATGTAAGGTACGCTTCACCATTTATTATCTTTGTAATAATCATTGCATGTTTAATTTTTCTACTACCTGAATATGTAAAGAACATCAAGTCTCCGGTTCTCATCGTCTGATAAGGAGAACCAGATACAGGAATCATATTTGCATAAGTCGTAAGACTGCGCCCCAACCCATACCAGTAGAAATCATCAGCGACCGCCCAAGCATTAGTCGTGGCCACATCATTCCCCATCCATTCATAGTTTTTCTTCCATCCACCTGCATACATTGCCTGTGATGCAAAATTGGTACAATCAGCATGCTGAGCCGCATAACTGATATAAGCTGGATTATAGTTGTAAGCATATTTTGTCGCATACGAAACAATTGATGAACGATTTACCGATGTCGTCGATCTTTCCAAACGCTCCATCAGCGCATTATCCGGCAAAATATTCTCAAAATCGTCTTCTTGCTGTAGATAGTAATTCAGATTGCGAGCAATGATATTCTCGATTATTCCACCACCCCCGAATTCAACATCATATTCGACTCGCTCGACCCATTCATCACCTTCTTCCGAAAGCTGAGGCAAATCTCGCTTATACAATACAGAGTACTGAAAAACACTATCTTTGCTATCAGACGAAACGACGGTCATATACTCCGGAATAATTTCAGTCGACCGTACTACATCGCCGTATCGGCTCATGTTCTCTTCACGATCTACAGAATATTGCCTGATCTCCTCTATCGATTTTTTTGCATTGTCAGATAACCTATAGTCCGCTTTCGCGGCACGAAAACCACCCTTTGCGCCCTCGACAGACAAAATCGAATTGGAAATCTCAACGTTCTCTGAAAGCACACTCTCTACGTCAGCCAAGGTTGACAATAAATATGCAAAAGCATTACTCACCTCGGCGCGGCCATCTAAAGCGAATGCGGAAGGCGTCGCGCCCAATGCTCCGATGACGAAAAGGGCACAGAAGACCATACTCATTGCTTTCATGCGCATAGCGCACCCCATTTCTACAGACACGATAATCTTACCCCATCAAGGCAGCATACATCAGCAACAACAGCCAATATCATTCACCATTCATACACCATTCACACACTATTCATTGTTGTCTAATCATCATGTCCGGAAGCAGATAAGCGCCCTAATTTAATCAACATCCCGCCAATGCAAAAATATCACATCATCACACGTTGGACACGTATTCCCTGATGGCCCGGTTTTGTGAAGCTTTCGCTATTTTCATAGACTGATTTGTCGGTTGGGGTAAGCACCGTCAGCCCCTCTGTATTCGGCGCCCCTCCTACCGCAGATAGATGTCCGCCGGCCGCCACTGCGCGCCATTACGCACCACGGTGCGCCGCCGCGCGCCAATGGCCCACCCCCGAATACAGACGGGCGGTTGGCGCAATGTGCGCCAACCGCCCGGCGGCACCCGAACGGAGTCGGAACCGCGTGAGGGGTGTCGATCAACCGCCGGTATCACTTGGTGAAATCGACGTCCTTGGTCTCCTTGCAGGACAGTACGGCGATCAGGCAGCAGACGGCCATCACGGCGAGGTAGAGGCCGACCGAGTGCACGCCCCAGTTGGCGGACAGCCAGGTGGCGATGGTCGGCACGAACGCGGCGCCGACGATCGCGGCGAGGTTGTAGCCGATGCCGGAGCCGGAATAGCGCACATTGGCCTCGAACAGCTCGGGCAGGAACGCGCCGATCGGGCCGAACGCGATGCCCATCAGCATGAAGCCGACGCACAGGAACGCCATCGTGGCCACGAAGTTGCGCTGGCCCACCAGACCGCCGTCCAGCAGGAACGGGAAGGCGAAGGCGAACACCACCAGCGCGCAGGACGAGAAGACGATCACACGGCGACGGCCGATCCGGTCGGCGTACACGCAGGACAGCACGATGAACAGCGCGAACACGCATACGGCGGCCATGAGCATCAGCAGATACTGCTGGTTGCTGAAGCCGAGGTCGCCGCCGCCGTCGGCGGAGCTCTTGGTGCCCCACGCGAGCGACCAGGTGGCCAGCGTGTAGAACAGCGTGTAGGTCACAGCCACGAGGAAGGTGGCCTGCAGCACCTGACGCCAGGACTTGCGGAAGACCTCGGTCAGCGGGGACTTGACAACCTTCTTCTGCTCCTGAGCCATACGGAAGATCGGGGTCTCCTCCATGTGAACGCGGACCACGAGACCGACGATCACCAGGATGGCGGACAGCAGGAACGGCACACGCCAGCCCCAAGCCAGCATCGCGTCCTGATTGTTGAAGGATTCGAGCACGAAGTAGGTGCCGTTGGACAGGAAGAAGCCGATCGGGGCGCCGAGCTCCGGGAAGGAGCCGTACAGTGCGCGCTTGTCTTCAGGCGCGTTCTCGGTGGCGACCAGTGCCGCGCCGGACCATTCGCCGCCCAGGCCGATGCCCTGGATGAAACGCAGCAGGCAGAGGATGGCGACTGCACCAACGCCGACCTGATCGTAGGTGGGCAGGCAGCCAATCAGGAAGGTGCCGACACCCATGGTCATCAGGCTGACGACCAGCGTGGTCTTGCGGCCCATGCGATCGCCGAAGTGGCCGAAGATCAGCGAGCCCAGCGGGCGGGCGATGAAGGCGATGGCGAAGGTCAGCAAGCTCATCAGCAGTGCGACGGTGGGGTTGTCCTTCGCGGAGAAGAAGATGTGCGGGAAGTAGTTTGCCGCGGCGGTGCCGTAGGCGTAGAAGTCATAGAATTCGATGGCGGTACCGACCATCGACGCGGCGATCACGGTCTTGACCGAATCGCGTACCAAGGTAGCGGCTTTACCTGCCGCCTGCCCTAAGCCAGTCTCTTCGACTGCTGCAGTCATTGTTACTCCTGTTTTGCTCTCGTTCACTCTCATTGGCGGGCGATTATTTCGTCTCACAGGGAGGTTGTTGTTCTGTTGCTGTGTTGTTGCCGTGTACTGTCCGCTACCGTTTCCGTCTGCGGGATTCTGCCGTAAGCCTTGTGAGCGCAACAAAAAAGCCCCGCATCTTGCAGGGCCTTACCGATTGTGTCAGCTTGATTGGCCCTGCCTTCGTTGACGGGGCTTCAAGCATCAATGCCGAATTAGTCCGCCAGCGAAGACGGGCTAATAATTCGTGCGGATACAAACGCAGAAGCATTGAATCCAGTCATCGCGTGGCCTCCTTTCGGTATTTCCTCAGGCCGTTCGACCTGAACTGGAATGTAAACATAGGTTTGGCTGTCTTGCCAATCCAGCAAGGGTTCACATTGTGGACATTGTGACGTAGGAGTCATGTGAGATGGGTGACTGTGCGCGGCTGCGCCTCGGCTCCCCTCAGAGAGAGGGGAGCCAAGATAGGAGTCACCGGGTGGTTTCGCCGGGGATGAGGGTTACGGGGATGACTTCTTCGGGAGTGGGTTGGGTGTCAACGTCCGAAGCGCTATCGTTCTTGGCCGGAGAGGCGGGACCACCGTCGGCGGCGATCTGTGAGTCCATGCGGGCGGCGAGCGCGGCGGCGATGGCCGGGAAGTCCTGTCGAATCGCGGTCAGGCGTTTGCCGGCGGTTTCGGCCATGAGAGTGCCGTCATAGGCGATGACTTGCAGATCAGCAGGCACCTCGATACCCCGGCGTGAGGCTTCCTGCAATGCCACGGATGCCACCACATCGGAGCCGACGATGGCGTCGACATCGGGATACCGCTCGAAAATGGCGCATGCGGTGGCTTCGTGGGCGGCGATGTCGGCCACGGCGCCGGCTTCCACGTAATCGCAGGCAATGCCGGCATCGGCCAGCAGACGCTCGACGGTGAGATGGTAGCGAATCGTGGGGAACGTGGTGGCCGCAGCGAACTGGGAGCGCGGGCCGCCGACGAGCACCACGTGGCGCGCTCCGGAATCGATGAGCTGGCGAGCAATCAGACGGCCGCCCTGTTCATGATCAGACCGGACGACCGGCACACCCTCACCGAGCGTGCGGTCGAAAGCGACAATCGGCCGATGGATGGAGGTCCAGTAGTCGGCCGGATGCTCGGTGTGGGCGGCCATGATAATACCGTCCATCATGTGCCGCTGCAGCATATCGACGTATTCGCCCTCGCCTTTGTCCGCATCGGCGGTGGAACACAATAGGGTTTTGAGGTCGCGCGCGGCGAACTCGCGCTGCAGATGCGCGGTGAGTGTGGAGAAGAACGGGTGGGCGATGGTCGGCATGATCACGCCGATGGTGTTGGTGCGGTTTCGGTAGAGGTTGCGGGCCAGCTCGTTGGGAATGTAGTTGAGCTGGCGCATCGCGGACTCGACTTTGGCACGCATATCGGCCGAGACGTAGCCGGTGTTGTTGACCACCAACGAAACGGTGCTTAAGGACACCCCTGCCGCTTTGGCTACGTCGCGCATGCCGACCATGGTTTTGCTCCCCTGCGAGTACTGGACTGGATCACTGCTGACCAGTGTACTCGAACCGGTTTATTATTCGGCAGATTTGGTGGTGAGGGTGACGATTCCGGCCAGCAGCACCATGACGATGGCGGACGGGAAGAGCAGGTAATAGCCGAAGCTATGCTCGAAGGCGTTCACCAGTAGCGCGCCGATGATGGCGGCGAGCGCCAGACCGGCCGAGTTGGCGAGCGCATAAATGCCGAGGTCGTGGCCGGCTCGGCGCGGGTCGGGCAAAGAGTCCATCACCAGTTCAAGTCCGAGCGAATCATAGACGCCAAAGGCGAATCCGGAAATCAACGCAAACAGCAGCATGCCGTTTTCACGGGCAGTGCCGGTGGACCAGACGCCAAGGCCCCATGCGAGCGCCAAACCAGCGGCATACAGCAGGCAGGCACCGGCCACCACACGGGCCACGGGAATGTTCTTTTCCTCGATTCGCTCGGAAATCGGCCCGGCGGCCCAGGAGGCGAGCGCGGCACCGATCAATGTGGCCACAGCCATACCGGCAATGAGGAATCCGGCCGGAATGGTCAGCGGCGCGGACGTAAGTACCACGGCCTTGCCATAAACCCAGAAACGTACGAGATACCACAGAAACACACCGGTCAGCCCAACACCGGCCATCATGCACGTACGGGCGGCGAACACCCGGGAGAACTCGGGAGCGTGGGCCGGCGGGCGCAATTGGTCAAGTACCTGACTGCGGTCAAAAAGCTGGTTCGGCTGCTCAGTGCTAGAAGGCTCCTTGGGCAGAATCAATACGGTGGCAATACCGGACACTGCAAATAGCACGGCGGTGTAACTAAACGGCGTAAACGAATTGAACATCACACCAAGCGCACCCATGCACACGCCAAGCGCTTGGCCGAGCATCACACCGATGCCATGCCAGCGTTCGATGCGAGGGCGGAACTTGTCGGGCACCCGTTCGCTGATGGCGCTGGTCAACGGCACGGAAAGCATCGCATAGGCGAACTGTAGGAACACCCAGAAAATACAAAGCACAATGATGCCGATATTCTGCCCCAGAATCAGCGTGATCAGCGCGCACAGCAGACCTCCGCCAACCATCCACGGGGTACGACGGCCCAATGGCGTGCGTGTGCGGTCGGACAGGGCGGAGACCAGGGACATCGAGAACATGGAGGCCACGACGCCGACAATCACCAGCACCGCCAGCGGCATCGCCAATTCGGTGGCGACGGGCAACGGGCGGCCAGTGGCCGGATTGATGGCGATATGACCGGCAACAGCAGTGTCATAGCCGAATGTACGCGCAATCGCGTTGGGCATGGCAATGGTGTTCAACGCCACCCAAGGTGCGCCGACCAGAATTGAAGCAGCGAAGAAACCCCAGTTGAGTCGGGAGACCTGACCTGCGGTAGGGCGTTGGCCATTGACGGCGACCATGGGATCGCGCATGTCGAGGTAGGCGGACGACATATCCGGCGCGGGAGTGTCCACACTGGCGGCTGCAGCAGCGGCTGCCGAAGAACCGGCGGAAGCCAATCGCACAGCCTGAGCCTCAGGCTGGTCCGCAGAGGCTTCGGGCGGGCGGCGGCGATTCTTGATGGCCAGTCTGGCCACGGCGGCTTTGTCTTCGGGACTTAGGACCTTGTCCAAATCCGGGCGATCATCAATACCCGGACGCACATACGGTTCCAACATGATGCTGCTCTTTCTCTGTTCTGCTGCTCGTCTCGTCGATTCCGGCGGGATGCTTGGGCCGCGCCCGCAGGAGCACGACCTTCAACCCCGCATACGCAAAACCGCCCGAGCGCACTGGCTTCAGTGCACTGCGGGCGGTTTGCTTTCCATGAACCCAGCTTACGCCGGGCGCACTACTTGGAGCGCGCACAGCGGAGTGACGTTTATGGGCCAACGGTTAGTCGATATCGGCAATCGGCGGGTTGGCGAGCAGATCGTGGGTTTCGTGGTCGCCGGCGGCATCGCTCCAGGCAAGGCTGGCGACCGGGGTGGCGTTGTCTGTGCCGAGGCCGCGTCCGGGCTCGAAGGTGAGGGCGGCCGTGGACGCGCCGTCGGCGGCGGTCCAGCGGAAGGTGATGGACGTGTCGCCATCGACCTCGTAGCTGAACTCGCCATCGAATGCAGACAGCTCGTTGCGGAACTTGGCCAGGGCGTTCAGGGCCTTGACCACCGGGCGTTCGAGGTTTTCATCGATTTCGGCGGTGGAGTAGTAGTGGCGGTTGATGTCGCGGCCGTTGTTGGTGCGGCGCAGCAGTTCCATGTCGTTGCGGCCGGCGAGCGCGCCCACGTAGTAGACCTGCGGCACGCCCGGCAGGAAGAACTGCACGGCGCGGGCGGCCAAGTAGTGCTGGTCGTTGCAGCCGAGGGCCGAGTAGTACGTGGAGTTGACCTGGTAGAGGTCGAGGTTGGACGCGGCGGCACCGGTGGCGGCCTGGGATTCGCCGTGGGTGTTGGCATGGATGGTGTTGACCAGGTTGTCGACGTCCTCGTCGGGCACGAGGCCCTTGAGGGAGCGGTCGAGCTGGTCGGAGCCGATGTCGATCACGCCGATGCCATCGTGCGTATCGAGCACGGTGACGGCGTTGTTCGGGCGGATCTCGGTCCAGTGGGCCACGGGTTCGACGTGACCGGTGAACAGCGAGTGCAGAAGCAGCGGCGGCAGGGCGAAATCGTAGACGCGGTCCACCTTGGAGGCGATCTCCACCTGCTTCTTGTAATAGCTGTGAACCTCGATGAGGATTTCAAGGCCGCGCTTGACGCCCTCCTCGCGCAGACGGGAGATGAGCTTAAAGGTCTTGGGGGTCATGAAGCAGCTGGTGCCGGCTTCCTTGGCGCCGTAGCCCACGGCGTCGAGACGGATGTAGCGCACGTGGCTGGCGGCCATCTGATCGAAGATGGACATCAGGTATTCCCAGCCCTTGGCGGAATCAGTGTCGATGTCCACCTGCTGCGGGGTGAAGCTCACCCAGACCAAGCGCGTCTTGCCGCCGAGGTTGTAGTGGGTGAACGGCAGGCCCGGGCGCGGGCGGTAGATGCCGGCCAGGTCTTCTTCGGTAGCGCCGTTCGGGAAGACGGAGCTCATGGTCAGGAACATCGGGTAGTACTCGGAGTTCTCGCCGTTCTTCAGCACGTCCTGGAATTGGGCGGATTCCCAGCTCATGTGGTTGACGATGGCGTCGACCATGATGTCGTGGGTTGTGGAGAGTTCGGCGACGTCATCCCACGAGCCGAGGCGCGGGTCGACCTTGGTGTGGTCGATCGGGTCGAAGCCGGCGTCCGCGCCGTCAAACGGGGTGAAGAACGGCAGGATATGAACGCCGTCATACACGCCGTTGAAGCGGGTGCGCAGAATGTCGGTCATGCTGGCGATGGTGCCGTCGCCGAGACGATCTGCGTAGGTGATGAGCTGCACTTTGTTTTTCATGGGACCTCCCTTGGCTCATGGGCGCGGGTGTAATTTGCGTGCGCATCTGCCTGTTTGTTGTTTACGTATTTGCATACTCACGTATGTATCGAACCGGTTCGATATTACCTCGAAAGGGACGTCAATGTCCAGTCGCGCAGTGAAATGCGCGTGTTGAACCGATTAGATGCGGTGTCCTATGCAGCTCAGCCTGTCCGACTCCAATGTGTCCGATTGATAACGCCCGGTTTGTTGCGCATTTTGGTTGAGGCTTGAGTTGAGAGACATGGTCCGTCGTCCGGGTACGATTTCAGTCGCCAAACCAAATCAACCTATTTAGGAAGGCGACGGAACCATGCCGAATCAGATTCTACAGGTCGACGAGAACATGCTCGAGACGAAGCTGGACCGGTTGGTGTCGGAGAAGGTCGAACAGCTGTTGAACGCGATGCTGGACGCGGAGGCCGACGAGATCACGGGCGCGTGCAGGCGTTCGTATACGCTGGAATGCAAGACGAATGCGGCCAGACGCGCGCTCGAGGGCGAGCCCCTCGCCCGCGTGGCGCGCGACGCGGGTTGCACGCCGACGAGCGTGTACCAGTGGATGCGCCGCTACCGGAGCGAGGGGATACTGGGACTGATGGACAGGAGAAACGCGCCGATGCCGGCCGAACCGATGCCCGCGGCCGGCGATGACGTGGAGGAGCTGCGCCGGCAGGTGGAGGTCCTGCGGCTGGAGAACGCGGTGATGCGGGAGACGATCGATGTTTTAAAAGCCGACGACCCGCGCCTCGACCCGTCCATGCTGACGAACAGGGAGAGGACGCGGGTCGTCGACGCGATCAGGGGTGAATTCGGCCTGGCGGCCTGTCTGAAGGCCGTGGGGCTGAAACGCAGCACCTACTATTACGAGCGCGGCGCGATCGCCGCGGGCGACAGGTACGCCGTGCTGCGGGCCCGCGTCGCCGGCCTGTTCGAGCAGGGTGGGCGCGCATGGGGATACCGGACCATCCACCGCATGCTGCGCCTTGACGAGTCCGACCCGATCGTCGTCTCGGAGAAGGTCGTCAGGCGGATCATGCGCGAGGGGGCCATGCGGCCCGTGTACCTGAAGCGGCCGAAGCGGTGGAGCTCCTACGCCGGCGAGATCGGCGAGGCCCCGGCGAACCTCGTGGAGCGGGACTTCCACGCCGACGCGCCGAACATGCTGTGGGTCACGGACGTCACCCAGTTCACCATGGACGGGTACAAGTGCTGGCTTTCCCCGGTGGTCGACTGCTTCGACGGGATGGTGGTCTCCTGGACCTTGTCGCGCTCCCCGAACGCCGACATGGCGAACCGGATGCTCCTTGACGCGGTCGCCACGCTCAGGGACGGGGAACATCCAATCATCCATTCCGATTAAGCCGGGTTTGTTGTTAAGCCGGGGAACGGTTCGGGGTCTTGGTGGCTGGCCGTGTCCCATGTGGTTTCCCGGCTTAACGTTCCGGGTTATGTTCGTCTTGTCCCATTTGATTCGAACGAAGGAGTTTGCCATGGGTGAGACGACGGTTGGCCATGTCGCGGGCGAGGTGGTCCGCGCGCTTTACGGGGCCGGTTATATGGAATCCACCATAGGCCAGTACCGCAAGTCCATCAGGGCGTTGGAACGGTACGCCGGAGGCCCGGATGCGGTGTACACGCGTGGGTTGGGCGCGGGGTTCGCCGCGTCGACCTTCAGTGAGCGGACGGGCGGTTTCAGCAGGCAGCGGTGGTTCGATTACGGCAGGCTGGCGCGTTTGTGCGACTCGTATCTGCGGTCCGGTTCGGTGGACCTGGGCAAGTGGCGCAGGAGCAGGCTTGCGGAGCCGGTGGTTCCGGGTTTGGCCGTGGTCATGGAGCGTTGGGAGGCGTATCTCGCCGGTTCGGGACTGGCTTCGGCGACGGTGGGGCATTACCGTCGGATGGCGGGCTTGTTCCTCACGTGGCTGGAATCTCATGGGGTCGTGTCGTTGGATGGTTCGGATGGCTCGCATGTGCTGGGGTTCCTGGCCGGGCTGCGTTCACGCTGGTCGGAGTCGTCGATGCGGCACGCCGCGTCGGACCTGCGCCCGTTGTTCAGATGGCTCGGGCGGGATGACCTGGCGGACGCGATCGGCCTGGCCGGCATACGCAGGACCCACGCGATCGCGGGAACGTTGCCCGACGACGAGCACCGCCGCTTGCTGGAGGCGTGCGCCTCGCGGTCGGTGCCGTCGAGGGACGCGGCGATCACCCTGCTGTCGCTGACGTGCGGGCTGAGGGCATGCGATGTGATCGGTCTGAGGATCGCCGACGTGGATTGGGATCCCATGAGCATAGGTCTGGTGCAGCGAAAGACGGGCAATCCGTTGACCGTGCCGATGACGGGACCGCTGGCCGCGAGGCTGGCGTCCTGGCTGTTGGACGAAAGGCCCGCCACCGACGACGACCGTGTGTTCGTGCGGTACAAGGCGCCCCATGTCGCGCTTCGGGGTCATTCATCGGTGTACGAGGCGATCAGCCGTGTCATGCGGCACGCCGGGCTCGGACGCCGGGGCGGTTCCAGGCTGTTGCGGCGCAACGCGGCGACGAGGATGCTGGAGGCGGCCACGCCGTTGCCGACGATCAGCGCGGTGCTTGGCCACGCCGACCCCGATTCCACACGCGTCTACATGGCCACGCACCGCGGGGGAATGCTCGCGTGCGTGCTGCCCGTGCCGGAAGGCGGATCGTCATGAGACCCACGGAACACGGATTCGTCGGCCCGCTCGCCGGCGAATTGGAGGAGTACATCCGTTTCAAGGCGTCCATGGGCAGGCATGGCGCCACCCGCGTCCGGGTCCTGCGCTCGTTCGACCGGCATTGCCTCGAACACGGGGCCGTGCGTCTGGAGCGGGGCGTCGTGGAGCGATGGATCGCCCATAGGATCGACGCGAATCCCGGGGGTTGCCGCTCGTGGTTCTCGTACATCAGGGACTTCGGCAGGTGGATGCGACTGGCCCACGATCCCGACGCGTACGTGCTCTCCGACCAGTGGAAGGCCGGATCCCCGCGTCCGACGCCGTACCTGCTGACGGACCGCGAGGCCGCCCTGTTCCTGCGGGCCGCGGGAACGTTGGAGTCTCCGTCGCCGTGGGCGTGGCAGTCTCGCGCGTTCTTCATGCTCATGGCCTGCTGCGGGCTGCGCACCCGAGAGGTCAGGAGACTCGCCGTCGGGCACGTCGACCACAAGGCCCGTTCCATCGACGTGGTCGATTCCAAGGCCGGTCGCAGCCGCAGGCTGCCCGTGGGCGACGAGGTCGCCGCCGAACTGCTGGAATGCGACCAACGGTCCCGCGAACGCTTCGGAGACGACCGTCCCGCGTTCTTCGTCACCTCCACCGGCAATCCGGTCTCCCCGGGCATGCCCGGCGTGGTGTTCCGCCGCGTCTGGACGCGGGCCGGGCTCGAGTGGCCACAAGCCGGCAAACGGCCCAGGCCCTATGATTTCCGGCACCGGTTCGCGTTCGCGAACATCGAGCGGTGGACTCGCGACGGCGTGGACGTGATGGCGATGCTGCCCTATCTGGCGGCCTACATGGGACACGCCGGCATCGACAGCACCCTCTACTACGTGCACGCCAGCCCCGATTTCATGGACGGATACGCGGACCTCGTCGCCGACGCCGAACGCGTGGTCCCGGAAACGGAGGAACCATGAGCAAGGCAAGGAAAACGGCCGCCAGCTCCGGTGAACCGGACTTCTGGCGAGTCGCGCGCGACTGGCTGCACCACTGGCTGCCCAAGGTGCGGGGCAGCTCGCCGAAGACCGTCGAGGCGTACCGCATCGGCCTGGAATCCTACGTCCGATGGCTCGAAACCACGGAAGGCACGCAGCGCAGCCACATCGGTTTCGGGCATTTCGACCGGGCGCGCCTGGGCCGGTGGGTCGAATGGATGCGGACCGAGCGCGGGTACTCGGACCGCACCATCATGCTGAGGATGACGACGATGCGCGTGTTCCTCGACCACGCGGGCCTCGAACACCCGGCATTGACCGCGCTGGGCAACGACGCGGCCGGCATACGTGTCAAACCACCCGCGCGCAAACCCGTCGACCACCTCGGGGAGGAGCACACCAAAGCGTTGCTGACCGCATGGGGCACCGGCGACGCCAAATCGCGCAGGAACCGCATGCTCCTGATCCTCATGTACGACACCGCCGCCAGGATCGGCGAACTCGCCGCACTGACCATCGCGGACGTGGGTATGGATAAGCCGGCCAGGGTCACGCTCACCGGCAAACGCGGCAAGAGCCGGGTCGTGCCCCTGGGAGAAAGGACACGAACCCACCTGGCCGCCTACCTCGAGGAATTCCATCCCGGACCGTCCATGCGCGACGGCGACAGGCCGTTGTTCCACTCGACGAGGAACGGCGCCATCCAGCCGCTCTCCGTGGACCGGATCGACGAGATCCTCAAAACCGCGGCGGCCAGAGCACGCCGCGGGACGTGCCCGTCCATGCCCGAACGCGTCCACTGCCACCTGATCCGCCGGACCCGCGCCATGGACCTCTACCAACAGGGCGTGCCGCTACCGCTCATCATGCAACTGCTCGGCCACGAAAGCATGAGCACAACCAGCGCGTTCTACGCGTTCGCGACCCTCGACATGATGCGCAAAGCCGTCGATGCGGCCAACCCCGGCCCCGACCCCTCCAAGGAGACATGGCTCAGCGAGCAACGACTCCGACAACTACACACCCTCAAATAACCCGGAACGTTAAGCCGGGAAACCACATGGGACACGGCCAGCCACCAAGACCCCGAACCGTTCCCCGGCTTAACAACAAACCCGGCTTAATCCGAGTTAAACCGATGTCGGTTTAACTCCGACCGCGGCTGCCACTACCGGTGGGACGAATGGATCCGCATCTGCGAGGAGCACGGGCTGATCCGGTCGATGAGCGCCAAGGGATGCAGCCCGGACAACGCGGCCGCCGAGGGGTTCTTCGGCAGGCTCAAGAACGAGTTATTCTACGGGCGGGACTGGAGGGGCGTGGGCTACGAGGAGTTCCGCGAACGCCTGGCCGCCTACCTGACCCACTACAATGAAACCAGGATCAAGAAGTCACTGGACTGGATGAGCCCCGTGCAATACCGCAGAAGTCTTGGACTGGCCGCCTGACCGTCCAAAAAAACATCCGCACCCCCTCCGTGCGATCATGGACGATGCGCTCCGCCTGCGCCATCGCATGATTCCGTACCTCCACACCATGAACTGGCGCGCATCCCGGACAGGCCTTCCCCTGGTGGAGCCCATGTATTGGGGATCGCCCGACATCGACGCCGCATACCACGTTCCCAACGAATACATGTTCGGCACCGAACTGCTGGCCGCGCCCATCACGGAACCGATGGATAAATCCTCCCGACGGGGCAAGGCCGACGTATGGCTGCCGCAGGGCGACTGGTTCGACTTCTTCACCGGGCGCCGGTATAGCGCGTCTTCGCCCAACGGACGGCGCATGACCGTCTGGCGTCCGCTCGACGGAATTCCCGTGTTCGCGAAGGCCGGCGGCATCGTGCCGATGCAGCCCCTGTCCGAGGGGGATTCCATCAACTCCGTCGACAACCCGCAGCATCTGGAGATCATCGTCTTCCCCGGAGCGGACGGCGACTTCACGCTGATGGAGGATTCGGGACATTACTCTCGGCAGATCACCCCGGCGACCACCGCGATCACCTATCGATGGCGCAAGGACGGCGCCACATCCGCACTCACGGTATCGCCAGCCCAGGGAGACGTTCACGCTCTGCCGGCCCGGAGAACATGGGATTTCCTGTTCCGAGGCATTACCGACAGCGACATATCCGTACAGGCCGACGGCGCATCCGTCGATTCGGATCGCCGGTATGATGCCGAAACCCTCACATTGCAGGTAACGGTCGCCGACGTATCCACCCGCAGCGAGATACGTGTCACCATCGGCGACACGACGATGGCCGCCGATCCCCGCATGGAAGACGTCTTCGACATCCTTCGGCATGCCGAAATGCGATATCTGACCAAGGAACAGGCTTATGCCGCCATAGCGGAGAACGGCATCGAC
>OLXN01000859.1_pt1 | contig 21938 bp, 19 predicted proteins | sample 1674021 | NCBI WGS metagenome assembly OLXN01 (sample SAMEA103958137, study PRJEB25191) | human gut metagenome | biome: human-associated habitat [ENVO:00009003]; feature: intestine environment [ENVO:2100002]; material: feces | place: Germany | collected 2013/2015
TCTGAAAAAACAGATATTTGCAACGCTTCTTGGAATAGCAGGTATGTGGATCATCGCCAGAGTGGATTATCATGTCTGGAAAAAATGGTCAGTACCGGGGTATCTGGTATCTGTTCTGCTGGGTATTGCGGTTCTTCTGATTGGTGATGAATATAACGGATCCAAAAGATGGTTATCTTTGGGTCCGTTTTCTTTTCAACCGTCGGAATTTGCAAAAGTTGCGGTTATATTGTTTTTGACGTACGTGATTATGCGAAATGTAAAAAGCATGGGGAAATTTACAACGGTCTGTAAAATAGTTATAAGTGTTCTGCCGGTTGTAGGACTGGTAGGGGCAAGTAATCTAAGTACAGCAATCATTATTCTTGGAATAGCCGTAGTATTGGTATTTGTTGCAAGCCCAAAATATGGTCAGTTTGCATGGATGATATTTCTTGGCTGTGCATTTATGGGAATATTTCTTGCAATGGAAAGTTATCGTCTGGAACGTCTGCAGATATGGCGGCATCCGGAAAATTATGAAAAGGGTTATCAGACATTGCAAGGTCTGTATGCAATTGGTTCGGGAGGATTGTTTGGAAAAGGATTTGGAAGCAGTATTCAGAAATTGGGATTTGTGCCGGAAGCCCAGAATGATATGATTTTTTCTATCATATGTGAGGAATTAGGTCTGGTAGGCGCATCTTTTGTATTATTATTATTTTTAATCTTAATCTGGCGTTTTTTTGTGATAGCTTCACATGCACCGGATCTGGAGGGTGCATTGATTGCATCCGGGGCAATGGCACATATGATGATACAGGTAATCCTGAACATTGCGGTGGTGACGAATACGATCCCGAATACAGGAATAACACTTCCGTTTATCAGTTATGGAGGAACTTCGGTTATGTTCCTGCTTTTTGAAATGGGGCTTGTGCTGAATGTGTCATCTTTGGTAAAATAATATACATGTGGATGAGACACAAGAATGAAAGGAAGTATGAATGATATATGGGAAACCAGAATCAGAAAAGAGAAGGTACAAAAAAGAAAAGAAAAGATAAAAAGAAAAAACATCATGCATATGCCTTGATTGTTTTGATATTGGCGGCTGCCATTATAATCCTTGGAACTGTTTTGCTATTCTATATTCAGGAAGTGGAAGTAAGCGGTAATGAATACTGTGACAGTCAGGAAATAGTTGAATGTGTACAGAATGATAAACTGTCGAAGAATTCCCTGTATGTATTGGCAAAGTATTCGTTGGGCCAAGGAAAGAAGCCGGAGTGCCTGGATACATTGAAAGTCAGTATGAAAAATCCATGGACACTAAAAATTACCGTAAAAGAAAAGACAAGGGTAGGCTGTGTGAAATCGGGAAAAAAATACAGTTATTTTGATCAAACTAAGCTTGTAGTAAATGAAACTGAAGTGAAAGACAGCAAGATACCGGTTGTCAGTGGATTAAAAATAAAGAAAAATAAACTGTACAGCCAGATTAAAACGACAAATCAGACGAAATTTTCCGAAATAGTAGAAGCCTGTGGGGAAAGCCAGAGGTATGGAATATACCCGGAAAAGATATATGTAAAGGATCAGCAGATCTATATGGATTTTGGAAACGTAAGAGCATGCCTTGGAAATCAAGTATCCGCAGAACAGATCGCTCAGATCAGACCAATCTTAAAAAAGCTGGGAGATAAAACGGGAATTTTGCATTTGGAGTCGTATTCTGAGAATAACACTACGATTACATTTGAAATGGAAGATATTTCACAAGAAAATTAAGAAAATTAGAGAAATTCTATTGATATTTTATACGAAAGTCTATATTATATACTATATATAGCAAACTGAGTTCATCTCACTTGCTCTATCAATGGGATGTATAATATATAATAAGGATAACAAAGGAGGAGAAACCCTTGCTAGAAATTAAAACAAACGAATCAGAAGCAGCGGCAAAGATTATTGTTGTTGGAGTAGGTGGAGGCGGTAATAACGCGGTAAACCGAATGATTGATGAGCAGATTGCCGGTGTTGAATTTATAGCGGTCAATACAGATAAACAGGCACTTCAGCTGTGTAAAGCTCCGACACTGATGCAGATCGGTGATAAGATTACCAAAGGTCTGGGAGCCGGTGCAAGACCGGAGATCGGTGAGAAAGCAGCAGAAGAAAGTGCAGAAGAAATATCAGCAGCACTGAAAGGTGCCGACATGGTATTCGTAACATGCGGTATGGGCGGTGGTACCGGAACAGGTGCTACACCAGTGATTGCACGTATTGCAAAAGAACAGGGAGCATTAACCGTAGGTGTTGTAACAAAACCGTTCCGTTTTGAGTCTAAGACACGTATGAACAATGCCCTTGCGGGAATTGAAAAATTAAAAGAAAGTGTGGATACGCTGATCGTAATTCCAAATGATAAACTGCTGGAGATTGTTGACAGACGCACAACAATGCCGGAAGCTTTAAAGAAAGCTGACGAAGTATTACAGCAGGGTATTCAGGGAATCACAGACCTGATCAATGTACCTTCACTGATCAACCTTGACTTCGCAGATGTACAGACTGTTATGACAGATAAAGGTATTGCCCATATCGGTATCGGTCAGGGACGCGGTGATGATAAGGCTCTGGAGGCTGTGAAACAGGCGGTTGCCAGTCCTCTTCTGGAGACAACGATTGCAGGAGCATCACATGTTATCATCAATGTATCCGGAGATATCACACTTATGGATGCAGCTGATGCGGCAGAATATGTACAGGAACTTGCAGGAGAAGATGCAAATATCATCTTTGGTGCTATGTACGATGATTCCAGAGCAGATGAAGCAACAATCACTGTAATTGCTACAGGACTTCACAATGTTGGAGGAAGTGCTTCAAAGTTAAAATCAAGACTGGAGAATCAGGGCAGATCTTCGGCTATGCCACATGGTCAGCAGGGACATGCATCCGCATATGAAAGACCGACACGTCAGAATAATACGATGTATACGCAGCAGCAGACTGTACGTACACAGCAGGCTGAACGTCCGGTTTCACCAAGACTTGATTTTGGAACAACAACACAGAGAGAAAATGGTGGAACAACTGCAAGAAGACCGATTGGTGGAACAACTCCTACATTGGATACACCAAGAACACCGACAAGTAAAGTGAAAGAGCAGTCAATCAAAATTCCGGATTTCTTTAAAAAATAACAATCACATAAAGAGTTATATTACTTAAAAAAGACAGAAGAACTGATGCACATGAATTTGAAATGTGCACAGTTCTTTCTTTTTTTATTCTTTTCTTTCTTAAATGCTCTTTTGTTTACGAAAGCAGTCGAACGAAAACCGGCATATCATACATCATATGACAAAATCCTTTCTATAAAATCTATATAATGATACTTGTTTGAAACAACAAATCTATTTCTGTGCACGGAAAGAGAAAGAAGGCCTGATGTGTACTATGAATTATATGTAGATGTGTTCTTTTTGATGAACTTTACGATGGATACAATTCTTTTGGCTTTACTAAAGAAGGCATTGGCATGTCCGGTGAGATATGGCCGCATAATAGCGGGAGGCGTACTGGGAGCAGTAGTGACCTGTGTTGTTGTGATATGGCCGTGTAAGACAACTTGGGCGAAATTTATAGTATTTCATGGCGTCATTAATGTATTGATGCTAAGAACCGGTCTGGGATTAAAATGGGGCCGGGAATTGTTCAGAGGATGGGTAATTTTATATATAGAGTCTTTTCTTTTAGGGGGAGTATTACAGTTTGCGGGACAGTATCTGCGGCAGGGAAGTGTATTCTTTGCATTGGCAGTCATCAGTTATTATGTGGTGTTGGGAATCTGGAAGATCATTTTATTGTTTTCGGAGAAAGGAAATCGTTACTGTGAAGTGGTGGTGTTTTTCGGAGAACGAAATTGTAGACTGAGAGCCCTTATAGATACAGGAAATACATTGAAGGATACAGTGAGTAAAGATCCGGTCAGTGTTATGGATCAGGCATCTGTAAAGAGATTGACAGAAGGAAAGCAACCGGAACGATTCAGATATATTCCATATCATTCCATTGGGAAAAAAGAGGGAGTTATGCCTGCATTTCGCATGGATAAGATACAGATCATACGGGATGGATACAGGATAAATGTAGAATATCCATTAGTGGCGGTATGTGAAGAAGAATTAGGGTCAGAAAATTATCAGATGATCATAAATCCAGATATATTGGCAGGAGGAAAGAAAAATGGTGATAAAAGTAGCAGTTCCACATCAGTTTAAATTGAAAGTAATTCCGGATTTGAAGACACTCTTTTTTGTGGACAGAAAAGACATTCATTACATAGGCGGATCGGATATTCTGCCTGCACCTTTAGAGGCGGCGGCAGAAAAGAAAGCAATCAAAGACCTTGGGACAGAAAAAGATGAAAATGCAAGGAAAATACTGATTGAACATAATTTGCGCCTGGTGGTATATATAGCAAAGAAATTTGACAATACAGGAGTGGGGGTAGAGGATCTGATATCCATAGGAACGATTGGTCTTATAAAAGCAATTAATACATTTAATCCTGATAAAAATATCAAACTTGCAACCTATGCATCCAGATGTATTGAAAATGAGATATTAATGTATTTGCGGAGAAATAATAAAACGAGAATGGAAGTATCGATAGATGAACCGCTGAATGTAGACTGGGATGGTAATGAGCTGTTGTTATCAGATATCCTGGGGACGGAAGAAGATGCGATTTATAAGGATTTAGAGAATGAAGTAGAAAAGAAGGTGCTCATCAGAGCTATTGGACGTCTGTCTGGAAGAGAGCAGATGATCATAAGAATGAGATTTGGACTTGGAACGGAGGATGGAGAAGAAAAGACTCAGAAAGAAGTAGCGGATATGCTGGGGATTTCCCAGTCCTATATATCCAGACTGGAGAAAAAGATTATGCAAAGATTGCGTCGGGAGATGGTGAAGTATTCATGAAAATATGATACAATAAAAAGAAAAAAGGGGTTGGTCATATGAGACTTAGCTTTTTTGGAGCAGCCCATGAAGTGACTGGAAGCTGCCATCTTCTTGAAGCGTGTGGAAAGAATATTCTGATTGACTGTGGAATGGAACAAGGACCGGATCTTTATGAGAATCAGGAACTTCCTGTTACACCGGGAGAGGTAGATTACATTCTTCTGACACATGCACATATCGATCATTCGGGAAATATTCCGTTATTGGTTAAAAAGGGATTTTCCGGAGAGATCATTACAACATTTGCAACGGCAGATTTGTGCGATATCATGTTGCGTGACAGTGCCCATATTCAGGAATTTGAGGCGGAATGGAGAAACCGGAAGGCAAGACGAAGCGGGGAACCGGAATACGAACCGATTTATACGGTTGCAGATGCAGATGCGGCGACCAAGCTTCTGGCACCTGTGGATTACGGTCAGAAAATTACATTGTGTGACGGAATAGAAGTCAGATTTAATGATGTAGGGCATCTTCTGGGATCCGCAAGTATTGAAGTGTGGGTAACAGAAGGAGAAGTTTCTAAAAAGATCGTATTTTCCGGAGATGTGGGTAACAAGAATCAACCGATCATCAAAGATCCGCAGCTGGTAAAAGAAGCAGATTATGTAGTGATCGAATCTACATATGGAGACCGGACACATGGAGAGGATATTCCGGATTATGTCGGCGAATTTACAAGAATTTTACGGGAAACATTCCAAAAAGGAGGCAATGTAGTAATCCCATCGTTTGCGGTAGGACGTACGCAGGAAATCCTGTATTTTATCAGAGAGATAAAAGAAAAGAATCTGCTTCCGGAATTCCCGGGATTTGAAGTGTATGTAGACAGTCCGCTGGCAATTGAAGCGACCAATGTGTTTAATAAAAATGTCAAAGGATGCTTTGATGAAGACGCAATGGCGCTTGTCAATCAGGGAATTAACCCACTGTTGTTCCAAGGACTCAAGACAACGATTACCAGTGATGAATCCAGACAGATTAATTTTGATACGAAACCTAAAGTAATCCTGTCTGCATCCGGTATGTGTGAGGCCGGACGTATCAGGCATCACTTGAAACATAATCTGTGGCGGCCGGAATGTACCATCTGTTTTGTTGGATATCAGGCAGTGGGAACGCTTGGAAGAAAGCTGATCGAAGGTGCACAGAGTGTGAAATTATTTGGTGAGAACATCACGGTCAACGCAAAGATAGAAGTGTTAAGGGGAATCAGCGGACATGCAGATATGAATGGACTGTTAGACTGGCTCGCAGGATTTGAAAAGGTACCGGACCGTGTGATGGTTGTACATGGTGAGGATACAGTGACGGATCATTTTGCTGCGCTTGTAGAAGAGCAATTTGGCTGCCCGGCATTTGCACCGTATTCCGGAGGTTCCGTAGATCTTGCGACAAATGAGATCATTACCATTGGTCAGAAGATTCCGAAGAAGGCAGAAGAAAAGCCGAATAAGATTAAAAGTGCATCTGCATTTAACCGTCTGGTGGCAGCAGCCAAACGTCTGTTAAATGTAGTATATAAGAACGAAGGAATTGCCAATAAAGATATGGCAAAATTTGAAACACAGATCCAAAATCTGGCAGACAAATGGGACAGATAACCAACGTCAGACCGGATGTCAAGGAGTAAAAGTTTTTTTAATTTCATAAGAATCCGCATAAGCCTGTGCGATATGGAGAATCATTTTACTAGAAACTGATAGAGAAGATTCTGACAGGAGGTTCGCAATGGCACAGGGAAAAGTAGAAATATGTGGTGTGAATACAGCAAAGCTTCCAATCCTGAATGAAAAGGAGAAGGAAGCTTTGTTTGTGCGTATTAAAGCGGGAGATCAGGAAGCGAAAGAAGAATATATCAAAGGTAATCTAAGACTTGTCTTAAGTGTAATAAGGAGGTTCGGTGCAAGTGGAGAGAATCCGGATGATCTGTTCCAGATTGGCTGTATTGGCCTTATTAAAGCAATCAATAATTTTAATACAGAATTAGAGGTAAAATTTTCCACTTATGCAGTACCTATGATTATCGGAGAAATCAGAAGGTACATGAGAGATAATAATTCCATAAGAGTCAGCCGGTCACTCAGAGACACTGCATACAAGGCAATTTATGCTAAGGAAAACTATATGAAGAAGAATCAGAAAGAGCCTACAGTACAGGAAATCGCTGAGGAGATCGGAATATCCAAAGAAGATATTGTATTTGCACTGGATGCAATCCAGGTACCTATGAGCCTTCAGGAACCGGTGTACAATGATGGAGGAGATGCACTCTATGTAATGGATCAGTTAAGTGATCAGACGAATAAAGAAGAAAAGTGGATAGAAGATTTATCATTGGAAGAAGCAATGAAACATCTGGGAGAGAGGGAACGGTATATTATAAAGCTTCGGTTTTTTCAGGGAAAAACACAGATGGAGGTTGCAGATGAAATACAGATATCACAGGCTCAGGTGAGCAGACTTGAAAAGAATGCGTTGAAAACAATGCGCCAGTACCTTATCTAAGGGCTGGCGTATCGCTTTGTGTGTCATGTATATGACAAAAAAGTCTGATAGATTTTTTTAGTATTGCATTTTTGACAGTCTCATACTATGATATTTGCAGGAGGGATTTGTATAATGAAAGCTTGTATATTTGACCTGGATGGAACATTAACAAATACATTGGAATCTATGACATATTCTGTGAATCTGACACTGAAGGAGATGGGGCTCTCCCAGATCACAAAGGATCAGTGCAGAATGTTTGTCGGAAACGGAGCAAGAGTTCTGATCGAAGAATCTCTGAAAGTGTCGGGGGATCCTAAGGCTTCAAGAATTGAAGAAGGAATGAAAATTTACGGACGTATATTTGATCAGAATTGTACATATCATGTAACACTTTACGAGGGGATTCCGGAGATGTTAAAAGCATTGAAAGACAGAGGAATCCATCTGGCAGTCCTTTCGAATAAGCCGGACCGTCAGACGGTAAAGGTTGTAAAAGAAATCTTTGGAGATAACATTTTTGACTATGCACAGGGACAAAAAGACGGCATCCGCAGAAAACCAGAACCGGACGGAGTCTGGTATCTGATGGAGCAGATGCAGGTATCGAAAGAAGAATGTCTGTATATCGGAGATTCGGAAGTCGATGCGGCAACCGGAAAGAATGCAGGCCTTAAGACAATAGGTGTGCTGTGGGGATTCCGGGACAGGAAAACGTTAGAAACTGCGGGAGCAGATCATCTGATCGAAAGACCGGAAGAACTGTTGCAGTTTGTGTAATATTACGATAAGGGAGGTTGAGATGTATGTACGAATATGATGAAGAATGTCTGAAGACCTTTATCCTGAACCAGGGACAGCTGTTTGACGAACCAGTTGCTGAGACTTTAGAAGAGGCTGAGGCTTTTCTGGAGGATTGTATGGCTTCTATCGTAGACAGCATTGAAGAAGTTAAAGAATTCCTGGATCAGGAGGGAATGGATATCAGCGGAATGTCTGATGAAGAGATCGAAGAGGCATCGGAAGTATTTGCACTTCCGGATGGACGTTATCTTATCGTTGAGGGTTAAGATCAGAACAAGAACAAAAGAGAGCAAAAGAAAAAGCCGCGACTACTTTGTAGTTTCGGCTTTTTTTAGTGCGTTTTCAATGGCCTGAACAATCAACTGGGAAGTGTAAGGAGTATCGGAAGAATACTGTATATTCTCAAGAGACTGTTTTTTATAGACCTGTTCGGCAATATCTTCAATCGCCGGTTCGATAAAAGGGTACATGGTTGTGATGGAATCATTCAGATTCGTAAAACGGATTGAATTGATATGCGTTTCATCCACTGTGACCTCAACTTCTAAAGCAGTATTATTCAACGTAATATCGGAAGTGTAGATTCCGGGAGTGTAGATCTTCTTATCATTGGATCCGGAATGGTGTCCGGGACGGAACATGAATATCAAAAGCAGGATCAGAACAATGGCTAATACTGCAAAAATAACGGTATAGATGATTTCCTTCATGTGAAGTACAACAATTTTGGTTTTGGAACTCATAGCGAGACCTCCTGGTATTTTATTTCAAAGATTGTTTTATTTTCTATAATGTATGAAAAAAGTGGAAGGATTATTCATTTAATTTTTCCGTGACAAATGGAAAAGGTTCTTGTAGAATGGTAAAAGAAATGGAAGGTGAAGAATTATGTTTATTATTGCAGGACTTGGGAATCCTACACTTCAGTATGAAGGAACCAGACACAATGTAGGATTTGATGTCATAGATATGCTGGCGGACAGATATAATATTTCTGTAGATGGAAGAAAAGGAAGAGCGCTGGTCGGAAAGGGAATCATTGAGGGTCAGAAAGTGCTTCTGGTAAAACCGCAGACTTACATGAATCTCAGCGGGGAAAGCTTAAGAGAACTGGTCAATTATTATAAGATCGATGAAGAACATGAACTTCTGGTGATCTATGATGATATCAGTCTGGATGTGGGACAGCTAAGGATCCGTAAAAAAGGAAGTGCCGGAGGGCATAACGGAATCAAGAATATCATTGCCAATCTGGGAACGGATGTATTTCCGAGAATCAAGATCGGGGTAGGTGAGAAGCCGAAGAAATATGACCTGGCGGATTATGTGCTGGGACATTTTTCAAAAGAAGACCGTGAATTGATGGAAGAAGGTTATGACCGCGCAGACCATGCGGTAGGAATGATCTTAAATGGAGAGATCGAGGCTGCCATGAATCAGTATAACAGGAAAGTAAAGCCTAAGGAGGCATAAAAGATGCAGGGCTTAATCGGGCCGTTAAAAGAACTGGCAGAGTTTGAAGAACTCTGCAAGAATAAGAAAAAAGATGTGGGAATGATCCGTGTGTGCGGATGTGTGAATTCCCAGAAATCTCATATGATGTATGCACTTGGCGATGGCTGTAAATATAAAGTCATCGCCTGTTCCAGTGAGACAAAAGCAAAACAAATCTATGAAGAATACCGTTTCCTGGACAGTAATACGTATCTGTATCCGGCGAAAGATTTTCTCTTCTATCAGGCAGATATCCGAAGTAAAGAACTGGTAAAGCAGAGAATGGAAGGAATCCAGGCAGTGCTTTCGGGTGAACCGGTAACGGTTGTGACAAGCCTGGACGGCTTCATGGATCATCTGGCACCGAAGGAAAGTATTGCGGAAAAAGTACTTAAGATACAAAATGACAGCGTTCTCAAATTGGATGAGATGGCAGAGAAGCTTTCAGTTATAGGTTATGACCGGGAAGTGCAGGTGGAAGGACCTGGACAGTTTGCGGTACGTGGAGGAATCCTGGATATCTATCCGCTGACGGAAGAACTTCCGGTGCGTATCGAACTCTGGGGAGATGAGGTGGATTCCATCCGTACGTTTGATGTGGAGAGCCAGCGGTCGATCGAAAATCTGATGGATATTGTAATCTATCCGGCGGTAGAATTCCCACAGAATGGTGAGAAGGGTGTCTCGTTTCTGGATTATTTTCCACCGGAGGATACGATTCTTTTTCTGGATGAACCGGTACGTCTTGTGGAGCGTGGACAGAATATTGAAGATGAATTCATGGAAGCACAGAAGAAACGTCTGGAAAGCGGATATGATTTGGAAGAGGAAGAAGCAAAAATCTTTCCAGTCACTGAGATCCTGAAAAAGATCAATTGTTACAGTAGTATCGGATTCTATGCACTGGGGATGAAATGCAAAGGACTGGAAGTGAGAGAGTCTTATGAGATCCAGGCGAAAAGTGTGAATCCGTATAATAACAGTTTTGAAATGCTGACACAGGATCTGAAACGGTTAAAAAGAAATGGATACAGGGTAATTCTGTTGTCAGGTTCCAGGACCCGTGCGAAGCGTCTGGCGGAAGATTTAAGAGATTATAATCTGAGCAGTTATTACAGTGAAGATCTGGACCGGGAAGTGAAGCCGGGAGAGATCATGACGGCATACGGATATATCGCAGAAGGTTATGAATATCCGATGCTCAAATTCACTGTGATCGCAGAGTCGGACATTTTCGGCAAACGGAAAAAGAAGAAAAAGAGAAAGACATATGAAGGCCGTAAAATCCAGAGCTTTTCGGAACTGAAACCGGGAGACTATGTGGTCCATGAGAATCATGGTGTCGGGGTCTATCAGGGGATCGAGAAGATCGTCGTAGACAAGATTTCGAAGGATTATATGAAGATTTCGTATGCACAGGGCGGAAATCTTTATATCCCGGCAACGCAGCTGGATCTGATCCAGAAATATGCAAGTGCCGATGCCAAGAAACCGAAACTGAACAAGTTGGGAACGCAGGAATGGAACCGGACCAAAACAAAGGTGCGCGGTGCGGTAAAAGAGATTGCAAGGGATCTGGTGAAGCTGTATGCGGCGAGACAGGAACAGGATGGTTATGTCTATGGAGAAGATACTGTCTGGCAGCGGGAATTTGAAGAGATGTTCCCGTTTGAAGAGACAGAAGACCAGATGATGGCGATCGAGGCTGTGAAAAAAGATATGGAAAGCCACAAGATCATGGACCGTCTGGTCTGTGGCGATGTCGGATTCGGAAAAACAGAAGTTGCGATCCGTGCGGCATTCAAAGCAGTACAGGAGAGTAAACAGGTGGTCTATCTGGTTCCGACAACAATCCTTGCACAGCAGCATTACCGGACGTTCGTGCAGCGTATGAAAGACTTTCCGGTGCGGATCGATCTGATGTGCAGATTCCGCACGCCGGCGCAGCAGAAGAAGACAGTCGAGGATGCGAAAAAGGGGCTGGTAGATATTATCATCGGAACACACCGAGTGTTAAGTGAAGATATGAAATTCAAGGATCTCGGGCTTCTGATCATTGATGAAGAGCAGAGATTCGGAGTACAGCACAAAGAGAAGATCAAGAAATTAAAGGAAAATGTAGATGTACTGACGCTTACGGCAACTCCGATCCCGAGAACCCTTCATATGAGCCTGATCGGAATCCGTGACATGAGTGTGCTGGAAGAAGCGCCGAACGACCGTATGCCGATCCAGACGTATGTCATGGAATATAACGATGAGATGGTACGTGAGGCAATTGAACGGGAATGCGCAAGACAGGGACAGGTATATTATGTCTACAACCGCGTGGAAGATATTGATGAAGTGGCAGGACATGTGCAGAAACTGGTGCCGGATCTGACGGTTGCCTATGCACACGGACAGATGCGGGAACACGAACTGGAACGGATTATGTATGATTTCATTAATGGTGAGATTGATGTACTGGTATCTACAACGATCATAGAGACCGGACTGGATATTTCCAATGCGAATACGATGATCATCCACGATGCGGATCGTCTCGGCCTTTCACAGCTTTATCAGCTGCGTGGGCGTGTCGGACGCTCTAACCGTATGGCATATGCATTCCTTCTATACCGGAGAGACAAGATGTTAAAAGAAGTGGCTGAAAAGAGACTGGCGGCCATCCGCGAGTTTACGGATCTTGGTTCGGGATTCAAGATCGCAATGCGGGATCTTGAGATCCGCGGAGCAGGCAATCTTCTAGGAGCAGAACAGCATGGACATATGGAAGCAGTCGGATATGACCTTTACTGTAAGATGCTGAACGAGGCGGTGAAGCAGCTGAAAGGCGAGATGGAAGAAGAGGAGACATTTACAACGACGATGGATCTGAATGTGGATGCATTTATTCCGGCTTCGTATATTCCGAATGAATATCAGAAACTGGATGTTTATAAACGGATCGCTGCAATCGAGAACAGAGAAGAGATGGAAGATATGACAGAAGAACTGATCGACCGTTTCGGAGATATTCCGAAGAAAGTAGAAAAGCTTCTGGAAGTAGCGGCTCTGAAGGCGCAGGCACATCAGTTGTATGTAACGGCGGTCGAGCAGAAAGGCGAGGTTTACACATTTACCATGTATGAAAAAGCAAAAGTACATCCGGAGCGGATTCCGAAGCTGATTGAAGATTTTCGTGGCGAGCTGACGTTCAAAGCGGATGGGGTGCAGCCATGCTTTATCTATGAGAAGAAGAGAAGGAATCTGAAAGAGAAGCAGACAGACGCATTGGAAAGTACAAAAAATGTGTTAAATGGGTTGAAAAGATTGATAGGCGAAGAAAAAAGCGGTATAATTGACCCATTAAGCAAATAAAGGCAGGTTAGGATAAATGAAAAAAAGAGCATTAATATTAGCACTGGCAGGAATTATGGCAGCATCACTTATCGGATGTGGATCACTGAAGGACGATGCAGTAGTCGTAAAAGCAGGGGATGAAGAGATCACGGCAGGTGTTGCAAATTTCTATGCAAGATATACACAGGCTCAGTACGAAACATACTTTGCAAGCTATCTCGGCGGTGATGATATGTGGAGCAGAAATGCATCAGACGGCAAGACATATGAAGAATCTATCAAGAAGACACTTCTGGATGATCTGAAGAATATGGCTCTTCTGGAAGAACATATGAAAGATTATGATGTAAAGCTTACAAAGGCCGATAAAAAAGCAATCAATGATGCAGCAAAAGAATTTGACAAAGCCAATTCACAGAAGAAAAAAGACAAGGTGTCCGGTTCTAAGGAAAATGTAAAACGTGTCATGACACTGATGGCGATCGAACAGAAAATGCGTGCGGCAATTGTAGCAGATGCGAATGTGAAAGTAACGGATGAAGAAGCGACACAGAAGCATATGCAGTATGTAGAATTTGATTATAGTACAACATCTGATTCTTCAAGCTCATCAGATACTACAGTATCCGAAGCGGAAAAGAAAAAAACCAAAGAGACGGCAGAGGCATTTGCCAAAGGTGCAAAGACAGCAGAAGATTTTGCTGCGTATGCAACGGAACAGGGAACAGAAGCCAAAGATGCCACGTTTGATTCGGATTCAGTAAGTCCGTCTAAGGAAGTCGTAAAAGCAGCAGACAAATTAGGAGAAGGCGAGACGACGGATGTGATCGAAGGTGACACTGCATGCTATGTGGCAAAAGTTACAAGCCTCAATGATAAAACGGCTACAGAGACTAAGAAACAGTCCATGATCACAGACAAACAGGATAAATACTATAAAAAAGTATTAAAGAAATGGAAAAAAGAAGAAAAGATTACAGTCCATAAAGGTAGCTGGAATAAGATTAGCTTTACAAAACTGAGTGTGAAAGCCAAAGACACAAGTACAACCGGAACAGGCAGTACTTCTGGTAACTAAGAGGATTAAAATAATGGGCAGCATCCATCGGGTGCTGCCCATTATTTTGTGATCACTATGTGTTCGGAAGAAGCAGCAGGTGGCGGTTCTGTAGATACCATAGTATACAAGAAGAGCTGCCAGCGGCAGCTCTTGAAGATTTTATTTCATGAAAGTAGATACGATCTCGTTGACGAGCTTGCCGTCAGCTTTTCCCTTTACTTTAGGCATCAGGTTCTTCATGATCTTGCCTTTATCCTTTGCGGTAGGAGCATCCAGTCCCATCTCTGCAAGAACAGAAGCAACGACTTCTTTGATCTCTGCTTCATCCATCATCTTAGGAGCATACTGTTCCAGAACAGCCAGACGCTTGTTGCATTCTTCGATGATCTCTGTACGATCTGCAGGAGTCATATCCAGGGTCTCTTTTGTCTGCTTGATCTCTTTTAAGATTACCTGAGTCTCTTCTTCCGGTGTCAGGTCTTCGCGTTTGTCGATTGCTTTATTCTTAAGAGCTGCAAGCAGCATGGATAAAGTTTCCTTTGTGTCTTTGTCTTTGGCTTTCATGGCTTTGACCATATCAGCACGTACTTCATCAATTTTACTCATGATTCATTCCTCCTAATATTTTCTTCCAACTATTATACAAAACTATTGAAAAAATATCCAGTCTAATATCTGCATGAATAATTCCTTGCTGTTTTCAGCATACTAGCCATATGTTAGAAAATATGGAAAAAACAGAAAAATCAGGAGGAAGATAAATGCTATGAAGGCAACAGGAATCGTAAGAAGAATCGATGATCTGGGGCGTGTGGTCGTGCCAAAAGAGATCAGAAGGACACTGAGGATCAGGGAAGGCGATCCGCTGGAGATATTTACAGACAGAGAAGGTGAGATTATTCTGAAGAAATATTCACCGATCGGGGAACTGTCTGCATTTGCAAAGCAGTATGCGGAAAGTCTGTCGCAGGTTCTGGAATGCCTGGTGGGGATCTGTGATATGGATCAGGTAGTGGCAGCAGCGGGAAATGGAAAGAAAGAGATTCAGGATGAAGATATTACGGGAGAGCTTGGAGAATTTCTGAAAGAACGAAAAACACGGAATGCCAAAGCCGGGGAAAAAAGATATGTACCGATCGTGAGTGTATCAGAACCTTATAAACAGGAGGTGATCAGTCCGATTCTGTGTGCAGGTGATGTGATCGGTGCGGTTTTTCTGCTGAATCAGGAACGTACGGACAGATTCAAAGATACAGAGCTTTGTCTTGCGGAATATACGGCAAAGGTTCTGGGCAAACAGATGGAACAATAGGACGATTGTAAACAAAAATAAGCGCATAAATCAGATGCTTCCTTCATAATCTGTGATAGATGAGGAGGGAAAGCATGGGAAAAAAGGGACAAAATGAAGTGTGGATCATGTGGATACTGAAATCTCTTCTGGCAGCATATGTAGTGACCGGAATTCTTTTGATGATACTGGCAATGGCGCTGTATAAATTCGAACTTACGGAAGAAGCTGTGACAGCAGGGATCACAGCGGTCTATCTGCTCTCTACATTTGCCGGTGGACTTGTGGCGGGTAAACTTGCAAAGATCAGACGTTTCTTTTGGGGAATTGTACTTGGAATTCTGTACTTCGCATTTCTGTTACTGATTACATGGGGAATCTATCGTACATTTCACGGAAGTGGAACAGAGATTCTGATGACATTTGCGCTGTGTGCGGGAGGTGGTATGGCAGGCGGAATGATATCCTAAGAAAAAGATTGCGAAACCTATGTCGAAATGTTATAATAACGTAAGTTAAGCAATAGTAAGGAGGGATACGAACATGAAACATGTAAAATCATTGAATAAACCTATGAACAGCAATCTGAAAAAAAGCGGATGCGGCGAATGCCAGACATCATGCCAGTCAGCATGTAAGACATCCTGCACAGTAGGAAACCAGACTTGCGAACAGAGCAAATAATTTAAAAAGATATGGGATACTTGGGACAGCGGTCTTTAGGGTCCGCTGTTTCTTGTTGCCATGCATGTGACGAAAAGGTCCGGTGGACCTTTTTTAGTTGTCTGCGGAATTGTTTTTTGATTATTTGACAACATATGGTTTTTGACGGGTAGAAAGATAACGGGAAATTCCCGATATGAAATAAGAAAAATGAGAAAGGGGTACCAAAGGATATGATTCATCAGTACCGTAATAATGGATATAATATCGTTATGGACGTGTACAGCGGATCTGTACATGTGGTAGATGATGTCTGTTATGACGTGATCGCGGAAGTGAACAAGTCAGAAACAGAACCAACTGCCGAATCGTTAAAAGAAGCGGATGTAAAAGAAAAGCTTTTACAGACACTTGGAAACAAATATGAAACATCCGACATTGAAGATGCATTATCAGACGTGATCGAACTGACAGAAGGCGGTCAGTTATTTGTAAAAGATACATATGAATGCATGATCGAAGAAGTAAAGAAGAGAAAGACAGTTGTAAAGGCACTGTGCCTGCATATTGCACACGACTGTAACCTTGCCTGCAAATACTGTTTTGCAGAAGAAGGGGAATATCATGGAAGACGAGCACTTATGAGCTATGAAGTCGGTAAGAAAGCGCTGGACTTCCTGATCAAGAATTCTGGCAACCGCCGTAATCTGGAAGTAGATTTCTTCGGCGGGGAGCCTCTGATGAACTGGCAGGTGGTAAAAGATCTGGTAGCTTACGGAAGAGAGCAGGAGAAGATACATAATAAGCATTTCCGTTTTACAATCACAACGAACGGAGTGCTGTTAAATGATGAAATTCAGGAATTTGTAAATAAAGAAATGGACAATGTAGTGTTGAGCCTGGATGGACGTAAAGAGATCAATGATCAGATGCGTCCGTTTAGAAATGGAAAAGGAAGTTATGATCTGATCGTTCCGAAGTTCCAGAAACTTGCAGAAAGCAGAAATCAGGAAAAATATTACATTCGTGGCACATTTACAAGAAATAATCTGGATTTCTCCAATGATATCATGCATTTTGCAGACCTCGGATTCAAACAGATGTCGATTGAACCGGTTGTTGGAGATGAAAGTGATCCGTATGCGATCAGGGAGGAAGATCTTCCTAAGATCATGGAGGAATATGATAAACTCGCCAAGATGATGATCGAACGCGAGAAAGAAGGAAAAGGCTTTAATTTCTTCCATTTTATGATAGATTTAAATGGTGGACCATGTGTGGCAAAACGTTTATCCGGTTGTGGATCCGGAACAGAGTATCTGGCTGTTACACCATGGGGAGACCTCTATCCATGTCATCAGTTTGTTGGACAGGATGATTTCCTGATGGGTAATGTGGATGATGGAATCGTGAAGCCGGAGATTGCTGACGATTTCAGAAGCTGCAATGTGTATTCCAAAGATAAATGCAGAAACTGCTTTGCAAAATTCTACTGCAGCGGCGGATGCATGGCAAACTCTTATAATTTCCATGGTACGATCCATGATACTTATGAGATCGGCTGTGAGATGCAAAGGAAACGTGTAGAGTGTGCGATCATGATGAAGGCAGCACTTGCAGATGAAGAATAATATTTCGAGAGGATGTGTAGGAGAACGATGAAGAAGTCAAAAAGCATACTGAGTCTGCTTCTGGCTGTAATTCTCATCGTCGGACTTGGATTTACTGTGATTACAGGAATTGGCAAATCTAAGTCCGGTGCGATGAAAAACATCAAACTTGGTCTGGATCTTGCCGGTGGTGTAAGTATTACCTATCAGGTAAAAGATAAGAATCCGACCAAAGAAGAGATGAGCGATACGATCTACAAACTGCAAAAGCGTGTAGAACAGTACAGTACAGAAGCAAGTGTATACCAGGAAGGAAATGACCGTATTAACATTGAGATCCCTGGTGTTACAGATGCCAATAAGATTCTGGATGAACTTGGAAAACCAGGTTCCCTTTCATTCCAGACAGCGGATGGAGAAACAGTTCTTACGGGAACAGATGTTAAGAGTGCGTCTGCGAAAACCGGTCAGGATGACATGGGGAATAAAGAATATTCTGTAGAGTTGAATCTGACCAAATCAGGTACCAGCAAATTTGCAACGGCAACGAAAGAAAATATCGGAAAACAGATTGCGATCATCTATGATGGTGAGACAATCTCAAGTCCGGTCGTACGGTCTGAGATCACAGGTGGACAGGCCTATATTACAGGCGACTTCACTTATGAAGAAGCAGATAATCTGGCATCTACGATCCGTATCGGTGGACTGAAACTTCAGCTTGAAGAGCTGCGTTCCAATGTAGTAGGAGCACAGCTTGGAGAACAGGCATTGAATACAAGTTTAAAAGCCGGTATTATTGGTCTGATCCTTGTATTCCTATTCATGATTTTTGTATACAGACTTCCGGGACTGGCATCAAGCCTTGCGCTGGTCATCTATACAGAGATCGTACTTGTAATATTGAATGCGTTTGATGTAACGCTGACCCTTCCGGGTATTGCCGGTATCATTTTAAGTATTGGTATGGCAGTAGATGCGAATGTTATCATCTTTGCCCGTGTACGTGAAGAGATGGCAAGAGGAAGAAGTGTAAAAGTATCCTTAAAATCAGGATTCCAGAAAGCTATGTCAGCAATTGTTGACGGTAATGTGACAACACTGATCGCGGCTGCGGTTCTGTGGTTTAAAGGTTCCGGAACAGTCAAAGGATTTGCGCAGACTCTGGCAATCGGTATTGTGGTATCAATGTTTACAGCACTGGTGATTACACGTATGATCGTGTTTGCGTTCTATGGAATCGGAATCCGAAAAGAGAGTCTGTATTACCATAAGATGAAAGAAAGAAAGCCAATCAACTTCCTTGGCAAGAAGAAAGTGTTCTTCAGTATTTCTATTGCAATGATCCTTGCAGGATTCGTGGTTATGGGAGTACATTCTGCCCAGGGTAACGGGGCATTGGCTTACAGTCTGGATTTCAAGGGCGGAACATCTATGAATGTGAAGTTTGACAAAGATTATTCCATCGATGAGATTGATAAAGAGATCGTTCCTGTTGTAGAAAAAGTGACAGGAGATCATAATATCCAGACACAGAAAGTATCCGGAACAAAACAGGTAGTCATCAAGACAGTAACTTTAAGTCTGTCTGAACGTGAGAAGGTAAATAAGGCACTGGAAGATAATTTTGGTGTAAAAGAATCTGATATCACAGCGGAAAATATCAGTTCAACGATCAGTAATGAGATGCGTCAGGATGCAGTGATCGCAGTGATCGTGGCAACAATTTTTATGTTGCTTTATATCTGGTTCCGTTTCAAAGATGTACGTTTTGCTACAAGTGCGGTGCTGGCATTATTACATGATGTACTGGTTGTACTGGCATTCTATGCAGTATCCAGAATCTCAGTCGGAGGTACATTTATTGCTTGTATGCTGACGATTGTAGGTTATTCGATCAACGCGACGATCGTAATCTTTGACCGTATCCGTGAGGAACTTCCGCTTATGAAGAGAAATACAGATCTGTCAGAACTTGTAAATAAGTGTATTACACAGACACTGACAAGAAGTATTTATACTTCACTGACAACATTTATCATGGTTGCGGTACTGTTTATTATGGGTGTAAGTTCTATTCGTGAGTTTGCAGCACCTCTGATGGTAGGTATCGTCTGCGGTGGATATTCTTCTGTATGTGTTACAGGAGCACTGTGGTATGTAATGAAGACGAAAGTCGGCAAAAAAGCACAGCCAAAGAAAAAGAAAAAATAGATCATAAAATGAACCGGGAAGCAGTTATGCCTATTGACAGGGCATAACTGCTTTTTTTAAAATAGAAACATAATATTCTGACGGACAGATACAAAGGGGATAAAGATAAATGGAACGATGGGTTCTGCTGCGCAAAGGTGCAGATTTTGAAGCGATAGGAAAGAAATATCAGATTAGTCCGAGACTGGCATGCCTGATCCGCAACAGGGATGTGATCGGAGAAGAGGCAATCGAACGTTATCTGAATGGAACGATCAGTGATCTGTATGATGGGATGCTGATGAAAGATGCGGATAAGGCGATTGACATTTTGAAAGAAAAGATTGCAGAGGAGAAGAAAATCCGGGTGATCGGAGATTATGATATTGATGGTGTGAATGCGACGTATATTTTGCTGGAGGGGCTGGAACGTCTCGGGGCATATGTGGACAGTGATATTCCGGACCGCATAGGTGACGGATATGGTCTGAATCGGCATCTGATCGACCGGGCTTACGATGCCGGAATCGATACGATCATTACCTGTGATAATGGAATCGCAGCAGCAAATGAGATTGCATATGGCAAAGAACTGGGCATGACGATCATCGTAACGGATCATCATGAGATCCCGTTCGATGAAATAGACGGAGAAAAGATATACAGACTTCCACCAGCGGATGCAGTGATCGATCCGAAGCAGAAGGACTGTGTATATCCGTTCAAGGGACTCTGTGGCGCGGCGGTTGCATATAAACTGATGGAGGCGTTGTGGGAAAGCATGGGGAAAGATTCCACTGATCTGGATGATCTGATTGAAAATGTTGCAATCGCAACGGTCGGTGACGTGATGGATCTGGAGGATGAGAACCGGATCTTTGTCAAAGAAGGACTGCAGATGCTTAAGCGAACGAAGAATCCGGGACTGAAAGCACTGATAGAATGTACAGGAATTGATAAAGAAAGTCTGAATTCTTATCATATAGGGTTTGTTCTGGGCCCCTGTATCAACGCAAGCGGGAGGCTGGATACAGCAAAGCGGGCACTGAAACTTCTGCGGGTGCGTACACAGAAAGAAGCGGATATTCTTGCGGGTGATTTAAAAGCATTAAATGACAGCAGAAAGGATATGACCGAAGAAGCAGTGAAGCTTGCGAAAGAACAGGTGGAGACGACAGATTTATCCGACGACAGGGTACTGGTCATCTATCTGCCGGATTGTCATGAAAGTCTTGCGGGGATTGTTGCGGGAAGAATAAGGGAATGCTATTACAAACCGGTATTCGTACTGACGGATGCAGAGGATGGTGCGAAAGGATCCGGACGGTCGATCGACGGATATCATATGTATGAGGAACTGAATAAATGCAAAGATATCCTGACGAAGTTTGGCGGACACCGGCTGGCAGCAGGACTTTCTCTGGAAAAAGAGAATATCGCAGAATTCCGGAGAAGACTGAATGAGAACTGCACCCTGACGGAAGAAGAAATGAAAGAAAAAGTCACGATTGATATGGAGATGCCGTTTCTTTGTGTGACGGAAGAACTGGTGAAAGAGCTGGAACTTCTGGAACCATTCGGAAAAGGGAATACAAAGCCGATATTTGCCGCACGCGGAGTGACGCTTCTGGGAGCGAGAATACTTGGAAAGAACAGAAATGTACTGAAGATAAAGGCACAGGATGCAAACGGAAGTGTCATAGAAGCCATGCTGTTCCAGAATGTGGAAGGATTCTTAAAGAATATGGAAGAGACCTACGGGCGCATGGAGGTGGATGCTCTTTTACAAGGCAGAGGCGGTCATATAAAAATTGCGGTGACTTATTATCCCGATATCAATGAATATATGGGAAAGAGAACACCGCAGATTGTGATCACACATTACCGTTAAGCTGGTTTCTCTCGTTGCAGTGTGAAAACCATAGATTGAAAATCAGAACGAGTAATGGTATACTTAAAGTTGTATTTT
>OLXN01000860.1_pt1 | contig 21910 bp, 16 predicted proteins | sample 1674021 | NCBI WGS metagenome assembly OLXN01 (sample SAMEA103958137, study PRJEB25191) | human gut metagenome | biome: human-associated habitat [ENVO:00009003]; feature: intestine environment [ENVO:2100002]; material: feces | place: Germany | collected 2013/2015
GAAAAAGTAAGGGGAGGTTTGAATAAATGGCAAAGCCTAATGTTAAGAGAGGCGTGCGCCGCCGCGTTGAAAAGAAGAATATCGAGAGGGGCGCGGCCCATATCTGCTCGTCCTTTAATAATACTATAGTCACCATAACCGATACCGCCGGAAATGCCATAAGCTGGGCGAGCGCCGGAGGCCTGGGATTCCGCGGCTCCAAGAAGAGTACGCCCTTCGCGGCGCAGATGGCGTCCGAGACGGCCGCCAAGGCCGCTATGGAGCACGGGCTCAGAACGGTAGAGGTATATGTTAAGGGCCCCGGTTCGGGGCGCGAGGCTGCAATCAGAGCGCTGCAGGCCGCAGGACTGGAAATCAGCATGATTAAGGATGTTACACCCATCCCTCATAACGGCTGCCGTCCTCCCAAGCGCCGCCGTGTATAATTCGACAAGGAGGAAATTGAACAATGGCAAAAAATACTCAGCCTGTTCTGAAACGCTGCAGAACTTTGGGCGTGTCTCCCGCTGCGATGGGTTACAGCAAGTCTTCTAACAAGAACCCCGGCGGCCAGAGACGGGCTAAGAAATCCGAATATGCAATGCAGATGACCGAGAAGCAGAAGGTCAAATTCGTCTATGGCATCCTGGAAAAGCAGTTCCGGGGCTATTACGAAAAGGCAGCCCGCGCCGAGGGCAACACTGGCGAGATCCTGCTGAGCCTGATCGAGCGTCGTCTGGACAATGTCGTTTATCGTCTGGGCTTTGCTTCCACCCGTCGTGAAGCGCGCCAGCTGGTCAACCATGGCCACTACACCGTCAACGGCAAGCGCGTCAACATCCCGTCCTACACGGTCAATGTCGGCGACGTCATCGCCGTCTGCGAAAACAGCTGCTCCACCACCCGCTTCAAGAAGATGAAGGAAGACGACGCCTTCGTCGCAGCTCCGAAGTGGCTGGAAAGAGACAAGAACACCCTCAGCGGCAAGGTTATCGCACTGCCCGCAAGAGACGATATTGACTTCGAGATTGCAGAAAATCTGATCGTCGAATTGTACTCCAAGTAACGTTTCACCCTCGTTTATTGGTAAGCTGAATTCGGCAACGAAACAAGGTTTCGTAGTTACAAGGAGGGTAATTTATTCATGGTAGAAATTGAAAAGCCGCGTATCGAGTGTATCGATTCCCAGGATGACGTCTCCTACGGTAAGTATATCGTAGAGCCTCTGGAGCGGGGATACGGCACCACGCTCGGCAACTCCCTGCGCAGAATTCTTCTTTCCTCGCTGCCCGGCACCGCCGCGACCTCCATCAAGATCGCGGGCGTGCAGCACGAGTTCTCCACGGTTCCTGGCGTCAAGGAAGACGTCACGGAGATCGTGCTGAACGTGAAGAAGATCATTGCGAAGCTTCATTGCCAGGGCACCAAGACCGTCTACATTGACGCTGCGGGCGAGTGCGAAGTCACGGCCGGCGACATCAAGGCCGACGGCGAGGTTGAGATCCTCAACCCTGAGCAGCACATCTGCTCGCTTGGCCCCGACGCAAGCTTCAACATGGAGATCACGCTGAGTCATGGCCGCGGATACGTCCCGTCCGACAAGAACAAGACGCCCAATATGCCCATCGGCACCATCGCCGTGGATTCGATCTATACGCCCGTCTACAAGGTGAACTACACCGTAGAAAACACCCGTGTAGGCAACATGACAGACTATGACAAGCTGACGCTGGAAGTCTGGACCGACTCGACGATCTCTGCAAGGGATGCCGTCAGCCTCGGTGCGAAGATCCTCTCCGACCATCTGAGCCTGTTCACGAATCTCTCCGAGACCGTGGCCAGCAAGCCCACGATGGCCGAAAAGGCGGAAACGCACCGCGATAAGGTCCTCGAAATGACCATCGAAGAGCTTGATCTGTCTGTACGCAGCTTTAACTGCCTCAAGCGCGCCAACATCAACAACGTCGAGGATCTGATCTCCAGAACCGGCGAGGATATGATGAAGGTACGCAACATGGGCCGGAAATCGCTCGAAGAGGTTCAGAACAAGCTCGCGATGATGGGCCTGAGTCTGGCAAGCGACGATTCCGCAAACTCTAATAATTAAGCGATAACCTTTCAAAGAAGGAGGAAGTAACCCTATGTTTGGTACCAGAAAGCTCGGCAGAACCAGCGACCAGCGCAAGGCGATGCTCCGGGCTATGACCACATACCTGCTCGAAAACGGCAAGATGGAGACGACCTTTACTCGCGCGAAGGAAGTCCAGCCTGTCGTCGAGAAGATGATTACCCTTGGCAAGAAGAAGGGTCTGGCCAACTACCGCAAGGCTCTGGCTTATATCACCAAGGAAGACGTCGCGCACAAGCTGTTCGAGGAGATCGCTCCGAAGTACGCTGAGCGCAACGGCGGCTACACCCGCGTGACCCGCATCGGGCCCCGCCGCGGCGACGCAGCCGAGATGGCCGTCATCGAATTGGTCTGATTCGGTCCCTGAAAAAAGAGTATCCCCTTCGGCTTCAAACCGAGGGGGTTCTTTTTTGCGCTGGAAAAGGGCTGATTTATGGTGTAGAATAGAGAAAAGAGATCGGAGGCACACGGTATGGCTGAAAACAGGAAAAAGAAAAATCAGCAGAAGCTCCCATGGTGGCTGATGCCCGTGCTCTTATTGGCGGTGCTGGCCATCCGGTTCGGCGGGGAGGCGCTGGGGCGAGGCTTCCAGTGGTTATCCGATTCGCAGACCTCAGAATCGACCACCACAGCGCAGAAGGTGCCGTCTGATGAGACGCTGACGGTGCGTTTTCTCGACGTCGGACAGGGAGACAGTATCCTGCTCTCCTGCGGAGAGGACACGATGCTCATTGATGGCGGGCCGGTCGAGGAGGGGCAGTTTCTGGTGTCCCGTCTGAACCGGCTGAACGTGACGGAGCTGACCTATGTGGTCAATACGCACCCGGACGAGGATCACTGCGGGGGACTGGCCGCCGTGCTGGCAAAATACCCGGCGGAGCACGTCTATTCCAGTGTCACAGAGTATACGACGAAGGTTTTTTCCAACGTGGTCAAGTATACGGAAGAGCAGGGCAAGCAGATCGAGGTGCCGCAGACCGGCACGCACTGGAGTCTCGGCAGCGCAGCGGTGACGGTCATCGGGCCGGTGCAGGAATATTCCGATCCCAATAACGGCAGCCTAGTCCTGCGCGTCGATTACGGCGGGACGAGCTTCCTGTTTACGGGCGATATGGAGCAGAAGGCCGAGGGGGATCTGCTGGAATCCGGCGCGGATGTGCACGCTGACGTTCTGAAGGCCGGTCACCACGGCAGCCCGACCAGCTCATCCGAGGCGTTTCTGACAGCTGTGCAGCCCTCTGTGGCGGTGATCAGCGTCGGAGCGGACAACGACTATGGTCATCCCAGTGCGGACGTGCTGGCGCGACTGGAGGCGCTGAACGCGGAAATATACCGCACCGATACGCAGGGCGAGATCATCATCGTTTCCGACGGGGAAACGCTGTCCATCACAACAGACCCCACCAGCCGCGAACCGGCGGCCGGGAAGGACGCGCCGTTCGTCGGCAACCGCAATTCCATGATCGTCCACAGCGCAAGCTGCGCCAAGCTCCCCGGCGAGGAGAACCGCATTTACTTCAATTCCGCCGAAGAAGCGGAGGAATACGGCTACAAAAAGCACACGTGCATCAAATAACTGCCTTGTGTGCGGCAAAGCAGCTTTCTTGATTACAACTGAAAAAGGGGCGCTTCCCGGATGGGAAGCGCCCCTTTTGTGCGGGGAATTATTTCAGCGTGATGTTGACGCGGTAGGATGCGTCGTACATCCGGACGAGGATCGCGGCAGCTTCGCTGCGGACGATGGTGCTGGCCGGATGGAACGTGCCGGCGGCATCGGAGCCGGTGAGGATACCTGCACGGTAGAACGTGTAAATCTCATCGCCGTAGCTGTCCGTCGTCTTCACGTCGGGGATGCTGTTGTCCGCGACAGAGTTGATCGTCTTGTAGCTGCCTACAGCCTTGAAGAAGATGTGGACAAACTCGCTGCGGGAAACAGGCTTGGTCATCTGCTCGTAGCTGAGATTCTGGTAGCTCTCGTCAAGGATGCCCTCGCGGACGCCGTAGTTGACGTAGGTTTCGTACCAGTAGCCTCTGCCGTTGGTCAGCGTGACCTTGCCGTCCTTGATCATCTGATGCAGCGCGGAGGCCAGCTTGATGGCTTCAGCGACGGTCAGCGTGCCCTTCGGCTGATAGGTCGTGGCAGTCACGCCATTGATCAGACCGTTCTCCCAGGCGCCCTTGACTGCGTCATAGAACCAGTCGCCCGTGGTCACGTCGGTGAACGGGAATCTGCCGGTCGTCGGGGCCTTCGTGGCGGGGATCAGTGCCGGGAGGATGGGGTCGATCGGCTCGTTGATGAGCTTCCACTTTGCGGTCAGCGTCAGGTCGGACAGAACGGGCTTGCTGAAATCATAGAGCGTGCCGTCCAGATACCAGCCTTTGAACGTGTACAGACTGCGCGTGGGCTCGCCGGGGTTGGAGGCAGTCTCACCGCGGATAACCAGCTGCGATTCGACCGGCGTGCCGCCGTCAGAATCGAAGGAAACGGTATAGATCGGATCAAAGACTGCCGTCAGCGTCACGTCGGAAACAGCCGTGAAGGTGTAGTTCGCATCCGTGGAGACGATCTTGCCGTTCTGCATCCATGCGTAGAACTCCTCGCCCTCGGCAGGCTGTGCCTGTGCGGTGACCTCTTCGCCGGACCAGACCTCAACGACGTCCTTGGCAGCGAAGTCATCAGTGTAGGCTTCCTTAACAAGACCCTTATCTGCATTGTAGGACTGCAGCGTCACGGTGCAGTTGGTGAGCTCACCGTCGGAAGCAGCGTCCAGATCAACAACGTATGCGGTGTAGTTGGTCGCATAATCGAACAGATAGAGAACTGCAATGCCGTTCGTGACGCTCGAAGCATCCAGCGTAACTGTGGACGCAGTGCCGGCAGCTTTCTCTGCAAAGATCGCGTCGTCTCCCACAGTGAGATCGGGATAGGTGTCAAGCTCGACATAGGCCAGATACTGGTTGTCCTTGACCTTAACAGTCAGTTCCTTGGTATCCGGGTCATAGCTTGCCGTGAGTGCCTTCGGAGCCTCGGAGTCGACTGTGCAGACATAGTTCCACTCCAGATACTTCTTGCCCTGCGTCTTGAGCTTGCTGTAATCCGTGCCGCCGTTGGTCAGCGCGCCGAGCTCGTCTGCGCCGTAAGCAATGTTGGCATAGTAGTTGACGTCGACCTTGGTGTCGTTCGGAACTGCGTTGCCGTCCAGATCGGTGCCGTCCCACAGGAACGAGCCGGTGGCTGACCAGCCGTTATCCGTGTCATAGATGGCCTTCGGCAGATATTCGGTGTTGTCCACATAGTAGACCTCGCCGGTTTCACGGTTGGAGACAACCATGATCAGGTGACGGGCATTGCGGAGCGTCATCGGCTGCATGAACAGCGTCCGCTCGAGCGCATATGCGGCATCCGGGCTGGAAACTGCGATTCTGTCCGCATCGAACGGAAGCTCCAGCTCCGAGTCGAACGGGTTCGTACCGGCCAGAGAGCTGCTGGTGATGGAGTTGCCTCTGATCGCAGCCAGATAGGCCAGATTCGGCCAGGTGTTGCAGGTGACGTCAGTGTTGTCGGTCATAACGTCGATCCAGTCAAGCTGTTCCATGACGGGAGCCTGTGCCCAGTCGCCATAGAAGCCCATGAACGTGCCATGGAAGCAGGCGGTCGGGTCATAGGTTGCAGCGGGACTCGTGAAGTTGATGTAGCCCTCGATGTACGCGCCGTTCGGATAGATGGCGTCGATATCGGCCATGAAATCATCCGTCAGCTGTACGTCGATCACGACTTCTGCCGTCTGGCCGGGGCCGATGACGAGAACGTCGTCTTTATAGTTAGTGGTAACAGTGACCTCGTCCTCTGTCAGACCGAGCGTCGTCAGTGCGTTGTAGTAGTTGCCTTCCTCATCTGCTACGGGCTCATCGAAGCAGAACTTCCACGAAATGTTGAATTCCTTGCCGTCCTCTTCGAGATCCCAGCCCGGGAACTCGTTTCTCAGATCCTTGACGGTGTAGCGGATCTGGAAGTGGCCGTCCTTGGAGGGGTTGTCGCCGATGTTGGCGATCGGGTTGGTGATATACGCCTTTGCACCACCGAGAACAAGCTGCTCGGCATGGAAAGCATCGACCAGACCAGCGCCCTGCTTTCTCGGACTGAAGGTGTAGTTGTTGGGGATAACCGTCTGCGCGGAGGACGCCAACAGAGCCTCTGCCATGTCAGCCAGTTCCTTCTTGCTCAGATCCTTGTACTTCGATTCGCTCTTCAGATAACTCAGGATGGTTGCAGTAACACCCGCGACATCCGGCGTCGCCATGGAGGTACCGGACATGACCTGATAACCGTCCGTCGTGTCGTTCTGTGCAGACAGAACGCTGCCGCCGACGCCGGAGATCTGCGGCTTGAGCGTCAGGGACGGGGTGGGGCCCCAGGAGCTGAAGGACGAAGACTGCCAGCCGGTGGGGTTGTCAACAGAGGCCATCTCCGCAAGGAATGTGACCTTCTGTTCCTTTGCGTTAAGCAGCTTGGATGCGTCCTCGCCGGAAACGGAAACAGCGGGAAGCTTCGTGCCGTCCAGCGCCATGTTGATGATGCCGGATTCGTTGTTGTAAACGATTGCAGCAGCTGCGCCGGCAGCGTCTGCGTTGTTGACCTTATCAACGAAGGAAATGCTGCCGCGCTTGATGACTGCGACCTTGCCGGTAACGTCGATGCCCGCATAGTCGGACGTTTCGCCATTGCCGGGAACCAGAACAAAGTCATACGTCTTGCCAGCCAGCGCATTATAAGCGTTGACCGTATCGCTGTAGCCGATCTGAGCGCCGTCAACTTCAATCGCCGGAGAGGCGTACTTCGCGTTGTCAACAGACGCAACAGACAGGTTGCCGTCATAGGTGGACGGGGAACCGACAACGCCGTAGTCCGCATAGTCGGACGTGACATAGCCGGCAGGAACGCCGGTGATGCTCTCGCCGTCTGCCATGGAGCCTTCGTTGCCCGCTGCGATGCAGCAGATGACGCCCGCGTCGTCCAGCGTGGTGAAGATGCCGTTCAGGACTTTTTCCTCGCTGCCGTAGATTTTGTCGTATACGGCGTTGACCGCGCTGTTATCCTCTTCGCGGGAGAAGCCGCAGGAAGAGCCGAGGGACATATTGATGACGTCCGCACCCAATGTGTAGGCGTCTTCAAGGGCTGCGAGATAAACGTCGCTGGAGGTGCCTCTCTCCGCCGGGTCGGAGGAGAAGACCTTCAGTGCAAGGATCTGCGCGCCTGGCGCGGAGCCTGCGAATTCATATGCGCCGTCATCCGACAGGACGCAGCCGGCTGCGATGCCGGAGACGTGCGTGCCGTGACCGCTGACGTCGTCGGTCGCGTCGTTGTCCTTGTCATAATAATCATAGGAGAACGGAACCTTTGCCGACAGATATTTGCCGCGGCCAAGCTTTTCAATCGCGGCCTCGGCCTGTTCCTTGCTGATGGCAGCCTTGTTCAGCATACTGTCATACGCTGTGAACGCCTCGTGGCCCGGGGTGATGCCGGTATCGATGACCGCAATGACGGTGCCCTTGCCGGTGTCATTACCGCGAACCTTGGTGATGTTGGTCATGTCGTTGGCCGAATCCATGCTGGGCATGACGACAGGCTCGTCGTAATAGTTGGCCAGATAGACCTCCTTGACGCCTGCCGTGCTGGCCAGCTTCTCAAGGTCGCCGAACTTGACGTCGGCGGACATACCGTTGAGCAGCGTGGTATACTCGTACTTGACGTCATAGCTGACAGCCTTGGACTGGATCGCAGTCTTAATGCGGCTGTGCTGCGCCGTGAGGGTCTTCGACGCGGCTGCGACAGCGCTCTGCGTAGCGACGCCGGTGCTCTTCAGCGCTGCGGGGACAGCGCCCTCGCCCTCAAAAATAACGATCGCGCGGACGGTATCGCTGTCCGCGTAGGCCTCTTCACCATTCTGCAGCTTGAATTTGTTCTGCTGAATGGCGGTGCTCAGCTTGCTCTCATCCGGAGTCGTCGGGGTCAGCTTGACATTGTATGCCGAGGAGGCCGAAGCCATCGGAACCATGCCAAGAACCATGACGAGCGCCAGCAGCAGACTCAGCACGCGGCATCTTGTTTTCTTGCTCATGAAAGTTTCTCCTTCCTTGTCGTTCATTTGTGTCTGAAGTCCGGCGATCAGCCGCTCTCCACCACAATATGTTGTAGCCATTATAATCCGGAGCAACCGATTTTTCAATACTCTTCGCTTACAATTCAGCAATTTCTCCAAAAAAAGTTTTTCCATAAACTGCCTTGCGGCAGCTTTACAGAAGCCTGCGCGCTGAACCGCGATCTGAAGCGCTTCTTCGATGAAACCGGTACGGAATACCCGGTGTGGAAGCAGCTTGAGCAGGACGCCGGGAAATACCTGATACCTTAAGACTGCTCCAGCCGCTTTCCGTTCAGAACGGCCTCTGTAAGCGTATCGCCCGCGTAGACCAGCTTCAGCGAGAAAAACGGCACGTGCTCGTCCATGAGCCGCAGAAAAATGCGGTCGCCCTCCCACTGCTGCAGGGCGGCAAGCTGCCGCTTGCCGATCCAGGCCAGCTCACCCTCGTCGCAGTCCTTCGGCGTGCCGGTGAAGCCCGTGGCGTGGAACAGGTGCATATACTCGGTCGGCCAGATATCGGAGACGAAGGTCACAAGCCCGCAGTAGCGGTACTGCGTGAGCGTCAGCCCCGTTTCCTCCAGCACCTCGCGGCGGACGCAGTCCTCCGGGCTTTCCCGGTCCTCAAATTTTCCGCCGACGCCGATCCATTTGTCGTGATTTTCGTCGTGCTCCTTTTTTACGCGGTGGAGCATCAGATACTGTCCATCGCGCTCAAGATAGCAGAGCGTCGTCTGCTTCATGCGCCATCCCTCCCATGTGTATGCTTTCTCTATTGTATCAGGGGCTGGGGAAAAAGTAAACGGGGGGAGCCGGTTTGTGCGTTCTGCCGTGTTTCTGCGTAAAATTTCAGCAAAAGCGACAAATGACTTTACCGGAGCAATCTGATATAATATCTGTATCTTAGTCGTGGTGTACCAATCCACACTTATGGTGCCCTGCGGCAATAATAAGGAGGATTTTTTATCCGGGAGGCTCCCGGTGCGGCATTGTGGAGACATGCCGCAATGCGTCCGCCAAGCCCGGCGGTCGTGAGAATGCGGTGCGGAGGCAGCGCAGTCAGAGTCCAAACAGTATGGCAGAAGTAAAACTCGTAAACGTCAAGAAAATCTACCCGTTCGTCAGTGGCGAAGAAAAGAAGAGCAAGAAAAAGAAAAAAAGAGGTTCCGGTAATTCTAAGGCAACAGCTAAAAAGAAGGTAAAAATTAAGGGCAAAAGACAGCGCCAAAGAGAAAAAGAAGCTAAAAACCCTTACGCTAAATACGACAGACCTAAATATTATGGCAGATAAGCAAAAAATAGGAGTTTTCGGCGGAGCGTTCAATCCCGTTCATAATGGGCATATTAACTTAGCGCTTCATTATCTTAATGAATTGGAGCTTGATAAGATACTCTTTATCCCGACCGCTTCACCGCCGCATAAATCTGATGATGATTTCGCACCTAAAGAGGACAGAATTAATATGCTTTCTCTTGCAATATCGTCGTTTGATAAATTTGAAATAAGCGATATAGAATTTAAACTGACAGGCAAAAGCTATACTTATTTGACTCTTTCAGAACTTAAAAAAATATATAAAAACGCAGAATTTTACCTTATAATCGGCGCTGACCAAATGCTTCATTTCGATAAGTGGTATAAGTATAAAGAAATATTATCTCTTGTCACTCTTTGCACTTCGGCAAGAGAAAACGAAAAGGAAAAAGCGGAGATTTTAAGCTTTGCCTCAAGGCTTGACGGTCTTGATATGAATAAATTTAAGCTTTTGACCTCTCCCGTTTTAAAGGTCAGTTCAAGCGAAATAAGGCAAAAAATAAAAGACGGCGAGGATTTTTCCTCTCTTGTTCCCAAAAAGGTTTATGATTATATAATTAAGAGGAGAATTTATAATGTATGATACCGAAGCTTATATGAAAATTTTAAAAAATACGCTTTCGAGCAGAAGATTTTTTCATTCTCTTTGCGTTTCCCAAAGTGCTAAAAAGCTTGCCGAAAGGTATAATCAGGATGTAGAAAAAGCGGAGATTGCAGGACTTTTGCATGATATAACTAAGGAAACGGACAAAGCCGCTCAACTTGAAATTATTAAATATGCAGGTGTTGAACTTCATCCGTTTGATAAAAGGGGCGATAAGTTTTTGCACCAAGCGTCCGGCTCGGCAATGGCTAAAATTCTTGGGATAGAAGATGAGGAAATTTTAGACGCTATAAGATATCATACAACAGGAAAAGCAAATATGACTATGCTTGAGCAGATTATATATCTTGCTGACTTCATTTCTGCCGACAGAGATTATAAGGATATAGATATAATAAGAAAAGAAACGCAAAGGGGTATCGAATACGGTCTTCTTTACGGCACAGCCTACACAATCAAATCGGTTGCGTCAAGGCAGATATTGCTTCATCCCATGACGGTTGAGGCGTACAATTGGATTATTGATGAATACTTTAATTAGAAAGGGTGAATTTATGCAAGCACTTGATATAGTAAAAACAGCCGTAAAGGCGATTGACAGTAAAAAAGGCGAAAATATTGAGGTTATCGGTATTACCGATTTAACAGTTCTTACCGATTATTTCGTAATCGCCACGGCAACAAGCTCAACTCAGGTTAAAGCTATTTGTGACGAGGTTGAATATAAGCTTGATTTGCTCGGAGTAGAGCCTCATCATATTGAAGGCAGAAACACTTCTTGGGTTTGCCTTGATTATAATTCAGTCGTTATACACATTTTTCATAAGCAACAGCGTGATTTTTATTCGCTTGAGCGCTTGTGGGAAGACGGCAAAATTTTAGATACAGCAAAATTATTGGAGGATTAAAATATGGAGTACAATTTTAAAGAGATTGAATCCAAATGGCAAAACGTTTGGTACACTCAAAACACATTTGCGGCAAAACAGGATTTTTCACTTCCTAAGTATTACTGCCTTGTTGAATTTCCTTATCCGTCAGGACAGGGACTTCATGTAGGTCATCCGAGGTCTTATACGGCACTTGATATCGTTGCACGTAAAAAAAGGCTTCAGGGCTACAATGTCCTTTATCCTATGGGTTGGGACGCTTTCGGTCTCCCGACTGAAAACTTTGCAATTAAAAATCATATTCACCCTGAAGAAGTAACTAAAAAGAATGTTGCAAGATTTAAGCAGCAGCTTCAGTCGCTCGGCTTCTCTTTTGATTGGACAAGAGAGATTAACACAACCGACCCAAGTTATTATAAATGGACGCAATGGATTTTCTTGCAGCTTTTCAAAAAAGGACTTGCATATAAAAAGGAAATGGCTGTAAACTGGTGTACTTCTTGTAAGTGCGTTCTTGCAAATGAAGAAGTTGTAAACGGCGTTTGCGAGCGTTGCGGCAGTGAGGTCATCAGAAAAAATCAGAGCCAGTGGATGCTTAAAATTACAGAATACGCTCAAAGACTTGTTGACGACCTTGACGACCTTGATTTTATTGATAGAGTTAAGGTTCAGCAGAAAAACTGGATTGGCAGGTCAACAGGTGCGGAGGTTGATTTCGGTACTACTCTCGGCGATACATTGACTGTTTATACCACACGTCCGGACACTCTTTTCGGCGCAACATATATGGTTATTTCACCTGAACACCCTCTTATTGAAAAGTGGGCGGATAAACTTAAAAATATTGATGAAATCCGTGCTTATCAGGCAGAGGCTGCACATAAGTCGGATTTTGAGCGTACAGAACTTAATAAGGAAAAAACAGGCGTTAAGCTTGACGGCGTAATGGGCATTAACCCTGTAAACGATGCTGAAATTCCTATCTTTATTTCAGACTATGTACTTACTTCTTACGGTACAGGCGCAATTATGGCTGTTCCCGCGCATGATACCCGTGACTGGGAATTTGCAAAGAAATTTGATTTGCCTATTATCGAGGTTGTTGCAGGCTCAAAAGTCGGAGTTGAAAACGAAGCGTTTACCGATTGTGCAACAGGCAAACTTGTAAATTCCGCTTTTCTTACAGGTATGAGCGTTGAAGAGGCTAAAAAGGCTATTACAGAATGGCTCACAAAAGAGGGTAAAGGACATCAAAAGGTCAACTTCAAGCTTCGTGATTGGGTATTCTCACGTCAAAGATATTGGGGCGAGCCTATTCCAATCGTTAAGTGCGACGATTGCGGCTATGTTCCTATTCCTGAAAGCGAGCTTCCTTTAAGACTTCCTATGGTTGACTCTTATGAGCCGACAGATACAGGCGAATCTCCGCTTGCTAAAATGACTGATTGGGTTAATACAACTTGTCCTTGTTGCGGAAAACCTGCTAAGAGAGAAACCGATACAATGCCGCAGTGGGCAGGCTCGTCTTGGTATTTCTTAAGATATATGGACCCTCATAACGATAAGCAACTTGTATCGAAAGAAGCTGCAGAGTATTGGAGCCCTGTTGATTGGTACAACGGCGGTATGGAACATACAACTCTTCACCTTCTCTATTCTCGTTTTTGGCATAAATTCCTTTATGATATCGGCGTTGTTCCTACTAAGGAGCCTTATCAAAAGCGTACCTCTCACGGTATGATTCTCGGTCAAAACGGTGAAAAGATGTCTAAGTCAAGAGGCAACGTTGTTAACCCTGACGAAATTGTTGACCAGTACGGTGCAGATACAATGCGTCTTTATGAAATGTTTATCGGCGACTTTGAAAAGGCTGCTCCTTGGAACAGCGATTCAATCAAGGGTTGTAAGAGGTTTGTTGAGCGTTTCTGGAACTTGCAGGAAATTGTTAAAGACGGTAATGAATATTCACCACAGCTTGAGGCTCTTATGCATAAAACAATTAAAAAGGTTTCGGAAGATATCGACAACCTTAAGTGCAACACAGCTATTGCTTCAATGATGACATTGGTTAACGAAATGTATGCAAAGGGTGTTAATAAGGCAGAACTTCGTGATTTGACAATTATTCTTAATCCTTTTGCACCTCACGTAACTGAGGAAATGTGGCAGATTATGAACTTCGGCGGTGCAGTTCACGATGCTCAGTGGCCGAGCTTTGATGAGTCAAAGACTCAGGAAAACGACGTTGAAATTGCGCTTCAGGTTAAGGGCAAGGTTCGTTCAAGAATTGTTGTTCCTGTAGATATCAGCAAAGAGGACGCTATTGCTCTTGCTAAGAAGGATGAAAAGATTGCCGCAGAAATTGCAGGTAAAGAAATTAAAAAGGAAATCTACGTTCCCGGCAAGCTTGTTAATATTGTTGCAATATAAGTTGTAACTGACTTTGTATTGCAGAAAATCTGTTACGCATCAAGGTGACGGATTTTGAAAAAACTTAATTTACCCGAAATAAGAGGTAACAATAATGGCTGATAAAAAAATATATACCGTTGCAACCTCACACCTTGATACGGTGTGGAGCTGGGATTTTGAAACGACTGTAAGTAAATACATTTATAATACCTTAGTCGATAATTTCAAGCTTTTTGAAAAATATCCTACATATAAATTTTCATTTGAAGGCTCATACAGATATGAGCTTATGGAGGAATATTATCCCGAACTTTTTGAAAAAATGAAAGAATATATCAAAAACGGCAGATGGAATGTTTGCGGTTCTGCTTTTGAAAACGGCGACACAAATATTCCGTCACCTGAAGCACTTTTCAGAAATATTCTTTTCGGCAATTCGTATTTTGATGAAAAGTTTGGAAAAAGAAGTGTTGATATCTACTTGCCTGACTGTTTCGGTTTTGGTTGGGCACTTCCGACTATTGAGCGTCATGCCAATTTAATTGGTTTTACTACTCAAAAGCTTGCTTGGGGCGGTGCTTACGGTATTCCGTTTGATATCGGCAAGTGGCAGGGTGTTGACGGCAGCGAAGTTTACGCTTCTATCAATCCTCACGATTATTACTATACGCTTAAAAAACTTCGTGATTGGGATTTTGTCCTTAATAAGTTTAAGGAAAATGAAAAATACGACCTTAACGATACGTATATTTTCCACGGAATAGGCGACAGGGGCGGTGCTCCGGATGAAAAGAGCGTTGCCTTTGTCGAACAGGAAATCAAGAAAAACGACAATAGCAATATTAAGGTTATTGCCGCATCTGCCGATGAAATTTATCACGATATTGAAGATAAATATACGTCTGAGCAAAAATCAAAGCTTCCTGTTTGGAAAAACGAATTTGTTATGACAAATCACGGCGTCGGCGGATATACTTCACGTTCAATCGGTAAGCGTTGGAACAGAAGATGCGAGGAACTTGCCGATTTGAGCGAACGTGGCGGTGTTATATCCTCTTATTTAGGATTGACCGATTATAACCAAAAAGCCATCAACCGTTCGTGGAAACGTTTTATTGCTCATCAATTCCACGATGATATCCCCGGCACAAGCTGCCAAAGGGTATATAAGCGTTCTTGGAATGATTATGCCGTTTCAATGAATCAATTTACAAATGAACTTGAAGCCTTTGTTTCGCCTGTTTCAAGCCTTATGAAAACCGATTTTTGCTCAGGCATACCCGTTATGGTTTTCAACCCTGTTGAAGCGCAAAGACGTGGGGCTGTAACAGTAAGACTTGAAGATTTGCAAAGCGCTTATGTTCGTGTTTATGATGAAAAGGGAAGGGAGGTTAAAAGCCAAACCTCTACCCTTTCTGACGGTACGCTTGAACTTGTGTTTGTTGCAGATGTTGAAAGCCTTGGCACAAGGATTTATGACGTTCGTTTGAGCGATAAGCCTTGTTGCGTTAAAAGCGATATCTCAATCAATCACGATAATATGATGGAAAACCAAAAGTATATTGTAACTCTTAACCGCAAGGGTAATATTTCTTCAATTCTTGATAAGGAACTTGATGAAAAGGAAATACTCAAAGAGCCGATTACTCTCGGTCTGTTTAATTATACCGGCTCTAAGGATTGGCCGGCTTGGGAAATGAATTTTAAAGAGGCAAATAAAGATGCCGACCGTATTCCTAATGTTGTTACCGTAACCGTTTTGGAGCAAGGTCCTGCAAGAGTATCGTTTAAGGTTATCCAGCAGGATAAAAAGAGCACGTTTACTAATATTGTAGCCCTTACAGACGGCTGCGATATAGTCGAGGTTTATTCCGAGATTGAATGGCAGAGTTTAAGAACTCTTGCCAAAAACAAATTTTCATTCACGTGCGAAAATGATAAGGCAACGTTTGATTTGGGCTTGGGCGCTATCGAGCGTGGCAATATGACTGAAAATCTTTTTGAAGTTCCGGCGCAAAAGTGGGTTGATTTGACCGATAAAAGCGGAGAATTCGGTGTATCTGTTTTGAGTGAATGTAAGTACGGCTGGGATAAATATAAGGATAATACGCTCCGCCTTACCGCAATTCACACTCCTAAGAAAAATTACCGTATTGATTCAATGCAATCGTTTATGGATTTGGGGCTTAACAGATATTCGTATGCAATATTCAGCCATAAGGGCAAGGCTCAATCGGCTACTCAGCTTGAAGCAAGAAAATTCGTTACCCCTATGACTGCGTATATTGCAACTAAGCATCAGGGTAAGCTTAAAACACAATATTCTTTTGGCGAGGTTTCAACCAACGACGTTATCATCCGTGCAATCAAAAAGGCGGAAAACAGCGACGAAATAGTGGTAAGGCTTAACGAGGGTACGAATTCGGAAATTGAAAACTTTACTCTCACCTTGGGCGAAGGAATTGAAAGCGCAAGAGAAATTTATGCAAGTGAGGAAAATAAGGGCGACGCAACAGTTAAAGACGGTAAGCTTATCACAAGCTTTAAGCCTTATGAAATTAAGAGTTTTGCATTAAAACTTAAAAAATCCTCACTTGACACTCAAAAAGTTGAGAGTACGCCTCTTGATTTGCCGTTTGATAAAAATATTATTACAAAAAAAGGTCAGATGGGAGATTTTGAATATACAATTCCAAATACCCTTGTCCCTGATGAAATTATGGCAAACGGCGTAAGATTTGATATTAATAAGTCAAATAAAAACTCTCTTATTTGCTCGTCACAAAAGATTAAACTTGATAAGGATAAAAACAGGCTTGTTTTCCTCTGTGCTTCTATGGCTGGAGACAAAACGGCAGAATTTATCCTTGGGGATAAGAAAATAAATAAAAATGTTCTTTCGTCATTTGAGCGATTTGCCGCTTGGGATTTGTACGATTTCGGCGAAACCGCTTATATGAAAAAGGGCAAAATCGGATATGAATTTACCCATTGCCTTAAAAACGGCGAGGTGCAATATGCAAAAATAATGTATTTTTATCTTGTTGAATTTGATTTAAACGGCGAAAATGAAATCACATTACCAAATGATAATGATATTGTTATTCTTGCTGCAAGCCAAACAAATGCACCGTTTTCTAAGCTTGCAACGCCGACTTATGATGAGGTTGAAAAAAGACCGTTTACCTTTAAACTTAATTTAAAGGAGAAACTTCAGTACGTATATAATAAGTGCGTATGGCAGCTTGGTGATAAGGACAATTTTATTAAGGATAACAATAAGGGTAAGGATTATTAAAAGGGGAAAATATGGCTAATAATTTTGATAAAAACTGGACTACTGTCAATAATAACTATCCGCTTAACGATAAAGAGGTTGAAAGATACATCTCCGTTAAGCCGAGTGCTAATCAGCTTGCCTTGGTTGATAAACCGTTTTATACCTTTATGCACTTTGGTATGAACACCGCTACTGACAGAGAGTGGGGAGCAGGCGTTGAAAAGGCGACGGATTTCACAATTAAATCGGTAAACGCAAAGCAGTGGGTTGAAACCGCTAAATCTGCGGGCGCAACGGGTGTTATTTTAACTTGTAAGCACCACGATGGTTTCTGCCTTTGGCCAAGTGAATATACGTCATTTTGCGTAAAAAATTCATCTTATAAAGGTGATATCGTTAAAGAAGTATCAGATGAATGTCATAAGCAGGGTATGGATTTCGGCGTTTATCTTTCTCCTTGGGATATGCACGATGAACGTTACGGAACTGACGCATATAACGATTATTTTTGCAATCAGCTTACCGAGCTTCTCACCAATTACGGCGAGATTTTCGAGGTTTGGTTTGACGGCGCTAAGGGTTCAAACGCTAAGAAATTTGAATACGATTGGCAAAGATATTACGACCTTATCCGTAAACTTCAGCCAAAAGCCAATATTGCTATTTGCGGTCCTGATATCCGCTGGGTAGGCAATGAGGGCGGTAAGTCAAGAAAGAGCGAATACAGCGTTGTTCCTTGCGCTTTGAGAGAGGCTGACAGGATTATGGCTTTGAGCCAGCAGGACGAAAATCAGGCTTCATCTCTTCAAAAATATAACCAAATGGACGAGGATTTAGGCTCAAGAAAAATTCTTGAAAAGAATGCTTATATCTGTTGGTTTCCTGCCGAGGTTGACGTATCAATCCGTAAGGGTTGGTTCTTCCACGAAAAGGATAACAGAAACTCAAAAAGTGCTAAAAAGCTTTTTAAAATCTATCTCAATTCAGTTGGTAATAACTGCACACTCCTTCTTAATATTCCGCCGACTCCACAGGGCGAAATACATAAAAAAGACGCTAAAAATCTTAAAAAGCTCGGCTCAATGATTAAGAATATCACTGCAAATCCTATTGTTTATAATGAACTCGGTGAACTTACAAAGGACAACGGTGTTCTCGATTTTGACTTTAACGATACACGTAAGGTTAAATACGTGGTTTTGCAGGAGGATATCGCAAAGAGCCAGCGTGTTGAGCTTTTCGACCTCTATATCAAAAAGGCAAACGGTAAGTATAAGCGTGTATACAAAGGCACGGTTATTGGCTCGAAAAAGATTATTAATCTTAAGGGCAAAAAGGCAAAGGGTATCCGCTTCGTTATTCGCCAAAGCCGCTCAAACCCGGTTATTAAATCAATCGGAATATATGAATAATTAAGATTTTGTGTATTAATACTATGTGGGAGCGAACATTGTTCGCCTCATTATTCAATTATATAATTATACAACTGTATAAAATTGTATGATTGAAATACTTAAAGTTTATAATTAGTTTAGCCTCTTTTATTTTTTGCGTGCTATAATTAAGACGTGATAAATAAGGGAGGCTTTAATTATGACTGAAACATTTAAAAAAGATGATTTTGTTCAGGAAAAATCGCAAGAAAAAGGCGAGTACGCCGAGGGCTTGTGCTTTGACAAGATTGTTTGGATTTTTATGATTAGCTGTATTGTGGGCTTTCTTGTCGAAACGCTTTGGTGCCTTATTAAACACGGCTATATTGAATCACGTCAGTCGCTTGTTTGGGGGCCGTTTTCCGTTGCTTACGGTATGGGCGCAGTCGTTTTAACCCTTGCGCTTTATAAGGTTAAGGACGCACCGATTTGGAAGGTCTTTTGTCTTTCATTTGTTGTCGGCACAGTGACTGAATATATTTGCTCTTTAGGTCAGGAAATAGTTTTCGGCTCTGTTGCGTGGGATTACAGCAAAATGCCGCTTAATATCAACGGCAGAGTATGCTTTCTTTATTCCTGCTTTTGGGGGCTTTTGGGAATACTTTGGATTAAGGCAATTTATCCTATAATGTCAAAGGTTATTGAAAAAATTCCGGTTAAACTCGGCAATGTTATTATGTGGACTTTTATAGTATTCTTTATTTTTGATTCCTTTGTTTCTGCCACGGCAGGTCTTAGAATGGATAAGCGTGACGCAGGTCAGGCACCTAATAATGTTTATGAGCAGTTTCTTGATAATCATTTTCCTGATGAGAGAATGAATGAGATATACGCAAATTCACAAAAAGTAAACAAATAAGAACGTAGCGTTGCCGTGTCGACGCACCGCAATAAAAAATCGAGTTGCCTTTTATTACGTTTACAAATATTGACAAATACTGCACTGCAAGATATAATAAAACAAATCTGATATACATAGGTTTTTATATTTGTTTTGAATATAAAATTAAAAGGGAATCCGGTGCGAATCCGGAGCAGTCCGAACCTCTACCGTATTTGCTGACGAGAAATATTCGCTAAAGGCGGCCATTGCTCTTTTGAGTGAGAAGGTTTATTTTAAGGTTGAAGCATTAGTCGGGATACCTGCCGTGTATATGGTTTTTGCAGTGCTTTAGGTTGGAAGTCGGCAGTATTTAACATATAGGATAACTATGCCTATATGCTTTTTGCGATACAATTTTTATGCACTGTTTTAAACGGTGCATTTTTTTATGCTCTAAATTGAAAGGAGAAAAGATGAAAAAATCAATTACAAAGGCTTTGGCAGTTTTTATGTCGTTTATGCTTGTACTTATGAGCGCATTTCCTGCTATGGCTGAAAATTCAAGCGAGGTTGAGGCGTACCTTAACAGCACATACGCAAAGGCAATCGACCCATACGGCAACCTTAAAAAGGATGATGAGGGCAGATATATTATCCCTCTTTCCAAAACAAGTGTTTCTCTTAAAAAGGACACGTCATCAAAGCTTTATACTTCCTCTTGGAGTTCAAGCGACGATACTTATGCAAAGGTGACAAACAGCAGCTATTCCGCTTCTGCAAAAATCACTCATCCGTCATATAATGAAGGTGCTAAGGTTGTTACTCTTACTCTTAAAATATTAGATAAAACCGACGGCAAAACTGTTTTAGGAACAAGAGATTATGTTCTTTATATTGAAACAAAACTTGCTACTTATTCTCTTGACGTAACTGCTAAGAATGAAAAAGGCGAGATTATTGACAACGCAAAAGTCAGTGTTTTTGACAGTCGTAATATTGAACAAAATCCGTCGTCACTCAGCGCTAATACCGAATACACTCTTACCGTTTCGGCTTTGGGATATGTTCGTGACGTAAGAAAAATTACTTTAACTCAAAATACTAAACTTGATGTTATATTAAAAGAGGGCGCAACAGTTGATTTTACCGTTAAACTTGCAACGGGAGCTAAAACGGATTACGCTACCTTAAAAGTAACGTCAGCAGACGGCAGTCAAACATATTCTCCGATAGAGGACGAATACGGCTATGAAACCTCGCAGTTTGAGCTTACCCCCGGCGAATATAAATACTATGCAACTTATCAAAGTGGCAGTCAAACGGCAGCGGGTACATTTACTGTTGCAGAGGGTACAAAGTCACTTAATATAACGGTAAATCTTAAATATACCGAATATAAGGTTAAATTTGACGTTACACCCGAAAATGCAAAAATCACACTTAAAAAGAACGGCTCAAGCGGCGCTTACGGCGACGAAATTTTGCCTGATGAAAACGGATATTATACGATTGTTTACGGTCAATACCGTTATACCGCTCAAGCAGAGGGATTTATTACTGTAAGTAAGACGTTTAATGCTACCGATACATCTCTTAAAAATAATAACTATGTAATTACCGTTAAACTTGACTCGCTTTATGATTCACTTCTTAATAAAGCAGACGATTATCTTTTTGCTCAGTCGGGCGACGGAATGATGATGACTGAATTTTCAGGCGTTCATACAGACGGCGATTTCGGCTACGTTTCTGACGTTGACTCCGATTATCAAGATACAAACGTTATTGAAACAGTTGAAGAAAAAATTAATTCAAATGTAAAATCCGATGAAAAAATCATGGTTAAATTAAACGCCGTTAAAAATATTGACGGTGACGATGATAATACAGTTATTTTCAAAAACGGCAATATCTATTATAACGCCGTCGATTCTTCAAATTATGACGAAGATTTTTACGGCGCAGTTTACGACCTTTCACTTACTTTAACTTGTGGCGATAAGACTAAGGAAAGCGAAGTAAGAGTAGTAGTTCCTTATCATACGTATACAAGGCTTCAAAGACTTGACAGCGCTGCTCTTTATGCCGTAAACTTTGCAAATATTAAGGGCGAAAACAAGAGTGCAGCTGATGTTAATCGCAATCTTGATTTGATAAATACTGCAGATTCGGATGATTACAGCTATTATTCAATTTGTTCAAGCTGGGTATCCGATCACCCCGAAATTATTGATGCAAAAACAGGTAAGGTAACAAGACCTGAAAAGGATACTATGGTTAAACTTACGGTTAAAACATATTATTCAGCATCGTTTGTTGAAGAAACAGATTTCTTCTTTGATCCGGGTCCTTTGGGCGACAATGCGGCTTACAGAAGTGTAAGCGTTATTGTTAAGGGTACAAAGCAGGACGAGGTTAAGGACAGCAAACCTGCAACAAAGCCGAGCGAACCTGCAACAACTCAGCCTACAACAAAACCGAGCACAACAAAGAACACTAAGACGGTTAAGCCTAAAAAGACGTCGATTAAAAAACTCAGTAAAGGCAAAAAGAAATTTACCGTTACTTGGGCAAAAGTAAGCGGTGTTAAGGGATACCAAATTCAGTATTCTTCCGATAAAAAATTTAAAAAGAACAATAAGAGCGTTACTGTTACTAAGCAAAAGACAACAAAGGCTACCGTTAAAAAACTTAAGTCTAAGAAAAAGTATTACGTTCGTGTTCGCACATACAAAACGGTAAACGGTAAAAAGATATATTCATCTTGGTCAAAGGTAAAAAGCGTAAAAACCAAGTAAGATTTATTTGTGTTTAACGACGCAATAAAAAAGACAGCCTGATTTTTCAGGCTGTCTCAGACTGTCGATAAAGTGGCTAAACCGTGCCGTGCTATAAAACGAAATTCCATT
>OLXN01000869.1_pt1 | contig 21852 bp, 17 predicted proteins | sample 1674021 | NCBI WGS metagenome assembly OLXN01 (sample SAMEA103958137, study PRJEB25191) | human gut metagenome | biome: human-associated habitat [ENVO:00009003]; feature: intestine environment [ENVO:2100002]; material: feces | place: Germany | collected 2013/2015
TTTTGAGTGTGGTATTCAGTTGGTAGATATGGTTTACCTTCAAAAATCTATCTGACCTTGCATTTACAAAGGAGGCAACCGATTGTATCAATACGAGGACATTATCAACCTTCCACATCATGTCTCTACCACTCGTCCACAAATGCCGATGTCAGATCGTGCAGCTCAGTTTTCTCCGTTCGCAGCTCTCACCGGTTATGATGCTGCTATCAAAGAAACCGGGCGTCTGACTGACACAAAGATCGAGCTGGATGATGAAGAACTCCATAACCTAAATTTGAAGTTTCAGTTTCTTGTGGAGCATCTTGAAGATGAGCCGGAGGTAGCAGTCACATACTTCAAAGCAGATGAGAGAAAAGCCGGTGGTGCTTATCTTGAAGCAACAGGCATCGTGAAAAAGCTGGATGATTTTGAGCGGCTGATTACCATGCAGGACGGCACGAAGATTCCGATGGATGACATTCTGACTATTGAGAGTGATGCGTTCTCATCGCTTGAACAATACTAAAAAGACGCTTTCGAGCGTCTTTTTCTTTTATGCGTGAGACAAAAACGCGGAATTTGTCCGTTGTATTACGAAGGGGTATTTTACGGGGGACTTCCAACTAAGATTACGATTTTAGAGAATAGCAAGCACAGCCGGTGTATATACACACGGCGATTTCGGATTAAGGAAACCCTCCCCTTAATCCAGAAAATGCTTGTTGGGATGTCTCCCAAACCCTCTATCTTTATGAAAGGACAAACCGCTTATGGCAAACAGAACACGACCAAATCAGATACTCTTCTTTGTTTCAGATGACGAGAAACGGATTATCAAAGGAAAGATGAAACAGCTTGGTACAAACAACATGGGAGCGTATCTTCGCAAGATGGCGATTGACGGTTACATCATCAAAGTGGACTACACGCAGCAGAAGAAACTTGCCGCAGCAGTATCTCGCGCAGCGGCAAATATCAACCACATTTGCCGCCGAATCAACTCCACAGGACACTTCTATGAGGACGATGTTGCAGAGCTGAAAGAAAGGCAGGCTGAGATATGGCGATTACTAAAATCAAGCCAATCCGAGGAACTGTGAACAAGGCTCTCGCATACATTCTTGATCCGCAGAAAACAGATGACCAGCTCTATGTCTCTTCCTATGGTTGCGCTGCCAGCGATGCCGCAGCGAAGGAATTTGAGTGGACAAGAAATCTTGCTGCTCAACAAGGAATGCAGATGCCGAAGGTGATCGCCCGACATCTGATCCAATCCTTTGCGGTTGATGAAGTCACGCCGGAACAAGCGCATGAAATCGGTAAGCAGTTTGCCGACGAATGGCTCAAGGGAAAGTACGAGTATGTGATTGCAACGCACATCGACAAGGGGCATTGCCACAATCATATTATCTTTAACGCTGTCAACTATGTTGACTTCCATGCGTACCGAAGCAATAAGAAAACCTATCGTGAGATGCGGCATCTCAGTGATGAGATATGTGCTGAACACGGGCTGTCAGTTATTCCTCCCTCTCAGGGAAAAGGCATGGACTACAAGGAATACACCGAAGCCAAACGCGGTACAAGTTGGAAGCAAAAACTCAAGCAGACCATTGATCGCTGTGTGATCACAGCAAAGGACTACGATGAGTTTTTGAAGCTGATGCAGGACGCCGGATATGAAATCAAAACCGGCAAATACATCTCCTTCCGTGCCGAAGGGCAAGAGCGTTTCACCCGTGCAAAAACCATCGGAGATAACTACACCGAGGACCGGATCAAGGAACGCATTCAAGGACGCAATGCCCGCAGACGGCAGATGCAGAACGGTAGGAAGAACATCTCTCTCATCAGCGATATTCAAAACAGAATTAAGCAGATCGACAGCAAGGGCTTTGAGCATTCTATGAAGATTAAGATCCTCAAAGAAGCCGCCAGAACGCTAAACTACCTCACTGAGAACGAGCTGCTTCAATATGCCGATCTTGAAAAGAAAGTCGAAGACATCCATAGTTCTTATGAGCGTACCGGCGCTGACTTGAAAGTCGTTGAAGCGCAGCTCCGAAAGGTGCAGCCGCTTATCAAGAATATCTCAACCTATCAAAAGCTCAAGCCGGTCTATGATGCCTACTCAAAGACGAAGAACAAGCAGAGTTTTCGAGCTGCGCACGAGGCAGAGCTTGTCGTTTTTGAAGCAGCAAAGAGTACATTGCTTGCTATGCAAGATGGTGAAAAACTTCCAAGTATGAAGTCTCTGCAAGCCGAGCAGCAACGCCTTTTGGAAGAGCAGCAGCGTCTCTACGACGAACGAGCAAGGCTCAAAAAAGAGGCTAAAGTGATTGATACCATGAAGGCAAATGTCGATGATTTCCTCAGTCCAACGCTTTCACAGGAGCATGAAAAAGCCAAAAGTAGCGAGTTGGAATAACCACCAAAGCCTGAGCCGTATGAATAAATCGGCTCAGGCTTTCTTCTTCGTAATGCGCTCCATGAAATTGAAATATATTTTGAATTTTTGGAGCATCGTATTGAAAATTTGAAGCGTTTGGTGTATAATATAATGAGTCTCACTATAAGCGTTTGAGAGAGGTGCTTTTATGAAGATAAGCTATAAGAAATTATGGGTAATGCTCATTGAAAGAGAGATCCCAAAATCAACTTTACGCAAGGATATAGAGCTGTCTCCTGGCACGATGAGTAAGCTCAATAAGAACGAGGATGTAGCTCTCTCTGTTCTGCTGCGCATTTGCGACTATTTGAATTGTGACATTGGAGATATATGTGAAGCTGTGCGAACGGGCAAGAAGTAGGTCCGAGTATTCGTGCGGCTATTTTGTTATAGGTAGAGAAAAATACCTCAGCGAAAGGAGCATATATGGATGTCCTTGAGAATGCTGTGACTGAGAAAAATGCCTTCGTTGAAGCGGAGGCGTTTCCCACAGATGATCGAGTCACCTACAAAGACAGCACCTATGAAATTGTTTCTAAGGTTGCATATTTGATTGGTGTTCCGAAACGGATTTTTGATAATGAGCATGAAGCACCCAAAATAGAGATATACGAAAAACTTGATGCAGACAAAACGGCACGGATAATCCGTCATTTGTGTATCATAAGGACAGCGATTGAAAGAAACTTCAAGCATATCAACGAGCGCATGAAGTTTAGTTATCTCTCAATCAGCAGTATGCCGGAATATGTGCCGCAGGATAGCCTTCAACAACTAAATGCGGATGGCATTAGTTTTATAAAGAAGTCCAGCACGAAGCTAAGTCAGCATATCGTTGAGATAAACAAGCTGATTTCTGATCGGATCAATAATTGCAAGAAGCTATTTCCTCTTTGGCTGAATTGGCTGTATGTAAAAAACCTCTTTCTCATGCCAGATGGCTTGAAAGAGGAAGGGACAAAAGCAGCAGCAGATATTTATTACGCTCACTTGCTCTTTTATCCTTACCAGATGTATATAAACTGGGAACCGGAGGATGTCGGTAATCTGCTCTATAACGATAAAAAATTCGTGACGCTGCTTTATCAAATGAACGGTGACTACTTTACAGAGTACAGTAAAGTTTCTGATGCTGGAAGTTACATTAAAGGAAGCATCTACGAGTTTATTGGTAGCAGCGAAAAAGTTGTCGTAGTGGTAGATTGTGAAAACTCTGATCCGTACAAGCTCTGCGCTACGCTCAAGAATCTTGACTATCAGTACACACAGAAGATAGCATCCATCATCCTGTTTGATGATGTGCATAGTGCATCTGCTTGGCGTATTCTGGATAGTTTTACCCACATCCCGGTCGAACACATGATGACCGAACGGGTAAAGCAGAACAAGTCTCTGGTCGATGTGATGCTGATTGCCCGAACTTGTCAGGAGCATTACAAAAACAATGTGGATTCCTTTATTTTGGTGTCCAGCGACTCCGACTATTGGGGACTGATTTCTTCTTTACCGGAGGCTCGGTTCCTTGTCATGATAGAGCGCGAAAACTGCGGACCGGATTTGAAGAACGCACTTGTCAATGCCGGTATATTCTATTGCTACATTGATGACTTCTACTCCGGCAATGCAGAGGATATTAAGATCGGCGCACTGTTCAAAGAGATGTATCATTACATAGATCAGGCGGTGCGGCTGAATATCTACGAGATGTTCACAGAGGCGTTAAGAGCGACTCGAATTGAAATGAGTTCTTCGGAACAGAAACAGTTTGTGGACAAGTATTTGAAAACGATGCAAATGTCCATTGCGGATAATGGCGATGTGACATTGGAAATAAGACGAAAATGAGTCCGTTATATCGGACAGTAGCCGTGATAGAATAAAATGAGGATCGGATGGCAACCAAAAATGATCCTCAAGTATTGGAGATGAAGATATGGCATACCAGAGCGAAGCGGCTCTTGAGCAACAATTCATAGAGCAGCTAAACAAGCAGGAATACAGTACAGTCGATATTCCTGATTATGACGCATTGGTGGAGAACTTCAAAGTTCAGTTTGAAGCCTTCAATGCACCCAAACTTGATACGCCTATCACCGATAAAGAGTGGGAGCGTATCTTTAACCTCATGCTTGGAAAGTCCGTGTTCCAGAGCGCAAAAATTCTGAGAGACAAGTTTGTCCTTGAGCGTGAGGACGGGACGAAGGTTTACCTTTCCTTCTTCGATCAGGATCACACCAAGAATATCTTCCAAGTTACACATCAGACAACGGTTGTAGGCAAGTATGTCAACCGCTATGATGTAACGATTCTTGTGAATGGCTTGCCGTTGATTCAGGTCGAGTTAAAGCGCAGGGGGATTGACATTCGAGAAGCAGTCAATCAGGTCATGCGTTATAAGAAGCACTCCTATAACGGACTATATCACTTCATTCAGCTTTTCATTGTCTCCAACGGCGTTGATACCAAATACTTTGCCAACTCCGACAGGGACTTGATGTATAGCCTCGCCTTCTTCTGGACGGATTTCAACAACATCCGTATTACCAACCTGAAGGACTTCTCAATCTCTTTTCTGGCAAGGGATCACATCATCAAGATGCTGACACGCTATACCATCCTGAACGATACGGATAAGATTCTGATGGTTATGCGCCCCTATCAGGTGTATGCCGTAGAAGCCCTTATAAGGCAGGCTACGCTCACAAATCGCAACGCCTATATCTGGCATACCACCGGTGCAGGAAAGACGCTGACATCCTTTAAGACAGCTCAAATCCTCGCAGCCAATCCGAACATCAAGAAGGTTATCTTCCTTGTTGACCGTAAGGACTTGGACTCTCAGACCACCGAAGAGTTTAACAAGTTTGAGGCTGGCTCTGTTGATGTCACAGATCGCACAGACATTCTTGTGCGGCAAATGAAGGATAAGAACCGGCAGCTCATTGTCACGACGATGCAGAAGATGGCAAATGCCGTTAAGCGTCCTCAATACGAAAAGGTAATGGACGCATATCGTGACGAAAAGGTTGTCTTCATCATTGATGAATGCCACCGCAGCCAGTTCGGAGATATGCACAAGGATATTGTTCGGCATTTCAAGAAAGCGCAGTTCTTTGGCTTTACCGGTACGCCCCGTTTTGAAGTGAACGGAAAGACGGAGGGCAAAATCACACAGACCACCGAAATGCTGTTTGGGGAATGTTTGCATAACTATCTGATCAAGGATGCCATCTTCGATAACAATGTCCTCGGATTCCATATTGAGTACATAAAGACGATGGAAGGCGATTTTGACTGGGACGATCCGACATTGGCTGACGCGATTGATGTTGGCGAACTCTATATGTCGGATGAGAGAATGTCCCTCATTGCAAACCACATCGTCCAGAACCACAAAGCCAAAACGAGAAATGGTCAGTACACGGCTATCTTTGCTGTTTCCTCCATTGAAGCTCTTGTCAAATATTATGACATCTTCAAGAAGATCAAACACGATCTGAACATCAGCGGTATCTTTTCCTATGGGCAGAACGAAGATGCTGAGGGCAAGGACGAGCATAGCCGGGATGCCTTGGAGCGTATCATCAAGGACTATAACGAGATGTACGGCACGAATTTCTCTACCGACACCTTCTCTGCATATCACAAGGATATTTCAGATCGTGTCAAAGGCAAGAAAACGAAGTCTCTGGACATTCTCATTGTCGTAAATATGTTCCTGACCGGTTTTGACAGCAAGCAGCTCTCTGTGCTGTATGTGGACAAGGATTTGAAGTACCATGATCTCCTGCAAGCCTATTCTCGCACGAACCGTGTCGAGAAAGAAACCAAACCGTTTGGTATCATCATCTGCTACCGCAACCTCAAGAAACGGACAGATGATGCGCTGACGCTCTTCTCCAAGAGCCAGGACACCTCCGGCATTGTCGTTCCGGGCTATCAATATTTTGTTGAGAAGTTCAATGAAATGGTTATGAAGCTCAAGGAAGTGGCACTCTACCCTGAGTCCGTCGATACCATGCAGAGCGAGGATGACCAGAAGAAGTTTGTCATCACTTTCCGTGAGCTGACAAAATACCTCCAATCTTTGCAGACATTCATTGAGTTCAGCTTTGATCAAGATGCGCTCATCATGTCCGAGCAGGAGTATCAGGACTACAAGAGCAAGTATCTGATGCTTTACTCCCGGCAAAAAACTGATCGAGAAGTCGTATCTGTCCTGAATGATGTGGACTTCTGCATTGAGATCATGGAGAGTGACCGTATCAATGTTGCCTATATCATGAACTTGATCCGCAACATCCACTTTGATGACAAGAAGCAGAAAGACTACGACATCAAGCACATCAAGGAAGAATTGAGCAGGACGGATAACCCGCAGTTGCTTCGCAAAGTTGAAATTCTTCAAGCGTTCTTGGATCGTGTCGTTGTTGGACTTGAAAGTGCAGATGAGATTGACGCTGCATACAACGACTTTGAAAATGAAGCAAAACGAGAAGAGATCGTTGCTTTCGCAAAGACTGAGGATATTGATTCCTCCATGCTGACGGACATCATTTCTGAGTATGAGTTCTCCGGCACAATGGATGCAGGAAACATCCGTGACCGTATTGAGAAGCCGATGCCACTGCTCAAGAAGAGGTCTTTGGTCAACCGGATCGTCGAATTTATCCGGCAGCACACTGAGAAATACCAATAAGGAGAGAGAACAATGGATAATTCTATTCAGGCTCACCAGAAAGAGCTTTGCAACAAACTATGGGCGATGGCAAATGCCCTGAGAGGTAACATGGAGGCATACGAGTTCAAGAACTATATCTTGGGCATGATCTTCTATTACTACCTCTCCGACAAGACCGAGAAGTACATGGTTAATCTTCTCAAAGACGATAATATCAGCTACGAGGATGCTTGGAATGACGAAGAATACAAGGCTGCCATCGTAGAAGAAGCTCTGCGTGACCTCGGCTACATCATCGAACCGGAGTATTTGTTCCGCAAGATGGTCAAGATGGTTGAGAACCGTTCCTTCGACATTGAGTTCTTGCAGAAAGCAATCAACGCTCTGATGGAATCCACTATCGGCAACGATTCGCAGGAAGACTTTGACGGATTGTTCTCCGATATGCAGCTTGATTCTACGAAGCTGGGGCATACCGTTAAAGATAGAAGTGCTGTCATGGCGAAAATCATTGCTTCGCTGGACGAGATCAATTTCAGCGTGGATGACACGAAGATTGATGTGTTGGGTAATGCCTACGAGTATCTGATCGGTCAGTTCGCTGCCACAGCCGGTAAGAAAGCCGGTGAGTTCTATACGCCTTCGGGTCCTGCCGAACTGCTGTGTCGCCTTGCTTGTCTTGGCTTGACCGATGTTAAGGACGCAGCCGATCCGACTTGCGGTTCCGGCTCTCTGCTTCTACGCCTCAAGAACTATGCAAATGTGCGTAACTACTACGGTCAGGAATTGACCTCGACCACCTATAACCTTGCCCGAATGAACATGATCCTTCGCGGCATCCCGTATCGTAACTTCAATATCTACAATGGCGATACGCTTGAGCATGACTACTTCGGAGATATGAAGTTCCGTGTTCAGGTTGCAAATCCTCCGTATTCTGCAAATTGGTCTGCTGATATGCACTTCATGGAGGACGAGCGTTTCAATGAATACGGCAAACTTGCGCCTAAGAGCAAGGCTGACTTTGCTTTTGTGCAGCACATGGTTTACCACATGGATGAAGACGGACGAGCCGTTGTCCTGCTGCCTCACGGCGTTCTGTTCCGTGGCGCAGCCGAAGAAGTGATCCGTAAGCACCTGATCCAAAAGCTGAATGTGCTGGACGCTGTTATCGGTCTTCCTGCCAACCTCTTCTTTGGTACGGGCATTCCGGTATGCGTTCTTGTACTCAAGAGGGAGCGCAACGGCAACTCTGATAACATCCTCTTCATTGATGCGTCCAACGACTTTGAAGCCGGAAAGAATCAGAATATCCTCCGTGAGTGCGACATTGATAAGATCGTCGAAACCTACGAGCATCGTGTGGATGTCGATAAGTACGCCCATGTTGCCACTATGCAGGAGATTGAAGAGAACGGATTCAATCTGAACATTCCTCGCTATGTTGATACCTTTGAGCCGGAAGAAGAAATCGACCTCAATGCTGTTGCAGCAGAAATCCGCAATATTCAGGCTGAGATCAAGGGCATCGACGCACAACTGAAACCGTTTTTCGATGAGCTGGGACTTGATTTTCCCTTTGATGTGGAGGGCAAATAATTATGGAAAATGTATCCTCAAGTAACGGTCTTGAGAAGCGTCCGAAACTCCGGTTTCCGGGCTTCGATGATCCGTACAGAACAATTACATTAGGGCAAATCGCCTCATTGGTTAATCGTACTGATCCCACCTCAAATGCGCCTATTATGATGCTTAGTGCTGGAAATGGATTTATCATGCAGTCCGAAAAGTATTCACGAGACAATGCCGGTCAAAGTCTCAAGAAATATATTCTCCTAAAGAAAGGCGAATTGGCATACAATCACGGAGCATCAAAAGCAAAACAGTATGGCTGCTGTTACGAGCTGACCGAAAATGAGGCGCGTATTCCGTATGTCTATCATTGTTTCAAGATCAGTGGCACAGAGCATACGCCCTATGTTGCTACTGCCTTGAATAATCCTAAGATAGATAGACAGCTTAAACGCCTTGTTTCTTCAAGCGTTCGTATGGACGGGTTGCTGAACATCTCTTTTGATGATTACATGAGTGTAATTCTTCACTTGCCTTCATTGAAGGAGCAAACTCACATTGCTGATTTCCTCAAAAAACTTGATGAACGGATAACTTCACAAGAGAAACTTGTGGCATCCCTCAAGAAGTATAAAAGAGGATTGAACAAACTGGTTTTTGAGAAAATCACAAGTGGGGCAAAGCAGCAAATACCACTATCCGAGTTGTGCGAATCAATATCCTCTGGACGGACAACATCGTCTAATGCAGACGGCATTTTCCCTTTATTTGGCTCAACCGGTGTTGTAGGTAAAACAAATATCATCGAGTTCGACGGAGACATTGTTTTAATAGCGCGTGTTGGGGCAAATGCCGGAAAGGTCAACTATTTCTCTGGGCAGTGTGCAGTAACAGATAATACGCTGGTGATTCGCGTTAAAGAGGATCTGGTTCAAGCGAAGTTCCTTGCTTTCTTCTTGGAATACTACAATCTACATAGATTGATATTCGGATCTGGTCAGCCTCTTGTGACGGGAGGACAACTGAAAAAGATAAAAATGCCATTGGTTTCTCTCACAACCCAAGTTAGCTTAACTCAAAGACTTGAAGCTCTGGATAGTATCATTGAAGTACACGAAAAGTATGCACAAAGTCTCACACTGCTTAAATCTGGACTGATGCAGCAACTTTTCATATAAAGAGCTGCTGCATCAAGCCATGGCGTATCTTAGATAGAGACATTGATATGCTTTCTGCTCCGCCTATTATCAGGTCAATGGAACTCAACAGCTTCACTATCTGTTCCTGCCTTGCTCTATCTGGGATAGGGATGATGCAATCTGACAGAGCAGACTTGCTTATTTCTCGGAATGTGTTGCCGGAAGCATACTTTTCGCACCATGGCTTAATGATGATTTGCATATAATACAGATACTCAGATGAAACTCTATCCGTGTGAGGAATCAACGACTGAAAGCCCTGATTGGTGCTGCACTCTTGTTTTGCAATGGACATCTCTCCCAAGGTAGCACGGGTTGTCAATAAAACCGTTCCGATGGGAAGCAGTTTTGCAGATGAGTTATCCAAGCCAATATCACTTAATTTGCGAACACTGTTGTTGACATATTTTGTTTTACCAATCTCAGAGGGGGTGAACCATTCCACTGTATTTCCCCAATATTCTGTATGAAGAGTGTCAGGTGTTCCTCCCCCGACAATTTCACATACCGAGCCAAGTCTGCAATTATAGCTATTGTCAATCTGAGAGAGTATCTGGTTATTGACACCTCTTTTATACTTCTTGAGGGCTTCGATCAAATCACGCTGCTTTGCGATTCTTTCATTGAGAGCAGCAAATAGGTTGGAAATCTTCTCTTGCTCAGTTGGCTCACAATATGGTATTCCGAGCCACTTAAATGCTTCGTAGCTTATCTGCCGTCCGTCTCTGATGCCTTCAACAGACTTTGAAAGATTGTGGTTGATAAACTCATCTGTATGAAAATATGCGTCATAGAATAGGCTTGAATGGGGACGCTTGCAGCGTAAGATGGTGTATGCTGGACTGACTATTCCAGCTTCATTTGCCATTTCCAGCCCACCTTCAAAAGAGCGCAGATGAATAATAAAGTCTCCTTGTTCAACCTTCTTATAGTTAGATAAAGACGCATCATCATAGTGGATGTTACGACCAGCTTGCTCTCTCGGAAGTGTACCTTTTCCTTGAATGATTGTCAGCACAGTTTCATCCGGGTGATTCTTGTCAGTGATATTCTGAAAAAGTTCTTCTGCCTTGAACACTTTCCACGGCTTATCGAAGCCCGGAAACCGGAGTTTCGGACGCTTCTCAAGACCGTTACTTGAGGGCTATTTCAGCAATCAAATAGAGGCTTGTAGCAAAGGTAAATCCCTTGCAGTAGCAGAGATATTCCGCTACTGCAAGGGATTTTGTCGGTCATATAGCTCCATTCTGCTTGCTTGATCAGAAGTATAAAAGAGGTGCTGTTACCCACATTCTTTCCGGCAAAAGCACGGCGTTTGCCGTTACATCTTCATGGACGGAACAGACACTTTCTGAGCTGTGTTCTGAGTTCAGAAGCGGACGAAATATTTCAGCAACGCTCATCCACCAAAATGGAAATTATCCCGTTTACGGTGGTAATGGCATTCGAGGATATTGCAATCAATATAGCCATGACGGTGAATATGTCGTGGTTGGTAGACAAGGCGCATTATGCGGAAATGTGCGTCTTATTCAGGGGAAAAACTACTTGTCCGAACACGCCATTGCAGTTCACGCAAACGAAGCAAATGAAACTAAGTTCTTGCTGTATCTGCTCGACTACATGAAACTTGGTCAGTATTCAGATCAGGGCGCACAACCCGGTCTTGCTGTCAACAAGCTACTAAGGCTCAAATGTATGGTTCCTGATAAACAAACGCAAATAAAAATTGCTTCTTTTCTTATGAGCTTTGATTTTCAAATATCCACTCAAGAAAGAATGCTAATGCTTCTAAATAACCAACGCAGAGCCTTGTTACAGCAACTCTTTATATGAAGAGCTGCTGTAACAAACCAACTTTCTGCTTTTGAAGGAGACGCAAATGCAGGGCTTCTTTTTGAATTTGCACATCTATATTTCGGGCAATGGTCGAAATTCGCCTTTGGGTATTGAGGGATGGCAATTTGAAGCGATACTTCCTATACTGTTCGGCGTTAATTCCGGGTTGTCCAGATCGAGCAGATTCCAGCAGAACCCACTTGTCATATTCTTCTGTTAGAGTGTTTAGAAAGACATATTCACCGTCCACACCTTCTTTAACATGGATGCGAATGAGAAATCCGGCAAAGAATAAATCACCATCATTTTTACGATAAAGATAGCTTTTGCCAACAGAAGCGCCAGTACGAGCAAATAAGATGTCATTCTCTCTAACTCGGTATCTTTCCTCAAAAGCACCAGAAGGAGAAACGGGATCTTGATTTATATATGTGTGAGTATCATCGTCTATATCGGTAATCCTTATATATTTATGCTTTCCATCATAAGCAGTTGCGGCAGCATTCAAACCGTACTCAAAACCTTCTGCCACATCACTTAGGCATACTTCTTTCCATTCGTTATCTTCGTGCGAGATTGCAAGTCTCTGCTTCAATATTTGCGAAACGAGTCCTCTTTTATACTTCTTGAGGTTATCAATGACCTCCTGCTGTTTACGCATCCGACAGTCGAGCAGATGGAGCAGTTCTACTATCTTTTCCTGCTCCGGATAAGAGGCGGGAGCAGAAATAAGTGTATTTCCGATATTGCTCTTGCTAACAGATAAAACCTTGACTCCCTGCATTAACGGAATAAGCTGCTTGTGATAATAAGGTGAGTTCATATAGTAGCCAAGGAACATTGGTGCATAGGCAATCCGCGGATGGCATGGTATGGTATGCAATCCTGCTTCTATTTTGGCATTTTTTGTGTTTGTGATTTCAGTGCATTTGCCTACCGTTTCGTCTTCGGCAGTATCGGCAATGATGACATCACCATCGTTTAAATAGCATTGCTTTTTGCTTTCTTTTCCAGCGGCAATATATGGGATTTCATCTGATTCGGCATCCAGAATTGAGCCATATTTGATGAGAACATCGCCATAATGAACATTCAAGACATCACCGCAAGAGGCAAGGTCTGCCCTCGACAGCGTATTGTTTGGAAGAAGCGAAAAGATCTCGTCAAATATATTTGTCTTCCACGGCTCATCGAAGCCCGGAAACCGGAGTTTCGGACGCTTCTCAAGACCGTTACTTGAGGAATATACTGCCCTGATTATCCCTCCAACGGATAATGTTCGTGGAGGTGGTCAATATGACTAACAATACACAATTCAAGACGCTTGTGAACACTTGGCTAAATCAAAAGCAGCCAATGATCACGCCGTCAACCCATGCCGGCTTTACGCTGATTGCCGAAAATCATCTGATTCCATACTTCGGCAAGCGTAAGATCGGCAGCATCACCGAAACGGACATCCAGAGCTACATTTCGTATCTCCATGATGCCGGTAGGTTGGACAAGACCGGAGGGCTAACGGTAAAGACCATCCGGGATGTGATCCTCGTTCTCAGACTTTCAATGGAGTTTGCGTACAAAGAAAGGGCGATTCCGCTGCTGAACTGGGATCTCATCGAGTACCCGAAGGAACTTGGCATTAAGAAGGTTGTTTCTCTCTCAAAAGATCAGGAGCAAGCGCTGATTCAGTGCATCTACATGAACTTGAACAGGAAGACTGCTGGCATCCTCATTGCACTCTTTACCGGAGTACGCATTGGAGAACTCTGCGGATTACAGATGAAGGACATCTCGTTGACGGATAAGACCATCAGCATCAATAAGACTGTTCAGCGCATCTATGACAAAAAGAAGGGCGAGTCCTATCTTCACATCGGACCGCCCAAAACGAAAACTTCTGCAAGGACGATCCCTGTTCCGTCTCTTCTGATGAACATTATCAAGAAGTTCTACACGGATAACCCTAACCACTACTTCTTGACCGGCAAAACAAAGCCGACAGAGCCTCGTACTTATCGGCAGTTCTTCACCCGTTTCCTGAAACGGAACGGATTGGAAAAGGTAAAATTCCATGAGATCCGACACACATTCGCAGTCAGGGCGATTGAGATACCGGAGTTTGATATAAAATCGCTCTCTGAAATCCTCGGTCATAAGAATGTGTCCTTTACACTGAATGTCTACGGAAGTGCAAACCTCCAACAGAAGGTCAAGTGTATGAATTTACTGAATGATCTCCTGTAATCTTATTCAGTTCTGACTCGGCTTTTACAGTGCAGCAGAAACGAATAACCGTTTCCGGCGATTCAAATTCATTGACTCGATGCGCTGTTCATAGGAGGCTCTATTCGACTTTCCGAAACAGAGTGACTTCTTCTTGAGCCGTGAAAGGCTGCACAAAAAAATGAACGCAGTACACGGATTCCACAATCGTGGAATCGGGTAGCTGTTCATAAAACAGGTTTCACGAAACAAATAATGTGACAGTTGCCAGACAAGGGTTGCTGACAAAGGGGTATGTGCCGTAATGGTACATACCCCTTTAGCTTGGAAGCATTTTTTCATTTACAGACCTGAAAAACAGGGCGCTTGGATAAAGGCAAATGAAATCCGCAAAATATTTTTCGGTCCGGAAAACCAATTACACGAAATCGTGTGCCGCGAAACCGTAAACACAGAACACGGTTTCGGAAAGGGTCTTACGGATTAGAACATAATCCCATGGTTTCACAAAACGGCAAGTGTGTCGATTCGAATAGCGCATCATGCTCGGCTCTCAGAATCGCCCAGAACGGGAATCTTGCTTTTCGCATCTGTCTACACGGACGGTAGACAGAACACAGAAAAATATGCCGTGATAAAGGTTAAAAATCAAGGAATTTCTTCGCTGTAAGCAACGCAGGCGGACTGCCGCTTACGATGATACTCCTTGCAAAGATTCGGCTTCAGAGTGCAGATAAGTGCCGATTTTGACGCTTATTTTGAAGTCGCCGGAGCAGCGAAAAGGGCCTCTGCTGATACCAGATTGAGTATCAACAGAGGCTCTTTTCACCTGTGCACTGGGGTTATTCCAGCTCAAACGCACCGGTATACAAACGATAATACACACCCTTTTGCGCAATCAGCTGATCGTGTGTGCCGCGTTCAATAATGCGGCCCTGGTCAAGCACCATGATCGCATCAGAGTTGCGGACAGTGGACAGACGGTGTGCTATTACAAATACAGTGCGCCCCTGCATGAGGTTATCCATACCCTGCTGGACAAGCGCCTCTGTGCGGGTATCGATAGAGGATGTAGCCTCGTCCAAAACCATAACGGGAGGGTCTGCAACGGCGGCGCGGGCAATGGAAATCAACTGCCGTTGCCCCTGACTGAGTGAGGCGCCATTCTGTGTCAGGACCGTCTGGTATCCATCCGGCAAATTCCGGATAAAGGCATCTGCGTTGCTCAGCTTTGCAGCAGCGATACACTCCTCATCTGTTGCATCCAGCCTTCCGTAACGGATGTTGTCCATGATCGTTCCGGTGAACAGGTTCACATCTTGCAGAACGACTCCCAGACTCCGGCGAAGATCCGGTTTTCTGATCTTACTGATGTTGATGCCGTCATAACGGATCTTTCCGTCGGCTATATCATAAAAGCGGTTGATGAGATTGGTAATGGTTGTCTTGCCGGCACCGGTTGCGCCAACAAAGGCAATCTTCTGCCCCGGTTTTGCGTATAGCTCAATATTGTGCAGCACCAGCTTCTTCTCCGTGTAGCCAAAGTCAACGTCATGAAATTCAATATTACCCCGGAGCTGTGTATAGGTCAGCGTGCCGTCATGGTGCAGATACTTCCACGCAGGGATTCCGGTATGACCGTCCGTTTCTATGTATGCGCCATTCTGTTCAACGACGTGCGTAAGCGTTACATATCCATCGTCCTGCTCAACCGGCTCATCGATCAGCTGGAAAATACGCTCCGCACCGGCAAGGGCCATTGAGATCAGACTGATTTGCTGAGACACCTGAGAAACCGGCATGCAGAAGGTTTTGGAAAGATTCAGAAAGGCAATAATCAGTCCTACTGTGATCGTTTTGGAGCCGTTCAGCGCCAGCAGGCCGCCAATCAGCGCGATCAGGACATATTGCAGATTTCCCAGCTGCATGATAAGAGGCATCAGCACATTGCCATATTTGTTCGCATTGGCCGAATCGCTGCAAAGAGCCTCGTTGCGCTGCCGGAATCCCTCTTTGGCATGCTCTTCATGGCAGAAAACCTTAATGACCTTTTGCCCGTTGATCATCTCTTCAATATATCCGGTGATATTTCCGAGGCTTGTCTGCTGATGGACAAAGTAACGGGCACTGCTGCCGCCGACCACCTTGGTGCTATAAACCATCAGAGCCGTAAAAGCCAGCACAACCAGAGTAAGAGGAACGCTGCTTGCCAGCATGGACGCCAGAATGACAACAATCGAAATCACTGCCAGAATCAGCTGCGGCAGTGCCTGACTGATAAACTGCCGGAGCGTGTCCGTATCGTTTGTATAATAGCTCATGATGTCGCCGTGCGTATGGGTATCAAAATAACGGATCGGCAGCTTCTGCATGTGTGCAAACATTTCATCCCGGATGCTTTTCAAGGTTCCCTGAGACACCTTGACCATCAGCTGGTTATACAGCAGCGTGCCGAGTACGCCGCACAGATAAATCACCCCGACTGTCAGGATCGAACGCAGCAGACCCGAAAAGTCCGTGCTGCCCGTAGTAAGCAGGGGTGTGATATAGCCGTCCACCAGTGTCTTCAAGAACAAAGAGCTTGCCACAGTTGCACCCGCACTGACGAAAATGCAGAACAACACGGCGGCGAAGGTGGCCTTGTACCAGCTGATGATATAGGAAAGCAACCGCTTTGCCGTTTTTGCAGTATTCACCTTAGGCTTCATCATGGCCGTTATCTCCTTTCGTCTGTGAAATATAGATATCATGATAAATCTCGTTGGACGCTAAAAGCTCTTCATGCGTCCCGTAACCGGAAATACGTCCGTCATCCAATACCAGAATCGCATCTGCGTCCTGAACCGACGAAATGCGCTGCGCGATAATGATTTTTGTCGTATCCGGAATTTCTTCCCGGAACGCTTTGCGAATCAGGGCATCGGTTTTTGTATCGACGGCGCTCGTTGAATCGTCCAACACCAGAATAGCGGGCTTTTTCAGCAGGGCGCGGGCGATGCACAGCCGCTGCTTCTGTCCGCCTGAAACATTGGTGCCGCCCTGTTCAATATAAGTATCATACCTGTCAGGAAAGGCTTCAATGAAGGAATCCGCCTGTGCCAGCTGGCAGGCATGGACGATCTCTGCATCAGAAGCATTTTCGTTTCCCCAACGCAGATTTTCCTTGATTGTTCCGCTGAACAGCTCGTTCTTTTGCAGAACCATTGCGACCTGATCTCTCAGCGCATGGATATCATAGGCCCGGACATCGGTTCCGCCTACGCTGACGGAACCCTCCGTTGCATCGTATAGCCGCGGGATCAGCGACACCAGCGTAGATTTGCAGCAGCCGGTGGAACCGATGATGCCAAGGGTAGACCCTGCGGGGATGCACAGAGAAATATCATGCAGACATTCCTTCGTGCGATCTCCCTGATAGCTGAATCCCACATGATCAAAGATGACCTCCCCGCTTTTAACCGTCATAACAGGGGCATCCGGATTTTTCAGCGTTGGTTCTTCGTCCAGCAGTTCCATAATACGTTCAGAGGAGGCTCGGGCCATATTGATCATAACCAGCACCATGGAAAGCATCATTAAGCTGTTCAGTGCGCTCATGGCATAGGCGATCATGCTGGACAACTCGCCTGTGGTCAGCTCCGTCGCTCCGCTCAGCACGATCATACGTGCGCCGAACCAGCTGATCAAAAGCATGCAGGCGTAAATTGCAAACTGCATCAACGGCATATTCCATGCAACAATACTTTCTGCTTTTCGGAAGACCTTATAGATTTTTTCGGATATCTTTCCGAATTTTTTGCCTTCATAATCCTCCCGCACGAAGCTTTTGACCACACGGATTCCGGAAAGGTTTTCCTGTACGTCGCCGTTCAGTTCATCATAAATCCGGAACACACGCTCAAAGCAGGGGTGCGAAAAATGAACGATCAGGTAAAGCCCCACGCCCAGAATCGGGATAGCAACCAGATAGTACAGCGACAGCTTTGCGCTGACCAGAAACGCAGCCACCAGCGAAAACAGCAGCGTAAACGGCGCACGGACCGCAATGCGAATGATCATCATAAAGGCGTTCTGAACATTGGTCACATCAGTGGTCAGCCTTGTGACGATGCTGGACGTGGAAAACTTATCAATGTTGGCAAATGAATAGGTCTGGATTTTATCAAAGAGGTCCTGCCGGAGATTTTTGGCAAAGCCTGCGGATGCCGTGGCGCAGAAGGCACCTGCCAGCACGCCGCTCAGCAATCCGATGAGAACACATACGATCAATGCTGTGCCGGTGCTGCGCATCACGGTCATATCACCGCCGGAAATACCCTCGTCGATCAGCTTTGCCATGAGGAACGGAATCAGAACCTCCATGATTACCTCTACCACGACAAAGACCGGCGTCAGGATGCAGTCTCTTTTATACTCCCGAATTGATCGGGCCAACTTTTTTATCATCGTCTCTCCTCCTTGTTTTCTTCTTCACTCTGAGCTGGTGTAAAATAGGAGCACAGGCCCTGAAGCGCGTGGTTGATGCGGTGCAGCTCGTCTTTCGAAAACCGCTTCTCAAGGTCCTGCTTCAGGAGCGCATTCATGCGTTCCAGCTCTGCTTTTCCGCGCTGCGTCACGGCTATCATTTTGCAGCGTTGATTGCCCGGTATATGATATTGCAGGGCATAACCGCTTTCGCACAAAGCTTTCAGATGCTGACTTACGGTTGGCTTTTGCAGATTGCAAAGCTCGGCGATCCAGCGCTGCGGCATTTGTCCGTTTTTTGAGAGCAGATACAAAATCATGTACTGCCCGCGTGAAACTCCGATGCCATGATGACTGACGTTTGCATCAAAGCTGCGCCCCAGCAGGATATACAGTGTATGCACGGAAGCATAAAATCTGTAGCTGTCATCATCCAATCCCGTGTCCTCCTTCTGCAAGAATCATTCGCTTGCGAACGGTTCATAGTATAACACTTTGTTTTGCATAAGTGAATTTGAAAAAGGTCAATATCATTAGATGATATCTAATATTCTATTGAAAAGTTCGCAGCAAAACAGTATACTGTTAACGGAAAGCGATCCATGTGAGGAGGTTCTGCCATGAATACACAACAGCTTCGCTGCTTTGTCTGCGTCGCCGAATATCTGAATTTTACAAAGGCGGCAAATGAGCTGTATCTTACCGTACCGACCGTCACACACCACGTCCAGAGTCTGGAAGAAGAACTCGGCACAAAGCTGTTTGAGCGAACGTCCCGCATGGTCCGGCTGACCGAATCAGGGAAAGCCTTTTATGTCGATGCAGCCGAGATCCTGACGCGTATGGAACTCTCCTTCAAGCACGTCCAGAAGGCAGAGGAGAGCCGTGTCACGTTCTTTCGGATTGGCTGCGTCAGTCGTGCTGAATTGCCGCGCCTCGCTGCACCGCTTGCCGCTCTGCGCATGAAGTATCCGACGATTTGTCCGCGCATTGTCATAGATGGCTACTTTGGCCTGAAAAAGCTGTTTGAGGACGGTCAGCTTGATTTGCTGCTGGTGTCCCGTGAAATTGCAGATCAAATTCGTGGAGGCACCTTCCACAAAGTACGCTGCCACACAAGCTATGCCCTGATGTCTCCGGAGCATCCGCTGGCAGGCGGCAATTCTTTTTCCATTGATCAAAGCCGTACAGATTGTCTGATTACCCTTCATCCCAAATTCATACCATTTCAGGTGAGCAATGCGCTGCAAAAGGAAATACTCGTATATCTCCAGTCAAATCCCGGCATCCGCTGCGAGGACGATCAGGAGGCGATTACGTTGGCGCAGGCCGGGTATGGTATTGCAATTTTGCCGGGATTCTGTTTGCCGCCTGACGGCCTGCCCGGACTGACCGTTATGCCGGTACAAGCGGGGAAGGAAATAGACTATGGCTTTGTCTATGCAAAGCGAACCCCGCATATAAAGCTTTTCGAGGCAGAATATACCGCACATCAAGCGCCCTAACTCGCAAGCCTGCTTGCCCTGAGTGATAGACGCTGCGTTGCTGCGCAATTCTCCAGATTTTTAAGGGCTTGGGACTATCCCAAAATGAAAAAACGCGCGTCTCGTGTACTGCGTTTGTATTTTAGAAATAATTTTTGCGATTTAAGCAAGGATTGATTTGTGGAGGCGTTTTTGGGCATTTATAGCCGTTCAACCGTGAGTGTTGCCGGATTGACTTTGATGATTACCTTCCCCTTGCTTTGGGCGTACATCACTGTCTTGCCTGTACCGCTGGGCTTGCCATCCCATACTGCAATGATGTAATCAGCGTGATCTACCATGTACCGATTGCGCTTGTCCATACAGTCAGGAGTATAGTGCGTTTGAAGAAGCGTTTCTTTATCACATTGAGCAGCAATGCCATAGTACCTTTCGCGCATTGCTGCATTCCACTTGGCTGCCTGCGTTTCGCACGGTATAGCACTCTCAAGCGCAATGCCTGGATAAGTCTTCTTCAGTTCCAGAACGATCTCGGCGGCGTACATATCAACGCCGAGAGCCATGCCAGAGATAAAGTGGGTGACATTTTCATCTGTAATCAAAGAGATAATTTGTTTTTTTAGGGTTTCTTTGAGCGCAGTGCAGCGTTCATCATCCTCACGAAAGCCAAAGGGCAAATTTTGAGGTCGGTGTCCGGTGAAGGCACAACTTTTCATATTCTTGATCTCCTTATATGTATTAGCGTGTGTTTCTAAATCGCTTATACATAGATTATAGCATAGAAAATCAAGAAATTTGTAGAAATAAGTCGGCAAAAGAAAAAACTGCGTGAAAAATCACGCAGCCTTCAATGAGCTTACTTCATGTTATCCGTCTCTTGCTGGATCATCAACTCAACCATTTGCAAAATGCGCTTTTGCGCTTCGGGAGGAAGATCAGCAATTTTCTTTGAGAGTTCTGAGGCTTTTGCCTCTCCGCTATGCTCTAAGACATCGCAGAAAATTGGATCAGCGGATGTCTCCAAGCCATTGAGCAAAATAATCAGCTTCTCGCAACGCGGAAATGACATCCCTCTCTCGACGGTAGAAATATAATTTGTGGTTAAGCCGGTCTTTTCTGCAAGATCCTCTTGTGTAATACCAAGACGCTCACGGGCTTGCTTAACGCGCTTTCCTATTCGTTTATCAATCATGGGCGTTTACCTGTTCCTTTTCTAAATCGCTCATGAATATTATATGGATTAAAGCCACAGCGATACAGAAACGCTAATGCCGATACTATGGATTAGCGAATGATTTTGCGGGTAAATTCAAGGAAAAGACACAAAAAAGAGCCTCTGCCGACACCCAACCGGGCATCGACAGAGGCTCTTTGTGCTACTTTGTTGCCTTCAAAGGAAGGTAGAAAAGCGACCTTTATTCCTACACTTTCGGTGGGGGACACTTAGATAGGAAAACATACAGGGCAACTTTTCTGTGCCGTTTACAGGACGAGAAATCCTTGATTTTCAACCCTTTTCACAACACAAAACGGGCTTATCTGTCTACTCTGCTGCGTTTGGAAATGTAGCATGGACATCTGACGATTTCAGCCCTGAAACTTTGCTTGCAGGAATGGATGCAGCGGCGGCACAAATCATTGTATTTGCGCCGCCCGTCTGTATCGAGATAGAAGCTCCATTCTAACTTCCACTTCTGACTCTTGCTCACAGGTCTATCTCTCCCTTGTGCTTTTGCTTAGGAGGGCATTCCTTTGGAGGATGATCTGCTTTTACGGACTTGAGCCGATCCATGATAGAGGACTTCTCGCTGCGCTCAGGGACTTTATCTTCCTTCGAACCGTTGTTGATGATCCCGTCAATCATGCCGTAATCATCCTCCATTGCCATCTCAGCCGACTTGAGATAGTTTTCCTTCTCAAGTGCCGCCATCCAGCTTTCCTTGCTGATACCGAGCATTC
>OLXN01000876.1_pt1 | contig 21723 bp, 20 predicted proteins | sample 1674021 | NCBI WGS metagenome assembly OLXN01 (sample SAMEA103958137, study PRJEB25191) | human gut metagenome | biome: human-associated habitat [ENVO:00009003]; feature: intestine environment [ENVO:2100002]; material: feces | place: Germany | collected 2013/2015
GCCCCTCATAGTCTCCTTTTTCCCTCAGTTCGTCAAGTTGGCTCCTGTCATCGGTGGTTTGCAGGTAAGCCACGGACGCATAGAATGTCTTTCCCTTTGGAGAGGTCCCGTTTGCTATCCGTTCCGTATTGTCTTCGTCCAGTCCCCTTGCAATCCTGTCCACCTTCTGCGTGATTATAGAGGATGCCTTTTTTACATCCATCAGGGTTGTCTTGATGAACTGCGGGGACTCTTTCAATGAGTCGAGCCATGATTTGAGGTAGGCGCAGCTGTCTTCCTTGATGTGTTTGGTCATGCCGTAACGCTGTGAGACCAATGCGCTGCCGAGTTCGGCCACCAGTTCCTCCCTGGCATATTCCTTTGAACCGAAGGCTGTCGGTTCGAGGCGGTCGAGCACGCCTTTCGCACCGGTGGAATGGGTCATCTCGTGGAACAGGGTGCCGTAGAACGCTTCCCCGTCCTTGAACTGCCTCTTTTCCGGCACTACGATTTCATTCTTCGTAATGGAATAGTACGCACTATCCTGATGCATGGGCCGTATGGGACAGATCCACAGGTTCTCGCTTATCATCCGGTCCACCGGCTCGAAGTCGAACTGTTCGCCTGCCTTGACTTCAGGACGGCCGTTTTCCTTTTCCAGCTTTTCCCACAATTCCGGACGCGCTTCCCGCAGGTTGGTCTGCTGTACGTTGAACACCCTGAAAACCTGCATCCTCGGATAGACATTGTACTCCTTCTTCTCATCCTCGGAGAGATTCTTGTAGTCGTCATACTTGATTTTCTCCTTCGTCTCCTTGTGTATGCAGGTGAAAGTGGTGAGCATCACCGGGAAGGATTTCTCGCCGCGCAGCACGGAGACCCTCGGCAGTTCCTGTCCGTCCTTTCCCGGCTTGTTCATCCGCTGCACGCAGTCGAAGGTACAGAAGCGGGGTATTTTGTATCCCTCTTTCTCGCAGTGCAGCATCAACATGAAGGCGTTCATGCCGTTGTATTCGCGTCCGGACAGGTTGCGCGGCCACTGCAATGCGCCTTCCGTGAACCAGGGCTTGCGCCAGTCCTCATTGATGCTTTCTATCTTTTCAATCATCATCTCGGCGAACAGGTCGAGAGCCTTTTCCTCGCTGTTCGGCCCGTCCGCGTTCTGTCGTCTGTAACCGGCCATATCCGTCATCTGTTATCGTTGCCGGCCTCCGGCACATACTGGTTGAGTTCTTCCACACGGCAGGAGATGTCCGGCTTGCCGTCGTATAGGGAGAGGGACATTTCTCCTTTCGCGTCCACCTTGACACCCGGCTGCAGCCACTCCTCCTTTTCCTTGCCGAAACAGAAGAAGCGCACCCATTGGTACTCGAACCCGTCATTGACCTTCTCCGTGCTGAACGCGGAGAACATCAGGTACGGCTTGCCGGTCTTGTCCTTGCGTTCCTCTATGTGCTTGCCGGTCTTTCCACGGAAGACCATCTGCCCCTTGACGGAATCCGTGTTCCCGGCATCGGAAAGATCCACGGAATCTGCCGACAGGTTGAAATAGAGCTTCTCGCCCCTGCGTTTCAGCAAAAGGGTGCCCGTGACCTTGGCACGGGAGCCGTACCGGTATTCATGGACGGTGTCCTGTCCGCCGTCTTTGCTGACACTGACTTCCATGTTCCCCTCATTCCCGTTCTTTCCGGGGATGGAGACCTGGAGAGGAAAACTTACGAACTCCTTGCCGTCCTTGCCTGTGCGGACGGAGGCGTCGCGGCTGATCGTGCCGCATAGGGTAACATTGCATTTTATCATCGCTTGTCTTTTTTTGATGTGTGACATTTCCACCGGAAAGCGGAAACGGCCTTGTTGAAGTTGAACCGGAAATTCCCTTTGCTAATCGGGTGCCCTGATACGGATGTAGATTATCCATGCGGCAAGCAGCACCTGTATCCCGATGATGACAAACGCCGCCACCCATCCGAACAGCTTAAGGTACATGACGGTATGCAGCACGCACGAGGACAATCCGAGTACATAAACACATAATTGCATCATCACGCTTTTCATATTTTCATTGCTATCTTTTCAGTCCTTCTGTCTGTCCCTGCAGTTGTTCCATTCCCATCTCGAAGTTGCGGGAAGCCGTCTCGGAGAGGATGACCGTGTTGAGCAGTCCACTCACGCGCATACGCTTGGTCTCTTCGGAGAGAGAACAGTTGTTCAGCGTGGCCGACAGGCGGCTGAGTTCGGCAGAGGAAAGCTCCCTCGACATCTGCATGTTTCCGTTGTCGGCATGAAGCACGGCCTTGCCGTTTTCGTTGATGGTCAGGGTGCAGCTTTTCATACCCGGCAACAGGGATTTGAGGTCGATTCTCCCACTGTCCATCGCAGCGGACACTTCCGCTTTCTGCCTTTCCTCTTCCTTGTTGTCAATCTGCACGGCCAGCAGCATCAGGGAGGTGAAGGCGGTCATGGCCATCTCCACGACAGGATCGCTGCATCCGGACAGGCCCACGCCGCTGTCCTCCGAGGAGAGCAGTTTTTTCATCCATCCTTCGGTGGTGAGCGGTTTTCCGTCCCTGGTGCTTTCCGTACTCCTGTATCTGGCGAGCAAGTCGTTGCCGTTGTGCAGCACCTGCTGCCGGATGCTGCCTTTCTGGGCGATCTCTGCGAGGTACGCCGCCGGGTCGATGTCCCGCTGCGTGCCGTCCGCATAGATGTTTTTTACCCCGAAATGCAGATGTTCGCCGCCCGTCTTTCCGAGCTGCTGCCCGGACTTGACTGTATCCCCGGCCTTGACGGAGACTTCGCCGAGGTGCATATAGGTACACTGCACCTTGCTGCCGTCTTTCCGGCTGTATTCCACGGTCACGGACTGCCCGCTACCGCTTCCTTTCACGGAGACGACCTTGCCTCCGTTTTCCGTGGCGAGGACAGCATCCCCGGCACACCGGATGTCCAGCCCCTTGTGGACTTTCTCGCCACCGTTGGCCGTGCGGTCGTCCACACCGAACGGGGTGGTGACAAAAAGGAAATCCTTCCTTTCGACCGGAAAGGAATAGGCCGTGTTTTCAGATTTTCCCAAAGGGTTTTCCTCCACGCCGAAATGCCGTCCCTGTGCCGCCATTTCCTGCATGACCTGACGGTCATATCTGTCAAGGCCGTTCTGCTCGATGATTTTCTGCAGGTTGGCGGCATAGCCGCTTCCCGTGGCATATCCGGCCCGGGCGATGCCTTCCGTCCACCCCTTGTAGTCATCCGGCGACAGATTGAAGCAGGCGGCATAGCGGCTGTTTTCTTTCAGGAAACGGGAGTGGTGTTCGTAGGAGTCGCCTACGGAGTCATAGCTGCAGAACTTTTCGTTCGGACGGTCGTCTGAATACAGGGCATACCGGCCTCCTTCGGCAATCCATGACGGCGTGGCCTTGATGCCGAAATGGTTGTTCTCGTTCTGTGCCAGTTGGCTCTGGCCGTTGCTGCTTTCCAGTATGCCTTGTGCCAGCGTCACGGAGGCGGGAATACCGTACCGCCGCATCTGTTCCATCGCGTATCCGGCATATTTCTCTGCGTATTCTTGATTTTTGCTCATTTCTTATAAATCTTCATCGTTTCATTCCTGTTTTCTGTTCTTCCTGTTCACTCTGTTCCGGCTGCCTTTCGGCTGATGCCGCTGTTTCCACGGAATTGTCCCGTGCCTGTCCTTTGCGCAGCACATCGGCAAAGAGAGCGGCCGCCAGGTTCAGCTTGTAATCGTCCCTGTCCTCGGCAAGCCACATCCGCTGCCATTGCTGTTGCGTGACGCTTCTCGGTTCCGGCCTTCGCCCGTCGATGGTCGCCGCGCACAGGATGCCGTCCTGCTTCGTCTTGAACACACTGACGCGCTGGATCCGGCTCATGTCTATATCCTTCTCCCCGCAACTGAACAGGTCAACCTTCAGGTCGGGTTTTGTTTCCGCAAGGGCGTAATACTTGTGTGCCAGTTCCATGCGCACTTTGTCAATGTTGTTCATCGCCTGTTTGAGGGTGGAGAAAAAACGGTTCACGTCCTCCTTGTCCGGATAGACGCTGTAACCGTTCTCGTTCTCCGGCTTGATGTAGAGTGCCCAGCGGTTCTTGTCGTCCTGTATCATCTGCACCCGGTCGAAACTTACCTCGCAGGCCTGCTTCACCGCAGGAGCTACATCCAACGTGGACAGTTCCTGTATCTCCCAGTTTTTCAGCCGGGCCAGAGATACCTCCTTGCCGGAGAAATAGCTGTCGTCGGGCCTGAATCCCAATGCCCCGTCCGGATTGAAAAACCGTATCTGCTCGAAGCCCTCTTTACGCAAGGCTCTTTCGATGCGGCTCTTGTTCATTCCCGGCACCTCGTTGTCCACTTCCGTCGAAGCACCGGCCGGCAGAACCACATCCGCCGTTTTCGCGGCGTTGTCCCTGACCACAATGATGGTTTTCTTGTCCTTGTCCGGATGTCGGGCTATTTCGTCCGCTATGGCATGGTGTTTCGGAAGTTCCGCCCTCATGTCTGATGTCTGTTTCCGGTTGCGGATGGTGGCGTATTCAATCTTCTCGCCGCGTTCCGCCTTGCGTATCACTTCAAGGGCGTTATTCACGTCGCTTTCGATGGCGGCCATCATGAGCGGATTCTCCTGAAGTTCCCTGTTCCAGTATTCCACCGTCTTCAGACTCTCTTCCGACAGTCTTGCCGGCAGGCCGAGTTCCAGCATCTTGATGCCGGAAGCCACTTCCACAATCAGCCGTTCCTGTTTCAATGCGTCCTCCGAGGGTGCCATGCCGTTTTTCATCACCATGCCTTCACGTGCCAGACGCTGCTGGTGACCGGTGGCGCTGACAATCTGCCGAAGGGTTTCCTGTATATAATCGTGATAGTGGTCGAAATTCCGCTGCCGGGGCATATAGACGGCATCCTTGTCCGTTTCGTAATGGGGCATTCCGCTGCCGTCGTAACGGACGGGGACAAGGCTGTCTTTCATCTTCAGCAGAAAATCATTGAAGCGGATATGCAGCTTCCGGTTGTCCGCTTCCGTATAGCCCCTTTCCGCCACACCGCCGTATTGCCTCAGTGCGGCTTCATAGGATGGTCTGTCCACATCCTGCAGGGTGGTCTGGTCTATGTTGAAGAGGGTGCGCACTTCCCGGTTATGCACGCCTTTGTAATGTTTCCTGTCCTGTTCGTCCAGTCCGAGATAGGCTGTGCGGCTGATGATCTCTTCCGGATTGTTCCGGTTGACATATCTGTTCCAGTTGTAGAAAAGGAAAGGCACGCCCCGCTCATGCTCCCGGACGGACATACCCATCGCTTTGGCTTCATTATAGTGAATGAAAAGATTTGACCCGCAGCCGTTCTTGTCCGAGTGCAAAGCCATGAAAAGGGCATTGAACGGACTGACGGACACGCCGCGCGGATGGAACTTGGGATAGCCTTTGCCGGATGCGTTCAGCCAATACCCGTTTGCGTTCGAGGCTCCGTTCAAGGCTTCGGAAAACAAGTCTATCTGCTTCCTCTCTGCATTTTTCTCTATGGGTGATTTTTCTTTCATACTCCGTATGCTGTTTTAATGGTCGGTTATTGGATGCCCCGCGTCCGAACGATGGTTTCAGGACGGTTGTTGTCGTAATTCTGGGAAGCCATCTGATTCATCCGGTCACTTTGGGCAAGCACGGCGTTGGCCAGCGTGTTCAGCGGCAGGGCACCTTTCCTGTAGGCATCAGCCACCACCGGACTGAGCTGGACGGTGCACGGCACATGGTCTATCGTGGCCACCAGCGTACAGCCTTGTAGCACCGGATTGACGATGCGGGGATTGAGCGGCTCGTCAGGATAACGCTTGTATTCGGTTTCCCTGTTTCCGGCGGTCAGCCCTTCCGACTGCTTGCGTTCCAATGCCTCATGTCCGGCTTTGTTCAGCAGGTTTGCCCCGCCCAGGCCGATAAGGAGCATCTTCAACAGCGGATTACGGACAAACAGGCCCGCCACGATGCTTGCCATCGGCAGCAGGTTGTCTTTCAGTCGCAAGGATTGTGTCTTTCCCGTGAATGCTCCCAACAGGATGTCCGGAAGCATGGCCATGATGTAACCGAGGTTGCCGGTGATTTCACCCAGCCCGTCCAGTCCCACTGACCGTAACAGCCCGTTCCAGCCGTTTTCGTTGCTTTGGATGGCTGATGCAGATGGATTCTCCTGCCCGACAGTCGCAGTTTCTTCGTCGCCGTGAATTTGGGTTTGTGATTCTGTCCTGTTTTCTTCCCTCTGCTCCTCTTGCACTACAGCCTGCCCGTTCTTGTCCTCCGCTTTCTGCCTTTCCAGATCCCGCAGGTAGGCTTCTTCCTGGCCGGGAGCTACAATCAACGGAACATCCTTGTATTTTTCCTTCCGGTCATGTTCTGTTGCCCCGAAATCGGGCCACCACTGTGTGTTTCCCACTTGCATCCATTTCGTGAAGTCAAATTCGCATACAGGTATTTTCTTGCGCAGCACATTGTTTGCAGCGGCAAGGGTGACGTTTTCTTGGGGAGAAATGGCTGCGGCTTCCTTCCGGAACGTGGTGAAAACATTGCCGTCAATGCCGAACACGCCCTTGCTGATGCACGTTTCCACCGTAGGGCCTTCCGGCTTGTCCTTATCGAGATGTCCGGCAACGGCGGAAACGGCGGCATCCGCTCCAATGAACTTGGCGAATGTCGTCCACGACCCAGCGCCGCCCAGCATGAGAGTGTCCACAGAAACCCCCAATGCCCAGGCTGCACCTTTCTCTACCTTGCCCGGACGGTAGGCTGCCTCTCCTCGGGCTTCTATCTCTTCGGCAAGCGGCGATCGACCCAACACCTGCGGCAGTCCCAGCAGGCTCGACTCCGCCGCCTTGCGGATGATGTATTCTGCGGACGATTTGGGCATCCGTTCCTTGACCAGCTTGTCTATCATCATCTGCTCCACGCGGTAGTCCACATAGGCATAGGCAAGGTCACAGCCCAGTTCCTTCGACAGTTCGTCGTACCGCTCCCTGCCGATTTCCTGCACGACGGCATGACGCCATTGTCCGGCGATACAGGCAAGGTCATGCTGCATCTCGTCGGACGAGACGATTTTCTCCCGGCACATCGCGATGTAGTCCTCGGTGGTTTTCGAGTTCCATTCTCCCGTGACCTTGAGGGTCTGGTAAGGGTCGCCGAGCGGCTGACCCGCCGTCGCCATCATGCTGAGTATGCCGCCGATGGAGGTGGAGTATTCCTTCATCTCCTCGCCCTGTTTCTCGTTCAGGTACGCCTGCGTCTGTTTCATGACGGGAACTATGTGGCAGACGAAATAGTTGTCCATAAGGGATTCCGTCTCCGCAAACTGTCTGCTATGTTTTATTCCTTCCATTATGTTGTCATATCATATCAAGTTCACCTGTTTCAGTAACTGTTCCTTTGTCTGTTCGATGGCGTTGCGGTACACCTCCATCTGCTTGGGGAAGAACGCTTCGAGCCATGCGTCCTTTCCGATGCGGTCGTGGATGAAGTCCACGGCCTGTGTCCGCTCGATTTCCACCGATGCCTCGCCTTCCTCCCGGTTGTTGAACCAGGCTTTGGTCCACCACCGGATGCCGGCACGGTCGGGATAGACGGTGACCGCCCTCGGTATGTCGAAACTCTGGATGTCGATGTCCAGTTCCGCCAGCGGGTCGATGATGCCGCTGGAGGCTACTGCTTCGGCACGAAGTTTTTTTTTAAGTTCCCGCCGCCCATTGTCGAAAGGTACACCTCATGCCGCAGGGCGAGGTAGTTCAGGAAGTCCGCTATCAGCAGGTTCTGTACCTTGCACACCAGAGGCAACGCTTTCTGTCCCAGACCGAGCGGGTTTGCCATGCTCGGCATCCGCTCATAAAAATATGCTTTCATCGCACCGGTCGTGAAGATGTTGCGAAGCGATTGCTCCGTATGTTCCGGCACCGTGTATCTTCCCAGCCGAAGGTCATCCATGTAGAGCGGCAGGAAACGGAACATCAGCCGTTCTATTTCCTCCCTGTCCCGTTCATAGTCGGTTTCCGGTGCGCCATCGTAGAAGCCGTCAGCACTGTCGCCGCCCGCTTCCTGCATGGCCTTGATGTTGCCGTACAGCATGGCGAGGAACTCCAGCGGATCCATTTCCTCGCCTTTGAACTTGACCCCGACATGCAACAGGTCGCCGCTCATCGCTACCGTCTGCCCGGCTTTCACTTGCCTGCCGAATTGGGCGAACACATTGGACAGGTGTCCGTATGTCACTTCATATTGTCCGTAGCGGATGGTCTGGCAGATGCCGTGTGTGGGGTCGTTGCCTACACCCGACACGACACCGCTGGCCACGGCGGACAGCAGGTAACGCCGCACGTCGAAGTCGATGCCGTGGTGGAAAAACTTCTCGCCGCTCTCCGGATGGTTCTGCTCGCCGTAGCCGAGCGACAGGCTCACATCCCTGCCGTCAGGTTCTGCGAACGGCATGCAGTAGCCGCTGTCGGAATGCAGTATCATTTCTTCGGTATATTTCATTTTCTTATTTGTTTGATGTCCTATCTTCTCATGCCTCCGCCTTGCGCCTGTCCCTCTTCTGTGGAAAGGCCCTGTGCGGAATTTCTCTGTGCGCTCTCCGGAACTTCCGTGCGGACAAGCCCGGCATTGTTGCCGATGAGCATCATGCCCAGAAACAGCCCGGCTATCTTGCCGAGCCAGCCGGTGCGCCCGAAGACCAGGAATGCGGCGGCGATAAGTCCCGCTATGCTCAGCCCGGACACGTTACCGCGTCCGAGGTTGCTGAAAAAACCGCCGATCATGTTCCCAAGTCCGCCTCCGGTGGCCTGGCCTATGAAGTTCGACACTCCATTCAGGCTGGAGCTGATGCTTGCCGCCGCACCGCCCACCGCCTCGGCTGCTTCTCCGGCCTTTCCTTTCAGTTCTTGTATATCCTCCGTCGTACCGGCAAGGGCATTCGTGGCCGATTCGCCGATGACGGTATCGCCCACAATCCTCGCCACGCTTTTGTCCGTGGTCAGCTTTTCCCACGCCACATAACCGGCCGCACTGCCTATGGCGGCGGTCTTCATCGCCTGACCCGCTCCGCGCAGGGTCTGCGAGGGATGCAACACGGCTTGTCCCGCACTCCTCCCTGTGGCTGCGGCGGCCTTGCCCATGTTCTTGGCGGCCTTGCCGCCTGCTTTCAATAATGCGTCCCAGAATCCCATATCTGTTCTATATATTTAAGGTCTTACTTTCCTTCCGTTCTGCTTCCATCTGCGTCGGGCGGCTTCCACGATGTCGCGCTTGTCCGCAACGGGAAGCGAACCGCCGTCAATCTCTATCCAGATGTCGCCCATCGTGGTGTATTTCACCGCTATGGTCAGGCGTTGCAGTTTCTTGTTCATCAATTTGAGTTTCGGACGGATGCCGAACACAACTTCCATCCGTTCTTTCTCCGTCATCTTGTTGTCCGACAGGCAGGCGGTACGGATGTCGTTCACGATTTCCACGCTGCCGAGTATCAGTTCCCGGTATATTTTGTTCCGGCGTGACGAGAGGGCGACGGCAAGGGCGTTGGACGGATGTCTCGCAAGCTGCTGCGAGAAGTCGCCTAAATTGTCCGTCAGCCGGCTTATCTCATGGTAGAAGCCGTAGGTCTGGGCAGCATAGCAGACAATCGAGCGGAACGAGTCCAGATAATTGTTGAACTCCCGCTGCAAGTCGGTGGTACCCTCTATCTCCTCCTTTGTCCAAATGTGACCGGTAGTCTGCAGTAGCATCACCTTTTCCTGGCTTTTCAGTTCTTTCTGCGCCTTGTCGGTATAGAGCAGGATCATGCCTGCCAGTACCGGGTCGTTCTGTGCCCGGACTTTCGGAGAAGCGGCACACAGCAGTAGAATACAGGTCAATGTCATCGTCAGCTTCTTCATCTTTTCATCCTTTTTAATGTGCGAGTGCGGCTGCCCTGCGCCATCGGGTCATGGCCAGCCGTGCCACCTCTCCATTATCACGGTCCAACATCCCGGCTGTCACATTGTTCCATACGTCGTTCAGCGTATAGTACCGTATGCTCAGGTAGAGCAGGTGCAGTTTCCGGCTGAAAGCCGACAGTTTGTCGTTCAATGCCCACAAGGTCTTGCTGCGTTCTGCGCCTGTCAGCATGTTTTCCGTGCCTCCTTTCGCCACGGCATCGTTCAGCAGCGTGAACACGGAGACCAGTTCCGTGGCCGTCTCGATATAGAGGTTGTTCATGCTCATGCTGGCGATGATGCCCTGCGGGTTGTTTTTGATGGCCTTGCCCAGTTTGCCGAGGGTGAGGAATATCCTCACGCCGTCGTTGTACAGGTGTGTGCAGGCTTTCAGTGACGAAGCGAAGCCGCTGGCCGTCTTAAGGTAGTTGTTGTATTCTTTCTCCCATTGATGTATCCGGTTGAACTCCGCAGCAATGCTGTTCTGCAGTACCGCCGTCTGGGTTTGTCCCTTTATCTGTTTGTCAATCTGGCCGTTTATCAGCTCGTTCCCTTCGGCAAGAGCCACCCATTCCAACGGGTTGGAGGCCGCTATCTGCGCCTGCGCAAGCTGCGGCAGCAGGAATGCGAGCACGGCGGCAAGGATGATGCTAATGGTTCGTGATTTCATATATTCCCTTTTTTCGTTTGTTGTATTCCACCCGTCCCCGGATGAGCGGAACGATGTCGTCCTTCCGTCTCATGCCTGTAAGGTCGAGCCGGGGCGTGTTCCGGTCCGTAGAGAAAATGCGCACCGTCTTCAGTCCGCAGAGCTGCTGCATCAGGCTCTGATGTTCCTGGAAGTCCACGATACGGTACAATTCCATATAGTCCACCTTTCGGACGAACACACCCTGTTCACAGACAAGCTGCTCGATGCCGATGTGGTAGTGTATCCTGCACAGGTAGATGAAGCGGTACAGCAGGACAAGCGACAGGAAAAAGAAGACAGCAACCCCGGCAACCGGGTATGGCACGCCTTCCATGCCGCCGTAGATGCCACCGGCACAGCACACGGCAAGGGACGGCAGCTCGTCGATGACGAACTGCATCTTGTGTGGTCTCAATACGAGACTTTCCGGCTGTGATATGGATGGTGTCGTTCTCATCGGTGGAAGCCTGTTTTTCGTTCCTGTTCCGTATCTTCTTCTCTGGGACGGTTCTCTCGGGCGGATGTTTCCTGTCTTATGCCTGCCAGCAGCTCGTCGTTCCAGTCCTTGCAGGGAGCTTTCGGCTCTTCCCGCACGAACCGGGTGTCATCCTTTTCGTCCAGACCGAGAAAATCCCGCAGCCCATTCCGGAAATCCCTGTATTGTCTGTTCATCAGGCTTTCCTGTTCCTTTATGTCATCCGGATGGCACAGCCCGCTTGAGCGCATGGACATGACCTCTTCCCATGCGGCTTCGTATTTCCCGTAACATGACCGCAGGGTGTCAGGCAACAGGTCGGCATTGCCTCCGTCAATACCGCCTCCGGCAGGTATGGTTTCGAGATAGGCTTTTCGCTCCGGCGTGGACTCGATGCCAGACTTGACTATCCGGTGAATCTCTTTCTTGAGATTGTCGGTAAATTCCCGGCCTGCCGCATCGGTGTCGAAACAGATATGCTGCCGGGCGGAACGGGTACGGGAGATTACCCCACGCATCTGCTCCACGGTAGGAGTTCCACCGGTGGAGACGAACACGGCTTTTCTCAAATCCTTGTTCTCTTTCTGGTATAGCTGGTAGTAGGACATGGCATCATAGCCGCTCTCGAACCAGTAAATGTGGGTGGCATCACCCAGGGCTGTCCCGGCAGGACTGCCAATCCACAGACCCGCACTCGAATTGCTTCCTTCGGCCTTGCCTTTGTAGCTGCCGCTGCCGTCCATCCTTGCCCGGCCCCGTTCCTCGAATCCCACGACCTTTTCCGGCTCTTTGGGCAGGCGGAGCGGGAATGCAAGGTTGGTATAGGACGACCCGTCCGGCCTTTTCCGCGTGGCCAGACAGAAATCTCTATGAAAGGCATATTGGGTGTACAGGTCTATGCCCCTATGTTTGAAGAAAAAGTAGAATTTCTTCTGTGTCTCTTTGTCCTGGGGGTTAAACTTGTGGATGTCGTAGTCGTCTATATTGAAGGGCCTGATGTCCCGTCTGGGCTGTATGATGCGTGTCTCCCTCTCGGGGATGGGCTGGTTCAGCAGGCGGTTGCAAACGAGGTTCACCAGCCTGTCGCCGGATATGCCCGCCCGGTATTCAGCAAAGAACTGCGGATGTTCCTTGATGAAGGAGATGATGTTATACAACTTTTGCTGGGGCGGCTGGAAACAGCACTGGCCGTTGGCCGTGACGATGAATTTGTCACCGCGCACACGCCTGCCGTCGCTGTCTGTCCGGACGTATGACGGATAACGCAGGCCGTCCCGCCTGTTCAGCCGGTAGCCCGCGTCAATGAGCACGTCCTGTATGGTCAAGCGCCGCAGAAAGTCATCGTATGTCAATTCGTTTCCGTTCATAGGCCTACCTCCCCATACGCAAGTCACTTATCTCCCGGTTCATCTCGGCCTCGAAATTGCGTATCGCCACATCCCTTGGCGTGTCCACACCCGGTTTGAAATAAGGTCTGGGCGGACCGCCGAACCGTTCGCCGTAGAACTCCGGCGCATGATGACTGTGCTTTATCCCGTGTACGACACCGGTCGTGACGACGGCTCCGGCTGTCAGGGCGGCGAATATCTTCACACCGAGGTCTTTCCGGGCTTCGGGGCGCATCTTCATGTCCACTTCGCTGAATATCTTCGAAAAGAGCTTCATGCGGTGGTAGTCATCGACCGCCAGGAATTTGTCATAGTCCTTCTGGCTGATTTCGTGGCTGACGACCTGCCCGTCGATGACGGCGGTCATCCTGTACTTGCCCTCAGCCTCTGCCGGATGGACGGCTATCTCGCTTACTTCCACTTCGCGCCCATGACGTCCTTCCTTATACCAGCCCCGGTTCTCGTTGAGATAGTAGAGATCCCTGCCGTCAATCACGGCTCCTTCGGACATCTGTTCCTCGGCAAGTCCCTGTTGCGGTTGTTCTTCAAAAAGCGTTTGTTCCTGCTGTTGGTGCCGTGCCAGGTCTTCCTGCACTTCCGGATGCAGGCCGATACTGATGCGCCGGTCGCTGTCCAGGGCTTCCATCGTCACCTTGTCCCGGTAGTCCGCTGCGATGATGTTATTGAGAAGCTCGATGCGTTTCTCTACCGGATGTTCTTCAATGGAGTTGGAGGTCAGCACCGCCATCTCTTCCGCTGTCAGGTCATAGACGAAATCGGCGGAAACCGACTCCGACTGCACGGTCAGCGTCCGCTGCTCCGCATCCACGATAAGGCCGTGCGAGGACAGGCACTCCTGCCATTTCTCGTTGGAGAAGTACACGGGCGAGCTGACCAGTTCCTTGTAGGGCTTGGCCGGCTCGCTGCTCCGTTCCCGGGTGACAAGCGGCGTGATAACGCTTTGCAGGTTCTGTAAGACATCCGCAGGTTGCGCCGCAATCTCCCTTTGGTCACCTTTATAATAGAATCCGTAACCGCCGGATTGCAGCTCTCCGGGCTTCATCCGTCCGTCCCAGCGTTCGGCGACAACGGGGCCGGGATAAAACAACTGCCCACCGACCCTGCGCAGGTGAAAGCCCCATTGCTGGCGGGGCGTCCATCCGAGGAACGGGGGTGGCAGCCCCCTCCACCCGGTGCGTCCGTATTCGCCGATACCGATGCGGTATCCGTGAAGTCCCATCGCGACACGGCCGTTGGCGTTCCGGGCGTGGACGAAATCTTTGGGCATATAAAAGTCATTGCCGACAATGCTGGTAAACACATTGTAGGCTTTCTTGTTGGCCGTATTCGTACCCCAGTCGGTCAGTGCCAGCATCTGCCGCTCCGTGATGGGATAGGCAAGCAAAGGCGAGTCATGCCCCTGCACGACCAGGCTGTAGCCTGCGCCGTCAGGCACGATATGGGCCTGCATACCGTTGCGCATCAGGATGTCGCGCATCTCCGGCTGCAGATCCATCGCCCGTGGGTTGGTATTCTTTCGTATCGCCATTGTCTGATGATTTGGATTGTCTGTGATAGATTAAGCGTCTCCGTTTTCGAGGGCATATTCAAGTTCCCTGTCCTTGAAATGGACAAACTCTTCCGCCGACGGGTCTCCGACTAAGAAGTCGTTTTCCTTGCAGTAAAGAAGATACTCCTCCTGCCATTCGGCCGAGTGGTGATTGACAAAATCGAGCCAGCCGTATTCGCCGCTCTCCAGCTTCTCTATAAGGATGTCCTCCGGATAATACTGTTCTTTGTGCATGGTCGTGACGGTTATAAGGGTTATTTGTGAAGGGCTGCGGCACGGTTGCGCTCGGCGCTTTTCTTCTGTTCGTTCCACATTTCTTCAGTATAGTCGTCTTCGGAGACATAATTGAGGTTGCCGTCATCGTCCATGACCCAGCACCCGTAGCAGCCGAAGGTGTATTTATCCCATTCCCGTCTGGTCTGCTCGCGCCATTTCTCTCCATCGCCGTGGCAGAAGCGGATACCCGTCCTTGTATTGAGGTCGATGCCCACGGTGACAGGCTCGTCATCAACGACAATGGTCAGCGGTTCTCCGTGTTGCAGGCTGTTGACCTCTGCCGTGCCGAGGTGAAGTTCCTCTGCGGCCACCTGCAGATTGCGCCCGATGATGGGGGTAGGCACGGAAAGCACCTGCTTCGTCTCCGGGTCTATCTGCACGAATGCCTTGCTGTGGCGTCCGTCGGAGGTCTCCACGTCAACGATGACAGCCTTGCCGTCGAGTAGCTGTTTCTGTTGCGCCTCGCTGTATTTCTCCAGCGGGGAGGATTTCAGCACCGGATAGAATACCACGTCCGCCTGACCGTCGTCCCTGCGGATAAAGGCGATGCGTGTGCGACTTTCAAAAGTCTCACCGTTCTCACCGGTCACCCGGACAGGAAGCACAGGCGAATGCTTTCCTTGGCAAATGTCCTCAAGGACATACATGGGGAGATCCTCTATCATTTCTTGTGTAAGCCCGAATTTGGACAGTGTTCCAAACGGCAGTTCCGTCAAATCAAATCGTACTTGCTTCATATTATAAAATCAAATTCTAAATCATACTTTGCAAAGATAGATTGAATTTATTGTGACAGGCAAATATATGGAATAATAAGTAGTTGAAATATACTATTTTTATGATTAGAATATGATTTCGGCTTAAAAATCATATTCTAAACAGTTAAATAATCATATTCATATAAGAAATGGATTAGGATATTTGCACAGGGTGGATACGCCTTGTTACCTTTGCGGCATGAAAACAAAAAAATGGATGATGCTGGCTGCTGGTGTCATTATGACCACGACACCGCTTTTTGCACAGTTCAATACGGTCATGCCCGGTAGGACGACAGGTGTATCGGAATCTGTATCGCTGAAAGACGACGATATGGGGAACCGGCAGGGAAAGGCTTTTATGGAAGGATGCCTGTCTGAGGAAAAAAGCGCACCGGCATCGTCAGGCGAAGCCGGAAAGGAGAAATGGGTGCAACGCTATCTGAGCGTGTGCTATCCGCTCCGTAAGATGAAGGTCAATTCGCCATACGGGTACCGGACGGACCCATTTACCGGAAAGAGGAAGTTCCACAACGGCATAGACCTGCACGCGCGGGGTGACAAGGTGCTGGCCATGATGGAGGGCACGGTGATCAAGGTCGGACAGGACAGGGCTTCGGGAAAATATGTGGTGTTGCGGCACGGTGAGTTCACCGTCAGCTACTGCCATCTCTCGCGGATACTGGTCGGCAAAGGGGCTGTTGTCCGTCCGAGGGATGCGGTCGGCATTACGGGAAACACGGGACGCAGCACCGGCGAGCATCTGCACATCACTTGCAGGCGCAACGGGAAGAGTGTGAATCCGGCTAAGATTTTCAATTACATCAAAACCACACGGGAGAAATGCCTGGCGGCATTGGCAGAAATGTCATAAGACCTATGGCTCGTGCGTGATGGCGCGGACGATATGTCCGCCCCATACATGGGCCTTTATCAGGAACAGCGGCGGAACCGTAACGGTCTTTCCGTAGAAGATGGCGGCCACCACTTCGCCGCCGCACCGCTCTATCTCTTCCTTGTAGTCGGTAAGGCTCTGGCCGCTCGTGAACACATCGTCCACGATGATGATTCTTTTTCCCTTGATGTCGCCTGTAATATTGTAGATTCTTTCAAGGATGCGTTCGCTGCCCTTGCACTCGTGCAGGCTCTCGCGTTCACTGTGTACATCGACATCATACAGTCCGGAGGTGAGTTCCTTCCGGTGGGTCGTGATGTACCAGTCGAGCCGCTTGAACCGCTGGCCGTATTTTATCCAGTTGCTGCATGGCATGAACATGACATGACAGGAAGCGGTGTCCACCGGCAGGGCGGCCATACAAGCCTTGAAGAAGTCGATGCCGTGGTTCTCTCCCTCTTTGAAGGCATAGAGAGTACGGCAGAACCCACGCTGTTCTTCGTCAAGCAGCCTTTTGTAGCGTGACGGATAATAATGGCCGTAGAACGTCACGCTTATGCCACGGAAACGGAAAGGCTTGAGCGGATGCCTGTCCTCGTAAAAATCGGGATGGGCGAAGCAGAACATACGGCAGGCATCCCTGTGCCCGGCCATCACAGCCAGACGGCAGTGGCGGTCACGGTCCTCGGCTTTATCGGCGAGCAGGGCAGCGGCAAAAGCGGCTTCCCCGGCTTTCTTCCGCCAGTACCCGGCCAGACAGGACAAGCCTATCGCTATGCCGACCAGTATCAGGAAGAGCAGCCTCGGTTCCATTACAATTCAAGTGAATTGTCCTTCAGCAGGAAATCATAAATACTGATGGTTGTAATACCTACTTCATCTCTTGTTACAGGACTTTCTTCACCGATGACAATAATTTTCTTGAACGAATCGTCCACTTTCAGTAGGGATGCCCGTTCCTGTTTTATCTTCTCATCAGACTCCATTCGGTAAGCCGACTGTATGTAGTACCGCCTGCTTCCCAAGTTGCAAACGAAATCGACTTCAAGGCTGGAACGCTGCTGCCTGCCGTTTTCATCAGTCACAACAATCGGAACGGTACCTACATCCACATTGAACCCACGTATCCGCAATTCATTGTAAACCATATTCTCCATCAGATGACTCCTTTCTGATTGACGGAAATTGATGCGGGCGTTGCGCAATCCCAAATCCATGAAGTAATATTTGTATTGGGAGTTGATATATCGCTTTCCTTTGATGTCATAGCGGGTGGACTTTTCAACCAGAAACGAATCGATCAGGTAATCGATATATTCTTTGACCGTATCATAAGAGATGCTTGACTTCTTCTCGCTCCGGAAAGTGTTCGCCAGTTTGTTCGGGTTTGTCAGTGCTCCGATACCGGAAGCCATGATGTTGATAAGTTCCTCCAGATCATCGTCCTTGCGTATCTCATAGCGGTCTTTGATGTCTTTGATATAGGTCTCGTCGAACAAGGATTTCAGGAATTTCGCTTTCTGTTCTTCCGTATTATATGACAATATCTGCGGAAGACCGCCATATAGCATATATTCATTGAAGCCGGCCTGGATACTGCCTGGATAAACAGACATGTATTCACCGAAACTCAAAGGGTACATTTTCACTTCAAAACCACGCCCCCTGAACTCTGTGGCTATATCCTTGGAGAGAAACTTTGCATTACTGCCTGTTACATACACATCTACATTCCGCATCCTTAAAAAGCCATTCAGGACATCCTCAAACTTATCAAGCATCTGTACCTCGTCAAGCAGGAGATAATACATGGCGTCATCCGCAATGCGGCTTTCCATGTATGCGTACAGATTATCGGGATTTCTCATTTCCCGATTCTTATAGTCTTCCAGATCCACTTTTATGATATGGTCTGAAGCAATGCCCTCATTTTCAAGCCATGAAGCGAATATCTCAAAAAGAAGATAGGACTTGCCGCATCTGCGCATACCCGTTATGACCTTGATCATACCGTTATGTCGCAGGGAAACAAGTTCATCCAAATATTTATTCCTTTCTATATGTGCCATGCTAATCGAATTTTATGTCAGTTTATGACGGATTTTTCGATTACAAAAATAACTGTTTTCAATCGTATGGCAAAATCCTAATCGGAAAAAGCGTCATTAATGACGACTTTTTAGGTTAGAATAATTTTTTTGTGAAAGCTTCTTGCCTAATCATACTCTTTTACCCCGTGTTACCGCCATTCAGCCCTGCGACCTTCAGGGAGTTATTTTGCTGCAAAGATACCCGTCCGTCACAACCCCTCCAATGCCGGCAGACCGCCGGAGGTGTTCCGGGAAAATCTTCCTCTCCGTTGTCGAGCGTATTTTCCCGTCCAGCCTTGTCCGGTTGCTCCTTGCCGCCCTCCGGGGCAGAAAAATAATCCCGAAGTCGCACAGAGGGCGAACAGAGGGAAAGAAACAAACTGATGTTGAACATTAAAATTGAAAGATTATGACGGAAGAAATCAGACAGAACGGCAGCGTGGTGCTGTCAAGTTGCAGCGAACACGCAATCCCTATGATTTTCAACAATCTGTGCGGGAAGAACTTTTCGGGCAAGGAATACCGGGACTATATCCGGTATATAGCACTCGGTGAGATGGGCTTCAAACCCGGACGTATCGAACTTTACAGGGATGGAGAACTATTGAAGTCTGGCTACATCCCCAAATTCTGACCCATGTTTTTAATAACGAATGACCATTAAATCATAAACAAATAACTTTATAAATATGGAATTGACTAATATTCATCCGGCAGAAGCCTATCTCCGTAACGAACAGAACCCATCGTTTTTGTATATCAGGATTTACGGGGAGCGTAGGAAATTGTTTATCAACCGGGGTGGTGAAAATGCCATCGGTATCATTGCCAAGGGAAAGCGCAAGCGTGGCTACATCTTTACAGACTGGGACAACATCGAAAAAATCTACGCCCCCTCACAGGATAATGAAAAGGATAGGAACAGGAAACTACTCCTTAAATACCAGCGGCTCGCTCGCCTTGCCACACATACCAACAACTGGCTCCGGAAAATTGCCGCAGCCGACCCGGAAAAGTCCCTGTATGAGAACCATATTACGACAGGAACAGTAATTGACGGAATGTGCATCAGTCTGGCAAGAATTGAAAAGTATTGCGGCAGCACGAGCATGGCCCTTTTCAGAAAGGCATTGAAAGATGGCAAAACTTTCTCTACCAGTCGTTTTGATTTTTGCGGTTATGACGGTACGCTTTGGTGCGAACCGGATGGTGAGGGAGGCATGAAGGCTGGCTTCAGCAAGGAATACCGGGATTGTGGAAACGGTTATTACTATTTGCTTATCAATGACAAGTTCATGATTGGGTACGACATCGACTAATCCGTCGGAACAAAGCTAAGCCGTGTCGGGCAGAATGGCCCGGTACGGCTTTTTATCTTTCCGGTCTGCCGACGGCAATGGCCTTTATACTTTTCCATTCCCTTTTCTACCTGCCGGGCATCCTCCCTTTTCTATTCCGGCGTTTCCGCCCCATTCAGCCGTGCGACCTCCTGGGGAACTATTTTGCTGCAAAAGTAACCGACAGTCCCAGCCTTTGCCAATGCCGGCAAGCCGCCGCAGGGGTGAGCCGGGAAAATCTTCCTCTCCGCTGTCGAGCGTATTTTCCCGTCCAGCCTTGGCCGGGTGTTCCTGCCAACTTTTCGGAGCAGAAAAATAATTCCCGGCGGCCGCAAACAGGCCGAACAGAGGGAAGAAAAATAAAAGGTTAAGCTATGAGTTACAACAGATTGAAATCACTGGCGGCAAATGTGGCCGCCATAGAAACAGCGGTGACTGTCCACAAACAACGCAGGAAAGCCACACAGGAAGAGAAACAGGTATTGGCGCAGTATTCGGGCTTTGGAGGTGTCAAGGAAGTGCTGACTATCGGAACGCAAATCCCCATGCCCGAAGAACTGGCGGAGCAGACAAACCGCTTGCAGGAGGTTTTGAGAACTCTTGCAGGAGGGAGCGAGGGGGATTACGACCTGCTGATGAACAGTATAAAGGCTTCCGTGCTGACTGCGTTCTATACGCCGGATTTCCTCATTGAAGCCGTCGCAGGTCAGATACACACCACATTCAGGGAGAACGGACTGCAGATGCGCAGCTTCCTCGAACCGAGCGCAGGCATCGGAGGTTTCCTGCCTGTGGCTATGGACGGCACACACAGCTACGCCATTGAAAAGGACATAATTACCGGGCTTGTGCTTTCTCTTTTGCATGATGAAGCAACCACCGTGACAGGAGGGTTTGAAGCAATAGACAGGCAGGAGCTGGAGCATCGGAAATTCGATGTCATTGCATCCAACATTCCATTCGGCAATTTCCGTGTGTTCGATACGGAATTTTGGAAGAAAGGCGGTATTTACGAACAGGCCACCAAGACCATACACAACTACTTTTTCGTCAAGGCGATGGAACTGCTTAACGAGGGCGGACTGCTGGCTTTCGTCACTTCAAGGGGCGTAGCCGACACGCCGGGCAACAAATTCGTGAGAGAATACCTTGTCAGCCATGCCGACCTTATCAGTGCGGTAAGGCTTCCCGACACGCTTTTCATGCAGACGAGCGGTATCGAGGTGGGCAGCGACCTGCTCATATTCCAGAAGCACACGCACAAGGCATCCCTCTCGCTCCGGGAGAAATATTTCCTGCAAGTTACAAAGGAAAATGTAAATGCGGACGGTGCGATGACGGAATATGCCAACAAACTGTTTTCCATGCCGAAAACCGTGCTGACAACAGACAGCCGCATCGTGAAGAACCAATACGGCAAATATGTACGCAAACATCACTGGCTCGGCTCTGATACGGCAATGGCACAATACCTTTCCGCTTTGGTTAAATATGACTTTGACAGATATTTCCACAAGAGCCTTTTCATCGGACAGGACGATGCGCCTGTACAGATGTCGCTTTTCGGTGGGGCGGTTGCCGCCGTGCCGGACAAAGGCAGGAGGGCATACACCGGGGATATGCCCGGATGGATGAAAGAGGGGGCGATAGTGCTGTTCGAGGGACAGGTAGGAACGCTCCGGTTCCGCAGGTCAAGCCACTACGAGGAAACGGCGGTGGATTTCGTGCCGTTGGACGAGGGCAAGGTCAATGTGGAGAGGACGGCGGACTACTTGCCGCTCCGTGAGGCGTATTTCGAACTTTCAACGAAAGAGAGGGAGCAAGAAAAGGAACAGGCGGCTTTGCGTGAAAGGCTGAACACCCTGTATGATGCCTTTGTCACCAAGTGGGGATATTTCCACGAGAACGACAACAGGGATTTCATCATGCAGGACAGTCTGGGCATGGAGGTCTATACCATTGAAATGCAGGTCGGCGACAACATCTTCAAGTCAGACATCATGCGTGAGCCTGTGACTTTCAAAAAGATAGACACAGGTGTAAGACTGGCACCGTTCGAGGCATTGGCAAGCAGCCTCAATTTCTACGGCAGGGTGGATATGGGCTACATTATGCAGTCCACAGGCACGGATTGGGAAGAGGTCATGGAAGCTCTCAAAGGGGAGATTTTCTACAATCCCGTTGCCGGATGTTGGGAGCATAAAGGAAAGTTTCTTGCCGGGAATGTCGTAGCCAAGCACAAGGAAATGGCTTCATATATTCCCTCTTTATGCAACACCGAAAAGGAATGGACGGAGGCATCCGTGAGGGCGTT
>OLXN01000887.1_pt1 | contig 21519 bp, 18 predicted proteins | sample 1674021 | NCBI WGS metagenome assembly OLXN01 (sample SAMEA103958137, study PRJEB25191) | human gut metagenome | biome: human-associated habitat [ENVO:00009003]; feature: intestine environment [ENVO:2100002]; material: feces | place: Germany | collected 2013/2015
CTTTTGATGTTTTCCTGATTTTTCTCTGGCTTTCTTGCGATTTTCGATTGCCATCCAATCGGCGCTCATCTGGGTTTCATTTGACCGACCTACCGGCACGTTGCCGAACAGCCGATACATGGACTACGCTTAGAAACCATGGATATTCATGTTTTGAACCACCCGCTGGTGGACCACAAGCTCACCGTTCTTCGCGACAAGAACACTCCGTCCTCCACGTTCCGCGAGCTCGTTTCCGAACTCGTGATGCTCGAGGCCTACGAAGCCACCCGCGACATCGAAGTCGTGGACAAGCCCATCGAAACCCCGGTGGCTCCGATGATCGGCAAGCACATCGCCGCCCCGGCTCCGATTATCGTGCCGGTGCTACGCGCCGGATTGGGCATGCTCGACGGCATGACCCGCCTGATTCCGACTGCTGAAGTCGGCTTCCTGGGCATGAAGCGCGACGAGGAGCACCCCACCCAGCAGGTGACGTACGCGAACCGTCTGCCCGAGGACCTGTCCGGCCGCCAGTGCTTCCTCATCGACCCGATGCTCGCCACCGGCGGAACGCTGGTCGCCGCCACGCACTACCTGGCCGAGCGCGGCGCCAAGGACGTGACCGCGATCAACATCATCGCGGCCCCCGAAGGCATCAAGTACGTCGAGGAGCACATCGACCCGTCCATCGACTTCAAGGTCGTGGTGTGCGCGGTCGACGAACGTCTTAACGACAAGTGCTACATCGTGCCGGGACTCGGCGACGCCGGTGACCGTCTCTATGGCGTAATTGACTGATTTCCCTGGCTCCCCTCCCCGAGGGGAGCCAACATAACGGAACATCTATGCAAATCGACATTATTGCGCCGGGGCGCGTGAAGGAGCGTTACCTTCGCGACGCCATTGACGAGTATTCCAAGCGACTTTCGCGCTACTGCAAGCTCAACATCATTGAAGTGGCAGATGAGAAAACGCCTGACCATGCCTCCGAAGGCGTTGACCGACAGATCAAGGCCAGAGAAGGCGAACGCATCGCCAAGCATCTGAAGGACGGCGCGTTTGTTATTGCCCTTGCCATCAATGGCAAGCAGCTGTCCAGTGAAGAATTGGCCGCCAAAATCAACGACCTTGGATTGCGTGGCACCAGCCATATTCAGCTGGTCATCGGCGGTTCAATCGGCCTTGACGACGCGATTCTGCGTCGTGCTGATTTTCTGCTGAGTTTCTCGAAGATGACGTTCCCGCATCAGCTTATGCGCGTGATTCTGCTGGAGCAGATCTATCGCGCTTATAAAATCAACGCTGGCGAGCCGTATCACAAGTAAAACGCCATACCTCATGGGGCGGGAAATCCCCCATGGGGCGGTAATTGCCCCATGAGGCGGCAAAATCCTCATGGGGCGGTATGCCAAAATGGCTTAATTCCGCGGTTTCACATATTCTTCAAACCGCCCCATGGGCAAGTTACCGCCCGATGAGCCTGTAACCACCCCATGGGCGCATCAATAACGCCCTCAACCTCACACTGCGTCGGGGACGAACGCTTCGAAGATGTGGCGGTCGAAGTAGGGGGCGCACTGGGCGAGTTCATCGCTGCTGCGCACGGTCCATGAAACCGGCATCGCACCCATCGAACGAGCGAGCTTGACTTGCGGCGAAGCGCCACCGGTCCAGTCATAAGCCACGAAATCAGGACGAGACAGCCAGTCGAACGCCAGTAAGCCGGCGGCCCATTCAGCCGCACCATTCTTGCTCAGCTTCGCCGGCCAGCTCAGCTGACCGCGGCACACCTCAGGGTGATGCTCCTTGTACCAATTCACCGCGCCCGGGTGGAAGGATTCGATCACGTACGGGCCGTCATACGCCTCAAGCAAGGCGTGGCCCTTTTCCATGAGCTCTTCGCTACGCTCATCCCAAGCCCTGTTGTTGCTGAACTTGTATTCCACAATCAGCGGAGCCTGGCCGGCCACCACGTCCAGCACATCGGAGAACAGCGGCACATGCTGGTAGTACCCCTTCGGCGCGGCGGACGGCGTGACCACCAGCGGCGGGTTCGCGTCGGCACCCGGCAACGGTTCGGCCTTCAAATCGCCTGACTCGCCGTTCGGGAAGAGCGGAATACGGGCGAGTTCGTCGTAAGTCAGGTCTTCGATGCGGCGCGGATCGCCGGCCACGCGCAACAAATCGGCGTCATGGACCACGACCACTTGGCCGTCGAGCGTAAGCTGCACGTCGAGTTCGATGCCATAGCCAGCCTCGCAGGCGGCGGCGAACGCGGCCAGCGAGTTTTCGGGAGCAATCGGACCGGTCATATCCGCACTGCCGTAGCCGGCCTTGACAGCCATGCGACGGGCAAGCGACACATAATCATCGTTTTCGGCGATGGATCGCTCAGTGGTATCGGCTTGGGCGCTGACCGAATTATCCCCACCATAATCAGCGATATCGGTATAGCCGACCAAACCAGAACCCGCATCGTGCAAGCCACGATGGGCATACCATACCTTCGGAATGGAGGGCACGAAATTACGACGCTTGTCATTGAACGTGCGCGGGGCCACGGCCCACACGGCAGCACCGGCGGCGGCCACGCCTGCCAGCGCCACGTTTCTCCAGAGCTTCGACGACATTGGAATCCTTCCTGTTGGGCTGCCTCTAGCCTAACGCTTCTGCCAGCCATTGTGGAGTGGTCGGATCGTCCGGTTTCAGCGCGCGGTCCAGGTGGTTGGCACGCAGCGGCTCCCAGCTGAAATCTGCCAGCAGATCGGCGGGTTTGCAAGGGATTGGAGTGGGTTGCAGACGCAGCAACCAGGCGCAGTATCCGATGATTTGCTCGGGGGTTACGTTGCGGGCGCGCAAGGCTCCCATATCCAGCGAACGTTCGCGCTTGGCTAAACGCCGACCGGCCGCATTGTCGATGAGCGGCAGGTGCGCATACTCGGGGTGCTCGGCGAGAGGCTTTTCCGTGTTGCCGCATTCCGGCTCAAAGCCGCCAGCCAACAGACACTGGCGAATCCACATTTGCAGCGCGGTGGAGCGCAGCAGATCACGGCCGCGCACGATATCATCAACATCCATATCGAGGTCATCCACGACCACGACCAGTTGATAGCCGAACAGTCCATCGGCTCGGCGAATCACGGAATCGCCTACCTCGCGGGCCAAATCGTAGTGCTGTGGACTATAGACACGGTCGTTAAAGCATGCGACACCATCAACGATTCCGGCATCGCCCTGCTGTTCCGGCGGCACGGCTCCCGACAGCGCAGCGGAATCGTCAGGCACTGTACGTTGCTTTTCTCCCGCTGCCGATTCCGGCATGGCGATACGGATGGAATGCTGGTCGCCGCGAACCAAACGGGCACGGACCTCGTCGGGATGGTCGTGCAGCAGGCGGCGGCACGTGCCGGGGTACACCATGAAGCCGTCGCCCTCGTTGGGGGCCGAGGCGGCGCGAATGTCGGCACGCGAGCAGAAACAGGGGTACAGCACACCTTGCGAGCGCAGGCATTCGAGAGCGTATTCGTATCGTTCAGTGCGCTGGGATTGGAACATCGGTTCGCCATCCCAGTCGAGGCCGAGCCAATGCAGGTCATCCATCATGAGCTGGTCCGCACCGGCGACCACACGCGGCTTGTCCACGTCCTCGATACGCATCAGCATGCGGTCGCCACGCGAGCGGGCCGAAAGCCATGCACCCAACATGGCGTACACGTTGCCGATATGCATGCGCCCCGACGGCGTCGGCGCGAATCGTCCAGTCACTGGCCCTCCTCGTATGAAGTTCAGCACCATGGTAGCGAAAAGGCTCTCCTCCTCAGAGGAGAGCCAATATAGTGAAGCTCGCCAGCCCGAACTCCCCTCAGTCAGCTTCGCTCAGAGAGGGGAGCCAGTGATTGTCACTTATCTTCGGTGACGTTGTCCACGCTCACATCCGGGTCGTCGGAGACGATCTGGTCGCCGGCCCAGGCGGAAAGCTCAAGATGCTCACCACCGGTCTGGTCGACCAGCACGGTGTCGCCATCGTGGACCTTGCCGGCCAGCAGCATACGGGCCAGCTGGTCGCCCACTTCGGTCTGTACCAGGCGGCGCAGCGGACGAGCGCCATAAGCCGGGTCGTAACCGGTGTTGGCCAGCCATTCGCGGGCCGACGCGGTGACGTCCAGCGTGATACGGCGATCGGTCAGACGCTGGGCCACGCCAGCCACCTGGATATCCACGATGCCGCCAAGCTCCTCACGCGTGAGCGGGTGGAACATGACGATGTCGTCCAGACGGTTCAGGAACTCCGGCTTGAAGTTCATGTGGACGGCGTCCATCACGGCCTTCTTCTTGGCGTCGGCGTCCATGTCCTCGTTCACGAGGAACTGCGAGCCGAGGTTGGAGGTCATGATCAGGATCGTGTTCTTGAAGTCCACGGTCCTGCCCTGGCCATCGGTCAGGCGGCCATCGTCGAGCACCTGCAGCAGCACGTCGAAGATCTCCGGATTGGCCTTCTCGACCTCGTCGAACAGCACCACGGAATACGGGCGGCGGCGCACGGCCTCGGTCAGCTGGCCGCCCTCCTCGTAGCCCACGTAGCCCGGCGCCGCGCCAATCAGGCGCGAGACCGAAGCCTTCTCCATGTATTCGGACATGTCGATGCGGACCATGGCCTTCTCGTCGTCGAACAGGAAGTCGGCGAGCGCCTTGGCCAGTTCGGTCTTGCCCACACCGGTGGGGCCGAGGAACAGGAACGATCCGGTCGGACGGTTCGGGTCGGAGATGCCGGCACGCGAACGGCGCACCGCGTCGGACACGGCGGCGATGGCTTCCTTCTGGCCGATCACACGCTTGCCCAGGTAGTCCTCCATATGCAGCAGCTTCTCGTTCTCGCCCTGCATCAGGCGGCCAACGGGAATGCCGGTCCAGTCGGAGACGATCTCGGCCACCGAGTCGGCGTCCACACGGTCCGGGACCATCGGCTCATCGGCCGGGTTGGCCGCGCCGGCATCGGCAGATTCGGCATCCGCGCTTTCCGCGGCGGCGAGTTCCTTCTGAATAGCCGGAATCTCTCCGTACAGAATCTTCGAGGCCTCAGCCAGATTTCCCTCACGGGTGAACTTGTCCGCCTGCACACGCAGGTCATCGAGCTTGGCACGCAGGTCACCGACCTTGTTGTGGCCGGCCTGCTCCGCATCCCAACGCGCCTTGAGGCCGCTGAGCTTCTCACGGGTGTCCGCGAGTTCGGCTTGCAGCTTGCCCAGACGCTCCTTGGATGCAGGATCCTCAGCCTTCTTGAGCTGCATTTCCTCCATTTCAAGACGGGTCACCTTGCGCTGCAGTTCATCGATCTCCTCAGGCGAGGAGTCGAGCTCCATACGCAGGTGGGCAGCCGCCTCATCGACCAGGTCGATGGCCTTGTCCGGCAGCTGACGGCCTGAGATGTACCGGTTCGAGAGGGTCGCGGCGGCGACCAGCGCGTCATCGCCGATCGTCACCTTGTGGTGCGCCTCGTAACGCTGCTTCAGGCCACGCAGGATGGCGATGGTGTCTTCCACGCTCGGCTCGCCCACGAACACCTGTTGGAAACGGCGTTCCAATGCCGGATCCTTTTCGATGTTCTCGCGGTACTCGTCCAGCGTGGTCGCGCCGATCAGGCGCAGCTCGCCACGGGCCAGCATAGGCTTCAGCATATTGCCGGCGTCCATCGAGCCTTCGGCCGCACCCGCGCCGACGATGGTGTGAATCTCGTCGATGAAGGTGATGATCTGGCCGTCCGCGTTCTTGATTTCGTTGAGGACGCTCTTCAGGCGCTCCTCGAACTCGCCACGGTACTTCGAGCCGGCCACCATGGAGCCTAGGTCAAGGGAGATGAGCTTCTTGCCTTGCAGGGTGGTGGGCACGTCGCCCGCCACGATACGCTGGGCCAGGCCTTCCACGACGGCGGTCTTGCCGACGCCGGGCTCGCCGATCAGCACCGGGTTGTTCTTGGTACGACGGGAGAGGATCTGAATCACGCGGCGGATTTCCTGGTCACGTCCGATGACCGGGTCCAGCTTGCCTTCCTTGGCGGCGGCCGTCAGGTCGGTGGAGTACTTCTCTAGGGCCTTGTACGAGCCTTCCGCGTCCGGGCTGGTGACCTTCGCGCCACCACGCACGCCGGGTACGGCCTTGCGCAGGGAGGCTGCGGTGACGCCGTTCTTCTCCAAGATTTCGGCCGACTGGTTCGGCTTGCTGGCCGCGATGCCGATAAGCAGATGTTCGGTGGAGACGTATTCGTCGCCCATCTGCTGCATTTCCTTCTCAGCCTGGGCGATGGCGGCGGTCAGCTGGCGGCTGGCCTGTGGCTGCGAGGTGCTGGATCCGGATGCGCTCGGCAGCGCGACCAAAGCGTTGCGCACCGCCGCGCCGATGGCCTGCGGGTCCCCGCCCGCGGCCTCGATCAGAGAGCGCGCCACGCCGTTTTCCTGGCGCAGCAGCGCATCCATGACGTGCAGGGTCTCGACCTGCGCGTTTCCTGCGGCGGACGCACTCTGAATCGCGTCGCCGACGGCTTCTTGGGCCATAGTGGTGAACTTCTGTTCCATATCGTATTCCTCCATATCATGCGGTCTGCGCAGTGCGGCTCGCGGGCTTCGAAAGCCCTGCGAGCGTTGCGACAGACCGCAGCTTGTCGTTGTCTGATATGGTCAACCGACCTGGAACCCATTCTATTCCCAAAACTTGAGTGCATATGACTCAAGTTTTGGATTTTGGTGGGGAGGGTGACTAGTAGCCCCCTCTGATGAGGAAGCTTGGGCAGCCGCTACTTCAGTGCGCCGACGGCGGATTCGGCGGCGGCGAGGACTTCGCCGGAGAGAATCGCCTCGGCCACGCCCTCAATCTGCGGGGTGGTCCAGGTATCGCGTACGTCGGGGCCGATTTCGTTGGCGTACTGGCGCACCACGCGGTATACGGCGGCGCCCGCCGCACCCGGACGGTACGGCTTGCGGAAGTCGAAGGAGCGGCAGGAGCACAGCAGTTCCACGGCCAGCACGCGCGCAAAGGCCGGAATCGACCGGCGCAGCTTGCGGGCGGCGGCCCAACCCATCGACACGTGATCTTCCTGCATGGCGGAGCTTGGAATCGAATCGACCGAGGCAGGCACGGCGTTACGCTTCATTTCGGAGACGATGCCGGCAGCGGTGTATTGGGCGATCATGAAACCGGAGTCCACGCCCGGGTCACCAGCCAGGAACGCCGGCAGGCCGCGGTTGCGCGCCACGTCAAGGAAGCGGTCGGTACGACGCTCGGAGATAGAGGCTACGTCGGCGGTCGGAATCGCCAGGAAATCGAGCACATAGGCCAGCGGCGCGCCATGGAAGTTGCCGTTGGACTCCACACGGCCGTCCAGCGTGACGCACGGGTTATCGATGGCGGAGGCGAGTTCCACGCCCGCCACGGAGGCCGCGTATTCCACGGTGTCGCGGGCGGCGCCGTGCACCTGCGGGGTGCAGCGCAGCGAGTAGGCGTCCTGCACACGCACGGTGGAGCCCGGGCGGCCGGCCTCAATCAGACCAGAGTCCTTGAGCATGCGGGCGATGTTCGCAGCGGAATCGCCTTGGCCGCGATGCGGGCGCAGCGCCTGCAAGTCGGCGGCGAATACGCGGTCGTTGCCGAGCATACCTTCCACGCTCATCGCGGCGGCGACATCCGCGGTCTTGAGCAGCAGGCGCAGATCGGTGATGGCCATACACAACATGCCGAGCATGCCGTCGGTGCCGTTGACCAGCGCCAGTCCTTCCTTCTCTTTCAAATCGACGGGCGTGATGCCGGCCGCACGCAGCGCTTCGCCGCCGCCGATCTTGAGGCCGTCAGCGTTGCGGGCCTCGCCTTCACCCATCGCCACCAAAGCACAGGCTGCGAGCGGCGCCAAATCACCGGAGCATCCGAGTGAACCGTATTCGTAGACCACCGGGGTGATGCCGGCGTTCAGCATATCGGCGTAGACCTGCGCGGTTTCCGGGCGCACACCGGTGCGTCCGGTGCACAGGGTGCTCAGGCGCAGCACCAGCAGGCCGCGCACCACCTCACGCTCCACTTCCGGTCCGGCACCGGCGGCATGCGAGCGAATCAGACTTTTCTGCAGCTGCGCACGCTGTTCCTTGGGGATGGAGGTGGAGGCGAGCGCGCCGAATCCGGTGGAGATACCGTAATGCGGCACGGTGTCGTCGGCCAAATGATCGATAACCGCGCGACTCAGCGCCATCTCATGCTTCGATTCGTCCGAAATCGCCACTTTGGCACCGCCGCGCGCTACGGCGATAACGTCCTCGATGCTCAGCGCTCCAACACCTACGGTGACCGTCTGCTCTGCCATGCTCATACCTTTCTATATATGTGCCGCATTCCGCATATACGACATATGCGGCACATGCTTCGCCGGGGATCCGCGACTGCCCGCATTCGCTCACCGCACCTGCCCATCAACAGCAGGCGACGCAAACGCGACCAATCGCTCCCCGAGTAATCAAACCTTGGCCATTTCACCTCAGTCGGATGCCCGCCATAAGCCACTTCGTCCATCTTGTGTCTGAAATCTCAGACATGTAAGGTGATGGAAATATGAGCCATGCCTCGCAGCAATACGCCTTCACCGAGCCACGTACCGTCAAGCGGGCGCAGGTGAAGCCATCAGAACGGGAACATCAGACATCATCATCCGCGCCACGTGTCTCGCTGGCTCCGGCGGCCGACCGTACGCTCGACATCCTCGAGTTCATCGCGAGCAATGGTCAGACGCAAGCCGCCACGCTCGCTCGCGAACTCGGCATTCCGCGCTCCACGGTGTACCAATTGTTGGAGATTTTGGAGCGTCACGGACTGGTCACCCGCCTTGCCGAGCAGCGCGCGTACGGCATCGGACTCAAGACTTTCGAGCTGGGATCGGCCTATTCTCGCCAACATCGTGTATCGCAGGTCGCGCATCCGGCGTTGGCGCGTCTTGTTGACGAGACCGGCGAAAACGGACATCTGGCCGTGCTGCACGGCAACGAAATCATTTATGTGATTGAGGAGCGCGCCGCGCATCGCCCGCCGCTAGTGTCAGGCGTGGGCGTGCGCCTACCCAGTCACCTGACCGCCACCGGGCGGGCCATTCTGTCCGCACTCCCCCGCAATCAGGTCCGCGCGCTATATCCCAATCGTCAGGCGTTCACCGACCGCACCGGCATCGGCCCCAAATCGCCCAAGGAGCTGGAGGCAACGCTCGCCGAAACCCAACGCACCGGTTTTGCCGAGGAACACGGAGACGTGACGCCCGGCTTTGATTCATACGCCGTCGCTGTGCGCGACTACAACGACTTTCCCATCGCCGGGCTGGCTCTCACTTTCGTGAGCGGATCGCTGCGCCCCGAACAGGAGCGGTCGCTTAAGACCAAGCTGCGGCTTGCCGGCACGGAACTGTCCCGGCGTCTCGGCGCGGTCGGCAGTTTGACATGAGGATTCGCGAGATCATCGTGCTGGGCTCCTTCGCCCCGATCACGATTTTCTCAACTAAGTTCACCGATTCGCTGACCGGCAACGCCAAACTCGCCGGCTTCTCGCTGACAGTGACGGCCATCATCAGCCTGGTGGTGATGACCGCCCTGCACGCACTTCTGCCGGGAGCGTAAGGCGCGTTCTTGGTTCCCTCAGTCAGCTTCTCCGCCTGGACGGTTCCCCTCAGAGAGGGGAGCCAGAACGAGTCACGCCCGAACGATTACGTTGCGCAGATCACCGATGCCTTCGACGTGCACGATGGTCTCGTCGCCTGGGTCGAGGTGGCCGGAGGCGTTCGGGGTGCCGGTCATGATGACGTCGCCAGGCAGCAGCGTGGAGAACGACGAAATGGCGGCAATCTGCTCGGGGATGCCGTGAATCAGGTTCGCGGTGGTGCCAGACGCCATCGGCACATCCTCGCCGTTCAGCGTGAAGGAAATCTTGGCGTCCTTCCAGTCGAGGTCGTCACGCATCACGATCCACGGGCCAAGCGGACAGGAGGTATCGAAGCCCTTGGCGCGCGTCCACGTGGGGTCGATGCCCTGCAGATCGCGCAACGTCACGTCGTTGACGCAGGTGAAGCCGAACACGTAATCCATCGCGTTTTCAACGGACACGTTCTTGGCGATGCGTCCCATCACCACGGCCACTTCCGGCTCGAAGTTCATGTCCTTGGAGCAGGCCGGGTACACGATCGGATCGTCGGGGCCGATTACCGAGGTGGACGGCTTGGTGAAGATCACCATGTCCTCCGGCGCGTGGGCGATTTCGGAATGGCCGGCCTCGTGCATGAACTGGGCGTGGGCCTCGTAGTTCTTGGCCAGACCGTAAACCTTGGAGGGGATCACCGGGGAAAGCAGGCGGATGCCGTCGCCGTCGACCGGGTAACGAGTGCCGGTGGGCTTGACCTGGTCGCCGGCCAGCGGATGACCGTCGAGTTCGATGAGGTAGTCCTTGCCGTCCGTTTCGTCCTTTTGTACGAAGGCGTAGCACGGCGAATCATTCAAAGAAAAACGTGCGAGTCTCATGCCTGTAAGCCTACTCCTTGGCGGTTCCTTCCGCAGAAGCATCCGTCCAAGGAGCAAGCAGACCGGCCTTCAATCGACCAAAACGCACGTTCGCTGGGATTGCTACTTTTCGGTCCAGGTTTTGTCATACAGCGACTGGCCGCTTTGCGTGTGCATGATGACGCGCAATGATGCCTTGCCGCTGGAGGTCTTGCACATCGAGCCCAGCAGATTCGCGGTGGATTGATAGGTGCTGTCCATAGCATCCAGTGAGGAAGCGGCGGTATCGCCTAGCGAGGCATAGCTGTCGGCGAGCACGTACTCGTACACCAAGGTGTCACCGTCGACACGGTAGTTGAAGGTGATGCCGGTGTCTGCAAACGTATCCGCTTCGGATTCAATGGAGTCCTTGAATTCCAAAGAGTCGACGAAATCCTGAATCGAATCGTACAGCCCATAATCGCCGTCGGTTAGATCGTCATGGGTTTCGCCCAACGTGTCGTCCAGCGCATCGTCAAGATTATCTTGAGCTTTGCTCTTATCGCTGCTATCACCGTTGCCCGAAGAGGACTGACTATAGAAGGAATCGGTTTTCGCCTCATCTATAGCCTTGCTGGTGTACGAGACACCGCCGACGATCAGCGCGATGACCAGTATTACCTGTATCACCATGCCCGCCGCACTGATGATGATGCCGGCGATGGCCAAGCCCTTGCCCTTGCCGCCCTGTTTCTTAATCTGGTTGAGGCCCACGATGCTCAGGATCAGACCGGGGAGTGAGACAAGGAACGAGCAGATAAAACCGGCAATAGCCAGGCCGTTGTACTTCTGGTTCGCTTCAGGCGGCACACTGCCGTAAGAACCAGACCATCCCGGCTGGCCGTTCGGTTGGCCGCCTTGCATATACGGGTTATAGGGCGTTTGCGGAGGCACGGCCCCGCCGCCCGGATATACCGGAGCACTACCGCTGCCATAGACCGGAGGAACCGATCCGCCTGCCGGAGCCGCCCCCGGATAGGGCGAATTGGGTGCTGCCGGTGCGGGCGCGGGCGCAGCGGCAGGAGTCACTGGTGGCAAAGCCTGCGTAGGCGGTACCGGCTGATTGACCGGCGCAAAAGGCTGGGTGGGCTGCTCGGCAGGTGTAAACGCCTGCGTAGGCTGTTCAACAGGAGTGAACGCTTGAGTGGGCTGCTCGCCCGCTGCGATTGCTTGGGTCGGAGCATTGTTGGCGGCGGTTCCCGTTTCCGCCGTCATCGCATTTAACGGCTCAGTCGGATTGGCGTCAGCTTGCTGCCACGGCACCTGGCCGTTCGGATTGACATTCGGATCAGTCATGACATGCACTCCTTCAACTGCATCGCACCCCACTTGCGAGATGCGCCCCTCGTCTTACGCGCCACATTGTGCGTTACAGACAACTGTACTCCTCGTGGCGAGCCTTAAGTACCCCAGGAAATTTGGCTTCCAAAAACACAAAAGCCTGAAACCGGCTATTGCCTCAGCAATATTCAGTCGGTTTCAGGCTCAATCGTTAATCCTCTGGCGAAACGACGATCTACTTCTTCAGCAGCGGTGCGACCTGCTCCTCGTAGGCGGTCAGGGCGGTGTCGATCACGTTGTGCATGTCGTAGTACTTGTACGTGCCCAGACGACCGCCGAACACGGTGTTCGGCTCGGCCTTGGCCTTGGCCTCGTACTGGGCGTACAGGGCCTTGTCCACGTCGGTGTTGACCGGGTAGTACGGTTCGTCGCCGCGCTCGGCGAAGCGGCTGTACTCCTCCCACACCACGGTCTTGTTCGGGTTCTGGGAGTCATGACGTTCCGGGTTGAAGTTCTTGAACTCGATGGCGCGGGTGTAGGGTACGTCCGCGTCGGAGAAGTTCATCACCGGGCAGCCGAAGTGGTCGCCTTCGTCGTAGCGTACTTCCTTGAAGTCCACCGTGCGCCACTTGAGGTCGCCCAGCTCATAGTCGAAGTAACGGTCCACCGGGCCCGTGTACACCACCGGCACGCCGGCGGCCTTGAGCGCGGTCTTGTTGTACGGCTGGGACTCGTCGAAGAAGTCGACGCCAAGCTCCACAGTGATGCGCGGGTCGTCGATCATGCGCTCCATCCACTTGGTGTAGCCGTCCGTGGGCAGGCCCTCCCACGTGTCCTTGAAGTAGCGGTTGTCGTAGTTGAAGCGCACCGGCAGTCGCTTGATGATGGCGGCCGGCAGCTCGGACGGGTCGGTCTGCCACTGCTTGCCGGTGTAGTTCTTGATGAACGCCTCATACAGGGGGCGGCCGATGAGCTGGATGCCCTTGTCGTTCAGGTTGGCCGGATCGGTGCCGGCCAGCTCGCCCGCCTGCTGTTCAATCAGGGCCTTGGCTTCGGCCGGCGTGTAATGCGCGTGGAAGAACTGGTTGATGGTGCCGAGGTTGATGGGCAGCGGGTAGACCTCGCCGTCATGCGTGGCGTACACGCGGTGCACGTAGTTCGTGAAGCTCGTGAAACGGTTCACGTAATCCCACACGCGCTTGTTGGAGGTGTGGAACAGGTGGGCGCCGTACTTGTGGATCTCCGCGCCGGTTTCCTTATCCGTGTATGAGTAGGCGTTGCCGCCGATGTGGTCACGGATATCGATGATGCGCACGCGCGCGCCGGTGTGCTCCACCGCCTGCTGCGCCACCGTCAGACCGAACAGGCCCGCGCCGACGATAACGAGATCGGGATACTCAACAGAATCTGCCATGCTCAGGCAATCCTTCCGGTAATAAGCGTTCAAGCGCAAGGTTTGATTCGTCATTATCCTACCGATGAGACGAGCCATACCAAAATTACGAGCTCAAACTCAATGCTGGATTGTCACATATTTCATTCCACACAGATTTATGGCTCTTCAACGAACTCATCAACGATTTGATCCTCCGTCTCGCCGAGGAACACCTCTATGCCCCATACTGGTCACAACAGATACTCGATGAGCTGAGGAGAGACCTCTAATTACGCATAGGAGAAGAGCGTTCGGCGCAACGTATCAATGCGATGACTGCCGCATTCCCAGAGGCTCTAGTCACTGGTTACGAAAGCCTCATCAAAAATATGACATGCGACGAGAAAGACCGGCACGTACTTGCAGCAGCAGATTATTTACCCGCACAAACCTTGGTCACCTTCAACACGAAAGATTTTCCTGAAACTTCGACACAGCCTCTTCGCATCGAAGTAAAGAGACCCGATGATTTCTTCCTCGATGTATTGGATCTCGATCCAGGAAGAGTGGCAAGAGTTTGTCACACGGCACTGCTGAGCTATAAATGATATCCACAAACGCCTGAAGACTACGCAGACATGCTCCGGAAAAGCGGTGTACCCGAATTTGCGAATCGCCTCTACCCCATTCTCGATGCCTTGAGTCTGAATTGACTTCCACAGGTGTCTTCATCGTCAATAATCAAACATCCTCGAGCAAAAGTACCCCATTAAACGTTGCGCAGCTCGGCTAGGAAACGTGCAATACTGGATACGTCCGCATATACAAAGAGGAAGCACAAGTCTTGCCAATCAACGCCACTCCCCTCATTTCCGTAATCGTGCCGGTATACAACGCCGAAGACTACCTGCGCTACTGCGTGGACTCCATTCTGCAGCAGTCGTATACGAACCTCGAGGTGATTCTGGTGGACGACGGGGCCAAGGATTCCAGCCCGGCCATCTGCGATGAGTATGCGACGCAGGACAGCCGCGTCACCGTGATCCATCAGGAAAACGGCGGCATCGCCAAGGCCCAGAACACCGGCCTCGATGCCGCGCATGGTGAGTACATCGCGTTCTCCGACAACGACGACATCCTCGACCGCCGCAATATCGAATACCTGCTGCACGCGTTGCAAAACACCGGCGCGGATATGAGCAAGGCCCGCTGGCGCCAGTTCGGCGTCTCCCAGCTGGGCGAGGTGTCCAAAGAGGCCGAGACGGGCGCGCAGGCGCCCGGCAAAATCACCGTGTTCGAGCACCCGCTCGCCGCCTACCAGACCGTGTTCTGCAAAAGCCTGCGACTGCTCGGCAGCAAGCTCGGCCGCAACACCGAGGCCCGCTACTTCAACGAGGCGAACTGGTGCCGCCTGTACAGGCGCGAGCTGTGGGACGGCCTGCGGTTCCCCGAGGGCCATTACGCGCAGGATATCCGCATGGCAGGCCCCCTGTACGCCCGCATGGGCAAAGTGGCCGACATCGATTGCGTGCTCTATTACTGGCTTCAGGAGCCCGACTCGGTGACGCACTCGAAGCGAACCGCCGCATTCTGGCATGACAACGTGCTTTCCGCAGCCGAGAACTTCCAGTTCACTCTGGAACAGGGCATCACCCCGTGCCGGAACTACTTCGGCCTGACCGCCAGCGTGCGCGATGAAGGCAAAGGCCTCAAGGCGCTCAGCTCCGAAGAACTACATGACAGCGACTGGCAGAACCATCTCGATGACGTGGCCACCATGCGCGCCCTGATCAGCAAGCTGAGCATCGGCGAACGCCTGAAATGCGCGGTACTTGCCACGATTCGCTCATGCGAGAACGTTGTGTACGACAACCGCATTCACTCGATGAAGTAGAGCAATAGCCGAGCCAGCAAACCCTTATCATCAGCAAGCTAGGGCGCGCTGGCTTACCTTCCTATCGTCAACTATGACTAGTCCCAGCAGGAATACTGGCAACACCGGGAGCACATACCGTCCCTGTATTCCTTGGAACACTCCGAATCGACTCATCGATTCCAAGTCATTCCAAGTCATTCCCACAAAGAGCACGAACGCTGCTATCTCAGCAGCTGCAATCACTAGGGCCAAGATCAGGAACCGATACTTTCCCACCCCTGCGGACGGTGCCATACGAACAGCCCCAGTTGTCTTCACCGTATACACCAACGCCGCAAGCCAAACCAGTACAAGCACAACCGACATCACGGTATACCAGACTGGAAGCTGAGTGAGGTGATAAGTCCCAAGAAATATCATGGAACGAACTATCTTGCCGATGGTGAGTATCGGATGGGACAGCGCAACGCTCATGTTATGCGATACATTCACTTGCGCCAACGAACTACTAAACAGCACGCTCCAAGGAAGGTACAACACCCCCATCAGCACCGCCGCAACGCCAACAAATTCCACTTTGCGCCGCACAGTCATTACCGCAGATGGCAGGAATAGCGCGGCACCTGCCACAAGCGCATAGGACAGCTTCTCACATGCCAGAGCCCATGCCAGCACTCCCAATGCCACAGTGCATGGCAGAGAAATCACATGTTTGTTCCCTGCAATCGCAGCGATGGCCGCCACCATACAGGCCGAAAGCGCCACAATCATGCCATCAATCATCAGGCTCGATGCCACAAACGCCACCGGTGGAATAACTAATAGCAACGCCATCAGCGATTTCCAACGCGGCAACAGCGCAATGGCAAAGCATCCCATAATCGCATACAGAATGCTGTTGGATATTCGCGCCGCCTGCCACTGCGCATATGGCGACAGGTTCACCAGCATGGCTATTTTCATGCCAATGGCCTGAGGCAGATAATCAAGCGGGAAATATGCGTTGGACCGGTTGGATCGTGTCTCATTCGGAACAACAATCTGACTAGCTGGCATAATATCAGCGGATCTCTGCCCGTCTTGCAACGAATCACCACGCCAAGCTCGCTCCAATGCATCGAAAACCAATATATTCCCGGCACCGGGAATCATCAGCAAGCGATTAGGGGCTGCGGACGTTTTCTTGGAGACTGAACGGAAAGATTTTCGTATGTCCGGTCTTGAGGAACGAGAGCGTGCGGTGGAGTTGTATTTCACCACGCCGATGATGACGGCCCAGGTGGTGGAGCATCTGGGTTATCCGACCAGGCAGTGTCTGGAGCGTTGGCTGGCGATGGATTCCCGGTATGCTGGCCATATGGCCAAACCCATCATCCCACTGGAGACCAGGCGAAGGGCAGTCGAGCTGGTGCTGGGCGGCATGCAGCAGAAGCAGGCCGCCAAACAGCTCGGCGTGAGCGTCGGCGCGGTGCATGGCTGGGTCAGGGCGTACCGCAAGGGCGGCATGGCCGCGTTGCAGCCCAAAAACAGGAACTCCGCGCAGGGCAATAAGCCCGCGGACTCCCGCCGCCGGCCGTCCGCAGCCGATGATGATGCCGAGGCTTTGCGCCGCAGGGTCGAGGAACTGGAGCCGGGGGAACGCGTTGATGCGGGAGGTGGTGGAGGCTCGCAGAAAAAGACCCCGGCGCCGACCTGCGGCGCCTGTCGAACAGGGAGAAGACCCTGTTGATCGACCGGTTGAGGCCGGCGTATTCGCCCGGCTCGATGACATGCTTGCTCGCCATCGCGCCCAGCGGCCACCTACTGCCACCACGCCCGGCTCGGCGTTGACAAGTACGCCGGACTCAGGGCAGAGGTGGCCGGGGCGTTCGCCGATTCCAAGGGCAGGTACGGGTACCGCAGGATCAAGGCGGTGCTCAAGACCGGCGTATCGGATGTATTTCGTCAAGTCGGTGTTTCGTGTTTAGTCATGTATTTTTTTCGGGTTTAGGCAGTTGCATGCATTTTCCTTATTTTTCCGGTTGCGCGGAGGTGTTCCTGCCGAACATGAGGGCCTCACTGACGCGGCGGCTCTGGCCGGTGAACTCGAGGAGCCGCCCGTGGTGCACGATGCGGTCGATGATCGCTGCGGCGAGTTTGTCGTCCGCGAAGACCGTGCCCCATTTACTGAACTCGATGTTCGTGGTGAATATGATGCTCCGTCTTTCGTAGCTGCCCGCGATGATCTGGTAGAGCAGGCGCGCCCCGTCGATGTCGAAGGGTACGTAGCCGAACTCGTCCAGTATGATCAGGTCGGCACGGCCGATGTCCCGGAGCATCGTCTCGAGCGTGCCGTCGCGTTTGGCCTTGCCCAGCTGGAGGACGAGCTCGGCGGTCTGATGGAACCGCACGCCCAGCCCCATGTCGATCGCCTTCATGCCCAGCCCGATCGCGAGATGTGTCTTTCCGCGCCCGGTCTTGCCGTAGAACACCAGGTCCTGCGCGCGCGGGATGAAACCGAGCCCTAGGAGCTCATCGAGCATGTAGCCGTCGGGGAGCCTGACGTTCGTGAAGTCGTAGCCGTCGAGACCCTTGACGACGGGGAACCGGGCGCGGCGCAGGAGCCTGTCGTGCTTCGCGCGTTCCCTGTTCGCCAGTTCCGTGTCGAGCAGGCGGTGGACGGCGTCGACCTGGCGGGGCGTGGCCCAGCCGGCGAATTCGTCGATGCTCGCCTTGGAGATGAACAGCTTGCGGGCCTTCTCGTAGAGCCCTTCGTCCGTCTTCGTGTTCATCGCCCGCCTTCCTGCACGCCGACGTCCGCGGTGAACGCGATGTCGTATTCACTCAGATCCGGCCTGTCATCGTCGTATTCGATACCCGCCACGCCCTCGGCGAGCCTGGCCGCGAGCAGTGTGACACCGGCGCGGTCCGCCCCGCCGGTCGATTCGAGGATGGAAAGCATCGCCTCGACCGCGTTCGCCCACCCGGATTCCCTGTCAACGCGTTTGAGGGTCTGCAGCGCCTCGTTGCGTGTCTGTCTGTCCTGCCGATCCAGCCATTCCCGCAACGGGTCCGGCAACGCGTCACGTACCCGGCTGTTGGGCCAGGACGCGGGCTTGTTGCACAGCAGCGCCAACTGCATGGACGGGTCCTCGCTGTTCGTGCTGGCCTGGCCGTACGCCCGAGGATGGGTCGCCAGATGCTTGCCCGACGAGTCGAGGACCTCGACCTCGAGCGCGCGGAGGCCCACGATCACCCCTCTGCCCGCGTTCGCCCGGTCCGCGGAATAACGATGCCGTCCCTCGAGCGTGACCACGCCGTACCGGTCGGCCTTCATATGCCGCCACGTGACCACGTCGAAACGCTTCCCGGGCAACGGCAGCAGCGCCGCACGGTCCTCGGAGAACAGGCCACGTTCCTCCGTGTCCTTGCGGTAATGCGGTTTCGTGGCCAGCTCCAGGCACCGGTCCGGCAGCCCGGCGTTAAAGTTCTCCAGGCTCCATACGCTCGGCCGGGGCACGAACAGCTTGCGCCGCACCATGCCGACCTTGGACTCCACCGCGCCCTTCTCATGACCGGAATACGGGTTGCAGAACGAACAATCGAACCCGTAATGCGCCTGGAAGGCCTGGAACAGGTGCGTCAGGCGCGGCTCGCGCTCCCCGTACCCCTTATGGCCCACGCCGGCGGCGTTATCGAACACGATCCGCTCCGGCACACCGCCCAGCCACTCGAACAGGTTGCGCAACGCCAGGCACGTGCACTCAGCGTTCTCGCCCGGCATCAACTGCACCAGACCGACGTTCGAATACGGGAAATCAAGCACGAAATGATGCATCCGCTGCACCACGCCGCGCAACAGCACGTCGACCTCGCCGAAATCGGCCTGCGCCTCGCCTGGATGCCATACCAGATCCATGAACGCCTCATCACGCTCCGCCGCGAACTCACGCCTGAGCCGCGCCACCGCCCGCGTCACCGTGGACAGGGAGACCTCCGCGCCATGCTCGTCCCTCAACCGCTCCCAGATCCTGGTCGCGGTATGCCGCTGCTTGCGCCAGTTCGCGCGATCCTCCGCGAGCCACTGCTCGATCACGGGCAGATACGGGTCGATCACCGACGCGCGCGGCTTTCTCACCGACGGCACGGCCGACAGATCCTCCTTCGCGAGGTACTTACGCACCGTCGGCTCGCTGACATGTGTTTTCCGCGCGATCGACGCGACGGATTCCCCGTTCCGCCGCAAACGACGGATAGACTGTACTTGGGGCATGCTGATCATAATCCTTTCCGGTCCTTTCTGGCGGAGATACAAGCACCATCCAGTTAAGACCATTCCGTGGTCGGCATGCTCTGCCTAAACCCGAAAAATCATCGTGACTAAACCCGCAACAACTAATTGAACACAAACAATCGGAGAAGGTGGTCCGCAGGATCATGGCGGAGGAAGGGCTCGTGGCGCACGTGCCCAAGCGACGCAGGTATAGTTCCTACGAGGGCGAGACGACGCCGGCTCCCGCCAATCTCGTCGACCGGGACTTCACGGCCGAGCGTCCGAACGAGAAGTGGCTGACGGACATCAGCGAGATCAAGGCCAGGGACGGGAAGGTGTACCTCTCGCCGCCGGTCGACTGCTTCGATGGCAAGATCGTCGCATACACCGCCGGCTTCAGCCCCAACGCGGAGCTGGCCAACCGGATGCCGGAGAAAGCGGCCTCGACGCTGCCGGGGAACGCGCGTCCCCTGGTGCATTCCGACCGTGGATGCCACTGCCGGTGGCCCGGATGGCTCGGGCTCATGGAACGCTTCGGGCTGACGCGCTCCATGAGCGCGAAGGGCTGTTCGCCGGACAACGCGGCCGCGGAGGGATTCTTCGGCAGGATGAAGACCGAGGCGGTCCACCCCGAGAAGTGGGAGGAACACACCCGCAACGAGGTGCTCGCCTTGGTCGATGAGTACATACGCTGGTACAACCACGAGCGCATCAAACAGTCGCTTGGTTGGATGAGCCCGGTACAATACCGTCAAAGCCAAGGAATGGCTGCGTGATTATCTCCAAGAAAATGTCCGCAGCCCCCTACCCGTATTTCAGACTTCCTATTACAATATTCAGGTACGTTATTGAAGAAATGAGTGAGCATAGTGGACGATACCCAGGATAATCAGGAGTTCACAGTAGAAGAAGCCGACACAAACGGTACGACTTCGGCGGAAAGCAGCCAATCCTCTGCTCATTCAGACCGAGACGATAATTCTCAAGAGGCTCAAAAGAGTAAACCGTCGCTGCCTCCAATCTTCCAGCAGATCCGAGCACAGCTCAACACGTTGATGGCCTCTCAAACTATGACTGCGCTTTCCAAAGCCCTGACAGTCTTGCACTCCGTATTCAAGAAACGACCTCGATTCCCTTACCTCCTGTACATAATGGTGATGGCAATCGTCGATTCAGCCGCGGTGCTGTTCATTCAATGGGGAACCTATACGGAGCCGACCTATACCGCCCCGAGCACAGTGGACGAAACCACACGGCTGCTGAACAGCATCCGCGGTCAACTCACGCGCTTCGTCGCACAGATGTGGATGGAGCAAAAATACATCTGGCTGCTTAATTTCTGTGTTCTGGGCATGGTCTACCTGGTGCTGATTTTTGTGCTGAACCGATTCTGGGTGGCAACAGCCTTATTTGCGATTATCACGAGCGTATTCGCTGTGGCGAATCACATCAAAATCCAGTTGCGCAATGAACCGGTCATTCCCTCGGATTTGAGCTTCATTTCCAGCGGCAACGGAGGAGAAGTCGCATCATTTATCCCCAAAGACAGCCAGGCATTAGTAAACAACACCATCACCATGCTCGTCTGGCTTACGATTGCATGCCTGCTGCTTCAATTTATTGATGGTCGCCGTTGTGTGATTTCCTTCCACTGGCGTCATCCATTACGCAACACAAAAACAATAATCGGTAACTGCACACGTATTGTTGCAGTCATTGTCAGCACATCCCTGCTGTGCTCGTTCACCTTGAACCTCAACACGGTAGGTTCATGGAGCCACAATTGGGCACAGGCGTTGGGTGATAGCCCTACCTTATGGGACGCTGCCGGCGATGCCAGTCTGAATGGCCCCACAATCAATTTCTTGCGCTTGGCGAATCCAAAAACCATGACGAAGCCAAGCGACTACAGTCAAGCGACCATGCAGGAAATCGCTCAACGATATAACAAGATAGCCGAAAAAACCAACCAGTCCCGCAGCAATAATCTCACGGACAATACCATGATCATGATTCTGTCGGAATCGTTCTCTGACCCAACGCGCGTTCCCGGCATCACCTTGTCGGAAGACCCGATGCCTGATATTCGAGCGCTCAAAAATACCACCACTTCCGGCCTAATGCTTTCGCCTGGGTACGGCGGAGGCACAGCCAACATCGAATACCAAGCTCTCGGCCTATAGGAACTTTTGTGGTGCTTATAACC
>OLXN01000952.1_pt1 | contig 20205 bp, 12 predicted proteins | sample 1674021 | NCBI WGS metagenome assembly OLXN01 (sample SAMEA103958137, study PRJEB25191) | human gut metagenome | biome: human-associated habitat [ENVO:00009003]; feature: intestine environment [ENVO:2100002]; material: feces | place: Germany | collected 2013/2015
CTATTCTTTTTGTTGTTTCTTCGCCGTAGAAAGCATCCCGCATGCGGCAAATATATCTTCTCCTCGTGATGCTCGGATCGTACAAACGATACCGGCTGCATTCAACGTGTCCCGGAACGCCTCCATTCTTGCCAAGTCCGAACTTTCCAACGACACATTAGGGATTGCATGAAAACGGATCAGATTGACTCTGCAGGGAACTTTATCTAATAAACAAACCAAAGCCTTCGCATGTTGAAGATCATCATTCAAATTTTTAAAAACAATGTATTCGAATGAAACACGACGTTGATGCGTAAAATCATATTGCTTGATCGTCTCGATAATATCACACGCAGGAAAAGCCTTTTCAACCGGCATCAAAGATCGCCGTTCGTCCGGATAAGGCGAATGCAAGCTGACAGCCAAATGGCAGTCACTCTCTTCAAGAAACCGTTTTAACCCTTTGGCTACCCCTATAGTCGAAACCGTGATTCGCTTCGGACTCCAGGCGTATCCATAAGAGGCGGTCAAGATTTCCAATACTTTGAACAGTTCATCCACATTGTCCAGAGGTTCGCCCATTCCCATAAAAACGATATTAGTCAATTCTTCCGTTTCCGGCAAAGATTGTATCTGGTTCAGAATCTCATTAGCTGACAAATTCTTAGTAAACCCCTGTTTACCGGTCATACAGAAAAGGCAATTCATTTTACATCCAACCTGGGAGGAAACACACAATGTCGCCCTGTCTTCCGTCGGGATGTACACGGATTCAACAAAATTACCAGGACCGGCAGGATACAAATACTTGATCGTCCCGTCCACCGACTTCATCAAGTCGGAAGGAGGTACGGCCCCCACCTCAAAGTTTTTCTCCAACAAGGCACGTTTCGCCGAGGCTATATTCGTCATCGCTGCAATAGAAGTCACTTTTTTTTTATACAGCCAGTCAGCCATCTGCTTAGCTGCATAGCCTGGAAGTCCGGCTTCAAAAGCCACTCCTTTCAGTTCATCCAAAGTCATTCCCAATAAACGTCTTTTCTCATTCATGATCCTTCCTGTGTTTCTTTCATGCAAAGATATAAAAAAACCGCCAATCGGTTGCGATTGGCGGTTCCCTATAATGGACGGCAGTCTCTCCTGCCGCAAACAGTTCAACGATCAATAAAAACGGATACGGTTATCTTCCACATCAGCTTTGTTAACCAATGACTGAATAGCCTGGAAACCAAAACGGTAAGCGTTAGAAGCATCCAATGCTTTGATTTCAGCAGCTTCGTCATAATTCTTGGCGTCCTTGTTCTGTTCGTATACCTTGAATACATATACACCGTTGTTGCCGACAACCGGAGCGCTCAACTGATCTTTCTGAGCCAAGGAAACCATTGCATTCAACTTCGGCTCAACCCCGATACCTGCGATACGGCGTGTTGCAAAGCTAACGAACTTAACAGAATCTGCAGAAGAATTCATAGCCTGAGCATAAGCATCGACAGAACTTAAATTCTTAGCAGACAGGTCTTGTGCGATCTTTTCACCCTTCTTCTGAGCGATCAACTCTGATTTCAACATCGGAGTAACAGATTCCAAAGAACGATAACCTTCCGGCAACGTACCCTGAATAGCTGCGATCACAAACTTATCGTCACATTCAAAAATTTCAGAAATATCGCCTTTGCTGTTCTGGAACGCCCAACGGATTACCGGACGGGAATTCTTGATAGAACCCAGCAACTGGTCGTTAGCTGTTACTGTTACATTTGACAACAAGTTATAACCGGCCTCTTTAGCAGCATCATCCAATTTATCTATATTCTGGTTCTTTGAAATGAACTGGTTCAATTCATTATAGATGTTACCATAAGTCTTTGTACTCGGAGATACAGTCATATCAATATCTGCTACTTTGTATTTGTCTACATTTGCAGTCTTATCGGTAACTTTGATGATATGTGTACCATACAAAGATTTTACAATTGAATAGTCATTAATCGGAGTCGAGAAAACAGCTTTTTTGAAATCATCATTTACACCTCTCAAAGCTGTCGCTTCAGTAAACCAGCCCAGTTCACCCCCTTTTTCAGCAGCCTGGTCAGCTGAATATTCCTTTGCCAAGGCAACAAAGTCACCACCTTTCTTCAGTACATTCAACAAACTATCGGCTTTTGCTTTGATAGCAGCTTCATCGCCTGTATTTGCCAACATAATATGACTGACCTTTACAGAGTCAGGAGCAACGGTTTTATCGACCAACTTAAACAATCTGTATTTATCGTTTTCAAAAACAGGACCGTATACGTCACCAACATTTGCAGTCTTTACAAATTGCTTCATTTCAGGATCTAATGCATTCTCTGTAAAGAAAGCATCCATATAAGGTATTTCAGAATTTTCCGTCACCAAATCAGCCACTTTTTCAGAAGTAGCCAACTCACTCTTCAATGCTTCGATCTCCGCACTTGCTTTGTCGTAATCTTCTTTGCTCGGACGGATGTCGACAGCGATATATTTGATTACTTTGCCTTCTTTCTGCTTGAACAACTCCTTACGCTGATTGTACAGCTTTTCGATATCACTCTTGCTTACCTGTATAGTTGAATCAGGAATAGAAGCATAAGATTGCATTGCATAAACGATATCAGAGCTTACAGCCGAGCCATCGAAAGCATCTTTTGCATCCAGTTTGTTGGCAGAAACAGCCTTACTCAACAGAGTTGTATACTTCTGTTCCAAACGCTGACGTTTGATATTCTTTTCCCAGAACATCCAGAACTGACGCCCCTGCAACAACTGTGCCTGCTGGTCAACGGGATAGTTGGCAATATTATCGTCGTCGATAGTCTTTAAGAAATTTAATAATGCAGTTTTGTCAAATGCACCTGTCTGCGGATTCACAAACATCTGCATCTGTTGGATCATCGGAGAAATGTTTTCACCCTGAACCATATCAAACAGTTCTTCCGGACCTACTCCCATTCCTAACTCGGAAGTTGCTTCATTCAAAACGATATCCTGTACCATACCATCGAATACAGACTGACGGATTTGAGTCTGGTATTCTTCGGGCAGACTGGTGGAACCTGTCTGCATTTTGTACATTTCAGTCATTTCGTCTACACGATCCTGAAATTCTTGAATTTTAATAACTTCTCCGTCTACCTCCGCAACCGTCTCCTGCGATTGTCTGAAATAAGTAGAACCGGAGTTTAAAAAGTCACCGATGATAAAAGCGAACAATGCCACCCCCACAACGAGTACCAGCAGTCCTGCTTTGCTTCTGATTTTTTCCAGCGTAGCCATTTATCTTTATCTATTTTAAAGTTTATTATTCCACATTTTAAGGGCACGAAGATACGAAAAAAAGAGATTGCCGCATCTTTTTATGCTTTTTTTTTAATTAACCCACTACTTTCATACGAACTAATTCGATTTTCGTAGCTGTCACTTTTATGATTTTAAAAGAATATTTATCAATTACAATCGTTTCATTCAACTTCGGAAATTTCTGATAAAAATGCAATATAAAACCGGCTATTGTCACATAATCGTCTGACTCCGGTAATTCCAAGTCAAACTTCTCATTCAGCGTATCGATCTCTATACGACCGGACAATAGATACTCGTCATCTCCCACCTTCTTGGCAACATACGACTTGATATCGTGCTCATCTTCTATCTCTCCGAATATTTCTTCCACCAAATCTTCCAAGGTTACGATTCCCGAAGTTCCACCAAACTCATCCACCACAACAGCCATACTTTTCTTGTCCTGCATCAAGACTTTCATCAATTTATTGGCAGCCATCGTTTCCGGAACAATCGAGACGCTTCGGATACTTTGTGTCCAGTCTTCCGGATTTTTAAACATTTCCGAAGAATGGATATATCCGACAATATCATCTATATTTTCATTATAAACAAGAATCTTAGAAAGTCCAGTCTCTACAAAACGGGAACGTAGTTCCTCAAGAGCAGCCGTCTTATCGCAAGCCACAATTTCCGTACGGGGAACGATGCAATCACGCAAACGCACATTCGAAAAATCAAGTGCATTCTGAAAAATCTTTACCTCCGTATCCATATCCGAATTTTGAGGCGCATCTTCAATGCTCTGCTGGATAAAATAATCAAGGTCGACTTTGCCCAGCGCCCGTTGCGTCGAACCGGTCACATTCTTTACACCAGCAATTTTCAGAATCAGGAAAGAAAGCAAAGAAGAAAATTTAGAAACCGGATACAAAACAACATATATGATTAACAATGGTACCGAAAACAACGTAAGCGAAAAGTTCGGATTCAATTTAAAAACAGTTTTTGGAATAAATTCTCCGGTAAACAATATCAGGATAGTCGAGATAATAGACTGAGTCAAAACAATCAGTGCCTCGTTATTTACCACACGAGCAATAAGAGGTTCCAGTATAATCGCCATCTGCAAACCGTAGACCACCAACGCTATATTGTTTCCGACCAGCATTGTAGATATAAACTGATGCGGGTTCCGGTAAAATATATCCAGAATCTTACTCGTCAAGCTTTTTTCCTTTTTATCAAGTTCGAAACGTAACTTATTGGAAGAGATAAAGGCAATCTCCATTCCTGAAAAGAATGCAGAAAAAGCCAATGATATTAATATGTATGTAAGTGCACCCATTACTTCGTTTTATCCATCTCGGCCGGCACCAATTTTCGTGGAACCACTTTTTCCTTCTGTACCGATTGCTTCTGCGGAACAGTCTCCATAGCAGGGTTGGCAGCTATGGGCATAGAATCTACCGGAACAATATTTTGGGCTGAATCAGTCGTTACCGATTCACTGACAGGGAATACTCCTTGAGAATTAAATATTTTATATTGAGTCATATTCTGATTCGACTCGAATCCGATACCCGTTATGATTTTATCATCCTCTTGTATCCGAATATATTTATCAGAATAGACCTTTTCCTCTTTCTGGTCCCAAAAAAGCAAGGAAGTTTCAAATTTTTTCCCTTCCAGATTCTCAACCCTCACATTGCCTATCAGCTTCCATAGTCCTTTCTTCTCATAATTATAAGCCGTATCCGCTTTAAGACTCGCTTCAATATTAAATAAAGTATCGAATTTTTCCACATAAATACCTTCAGGAAAATATGAGAACGGCTCTTTTGCCTTATCAAATTTCAAAAATTCTTTAGCGATAGCACGATAGCGTGTAATCCCCGAATCGGAGAACTGAGTAGTATAATCAGTAGTCCTCAACGTATAAGTTGTTTCGGGATCGAAAGCAACCACAACAACCTCCTTGTTATCGCCATTACAAGAGGCAGTAAATAAAAGAAGCATAACAACTACCACAAAGATAGTTGTTATGCCTTGTTCGTTCGTTTTACAAAGAAAACGGTTCTTAATCATAATTATCTGATTGTGACAGTCTCACCAATCCAGCCCCCGATTTTGAAAGTTTTTCCTTTTTCCAAATCCGGATGCATGAAAACTTCTTCCGTGGAAGGAAGGTGAGCACGATAAGTATTAGCTAATTTACCAGCGTCTTCTGCCACATTCTGATCTACTTGTCTTGCCTTTTCAAATTTATCGATAGCTGCATAGTAAACAGCTTTAGCCAAAACGGCATCATTCGGATAGATAGATTTTGCAGATTTAGCATACATATTGCCAATCAATATGTACGGCGCACCGTAATCAGGATTGGTTTCGATTGCTTTCTGGCAATATTGTCTTGCTTTTGACATATTGTTCTGTTCGAACAACAGTACACCGATCAGATAATAGTCTTCAGCCTTTGATACAGCATCCGTTTCCATATTGGCTGCTTCTTCAAAATACTGGATAGCCTTATCATAATCTTTAGCTTTTACAGCCTGTTTCGCAATACCCAGAGCGGCATCTGCACTCGGTTCCAGTTTATAGGCATAACCTGCAGCTGTATAAAAAGCATCGATTTCCTGACAACGGACACGTCTCAGCAGAGATACAATTTCTTTCAAAGCTGGCAAATCATCCTTTGCAGCTTCGACTTTGGAAGCGTACATATTCTGCAATGTTTCGCAATCAGCAGCACCACTTCCAGCAAAACCACCATCAATAGCTGACTTGTAGGTAGTCAGGTTCTTTACTTCTTTTTCATTATTTGCTGCTTGAGCTGCGGCTAACTGAGTTGCAATGATCTTTGAACATTTCAAATAGTCTTCCAAATAAGTTTCTTTGAAATTAGGGTCAGCCAACAGTTGACGGTGAGATCCCATCATATACAAAGACACACCCATTGCTTCAGAGTTTTCACCAAACTCATTGATCACTTCACCCAACCAAGCATAATACACTTTTGGATCTGCATCATCTCCCTTAAGACGGATATAATCAGCAGCCTTACGAGCAACAATCCAGTCCTTACCATACTTTCGGTCATTACCGAAATATTTCACACGTGTATCATACACCTTCATCAAATCATCGATAAGAGCAGCTTTCTTAGCCGGATCTTTCTCGGTATTGATTTTCCAGTCCATGATCCTCACACCATACAAGTAGATATCCTTATGAGCTCCCGGACATTCGGTATAAGCCTGATACCAGAATTCATAAGCATCCTTGAAATTCCCTGCTTTGGCGTAAGGGACAAACAAGCTGATATTGGTAATACAACGTACGCTATCTTCACCAGAACCGAACGGAGTACCAGTATCCACACCTTTTTGTGCATAAGCTCCGAACGACATCATAGAGCATCCGAGAGCCAATAATAATACTTTGATCTTCATATTTATTTCTATTAAAGTTAACTATTTAGTTAATCGACCTTAAATTTCATAAACCATGCTTCATTGAACGTATAATTCACAGTAAAACGAAAATACTGTTCATCAATCATGTTCATCTTCACTTCCGGTTTCTTTTTCACATACTCAAACGATATGTTAATCAACGAACGGTTATCAATTAACGGCAACCCCAGACCAAGGCTTGCTCCGATCTCGTTATAACCGTCTCCGGAAGGATTGGCATCTGTCCGGTTCATACGCAAATAAGAATTGCCATAATGGACACCTGCGCGATAACGAATCCTGCTGAAATATGATTTGCGCATATAATCCGGTATATATTCGCCACCAACCGCTACCCGATAACGATTCTTGAAATTATCTTTCTCCCCAAAGTAAGGCATTTTTCCCCAATCTTCATAAGAAAAATCAGCTGCTAACGTTAATTTATTTTGTTTCACATAAGAAAGCCCCACTCCATACGAATTAGGCAACGCAAACGCTTTCCCGCTGATAGTATCAGACTGAAGAACTTCTCCATCTGAACCAGAAGATGTATAAGACTGAGTCAATTGATAGGATTTTGCATGCAAACTTTTTTTAGGAGAAAAAACAAGACCTAACGTCACACTCTCCGTCTTGCTTAACGGATGTGTGTATTGCAATCCGAAATCCATTTTCAGGTCACGCACCCTCAATTCCTGGTTACGGTTCGTATTATATGCTCCTGTTCCTTCACCACTCATGATTACAACTTGTTCATGCTTGATATTCCCAAACAGGAAACCGAAATTGGCTCCCACAGCTAAACGTTTTTTCCAGATATCAATAGAGACACCTCCATAGAAATCACTCAAATCGCCTGAGCCGTTATAAGTTTCCGTAAATGTAACTCCTTCGTCGTTACGCAAAGCACCAAACTTATAACCGACATAAGAATAAGGCAACAAACCGAAACTCAAGGCTATCCGGCGATGAATCGGAAACTGCATTGCAATATATTCCACGTTTCCGTTGATATCGTTCTGACGGGCATTTCCGTCATCAAACCACGACAACTGACCGGCTACACCAAAATCAAAGAGAAATGTCAGGGAATCCATGCAACTGTATGATGCCGGGTTCATCGGATTTATTTGTTTCGGCGAACGTAATCCGTAACCAACACCGCCCATGGCTCGACCTGCGCCGAACGAACGTTCTCCCAAATCACCATACCCGAAACGGGTATAGGGCGAGTTTGTATTGTTTTGCGCCATCAAAGGCAACAGCATGAATATAAGAACGCTTGTTATTAGTACTTTATTAATCTTCAACATTATACTCTAAGATTCTGTTTAATCCTGTCAACACTAAATTAATGTCTGCAAAGATGGAGTTTTTTAGTCGTCTTTCAAAATAAAACGAATGACCTCCTGTTAAAAAAACCAAAAGGTTAGGATATTTTAGCCGAAGCATTTCGATATACCCATCCATCTCGCACACTATACCATTTACTACTCCAGCCTGGATGGCTGTTTCCGTATCCGTTCCGACCAAAGGAATATATTCCTGTTCGACAACCAAAGGCAATTTCTCCGTAAACAGGTTCAATGCTCTGAACCGGGTTGTCATTCCAGGTGAAATATTCCCTCCTAAATAAGAACCGGAAGCATCGATCAGTTCATATGTAATAGCTGTTCCGGCGTCAATCACCAGCAAATCCTTTTCTGGTTGCAGGTAATTAGCTCCGACAGCGGCAGCCAGCCGGTCTTTACCCAACGTTTTAGGTGTTTTATATTGCACCTTGATCGGAAGAGATACCGTTTCGTCCAAAAACACAAAATTCCGAAGATTGCTTCCCAGGTATTCAACCAATTCGTCATCTTTATCTATCACTGTCGAGAATATCCCTTTCGTCAGCGGGTACTTCTTAAAGATAGAAGAGACAACTTCCACGTCGAATTTCTTAAACACAAAAGAAGCCTCCATATGCCTCTTATTGTATACAGCCACTTTCGATGATGTGTTTCCTTGTTCTATAATGAGATTCACGTGTCTGAATTTTTCCGCAAAGAAAAACAAAAATGATGAGATAACAGACATATCGAAGGCACAAAGTATAAAAAAACAGGAAAGGAATGACTTCCTCTCCTGTTCCATCATATAATATAAAGTTCAATTAATCAGCCAAAATCACCAATTCAGCACCCGATGCAAAATCCTGTCCGCGCTGCTCGCTCAATGCTGTAAAACGGATATAGCGGGCTTTGACCGGCTGATCGAACAGCACTTTCTTTTCCTTCTGGTTATTTTCAAAAGTACCTTTCAAGACCGGTTCACCCCAGTTTTTACCATCCAGGCTGACACTAATCGAATAATCCTTGATATTACCATTCGATCCGTCCTGCCGGGGAAGGAATGAAAAACCTTTAATCTGTTTTACTTCCCCTGCATCCAAGTCCACCCAATGCGGATATTTGGCAACGGTAACGGAAAACATCGTATGCCAGATCGTATTCGGATCACCATCCGCCAGGTTCTTGGCATCTCCGTAACCGGACTCTTCGCTGCTTGTATAGACCACTTCCGTCTGAATACTCTCGATCTTGCTGAAAGAAGCCGTTGCATTGATTTTCGGATTATCTTTAAACCAGGCTTTTACGGTACCACCATTGCGGAATGGTATGGCTTCCGAATATTCCTTCGCTTTTCCTTTCCCGTCGGTCGTATAGCAAATCACAGCGTCTTTACGAGCCGATGAGAGCTCAACGGATCCGGCGCGATTACGCATGATTGTCAACGGCATTTCTCCGGCGGGTGCAACATTTGCCGTAACGGTTACATCTTTTCCGGCAGGACGGATTATAAAGCCCATGTCATGATGTCCGGCAAAGACGCGATCCTGTTCCAACGGTCCGCCTTGTCCGCAACTGTTACCACCCAACCCGGTCACAGCCGCATCCAAATGCAGATACGTATCCCCTGCAACCGGCAACTGGTAAGGATGAGAAGCCAAAATCAAATCCAATGCAGAATATTGAAGAGCCGATACAGACAAACGGTCGGTAGCCACAAACACAGCACCCTCGCCGTCCGGATCGGTCAGGGCACACCAGCGTACATCCTCGTGGTTGCCCATATCTTGCGGTTTCGGGAAATTCACAAACTCGCCAGCCACCGTATTCCTATGCTGTTCGATAAACTGTCCGCTCTTGCGGTCAGCATAGTTATCGATCGGGCCACGTCCGTAATAAGTGAAGTCTGCATACTGCTGCGGGACTTTCATTACATATCCTAGGCGTGGCAATACCAGACTCGGACGGTTAGAAGTGATGCTCGACTGCAACTCGACAGACCCGTCAGGATAAACGGTCCAGATTTGATTCGTCGTAAACTTGAAATCATTTTCCCCGAATCTCCTATCTGTCAGTTCCTCTATACTATTTTTTCCCGTACTGGTTCCACCTTTGATCTTAGCACCGTTCGGCGCCTGCGATTCGACAGTGAAAGCCAAGACGACCGTACCGTCGTTTCTTTCCAAAACCGTACTACTCGTTGCCCGATGTTGCAGGTTATGCAAGCCGTGTTCAAACCACTGCGAATAGAACCAGTTGTCGTTATTGGTAAAAGCACGCAAAGCATCGAGCTTCGGACCGTTTCCATCGGTTATGATCGTCTTGCCTCCGTAGGCCAGGCTGTAAATCGTACCCGTCTCCATATCGAACTTAGCAACGAAACCGTCACCACTCACCGTTTTAATCGAAGTATCCGATTTATCCAACTTCACCTTTCCGGCAGAAGCCGTCACGGCACTGATGGAAGGACGCGCCATAGCTTCCTGCAACAAAATTTGTTCCTCCGCCGTCACAAATCCTTTTTCAGCCCACGGCATATCATCTTTAAGAAGGAACTGCACCTTTACAAAATATTCGGAATCATTCTTCAACTTGTCAAAAGGCATAGGTATTGACACTTGTGCTTTGGCACGGGCAGGGATCATCCCGGAATTAACAAAACCGAATCGAATCTCCTTTCCGTCTTCATAAAGCGACCATCTTATATCATAATCCGAAAGGTCCTTAAAATAATATTTATTGAATATCTCAAAAAGCCCCTTCCTGACATCGACCGCTTTCACACCAATATGCTGATAGACTTTCTTCACTTCATAATACTGCGGTTTCGGTTCCAGATCACCGAACACAATGCCATTCATCACGAACTGACCGTCATTCGGAGTATCACCGAAATCCCCACCGTATGCCAGATATCGCTTACCGGTCTTTTTATCATAATTATACATCGACTGGTCCACCCAATCCCAGATAGCACCACCGCAGAAGAAATTTGTCGATTCAATCGCCTCCCAGTAATCCACCAAGTTACCACAGGCGTTCCCCATCGAATGAGCATATTCAGAAATATGGAACGGGTATTTGATATCATAATCACCTTTCACCGCACCACGCGTCCAGCCAATAGACGGATACTGGTTCGACCCCATATCCACTATATCATTATTACGTTCATATTGGACGGGACGGGATTTATCCACCTGCTTCAACGCATCATAAGCAGCCACGAAGTTTTCACCAGGTCCCGCCTCGTTACCCAACGACCAGATCACGATAGACGGGTTGTTGATATTAGCATGAACCATCTCCATCACACGTGCGACATGCGCCTTTTTCCATTCTACCGGATGTGAAAGGGAGGCGGCCCCGTAATAATATTCATGCGACTCGATATTGGCTTCGTCTTCCAGATAAAGACCATATTTATTACATAAGAAATACCAGTAAGGATCATCCGGATAATGCGAATTACGCACATGATTGATATTGGCACGTTTCATCAGCATCACCTCTTTTTCCATCATATCGCGCGTGATGGCATGTCCGACCGCCGGATTCGATTCATGACGGTTCACGCCTTTCAGCTTGACGGTCTTACCATTTATATAATAGTAACGTCCCGCCAGCCCGAATTCATCTTCTTCGGCCGGTGTATCCTTGATCTCGACCTTACGGAACCCGACGATCGTAGAGGTTGTCTCCACCACTTTCCCCTTAGCATTCTTCAACTCTGCAACCAGCGTATAACGATATGGGAACTCTGCCGACCATTTCCGGGGCGCTTTTACATTCAAGACGGCTTTCGCGGTCTGTATCTGTCCGGGATTCACCGCATCCACCGCTGCCGAAACAAGCACATTTTCCACCTTGACGTTTTCATCCGAATACAACTCATTGGCATACAACGTATATTCCAGTTTATATCCCTTCGCAACCTTTTTATCCAAGTTGCATACATCGGCCGAGATTGCCAGCGAACCATCCGTATAAGTCACATCCAAATCCGGAATCGCCACCAAATCGCGCACATACACTTTCGGAACCGAATACAGAGCGACCGTCCGGAAGATACCCGGCAGGCGGAACATATCCTGCGCTTCCAGAAAAGAACCGTCGGAACTGCGATATACTTCAGCGGCCACCACATTCGTCCCTTTACGGAGGTAAGGAGTGATGTTGAAATTAGCCGTATTGCGGGAGTTTTTGGAAAAACCGACATATTGACCGTTGATCCAGAGATAGAAGAAAGAATCGACTCCATCGAAACTGATAAAAACTTCGCGTCCGTCCCAATCCTGCGGTATCTCGAAATTACGACGGAAAGAACCGACTTCATTCCGGTGCTTGTAAGTCGTCCAGTTTGCTGGCGGAGTACGCATCACACCTCCGCGCCAGTCATCGACCGCCACTTTATGCTGGAAGATTACCGGCTGGTTCACATAGATCGGAACTCCATATTTCAGGCTACCGTCTTTCTGGACTCCATAAATATTCCAACTGGAAGGAACCGGGATATTATCCCAGCCGGATACATCAAACTCCATCTTATAGAAGTCTTTCGGCCGTGAATCGGGATCAGGCGCCCAATTGAACTTCCAGTCTCCATCCAAAGACTGCCAAAATTTACTGTTTTCCGGTAATACCTTACGAGCGCTTTCCACATCCTGGAAAGGGAAAATATAAGCATGCGGTTGTTCTTTGTTCAGAGCCAGGTTCTCAGGCGACTCCCACTCTTTACCGGTCGGTGCTTCCATCGGTCCGTAACTAAATCCCCCAAGCGGCAATTGATCAGCCATGCTATAGAAAGAAGCACAGCAAAGCGCTAAGGCTAACGAGATTTTTTTCATGATGTTCATTTTTAGGAATAATAGATTTTATTTGTGTATTCATTCTTAGACATGCCAAATCGTTCACAAATATAGTGAATTAACACAGAATATGAAAGAACTTCCAGGGCAACCGCACCAAAAACCACAAAGAACAAATCAATTCTTACCTTCAGTACAAGCATATTCTTATAAAAGTTTTTAGAGAAAACAGCTTGAAAAACTGCTTTAGATCCGGATGTAGAGACGTAGGAAACCCGGATGTAAGAGATGTGAATACCCGGGTCTCCGTGAAACCGGAACGGGGATGTGAAGCTGTTTATCTGCCTTGTTCTGAGGAATTTTATGCTCTGTTTCTGCTTTTAATCCGTAAGGAATATGTTTTTTTTAACACAATAACCCCTTTATGCCTGTAAATGATTATTTTGATTTACATAAACATAAATATCTAATACTAAATAACATATACAAAATCACAAACTAAAAACATGATAGTAATATGACAATTAAAAATAGAAACTATCATGTTTTAGGGCATTGAAGAACAAACTCTATAGAGTAATAATGATAGTATGATGGTTATTTTGCAAAATCTTTATATAAAACATTCTTTCAGACCAACAAAAAAAGAGATTCAAGACTACAGATCGAAACGTTGTTCCTCAAGATCAACACACCCATTCGCAATAACCTCTTCTTTTTCATCCACAAGATGATACAGAACACATCCTTCGAAAGAAACCTGATCGAATCCTCTGGCAATCATCCCTTTACAATTATAAGGTATTACATGAGTTGAATCCGGTTTGACGATTTTCATATTGCTCACTGCTACATCATTTCTTCCGGTTTTACTTATCGGGATTCTATTTGTAGGAGACTTTTTCTGAGCAGCATATTCACATACAAACAAATGGTTCGTAATACTACTTTGAAATATGATAATATCATATTTGTATTCATTTTTTATTTTTAATGTCAACATCTTTGTTTGTTTATCATAAGATTCGCTGCTAAGTAAAGTACCTTGCAAATCATAACCGGTCTTTTCCACTTTCAAATCTTCCAATTTATATCCCGTTTGACCGTAACAAGTTGTCGCAATTAATAAACAAACGGATAATAGAACTTGAAATAACACTTGAGTTTTCATGACTTATGGATTTTAATGTTTATAATGTTTTAAGGAATAATCATATAGCGTTTCTTGTTTCCATAGCATATACAGTCTCTCAAGAACATATTTTTCGGAAACCGAAGGATTTAATCCTATTTCCGCCTTATACGCATTTATCTCATTCTTATAATATTCAGGACAAAGCAGAATTGTAACCTTAGCCTCAAAATCATTGATAAAACCCATAGGATTCGTAATACCGTCAAATTCATACTTCAACAAATAATCCACATGTTCCTGAGGTATTTTGAGATAATATGGCGAATCAAGAGTCATCTTAGTCTCACTTGACCATGCCTCATCATGGTTACAATGATAGGCCTCATGATAAAGAATAGACATTTGATCTTGATATTCATAATTAAAAAACTTATAACAAAGGATGATTTTCTTTCCTCCGGTTTCCTCATCTATTTCAACTTTGGCATTACTTGTGCACACACCTTCCGTAAGCACAATATCCACATCATCTATCCCACAAGCCAACTCCTTCATTCTTTTCTTTATATCCGGAATTTTTTTATTTAAGCTTGCCTGGGTAATAGAGCCGGGAGGCGGATCATTGCTTGTGCCTCCGCCACCTCCGATCCCCGTTTCTCCTCCGATGATCGGGTCGGTATCTGTATAATCTATGGTTTCCGAGATCCAAACCGTTCGTTCCTTACAATATAAACCACGGGAGACTTCAATGTCATTCCACTCTATGATCCCATAATGGCAATCATAGTATTCTTTCCCCCAAGCACGGGTTTGAGGCGGATCTTCGAACTTAAGTTCTCCTGCCGATTCGTCTCCAAAGATATTGTAACTCAACTCGTCGAAGACAAAATCCTGTTGGTAAGCACGAATCTGTTCATTCTCGCGTGTAATCGTCCGGTATCGAAGCGTATCCCCCTGTATATCAAAAAACCAAATCGTATGAATGATATTCGGGATTTCTTCCTTATAAACCGGAACAAGATAAGAGATGTCCCTTTCCTCTTCTCCCATAGGCAATGCATATTGCCACAAGGGAGTTCCATACAACCGAGTGAATCTGTCAAAAAAAGGAGTGATACTGTCGACGTGCTGCATGGCAACCTGGATCAACAACAGATTCTCGTCAAGTTCGGACACCGATTTAGTCATGAAAAGAGAAGCCGAAGCCTCTTCATCCGGTCCAACGGCCGGTAAATCGTCTTGACAGGCAGAAAGAGAGGCAAGGACAAAGAAGATAATTATTTGCAATATTCGAGTCCGTTTCATACATAGTACATTAAAAAATTTATTTCAGTTAACGTAATAAGACTGACGTCTATATGAGAGGACTTACCGTTCTTTCAAACGATAAACAAGAGCCGGTTTCGGTTTAAAAAGCAGGGAATGGCGAAATTCACATCCAGCCATTCCCTCATAGTTATTTATGTGTGTTTATAAAAAGGTTAATAACCTTCATTCTGTTGTCCTTTGATTTGCGGGTTGGAGTCGATTTCATCTTTCGGGATCGGCCATACCCACATATGATCGTCGGCAGGTTTGACCATATCCGTACCCAAAGCCGGCAGATAAGACTGAACCTGCGCTTCGCCCGTAGAACGGTTCAGCCCCTTCTTCCAACGTTTCATGTTAAAGATATGGGGATCTTCGCCGAACAATTCGCGAACATATTCATCCTGAATCTCTTTCATCAAAGCATCGCCACTATACGCCTTGTCGTTCCACCCTTTGATACGGGCAGCTTTCAATTCATTCAATATTTCGGATGCATTGGCTGCATCACCGGACATAGCGTATGCTTCTGCCGCTATCAGATACATTTCAGAGATACGGAATGCTTTCGTCTTATTGACATTAGAGCTCTTCCCGTCATAAAAATCCGGATTTCCGGGCCATTTCTTACAATAAGTGAGCATAAAATCGCTCACAGACTGAGCGTCGATCGAATCATAAGTAAAGTAAGCATCATAACGAATGTCATTATCCTGATCATACAACCCTAATACCGTTTTAGTCGGTATGTAAGAAGGACGAGGCAAAACATCAATAATTCCGCTAAAAGCACTACCCAACGAATTCGGACACTCTTCCTGCCCTTTAATCATGGCGAACTGCCAGATTGCCTCTGTTCCGTTGTCATGCACCCACATATCCGCATAAGCTGCGGCGTCCGTCATCAAAGGATATGTCCCGCTATCGATCAATGATGTCGCAGCAGAAATCGCCCCTTGATAATCTTCTTTTTCAAGAGCCACACGGGCTTTCAGAGCCTTGACGACATCTTTCGTGATATAAGCCGAATTTTGCTCTCCGGCAGTTGTCACCAACTCTTCCGCTTTGGCCAAATCATCTTCTATTTGTGCATATGTTTCAGCCAAAGAACTCCGTTCCGGATAGCTGGCATCGTTAGACGAAGGATTGTATTCGTAAACCAAAGGCACGCCATAATCATTGGCCGCCGTAGACGCATCATAATTCTTACAGAAATGACGCGCCAACTCGAAATAGGCAAATGCACGCGAAAAATAAGCATGTCCCATATAAAGGCGAACCGATGCCCGATCCGCATCCGACAGTGTATTGGCGTCCAGTAAAGCCTGTGCTCCTTTTAACAAGACATTGGCATTAGCGATATAATTATAGTTATTACTCCAGCATCCCGAAAAAGCGCCATCCGTAATCGTAAATTCCCAACGGTAAAAAGCACCGTATGTATTCCCGTAATCGGCTGTAGCGGTTATCAAGCCAGACTGAACCAAGGCATCCATTGCATCAGCGTTTTGCAAATATGAACGCCACTCCGCATGAAACAAATTACTGTATTTCTGACAATCCAAGACGGATTGGACCGATTCATTCGTCGCTATAGAAGTTTCCGACGTCAAATCCATGTCGCAGGCAGTAAAAGCCGCACAGCAACAGGCAAACAAAGACAATATAGTTTTCTTTTTCATATTTCTGTTCCTTTTTAATTAAATTAGAATGTAAACTCAGCACCGAACGAAAATTGACGGGTATTCGGATATTTACCTAACTGCAAATTCGAATCGACTTCCGGGTCTGCCCCTTGATACTTCGTTGCCGTCAACAAGTTACGTCCTACAGCAAAGACTCTCAATCCCCGGATAAAACCGGTCTTTCTCAAAAGGCTTTGAGGCAGATTATAACCAATGGTCAAATTCTTCAAGCGCAAGAACGAAGCGTTTTCCAATAAGTGCGTATCGAAATATCGTGGAGAATTAACAGCCGCAATATCTGTTACCTGTCCCGGAGTAGTCCACATGTTTTCCATTTCGACCGTTTGGTTCAATTGCCCTACGAAATTCGGATTCTCAACGAAGTAGCGGTCATTGTCGATCATGTACTTGCCCAGCATGAAAGAGAAATCGGCATTCACACTGAAGCCCTTCCAATCGAAACGTGTACTGAAACCACCCGACCACGGAGCATACTGTTGTTTTCCTGTATATGCAGCATTATTTTCATCATATACTTTCGTTTCATTTCCATCTTTATCCAACCAGATTTGCTGTCCGTCCTGGGGATCGACGCCAACCCATCTAACATAATAGAATTCTCCGTAAGGCTTTCCCACCTCATATTTCAAACCTGTATTTGCCACAACATATTCATCACGTCCGCCGAACAATTCCGTTATTTCGTTTTTATTGTAGTTAATATTGGCCGATACGCTCCAGAACATATCCTTATTGGATATGATGTCATAAGAAGCGGACAATTCGATACCTCTGTTGAACATACTGCCGATATTTCCCCAACCGGAACCATGACCTGTCGTATAAGAGAACGGGATCGTCATCAACATATCTTCCGTCACTTTGTTGTAAAAATCAAAATCAACACTCAAACGATTGAAGAAACGAGAGTTAAATCCGATATTCAACGTCTTTTGTTTTTCCCAGGTCAGATCGTCATTCTGCACGGAAGAAATAGCAAAATACTGACCTCCGTTATAGTTACCCGTACCGACCAAACCTAAAGCCGGATAATAAGGGTCTCCTTCAAAAGCCGAGTTACCGGTCGTTCCGTAACTTGCTTTCAAACGCAAATCCGACAGCCAGTCGACATCATACAGAAACCCTTCTTTCTTCATATTCCACATCGCTCCTACCGAAAAGAAGGAAGCCCAACGATTATTGACACCGAACAAGGAAGAACCGTCCGTACGGTAAGAAGCATCCAAGTAATATTTTTCATCGAAATTATATTCGGCACGGGCAAAGAAAGAATTCATCACTTTCTTTTTCAAATCGGCACTCGGTTTCTTAAACGTCGTACCGTGGCTTATCAACGTCAAACGATCGTCCGTAATCCCGTCAACACTTACACCGAAAGAACTGCCATCATAAATAATGGCTTCCTGACCGATAAGAGCCGTAATATTGTGCAACTTATCAATATCAAATTTATATTCGGCCGTATTCGTCAAAGTAAAAGAAGAATAACGCTGGAATGATTCTTGAGCCGAACCCGAATAATTATTATACTGGGCAGGTTTATTCCTGTAGCGATATCTGTAATCGAAAGCATCCATAGCTTGAGAAGCACGCAATGTCAATCCCTTTATCGGAGTTATTTCTTCAAACATATTTCCGAAAAGACGAATCTTATTTTTTTCCGTCGGCTGGTTTTCCAACAGATAATAAGGATTCCACACACCCAAAAGATCAAGCAAATCCTTGCGTTTTCCATACGAAATACTACCATCCGCGTTTTCTATCACTTCATACGGGGTCTCGAACGGGAAAGCCCAACGGCTCAATGTAGACACATTGTACCAGCTATTACCAGATCCGGCAAATCCATTTGTTTCCCAGTCCTCATAAGACAGTCCTAAATTCACACCAACACGCAACCAGTCGAAAACCTTCGTGTCCAAATTACTGCGCAATGTCTCGCGGCGCATTCCCGAAGCAGGTTCCACACCGTCCGCATCATAATAGCTGGCAGAAATAAAATAATTCGTTTTGTTGGCTATACCGGAAATACTTGCATCCAACTGCCAAGTCGGTGCGTTATCTTTCAAGAAATAATCTTCCCAATCCGTCGAAATGCCTAAACGCATCGCATTTTCGATCTTAGAAAAATCAGCATTCGGATTGACAGTCTTCCACAAATTATAATATTGTGTCGTATTCATCATCTCGGATGTCGGCAATGCTGGCTGAGAAAAACCGTATTGCCCTTTCACCGTCACGGTCGGCTTCGCCCCTCTCCCTCGCTTACTCGTGATCACAACCACACCGTTTGCTGCACGCGAACCGTAAATAGAAGTGGAAGATGCATCTTTCAGAATCGTCACATTTTCGATATCACTTGGGTTCAAAGCAGTGAACACGCCACTTGATATCGGAGAACCATCCAAAATAAACAACGGCTCCGTAGAAGAATTAATAGAACCGACACCACGCATACGCATAGATACATTCTCACTCGGCTCACCCGAAGAAGTAAAAACCTGCAAACCGGCAACCTGCCCCTGAAGAGCATCCGCAAAATTAGCACTTGGGCGATTCGAAATTTTTTCCGATTTGACGGCGGCAACCGATCCGACCATCGAACCTAATTTTTTTGCAGAACCATATGTTCCGGTAATTAATACTTCATCTAACATTTCAGATGACGTTCTCATCCGGATAGTCAAGTTAGGTTGGATTCTCACGATTTGTGCTTCCATACCGACATACGACACTTCCAATTCTTTTGCAGAACCAGGAACATTACTCAAACTAAAAAGGCCGTCTGCATCAGTCACAGTTCCAATGTTTGTTCCCTTCACCATTACAGTCGCACCAATAACCGCTTCTCCATCCTCTTCCGACAAGACTTTCCCTGTCACTTTGGATGTTTGAGCCATTACCATACCTATACCTATTATACAACAGGTAAGCAATAACAACATTCTTCTTTTCATCATAATTACACATTTAGATTTATAGTACAAATTCATTAGACTATTTAGTTCTGGTAGAACTATGTTTTTATTTAGAGCAAATATACAAATGAATTATTTATAAAAATTGAATTATGTTCAAAAATACATATAAATATGTCGTATAACATAGTTCTGAATATTAAGGTGAGTTCTATCAATTCAATTTATCCTCTTGTATCAGACAGCAGAA
>OLXN01000979.1_pt1 | contig 19718 bp, 13 predicted proteins | sample 1674021 | NCBI WGS metagenome assembly OLXN01 (sample SAMEA103958137, study PRJEB25191) | human gut metagenome | biome: human-associated habitat [ENVO:00009003]; feature: intestine environment [ENVO:2100002]; material: feces | place: Germany | collected 2013/2015
CTCCACCACGATGGCCTAGATGCCAACGCCATCACCAACTTGGCCCGCCTGCTCTCCGAACAACAAGCCGCCACTGGTACGGTTCCCAGCGACCAAACCCTCGTTGTGGAGCGCACGCGAGATGAAGACGGCGGTTGGCGCATCGTACTGCTGAGTCCATTCGGCCGCCGCGTTCACGAACCGTGGTCCATGGCCATCAGCCGCAGACTGCGCCAACGCTACGGTTTCGACGGGCAGGTATATGCCGCCGATGACGGTATCGTCATTCAGCTACCGGACGGTGACGGACATATTCCTGCTCAAGACCTGTTCCTTTTCGACCCAGAAGACCTCAAAGCAGATGTAGAGCGTCAAGTGGGCGAGTCCGTGCTATTTGCCGCACGATTCCGCGAATGCGCCGCCCGATCACTGTTCATGCCGCGATCCGACCCGGGCCGTCGCGTGCCCCTATGGCAGCAGCGACTGCGCGCCGCACAGCTCCTGCAATCCGCACGTATGGCCAAGAACTTTCCGCTGCTGCTGGAAACCGCGCGCGAATGTTTGCAAGACGTATACGACATGCCCGCCCTGAACGAGGTGATGACCGGATTGCAAGCCGGCACCATTACCGTGAAGGACGTGGAAACCGAGTCGCCATCGCCTTTCGCCGAGAACATTCTCTTTGGCTTCGTCGGCGTGGTGATGTACCAGTATGACCAACCTCAGGCCGAGCGTAGCGCGCAACTGCTGTCTCTCGATCCGCACGTGCTCGAACGCTTGCTCGGCACCACCGATATGGCACAAGTGCTCAACCCGGACGTGATTCGCGAAGTCGAACAGGAACTGGGGGAGCGCACTTTCTGGAATGAGCTTGCCGACGATGATGTGACTGGTCGCGTGACCCGTTACGCCAAAACCCATGGTCCTTTCACCGCCGATCAGCTCATAGCCGATCTACACCTCGATGCTACGGATGCCGTGCACACTCTGGATGTGCTGGCTGCCAAAGGCGAGTTGCTGCAAGGCCACTTTGTAGATGATGACGAGCAAGGCCAACAGTGGCTCCATAAGGACGTATTCCGCCGTATTCGGTCTCGCTCATTGGCCAAGGCGCGTAAAGCAGTCAAGCCAGTAGAATCAGAGGCGTTCCAGATGTTTCTTATCGACCGACAAGGTATCGGGCCGGTCGGCGGCGAACGATATGAAGGTGCTGACGGGCTCATGCGCGTTATCGAGCAGCTGGAGGGCATATCACTGCCCACTGCACTCTGGGAGTCGGCAGTATTCCCCGCACGAGTACGAGACTACCAACCTGCATTGCTGGATAAGTTGCTGACCAGCGGCGATGTGGTCTGGGTCGGCTCAAAAACCGGGGGAACCAGTGCGATGGACCCCGGTGAGGTTGCTTTCTATCCGGCGGATTCAATATTGTTCAGCGGTGTGGAACATGGTACGACATCGAACGCCTCAGACGCCACCATGCCGGAAGCGATTCTGACCGCACTGGACTCAGGGGGAGCGTTCCATGCCCGTCAACTGATGGATGCCGCCAAACGTGCGTGGAATGAGACCGCGGAGCCGGACATCAATCCAAACACCGGCGAAATCATTCCGCAAGAGTGGAGCGAACAGCAGTTCAAGGATGCCTTGTGGAGCTTGGTCTGGCAAGGTAAGGTCACCAATTCCAGCTTCGCGCCGGTGCGTGCATTAACCGCAGGCGCAGCAAGCCCGCGTAAATCCACTACATCACGTCGTCGTGGGCGTGTCGCTCCGATTCGCCGAGCCACTACGGATATGACGTTAGGAGGTTTGTGGTCCGCCGTAATCGGGCAAGCTGAAGCCGAAGACACCGACCAGACCGAACGGGCACTCGCACTGGTCGAGACGTTGCTGGACAGGTATGGCGTCATCGCGCAGCCGGTGATTGACAAGGAAAATATCCCGGGTGGCTACTCAGCGTTGTATCCGGTATTGAATCGCATGGAGGAGCATGGTCGACTGGTACGAGGCATGTTCGTCCGTGGTTTCGGCGCGGCCCAATTTGCCGAGCGCGACACCGTGGATGCGTTGCGTCATCCGTCAGAGCATCGCGGCCAGTCCGTGGTGGCATTGAGTGTGCTCGACCCCGCAAATCTCAGTGGCTCCGCCATCGCGTGGCCGGACGCGCCTGCCGGTGCGGGTAAACCGGCACGCCGTATCGGAGCCACGGTCGTGCTCAATGCGCAAGGCGCGCTACTATACGCGGCCGCCAAAGCCAAGCACCTGACAGCGTTCGATCAATCGGTCGGCCATGAAGCCGCTGTCAATGATTCCGACGAACAAATGCGCAAGGCCGCCACAGAACTGGCCTACGCCCTCAAACGCAATGGCACCGGCTCCGTGACATTCAGCGACATCAATGGCGAACCCCTCAACGCCCGTCACCCCTTCGCCCGCATCCTCCACCAGTCCGGCTTCACCCCCGTTCCCCAAGGCATGCGGCTGTACTGATTGAGCCCAGCTATCGAATGCGGTAGTTGGAGCCTCGTTGGGTCATGATGAGGCCGGCGCGGGTGAGCTTCTTATCCAGTGTGTAGAGGGCGTTCTTGAGTAAGCCCTGTTGCTCGAAGAATGGGCCGCCGATAAGTTTGACCAACTCGTTGGTGTTGACGAACTGGCCATCAGCCTTGACCAGCGCTTCAAGCAAACTGTATTCCAGACGGGACAGTGAGATTGCGCTGTGAGTGGATGCGTAGTAGGCCTTGTGATTCGTGGTGTCCAACGTGAGATTGCCACGAATGATCATGGCGGGGGAGTCGGTGGCAAGCGAGCCGACGTATGAGAGCAGTTCGCCATCGGAGAATGGTTTGCTCAGCGCGGCATCTGGGCGTCGTACGTTAGCTTGTGCGCTAGAGGCAGCATTGTCCGAGCGTTGTTCGGCTTCGGCATCTGAGTTGTTTGCGCGTGAATTCGCGCTGAAGGAGCTGTAGGGCGTCTCTTCGATAGGGGCGTACTCGTCAGGCAGCGCTCGCCAGCGGCTGCCTTCACCAATGGTTTTGCTGAGTGGCGTCGAAGTCAGCAGCAGAATCTTGACGGAGGCACGGGCATTGCGTAGGGATTCGATGAGCTGCTCGGTGGAAATGCCGAGCAGGGATTCATCAAGAATCACTGCGTCAAATGACTCCTTGGCGACAGCGGCGAGCGCGATACTACCGGTGCTTGCCAAAGACACCTCATGACGACCGGCAAGCAGGGCACCATGAATGGCGTGGGCCAACGGTTCATTGGATACGGCAACCAGTAGTCTCATCGCCACCTCCTTGATGCTTAGTGTAGGTCGGGTTTAGAGTCTCTTCTCTATGTGTTTGGCTCACTATCGTTCGCTCCTCGCCTACAAACACCCCACTGGGGGTGTTTGCTTTACGGCTCGGCCCATCAGAGGGAGCTTAATTGAGGTTACGCAATGAAGGCGATGGGGGAGGCGAGGTCCACTCCGGAGCCGTCTCGGCGCATATCGGGCTTGGGAAGCTCGACCGGGGAGCCTGCGGATGTGGAGGCATGCAACGGGTAGAGACCAACCCAGGCAAGAATCAGCGTGTTCTGGCCCTTCAGGAAGCGCTGGGAGCGTACGCCACCGGTAGCGCGGCCCTTGGTGGGGTACATTTCCAGCGGGGTGACCTTGGCGGCGCCGTTTTCGGTGCCGGGCAGTGCATCGGAGTCGCCGGCCACGGTGAGCACCACCGCGCCGGAGCCGGAAGTCAAACCGTTCTCGCCCTCCTCATAGGTCCATGCCACCTTGCCGGCGGGAACCACGTTGAATGCCGCCACACGGGCGCCCTCGGCCAGCTTGATGCCGGCCATACCGCCCGCGGTACGACCCTGCGGGCGCACGTTCTTCGCCTCAAAGGTCAGTAGCGAGGAATCGGAGGAGATGAACACCAGACGGTCGTCATCCTCGGCCACGGCGGCGAATACCACTTCATCGCCATCTTTCAGATCAATGACGGGCCAGGAATCCATGGTGGTGGGTGCCTCACGGTTCCAACGCTTGATGACACCGTTACGGGTACCGATAGCCAGCGACGGCAACGGCTTGGCCTCGGCGGCCCCGCCATCCTCGCTCTCGTCCTTGGCACTGGTCTTGCCGGACGTCGGCTGCTCCATGGCAATCGCCGTAATCACACGCTCACCGCGAATCGGATCGGTGGATTCGGTCATGCCGATCAGTTCGTCGGCCTGAACTCCTCCCTTCAGCGACAATGTGGCGGTAGCGGGCAAGGCAGGCAAATCAACCACATGCGCGAGCACCAGGCGGCCGGCCGACGTGACCAGCCCATACGTAGCGCGCGTGGAGGTCTCGAAGATTGTGGTGATCTGATCGTCTCGCAGACGTTCATCGGAAGTGGATCGTGCATTGAACACGTCCATCGCGCTTGGCGTGGTACGGGCAATCAAACCGGTGGCGCTCATCATCACCACGCACGGCTCGTCTTCGATCTTCAAGGCTCCGGTCAGCGCGGACCGCTCGCCGGTCTTCTTGGCGGCGGCTGCGGCTGCGGCCACATCGGCTTCGGCGGAGGAGATCGTGGTGGCGGCCTTCACTGCTTCGAGCGCGGACTTGGACACACCCGAAGCCCCGGCGCCCTGCGCCACGACCGGCGTCAACGTGCCATCCGGGTCGGCGTCCAGCAGCACGGTACGGCGCGGCGAGCCCCACTTGGCGACCGCTTCGTCCATCTCGTCGGTGACCACCTGGTCGAGCGCCTCGGCGGAGGCCAGGATCCGGGTCAGCTCCTCGATACGCTTCTTCAGATCATCGCGTTCGGCCTCAAGCTCGATACGGTTCATCTTGGTCAGTCGGCGCAGACGCAGGTCGAGGATGTACTGAGCCTGGACCTCGTCCAAATCGAAAACGACCATCAAACGGCTCTTCGCGGCATCCGCATCATCCGAGGTGCGGATTACCTGAATCACCTCGTCGATGTCCAACATGGCCAGCAGCAGGCCCTCGACCAGGTGCAGGCGCTCCAGCGCCTTCTTCTTGCGATATTCACTGCGGCGGCGAATCACCACACGGCGGTGGTCCACCCACACCTGAAGCATCTCCTTCAGACCCATCGTGTGCGGGCGGCCCTCCACCAACGCCACGTTGTTCATGGCGAAGTTGTCTTGCAACGGTGTGTGCTTGAACAACTGCACCAGAACCGCATGCGGGTCGAAACCAGTCTTGATCTCGATGACGATACGCGTGCCGTTATGACGATCGGTCAGATCGAACGCGCCGGAAATCCCCTCCAGCTTGCGGTTCTTCACACCGTCGGAAATACGTTCGATTACCTTCTCCGGGCCCACCATGTACGGCAGCTCGGTGACCACGATGGCCTGCTTGCGGGCCGTGACATGCTCGATATGCGTGGCGGCGCGCGTGGTGAGCGTACCACGGCCAGTGGCATAGGCCTCACGGATGCCGTCGCGGCCGATGATCGTGCCGCCGGTGGGCCAGTCGGGGCCGGGCACGTAACGCATCAGCTGTTCCAGGGTGGCGTCCGAATGCGCCATGAGGAACTTGGCGGCGTTTACCACCTCGCCCAGATTGTGGGTGGCCAGGTTCGTGGCCATGCCCACGGCGATGCCCGAGCCGCCGTTGACCAGCAGATTCGGGATGGCGGCCGGCAGCACGGTCGGTTCCTTGAGCTTGTTGTCATAGTTCGGCGTGAAGTCGACGGTGTCCTCATCGATATCCGCGTTCATGCCGAGAGCGGCCGGGCCAAGCCTGGCCTCGGTGTAACGGGAGGCCGCAGGGCCGTCATCCAGCGAGCCGAAGTTGCCGTGGCCGTCTACCAGCGGCAGACGCATCGCGAACGGCTGTGCCAAACGCACCATGGCCTCGTAGATCGCGGAATCACCGTGCGGGTGGAGCTTGCCCATCACCTCGCCCACCACGCGGGCGGACTTCATATACGGGCGGTCGGGAGTCAGATTCATCTCGCCCATCTGGTAGACGATGCGGCGCTGCACCGGCTTCAAGCCATCGCGCGCATCGGGCAGTGCGCGTGCGTAAATCACCGAATACGCATACTCGAGGAAGGACTTGCTCATCTCCTCGTTCAGCGGCGTCTCGACGATATGCTCCTTGACCGTGCGCGGATCATAGGTTTGCGCGGACGGTTTGCGGTGTGATGCCATGAAACTCCCTTTCGAACGCCCCCATATTAGCGGGAGGGCGCGAAACAGTGCGCAGAGAACGGTTCTCGATAACAACTGTGCGCTGGTTTCGGTGCGCCAATCGCACATGTTTGCCGATAAAACGGCGTGATTCCAGTGTTTCAGTCGATGTGCGTTTGTTTGATTATGTGCGTTGGAGCGCACAGTTGTTATTGAGAACCGTTCTCTGCGCACTGAGCCAAGGGGAGGGGTGCTACTTGAATGGGCAACTATGAGTGTTGAGACGCCGGATATGGACGAGTTGCTGCGGCTGGTGCCCACAGTGGGCTATGGGGACGACGCCCCGGCCGATCGGCGTGGGGGAGCACTGCACCTGTCCGCCGTGCTGCCCGCCTTGTCCGCCGCCATCGGACATCCGGCCCCCACCAAGGTCCACGCCGATCCCAAGGCATGCCAGCGCGCGTTGGGGCTGCCCGATGCCGAATCGGCCATCGTGGTGCTCGTGGACGGCCTGGGCTACTGGAACCTCGCCATGCGCCTCGGCCACGCGCCCTATCTGCGTTCGCTGATGAACGAAAGCGCCAATCAGCGTCCCATCGCTACCTGCGCTCCAAGCACCACTGTGGCGGCCATGGCCGCATTCGGTACCGGAACCTGCCCGGGACTGACCGCAATGGCGGGCTATACGCAGCTCGAACCCGCCAGCCATAAGCTCATCCAACTCATCCAGTTCAAAGACGCGCTGGCACCCAAACCAGCCAATCCGCACATTCCTGTGCCGCCCATGGTCGATCCGCTCGACCTGCAGCGCGAGGAGACGGTGTTCGAGAAACTTGCGGCTCAAGAGGTGCGCGTCACGAGCTCGGGGTTGCCCAAGTTCTCCAAATCGCCATTGACCGAAGCCGCATTGCGAGGCACCGACTATCAAGGCAACGTCACCCCACGCGATCGTGTGCTGGCCGCCGCACGCGCCTCCCGCACCCCCGGCCTGACCTACCTGTACATCCGTGACGCCGACAAAGTCGGCCACAATTACGGGTGGGATTCCGAACACTGGGTGGCCGCATTCGAACATATCGACGCCCAGCTCGCGCTCCTGAAACGCAGCGCACCCAAAGGCACGCTGATCGTCATCGTAGCCGACCACGGCATGGTGCAAACCGACATGGACCAGCGGATTGACATCGCCGTTGAACCGCAGCTCACCCGAGGCGTGTCACTGGTCGGGGGAGAGCCGCGCTCGCTGATGCTGTATGCCGAGCCGGATGAACGACCTGAGGATATAGCTTGCCGGTGGCGCGATTGTCTGCAAGACCGAGCCTTGGTGCGGACCAAGGATGAGGCCATCGCGGACGGATTGTTTGGACCGGTCTGCGAGCGAGTCCGGCCAATGCTCGGCGATGTGGTCGTGCAGGCAGCGGGAGCCGTGACCCTCGTCGATTCGCGTACGCAAGGAGACAAGGCCACCCACCTGCCGAGCGTGCATGGTTCCCAAACAGCATTGGAAATGGATATTCCCTGCCTGATCGATATGGCCTGATTCGGAAATTCAGTCTCCGAACAGAATCTCGTCCCAGCTTGGTACGGCCGAACGTCCTGATTTACGCTTGGCCGGTTTGGCTGGTGCCTCATGTTCGGTGGCGGCGGATTCGGCCGCCCGCTCCTGCTCGGTGTCTACCAGCTGTGCATTGGGGCCACTCCGTATGGTCTTGTCCGAAACATTGTCAGAGCCCTGCTCTGGTGCCGTGGCAGGCGATTGCTGTAATCCTGCGGCAGATGGCGAAACAGATCCGGCGGTCTGCGAAGAGACCGGACTGGGGGCCGTAGTGCCATGAGCCTGGGTCGTGGCCGGCGAGATGGACGTGGATAGATCCACTGGGGGCATGGAACCTGTGGAAGTGACAGAGGGCCGGATTGCGGCAGGCCGTGCGGCCGGAATCGAAGGCGTAGGAGCCGCCCAAGCAGACACGGCGCGCTCGATACGCGCGGAGCGTACGGAGTCGCCGGGCAGTTCGGGAATCGTCGGCTTGAGTTTGGAATCCGTGGCTGATTCCGGATTCTGTTCGCCGAGCAGTTTTCGAGCGGCATTGTTCAGGCTCATCACGGAATTGTCGTGCATATTCCACGTCCATTCGGCATGGATCTCACGGCCCGCGGAAGTGAATATCGCCACGATGCGCCAAGGCTCAAGTCCACGTCGGGTGGATTTCCAGGTCACTGATTCCATGCCGATTCCCGCAGAGGCCAGCGTGCGTTCCACCAGTTCGCTGATGGTGCGCACCCTGCTGTCTTTGGGTGCCGCCACGGCAAGGAACTGTTCGATGGCATACTGTTTCTCGGTCTCCACAGCCATGGAGAAACGACGTACCAGCATTTCGCTCAGATGGTATTTCTCCGCGACACGGGCCGGATCGGCACCGGCGCGAATCAGCGACTGTATCTGGGAAATCGGCAAAGTGGACTGCTGATGCGGCTGGGGAGCCTGTCGCATCTCGCTTCTGACCTGCTTGGCCTCAAGAATCGCCCGTTCGAGCGTGTCGTCCACGCTCACAGCCATTTCCCTGCCGCCAAGGGAGAATACGAGGTCCCCCGTCTTGCTCACGCGCACGAAACGGGCTTTTTCAAGCCGATCATCTGGCATATTCGCACCACTTTCCGTCGCAAAGACATTACTTCTTTTAAGTATGCCCCACGTGTCGAACTTTACGAGTATTTCAAATCGTGTATCCTATGGGCGAGTATGGCGCTGACCGTGCTATATATATCGACTTACGAACCAAAGACGACGAAAGGACCATGATGGCTCAGGATTATGATTCCCCCCGCAACAAGGATGAGGACGAGGAATCGCTGCAGGCGCTGGGGAAGTCCTCGCAGAACGCCTCGAGCGACATCGACGACGATGAGAACGCCATCGCCGAAGACTACGAACTGCCGGGCGCCGATTTGAGCAACGAGGATTCCTCGGTGACCGTCATCCCCATGCAGGGTGACGAGTTCATCTGCTCGCAGTGCTTCCTGGTCAAGCATCGCAGCCAGCTCGCCTACACGGACGAGGATGGCCAGCCGGTGTGTGAGGAGTGCGCCGCCTGATGGCGTTCGACGAGACCTACAACGAGCCCGAATCCACCGAGGTCCTGGTCAAGAGCCTCGACCCCGAACATCCGGCCCAGCTGCACTACGCCCACGCGGGCGATGCCGGTGCCGACCTCATCACCACCGTCGATGTGACGCTGAAGCCTTTTGAACGGGCACTGGTGCCCACCGGCGTGGCCATCGCCCTACCTGCGGGCTACGTGGCGTTGGTGCATCCGCGTTCCGGGCTGGCCGCCAAGCAGGGCGTCACCGTGCTCAACGCGCCTGGCACCGTTGATGCCGGCTACCGTGGCGAGATCAAGGTGCCTCTGATCAACCTCGATCCGAAGCACACCGCCGTCTTCCATCCGGGCGATCGCATCGCTCAATTGGTGATTCAGCGGTATGTTGAGGCTCGGTTCATCCCGGCCGAGACACTGCCCGGATCCGATCGCGCCGAACGCGGGTTCGGTTCGACGGGAGTGGCGTCCTGACCGGATTAGGCCGGTTGAATGACTAAGGTGATGACGGCAACAACGGTTGTGGAACCAATGATGGCGAACAGGTGAATGCACAAGGCTCCGGTTCGCGGCTACAATGAACTTCATGACGAGGGAGGTGACTGGCATGGCAGAGATTGATGGCGAGCAGTACGCCGCCCGTAAGTTGGGTTGTGAGATCAGTGCCGATCCGCTCAATCCGCTGGATCCAATCAAGAAGGTGTGCAAGTCCCATCACCCCGATGAGGATTTGTCCATTCTTGACCGTGCCTACCGGCGTGCCGTCATCCAGCACTCCGCCCAGCGCCGCAAGTCTGGCGAGCCGTACATCATCCACCCGCTGGCCGTTTCCCAGATTCTCGCGGATCTGGGCATGGGCCCGATCGTGGTGGCAGCCGGCCTGTTGCACGACACGGTGGAAGACACCGACTATACGTTGGATCAATGCCGCGCCGAATTCGGCGACACCGTGGCCGGTCTGGTCGATGGCGTTACCAAGCTGAGTCAGCTTGAAGTGGGTGATTCCGCCCAAGCCGAAACCATTCGCAAACTCGTGGTGGCCATGAGCCGCGACGTGCGTACCTTGGTGGTCAAGCTCGCCGACCGCGTACACAACGCTCGCACCTGGCGCTATGTGAAGACCACGTCCGCCCAGAAGAAGGCGCGTGAAACCCTTGACGTGTACGCACCTTTGGCCAACCGACTCGGTATGAACGCCATCAAGACGGAGCTCGAGGAACTGAGCTTCAAGGTGCTCTACCCGAAGATCTACAACGAGATCGTGGTGCTGGTGGCTCGCCGAGCCGGCCAGCGCGATGTGTACCTGAAGCAGATTCTGGCGGAGATCAACGAGGATCTCGACGAGCAGAACATCAAGGCATACGTCACCGGACGCCCGAAGGATTACTTCTCCATCTACCAGAAGATGATCGTGCGCGGCCATGATTTCGCGAACATCTACGATTTGGTCGGTGTGCGCATCATCGTCGACACCATTCAGGACTGCTATGCGGCGCTTGGTGCCGTGCATGCGCGGTGGAACCCGGTTCCCGGCCGATTCAAGGACTACATCGCCATGCCGAAGCTCAACATGTACCAGTCGCTGCACACCACGGTGGTGGGCCCCGGTGGCAAGCCGGTCGAAATCCAGATTCGCACTTGGGACATGCACCGCCGCGCCGAATTCGGCATCGCCGCGCACTGGAAATACAAGGAAAACGGCCAGGCCGGCCGCGCCCTGAGCTCGCCGGACAAGTCCGATCGAAAGCGTGATGAAAACAATCAGGAGCTTTCCGAGGTCGATAACCTCAAATGGATTCAGCAGCTCGCCGACTGGACCAGCGAAACCCCTGATTCCAACGAATTCTTGGGCTCGCTCAAGGAAGACCTTGGCTCGTCCGAAGTCTACGTGTTCACGCCGAAAGGCAAAATCGTATCCCTGCCCGCTCACGCCACGCCGGTCGACTTCGCGTACGCCGTGCACACCGAAGTGGGCCACCGTACGATGGGCGCGCGCGTCAACGGTCGTTTGGTGCCGCTCGACACCACGCTCGATAATGGCGATACCGTCGAAATTCTGACGTCCAAATCCGATACAGCCGGCCCGTCACGCGATTGGCTGAGCTTCGTCAAGAGCCCGAAGGCCCGCAACAAGATTCGTCAGTGGTTCTCCAAGGAGCGTCGTACTGAAGCCATCGAGGAGGGCCGCGACGAGCTGACCCGCGCGATGCGCAAGCGCAATCTGCCGGTCAACACATTGCTTACGCCCGAAGCACTGGTGGGTGTGGCCGACGACCTTAACTTCCCGAACGCGGACGCCGTGTTCGCCGCCATTGGTGACGGACAGGTCTCCACGCAGAACGTCATCTCGCATCTGGTCAAGGATGCGGGTGCCGACGAGGTCGATGAGGAAGTCGAGCAGGAAGTCCTGCCGCTGAAGCCCATGGAACGCAAGGCCTCCAGCAGCTCCACCGGCGTGTCCGTCAAGGGCGTGGGCGATGTGTGGATCAAGCTGGCCCGTTGCTGCATGCCGGTGCCCGGTGACAATATCATCGGCTTCATCACCCGTAATCAGGGCGTATCCGTGCACCGCACCGACTGCCAGAACATGATCGATCTGAAAAACAAGCAGCCTGAGCGTGTGGTCGAAGTCGAATGGACCAGCACCAAGGGCCTGTTCATGGTCAAGATTCAGGTCGAGGCGCTGGATCGACGAAACCTGCTTTCGGACGTGACACGTGTGCTTTCCGACCATGGCGTGAACATCATTTCCGGTACGATCGCCACCGGTTCCGATCGCGTGGCCACCAGCCAGTTCAGCTTCGAAATGGCCGATCCGCAGCATCTCAACTCGTTGCTGGCAGCCGTGCGCAAGATTGATGGCGTGTTCGACGTGTACCGCATCACTGGTGCCAAGGAATCCGCCGAACCTCGACTGCGCAAGATGAAGTAGGCCGTTACCTTACTCTGGCTCCCTCTCAGAGAGGGGAGCCAAGAACACGAAAAGGTCCTGACTGGAATACCTGAACTGCGCCCCGATTGTTGGACGTGGTTTATTAAGGGTACCTGATTAGGCTGTGAGGGACATGTTCCGGAATTCCTCCGGGGTGTGTCCCTCCAGTCGTATCTGGCGGCGTTTGGTGTTCCCGTGGATGATGTACGCGTCCAGTTCGTTCTTGAACTGTTCGTATGAGGCGAACTCGCGTCCGGCGTGGAACTCGTCCTTGAGGTGGCCGAACACCTGCTCGGTCGCGGCGTTGTCGATGCAGTTGCCCTTCCTGCTCATGGACTGGCGGATGTTCAGTCCCGCGAGCCGGTCGCGCCACCACCGGTGCCGGTACTGCCAGCCCATGTCGGAGTGCGGGATCGGGTTGGCGTCTTCGGGCAGCTTCTCCTCGAGCATGGCGAGCAGGCGCCGCTGCTGGGCCATGTCGGGATGCCGGCTGACGTCCCAGGCCACGATCTCCTTGGATCCCATATCGTATACGGGAGCCGGATACGCCTTGCCGTCGGCGACCCTGAACTCGGTGACGTCCGTGCCCAGCTTCACCCACGGCCGGTCGGCCGTGAAGTCGCGGTTCAGCAGGTTCTCCGCCCTCGCGCCCGTCTCGTCCCGGTACGAGCTGTATTTCCGGTACGGGTTCGGCCTGCGTATCCGGCATTCCAGGCCCATGCGCCTCATGACCTTCAGCACGCTCTTGTGGCTCACCCGCACCCCGAACTCGTGCACGAGGCACATGCGTATCTGCCGGTGGCCGCACCCGTTGGGCGTGCGCGCGAATATCTCGGCGACCATCGGCTCGATGTCCGGCCGGGTCACGGCGGCCGGATGCGACAGAAGATGGTAATACGTGCTTTTCGCCAGTCCGGCCGCCCTGAGCAGGTGCCGGAGCCGATGTCCCAGCCCCGCCAGCATGGAGACGATCACCGTTCTGTCCCGGTTGCCGATCTCCACGCCAGCAGGGCGTCGACTTTTTCCAGGTACGCGACCCTCGCCTTGAGGTACGCGTTCTCCTCCTCAAGGAGCTGTTCCCTTGTGGGAGCCGGCCTCGGCTTGGATTTCGCGCCCCTGGGCCTGCCCTTCGGTTTCGGACGCAGCGCGTCCGGGCCGCCGGACCGGTACTCGCGGCACCAGCGCTCCAACGGGGCGGGGCCCGCGATCCTGTACTTCTCCATGACTTCGGCCTTCGTCAGCCCATGCTCCACATGGTCGCGCACCGCCGCGAGCTTCGTCTCGTAGTCGTATCTCCTGTTGCCTTCGCGTTCTCCCATGAGCGCCGCCTCCCCGCCAAACCGGTATGACAACACCCATTTTCCCGCGGTACTGACGGGCACGCCAAGCCGGCGGGCGAGAGAACGCCTCCCGGCCCCGCCCCGGATCAGGTCGGCGACGACCCGCATGAAACCGTCATCGTAATGACGCCTGCGATCCCTACACATGAGAAACCGCACCTCCGATCATCGAATCTGAATTACTTCAGTCCAACAATCGGGGTGCGGTTCAGAATCAGGACCTTTTCGTATATGTTGTCGGTCTTACTCCGCCACGTCCACGGACAGAATCACGGCCGGCTCGAGCGGGCGATCCATCGGATCGGTGTCCAGTGCTTCGAGCTTATCGACGACCTTCTTGGAGTCGTCATCGGCGACCTCACCGAAGATGGTGTGGTGACCGTCCAGCCACGGGGTCGGCACGGTGGTGATGAAGAACTGGGAGCCGTTGGTGCCATGGACCTTACCGTCCATGCCGCGACGCAGACCGGCGTTGGCCATAGCCAACAGGTACGGCTTGTCGAACTTCAGGCTCGGGTCGATCTCATCGTCGAACTCGTAGCCAGGGCCGCCGGTACCGGTGCCCAGCGGGCAACCGCCCTGAATCATGAACTGCTTGATGATACGGTGGAAGATCAGGCCGTTGTAGAACTTGCCGTGGGAAGGCTGGCCGGTGTACGGGTCCGCCCATTCCTTCTCGCCAGTGGCGAGGCCCAGGAAGTTGGCCACGGTGTTCGGAGCCTTGTCGTCGAACAGGTTGATGGTGATGCTGCCCTCAGAGGTATTCATAATGATGGTAGTCATACGTTCCATGTTCTCATTGCCCCACGTCATTGACTGGCATTGCCGCTATCGCTGCTATCGAGTCGGTGATTGTCAGCCAATGAACTTGATGCCGGTTTCGCTGCCGCTACCGGTTGAGGAGCCGCTCGAACCGCTATTACCGGAGTTTGAACTGGATGATCCGCCCGTGGAGCTGGAAGAGGAATCGGAGCCATTGGTTGATCCTGAACCCGATCCGGTTGAGCTGTTGCCGGAACCGGTGGAACCGCCAGTCGTGCCCGAATTAGTGGAGGAATCGGTGCCGGTCGAACCATCGGTGGATCCATTGGTGTTGGAATCGGTTGAGGAGTCGGTGCCGGTTGAGCCGGACGTGCTTGAATCGGTGCCGTCGTTGGACGAGCCGGATGTGGAGTCCTTGGTGTTGGAATCATTCGAACCGTCGGTAATGCCCGGCTGCGGCAGTCCGTTATTCTGATTGGACGTGTCGGTCTGCGTTTTGGTGTCGGTTTGCGTGGGCGTGGTGGACGGAGTGATGATATGGTCCGTGCCACGGCCCTGCGTGACCAGCATGACGATGCCGGCGGTTACTGCCACGGCGAGCAGGCCGGATACCAGCGTGACGATAATGGCGGTGCGCTTCGAATTATGGGAGCGGGCCTTGCGCAGTTCATTGACCGAATAGGTTCGTCCGTTCGCTCGATTGGACACGACTTCGCGCGGCTTGCGCGCGGTGGAAACGGTATTGACCATGCCGGTCATCGTCGTATCGGACTCGGATTCGGCTGCCTTATCGGACTTATTATCCGTAGTGTCATCGTCATTGCCGGAAGACGAGGCCGACTGTAGTTTCTCACCGGAGGCGGTGAGTATGTTTTGATAGATTTTGGTGGCCACCGCGGAGACGATGTAGCTGGCTGCCGCGCCGATTACCGAGCCGGCGATACCGATTTTCGATGCCAGTAAGAATGAGGTGACGGCGGCAAGGGTGCCCGCCACGATGGATGAGAGGGAAAGACCTTCGAAAAACTTCTTCACAAGACACGACCGTAAAGTGTCGGGCTGGAAGGTTGCTTAAGGCTCGGTGATACCGAGAGGATGCCTACACGAGACCTTCAAAACCTAGCCAGCGGAATGTGGAATGACTCAAAAATATGGTGCCGATGAGCAGTGGGAATCAGCGCAAAGTGGCGCAAAGTAGCGCAAAGAACAACCGAAATTGGTTCGCTTGGAGCGAAAACGACGTTCAGCAGAACGTCATGCAGCCCAAGCGAAGCTGCCGTTGCCGGCACCCAACTCGAAATGCAGTTTGGCGATGCCAAGTCCGATTTCCGATTGCACGCCTTCAAGAGCCTCGGCCTTCACCGTAACGGTTCAGGGCAATGGAGAACCCATGATCATCCATGGCCGAAACTGAATCGTCAGTTCCGGTGCAGCGACTGTTTGGTCGGCTTGATTACCGACATCAGCACGGCGACGAAGATCAGCGCAAAGCCCACCAGTGAACTCCACATGATTGTCTCGCCCCAGAACAGCGCGGAGAACGTGACAGCGAACAGACTTTCCGTACACATGATGATTGACGCCTGCGAGGCAGGCACGTGAGCCAGACCGATGTTCTGCATGATCTGGGCACTCATCGTGGCGCCGAGGAACAGATAGAGCACGCTGGCCACTACTGAGGGTGCCAGCCAGCTGGCGTTCGGCATGGGTTCGGTGAACAACGCGCCGATGATGAACAATACGCCGGCAACGCCGAACTGCACAAAAGTGACGGCGATAGGGTCGAAGCGTTTGGTGTAGACACCAAGGCAGGTCAGATTGAACGAGAAGATGACCGCGGTGGCGATGGTCAGCCAGTCGCCGGCACTCAGCGACAGCGAACCGCCCGGCTTCAGCGAGACGAAGCCGACGCCGATCAGACAGATCACGCCGGCGACAAGATTGATGGCCTTCGGACGGGTTTTTGAAATAATCCACGTGGCGAACGGGGTGAGTACGCAGTAGGCGGCCGTCAGGAACGCGCTGCGGCCCGGTTCAATGGTCTGCAGGCCGATGGTCTGGGTGACCATCGTGCCCCAGTAGGTCAGGCCCACCACGAGCGCCGGCACAATGATTTTCGGCGTCAGATACGGCACGATGTGCTTATGGAACAAGGCCAGCATGCACAGGCAGGCGCCGATCATGCGCAGACCCATCAGCCATTGGGGCGGAATCGCCTCCATGGCGAATTTGGCGAGCAGATAGCTGCCACCCCATAATGCAGCGCAGCCCAGCAACATGAGTCGGGCGAGATTCGGGGGAAAGTTGCGGGACCAGCGGCTGCGCAGCTTGTTGAAACGTTCGATCAAACCCATGGTGCACCTCAGGACAGTTAGGAAAACTTGTGGCTCTCTCGGCTCACAGATTACGGGAACTACCGGCCAAAATCGACCGGTCGATGGGCGTCGGGTGTGTGACAGGTGTGTGGCTGGTGTGCGACCGGGGCATGGCATCGCCAAGCAGGTAAAAACCGGATGAAAGCTGTGCGAAGGTGAGGTTACTCACAGCGAACATCCGGGCTAGTCGCGTTCGAAACCGGTACTCTGGAAAGAGTAAGGATACGTTATCCGTAGCAATCATGAAAGGATTCGACATGGCAGTCATTACTCCGGAAATCAAGGAATTCATCAAGAACAACCTTGGCTGGATCACCACCGTCTCCAAGGACGGCGAACTGGATCTCGGCCCGAAGATGTCCCTGTTCGTGCTGGACGACACGCACATCGCCTACCACGAGCGCACCGCCGGCCAGCACTATGAGAACCTCAAGAACGGTTCCCCGCTGGTCATCGCTTTCGCCAACCTCGAGAAGAAGCAGGGCTACCGCTTCCGCGGCAACGTGGTGCTGCACGTTGACGACGACATCTACAACGAGCAGGTGAAGGTCGCCGAGGAAAAGGGCACCAAGAAGCCGGCCGTGATTCCGGTTCTCGAAGTCACCGAGATCCAGGACCTTGCCTCCGGTCCGACCGCCGGCAAGACCATCGCCAAGGACTGATTAGCTGACGTATTGGTGGCTTCCTCGTCAGAGGGAGCCATTTTTTCGCTTTTTAGTGCGCAGTACTAGGTGACGGCCTTGGGCGTCGGTGGTGGCGAAGAGGTAGGTGTTGCCGCCGTCCTTGAGTTTGAGTTTTTTGCGTAGCTGGGCCACGGTTAGGGGGAAATTGCGTACGGCGATGTTGGCGTGCGTGAGGCCGGCCAATAGTTGCTTCAGTTCTTTCTTGTTCATGGTGGCGATGGATTCGATGGCGAATGACCTGCCTGGAAAATCGGCAATAGGTTCGGCCGCCACGAACAGGTGGCTATTCGGGCTGATGTGATGCACGGCGAAGCGCTGTTCGAGAACATCAAAGCATCCGGCCTTCATGATTGAGGCGTTGGGCTCGTAAAGGTACTTCCAATGCGAGGAATCGAAGTCGTTCGCGCTTTCCTCAGACGGGGAGTCTTCGGTATTGCAAGTATTGCGTGCAGCCAAGGCAGAATCGCTGATAGTGGTGTGATTGTCGCTGTTATCGCCGGCCTTGTACGACAGCACCTGCTCGTCATTAGCACATACCACGAGCGGTGAGACGCAACGGCCGCGCCCCAACACCAGCAACAATTCCTTGCACTCATTCCCGGTGGAGACGATATGCACCTCATGTACCGCGCCGGCGAAATCGGCGACGGTCTTATGCCAGTCGAGCATGGGGGAGAGCTTGACCATGACCGTCGGTGCCTTGGCCAGCAGCATATCCTTCAGGGTCAGCACATCCGGCGTGCAATCGGCAATCGCGTAGGTACGCGAGCCATGATCGTCACGGCGGGCCGGATCGAGGAAGATCATGGAGACTCGGCCAAGCGTGTCAAGCACTGCTGTTGAATCATCATTGATGACTTCGGCGTGGTCAAGGCCGAGTATCGGGAAATTATGGCGAGCGATATCACATAAAATGGATTGTTGTTCCACATATGTGGCACGATTGAACACTCGGGACATGTAAGAAAAGTCGACGCCGAACCCGCCGGTCAGATCGACTAGGGATGCCGGGGAGTCGTCGTCGACTGCCTCTTCGGCCAACAATCGCTGTGCCAGCCGAGCCTTGTACTGTGCGGTGAACTGGCTGGAACATTGTTCCATTGGGACTTGCGGCGGGAAAATCAGCCCATCATGGGACGCCCAGTCAGGTAGCTTGAGTGAAGCGCGCTGCCAGCCGGCAATTTGCTCCAGCGCGAACGGCACATCCACGTCGCCATCATGCTTGGCGTGCAAGGCCACATCACGCACATCTTCACGGCGGTGTTTGGCGATGAACGCCCAAGTCGACTCAGAAATCTCCATGCCGCCATTCTAGGGGTTGTGCTGAGATGAGTATGGCAAACCGCAAGAGAACGAGGTGGCGAAAACCGATGATCGATGAAGTGATGATGCTGCGTCATGGCCGTACGCAATACAATCTCGAACATCGCTTGCAAGGCCAGATCGATGTGCCGCTCGACATCGTAGGCCAATGGCAGGTTGACCAGACCGGATTCGCGCTCGCTTCACGGTATTACTGGGCCAAGGTGAACCGACTTGCCGAGCATCCCGAAGCCATCGCCCAGCCCGGTCCTGACGCCGCCGAACGCACTGATACGCGCCAGTTCGAGGAGGCTCCTGCCGCCGGCCGGCGCATGGTGGTGATGACCTCCGATCTGTTCCGTGCCCAACAGACCGCACACGCCTTCGCCGATATTTTGGGATTGCCAGTCACCTGTGACCAACGACTGCGTGAACGCAGCTTCGGCGAGTGGGAAGGCATGACCCGCGCCGAAATCAAAGCCGTGGCAGCCGACGACTACGCCTCTTGGAAACAGCACACTGGGGGCGAAACCAAGCATGGTGTGGAAAGCCGTGCCGCCGTGGGCCAGCGAGGTGCCGATGCCGTGCGCGCACTGGTCATCGACTCCGCCTATTCAGACAGCACGCCCACCACGCTGATGCTCGTCACCCATGGCTCATGGATTACCGCCACCATCTCCAACCTGCTCGAACTCGACCCGGACGGCATGAACGCACTCGGCGGCATGCGCAACGCCTGTTGGTGCCGGCTCAAAGTGCGCCACAGCGTCAACGGCACCCCCACCGAACAGCCACTGTGGGAGTTGGAGGAATACAACAAGGCTCCCGCCATTGCCGACAGCGCCGACTGGGAGAACGGGCCGACCGATCTGCGAGGACCGCACATGCCAAGTTGGCAGCCAATCGTCTGGTGATGGTCGCTATGCGAAACCCCGCTCGCAAATTCGAACGGTGGGTCTAGACTAATCTCGGTTTGGAACCGTACAGCGATAGAACAGTAAGAAAGCGCGGAAGGCGGGTGAGACGACATGCTGAGAATCTTCAGCTCAATCAATGGCCAAGTGGAGCAGATCGAGAAACCGGAAAACGGCTCCTGGTTATGTTTG
>OLXN01001003.1_pt1 | contig 19363 bp, 16 predicted proteins | sample 1674021 | NCBI WGS metagenome assembly OLXN01 (sample SAMEA103958137, study PRJEB25191) | human gut metagenome | biome: human-associated habitat [ENVO:00009003]; feature: intestine environment [ENVO:2100002]; material: feces | place: Germany | collected 2013/2015
GGCCGATCTCGCTGCTGAAAAAGCCGATGCCCTGATTCCATGCCAGCAGCTCGAACACATCGTCCAGCGCGGCGCTCTCCACACCGTGGATATATGCCTTTACCAGCTCCCGCGCCGCCTGTCTCATCCGGCCCGCACCGACAGCGTTGGTCAGGGACAGCAGCAGCCGCGTTTCGTAGGGCAGTACGCGCTTCTCGCTCTGCCATGTGGTCTCCCAAAAATCCACGGCGATCTGCCCCAGCTTTTCGTCGATCATGGGATAGTTCAAAAGAGCCAGCGGCTTGAAGGGGGCGGAGCTGTCGCCTTCCTTCTTCTCCACACGGCAGAACCAGACATGGAACTCCGCCTCACCCCGCTGCTCGGTGTGGTGCTCGTAGCCCAAGCCCTCCATGACAGCGTACAGCGGATGCGGCTCAAAGGTCTGGACGATGTGTAACCCTTCGCCCACCTCCAACGCCTCAGCTCGTTTCTTCAGCCCTTCAAAAAAGCTGCCCTGTATATGGCGCACATCCATGGTCTGAAACCCCTGTGCCTTATTCTTCCAGTTTTCGTAGCTCATGCGGTTATTCTCCTTTCCTCACTCGATAAAACCAGATGCGATATTCGCTGCCGCTCACCTTCTCCGTGTGATGCTCAAAGCCCATAAGGGCCAGCACCGGGTACAGGGGGACAGGCTCGAAGGTCTGGATGATATGCAGTCCTTCGCCATTTTTCAGCGCGGCAGCCTTTGCCTTCAATGCGGGGAAGAAGTCCATCTTTTTGCCCCGCACGTCCATCACTTCAAATGTGCCGATTTTGTCCTTCCAATTTTCATAGCTCATCGTTTTTACTCCTTTTGCAGAAAGCTCACGCCTCCTCGAAGCTGTCCTTACCCACGCCGCACAGGGGGCATTCAAAATCCTCCGGTACCTCGCTCCAGGGCGTTCCCGGCGCGATGCCTCCCTCGGGATACCCCACGCTCCCGTCGTACTCCCAACCGCAAACGGTGCATACATACTTCATCGTGCTTCTTCCTTTCTTTTTCTAATGATTTTGTTATTCTTCCACCAGTCGGCCGTCCACCGTCACGGTGACCACCTGCCACGGAATGAATTTTCCGCTCTGCTGGAGTGCCTTTTTCGCCGCCAGCTCCAGCCCGCCGCAGCAGGGTACCTCCATCCGCACGACGGTGACGCTCTTGATGTCGTTATTCCGGATGATCTCCGTCAGCTTTTCGGCATAGTCCACGCTGTCCAGCTTGGGACAGCCCACCAGCGTGATATGTCCCTTGATGAACCGCTCGTGGAAGGCGGCGTAGGCGTAGGCGGTGCAGTCGGCGGCGATGAGCAGCCGTGCGCCGTCAAAATACGGGGCGTTCACCGGCACCAGCTTGATCTGCACCGGCCACTGGGACAGACGGCTTGCCTGCTCAGCGTGGGGTGCTTCCACGGCGGGCGCGGCCTCCCGCTGAATGTTCCGGGACTGGCTGCCGGGGCAGCCGCAGGGCAGCGTCATGCCCTGCTCCCGCATTTTCCGCTGCTTGTTCTCCATGACGGCTTTTTCATCGTAGGCGGCGGCCTCCCGCTCCACAAAGGTGATCGCCCCGGTGGGACAGGTGGGCAGGCAGTCGCCCAAGCCGTCGCAGTAATCGTCCCGCATCAGCTGCGCCTTGCCGTCCACCATGGCGATGGCACCCTCGTGACACGCCTCGGCGCAGGCACCGCAGCCGTTGCACTTGTCCCTGTCGATCTCAATGATTCTCCGTACCATATTTTTGTCCTCCTTACGGTTCTTCTTGACTTTGTGGCTTCATTTTACTATCATAATTTATGAAAGTCTGTTGGCACGCCAACGAAAAGGAGGAAAATATGCGGATCAATTTGGGGAACACCCCGCTTTTTCGCGGAATGACGGTGCCGGACATCGAGGAAATGCTGTGCTGCCTGCGCGCCGCAGAGCGCACCTATAAAAAGGGCGCGGTCATCCTGCCGGAGGGGATGCCCACGGAGCAGTTGGGCGTGGTGCTGTCAGGCCGGGTCATCATCGAGATGGGGGACGTATGGGGCAACAACAGCGTTCTCAGCAGCGTGGGCGCAGGCGGCATCTTTGCGGAGGCGTATGCCTGCGCGCCGGGTGAGCCGCTGATGGTCAACGTCACCGCCGCCGAGGACACGGAGGTGCTGCTATTGCACATCGGGCAGGTGCTGGAGCCCTGCGCCAAGGTGTGTCCCCGCCATCTCCGGCTGCTGCGGAACCTGCTGACACTCTCCGCCGGAAAGAATTTGCAGCTCTCCCGCCGGGTGCTGCACACCTCGCCCAAGTCCATCCGCAAGCGGCTGCTGTCCTATTTCTCGGAGTGCATCAAGCGCACCGGCAGCTATGAATTCGACATCCCCTACAACCGCCAGCAGCTGGCGGACTACCTGAACGTGGAGCGCAGCGCGCTGAGCAACGAGCTGTCCCTCATGCAGCGGGACGGGCTGATCCGGTATGAGAAAAACCACTTTGCCGTGACGGAGCAGCTGGGGTAGCGGTGAATAAAACAGGGAAGCGTGCAGCGTGGTAGGATGGTTCGCTTTTGTCGGCGTGTGCGCTATAAGTGTGCTGCGAACCGGCTTTTTGAGAGTTGTCGACCTTTCAACGAAAAAATTTGGCTTAATTAGGCAAATAATACTCTGATGTACCAAAAAACGGCATAAATTTCCCTGCGACTATAAGTATATAGGCGGTTGCACATTTAGGATATTAAAACATGAGCAAAATGCACATACAATACAAGTTAAGAACACTTCATCTGCAGGAGACTTGTTTGTATGATAGACTACGCATTTATAGGCGCACGGCTCAAGGAAGCGCGCATACGGAAAAACATGACGCAGGAGCAGCTGGCTGCGATGACTGATGTGGGGTCTACACATATCAGCCATATTGAAACCGGCATGACGATTCCCAGCACAAAGCTGCTTGTGCAAATGATGAATATTCTGGACTGTGATCCCGCCGAGGTGCTGTGCATGGAAATGCGCAGTGCGCGGCCTGTCCTGAACAGTTGGCTTTCTGATCTGGCCGCAGATTGTAACGAGGATGAAATAAAAATCATCACGGATACTGTCACGGCATTGAAGGCAAGCCTGCACCGTAACTGAAGCGAAGATAAATAAAGGGGATAAGCCCACTTTTGCATAACGGAAGCGAAATTACCGGGAGAAGGAGGAACAAAAAAACGCTGCAAACCCCGAAAAAGGCTTGCAGCGGTGCTTTCTGGCGTCCCAGAGAGGATTTGAACCTCCGACCCCACGCTTAGGAGTTACAACATTCGCGCCGTACCGTGTAGTACGCCGTGCTTCAAAATGTCCGCAAACCCGCATGAATACAGGATTTTTTATCGAACTGCCTGTTGCAGGGTATTCGGCAGTATTGCCTGATATTGGCAAATTTGGTGCCAAAATCGGGGCTGCTATTAGACAAATATTAGACAGAATCGTGGCCGATGACCGCCGATTCAAAGGCGCTTTGGAACAATTTAACTCTGAAATTTGACAACAAGCAAGAGGAAACCGGCGAGAGCTGGTTTCCTCTTGTGATATATATCTTATTTGAAAAGAATTCAAGAAAATGCAAATCAACGTGTGAGTGGAAACAGGTTGTCCGTATCAGGCACGATATGTTATAATTGGGGTACTACCAATTCTGAAGGAGAGCGCCTATGACAGAAGTTGATCGTGACATTGGATTAGTCCTGCTGAAGCGCCTGTGGAAACAGAACTTGATCACGGAAGCAGTCTACGTTGCAGCTTGCAATTCCAAGTATTTTGACAGAAAGAATTTTACTCCGGTGGCAGAGTCTTTTAGGGCTGAAATTGAGAAAAGCGATGAAGCCGCTGATGACGCAATCAAGTAAAAACGCAAATAGAAACTGAGAAAGAGACGGTGTGAACCGTCTCTTTTTCTATATTAAAATATAAGGGAGGAGGAACGCCCATGGCTGTATTCAGGGTGGAGAAAACGCGGAACTATACCGTCATGTCAAATTACCATCTGCGGGACAAGTCCCTGTCGCTGAAGGCAAAGGGCCTGTTGTCCCTGATGCTGTCGCTGCCGGAGGATTGGGACTACACCACCAAGGGACTGGCGCGCATCTGTAAGGATGGCGTGGACAGCATCTGTGCCACGGTGCGGGAACTGGAGGGCGCGGGGTACATCGTGCGGGAGCGGGAACGCCACGCGGACGGTACGCTGGGCGGCATCGAATATACCATTCTGGAGCAGCCCAGAGAGCCGGAGCCACCTAAACGGGAAAATCCCGTTCAGGCGGAAAATACCGGCGACGCACCTAAACGGGCTTTTCCAGAACAGGTAAAACCTGTCTTGGAAAAACCTGAACAGGAAAATCCCGCGCAATTAAATATACAAGAACAAAGTAAAGAAATACTAAGTACGGATTCTACTAAGTCCTTCCCTTCCTTTCCTCATAAGGGCAAGCCTATACAGGAGAGCGGAATGGAGCGACGGGAGACATACCGAGAGCGGATCATGACCAATGTGGACTACGATTATCTCGTCGGTTACACAGAGGTAGATCGCGCACGGTTGGACGAGCTGGTGGGGCTGATGCTGGATACCGTGTGCTCCACCAAGTCTACCATCCGCGTGGCGGGCGAGGAACTGCCAGCGGAGGTAGTGCGTTCAAGGCTGCTGAAGCTGACCGGCGCGCATCTGCTGTATGTACTGGATCGGATCAGGGAAAATACTACTGACGTGCGCCATGTGAAGCCATATCTGCTGACCGCGCTGTATAACGCGCCGTTGACCATGGATAACCACTACGCACTGATGGTGGGCCACGACCTCAGCGGCGGAAGCGGGTAGAGAAGTAGCTGTCCGGCACAAATTGCCGAACAGCTATTTTCGTAATGATTTGGTTTGGATGAGCGTCAAATGCAGAAGGCTGCGTACAGAGGGACAGATTTCAGGCCATCCTTTTCCCCGAAGTTCTTAAGGGACAGGCGTATCGCACAGGAGGGATGATAGGTGCCGATGAACAGATTGAGACTGCGGGAACGGACGTGTTCGCCCTTCTTGACCTCAATGGCCATGACTTGATTTCCACTTTGCAGAACGAAATCCAGTTCGGCGGTGTTGTTGCTTTCCCAATAGTAGAGGTCATGCCCGTTTGCGGCCAACTGCTGCGCCACATAGTTTTCCGTGACAGCGCCCATGAAAGTGTTCCCCTCGCCGGATAAAACGGTCTGCTGGGAAAGCCCGGACTTTGCGGTCAAAAGGCCCACGTCTCCCATGTATAGCTTAAAAGCCGACAAGTCCGCATATACAGAAATGGGTTCAAATGCCTGACTGATGCGCTGACATTTCAGCACGACCCCCGCCAGATACAGCCATTCGATGGATGCACCGAACAGGGAGGCGCTGCCGCCTTTCTGTACGACCTTGTACTGGAACTTGCGGTTGTCCTTTGCCAACTGCGCCGGAATGGAATTGTAACAGGCGCGGATCTTCACGCTGTCGGCATTACTGGCGTACTTGGCCATATCCGCGATGTAGTTGTCCAGTATTTCATTCTGCACCAGGGAGACATCCAAAAAGCTGCCGCTTCTGAGGAAGGCATTGATGCTGGCGGGCATACCGCCGATCAGCAGGTACTCACGATACAGCTCAGTCGCCTCCGCATGGAGCGCGTCAGGCAGGGCGGTCATCGTTTCAAAGGCGGAACGTATTTCAGAAGCAAGGAACTCCTTACCACGAGCCCATAGGTATTCCTCAAAATCCAGAGGATACATGGTGATCGTTTCGACCTTTCCCACAGGGAAAGAATAGTGCTGTCTGTTGATGGCGACACCCAATAGGCTGCCCGCCGCTGCAATGTGAAATTCCGGAGTTTCCTCACAAAAATACTTCAGTGATGTCAGCGCACGTTCACAGGACTGAATCTCATCAAAGAAGATAAGCGTTTCTCCTGCGATAATGCGTTCGCCGGTGGAGGCTTCCAAATAGCGCAGCAGACGCTCAGGGGCAATATTATCGTTGAAGTAGGAGGCGATGGTCAGATTCGTCTCCAGGTTGACATAGACCACGTTCTTGAATTGTTCCTCGCCGAATTTGCGAAGGATATATGTTTTGCCTACCTGTCTGGCCCCGTTGACCAATAAGGGCTGACGCTCAGAGGACTTGTTTTTCCACGCTATAAGCTGCGCTTCGACTTTGCGTTTCATGTGGATCACCTCATTGACAGTTTAGCTCTTGTAAAACGTTTAGTCAAGAAAAATATGTAGAAACGCGATTTTTTCACACTTAAAAATAGAACGACAGTAAAGTACAAGAGCCGGAGGGCTCTTTTTTTGTTGCACGAAATGGAGGTGTGCTTTTGAAAACCATCGCACTGGCAAATCAGAAGGGCGGCGTGGGGAAAACCACCACAGCCGCCAGCTTGGGTGTCGGCCTTGCCCAGCAGGGCAAGAAAGTCCTGTTGGTGGACGCCGACGCCCAGGGCAATCTCACCCAAATGCTGGGCTGGCGGCAGCCGGACGAGCTTTCCCCCACACTGTCCGACCTGATGACAAAGACCGTCAACGAGGAACCCATCGCACCCGGCGAGGGTATCCTGCACCATGCGTCCGGCGTCGATCTTGTCCCTGCCAATATTGAGTTATCGGGGCTGGAGGTAACGCTGGTGAACATCATGAGCCGTGAAACGGTGCTGCGGCAGTACTTGTCCACGGTGGCACCGGTCTATGACTACGCCATCATCGACTGTATGCCCTCGTTGGGGATGCTGACCATCAACGCACTGACAGCGGCGGACAGCGTTATCATTCCGGTGCAGGGGCAGTATCTGGCCGCCAAGGGGCTGGAACAGCTCCTACGTACCATTGCCCGCGTCAAACGGCAGATCAATCCCCACCTGGCGGTGGACGGTATTCTGCTGACCATGATGGACAGCCGTACCACGCTGGCTAAGGAAATTAGTGAGCAGTTACGCAGGAACTACGGCAGCCGGGTATTCACCAGCGAGATACCCCGTTCTATCCGCGTGGCGGAGATCAGCGTCACGGGAACCAGCATTTATGAGCATGACCCAGAGGGGAAAGCGGCACAGGCGTATGCCGCGCTGACGAAGGAGGTGTTGCAGCTTGGCCCGCAAATTAAACGGCATAGAGCTGACCCGGTACGATGACTTGTTCAAAACAGACGCAGAGCGGGAGACCGACCATCAGGAGCGGGTACAGATCGTGCCGGCGGAGCAGGTGTTCCCCTATGCGCGGCAGCCGTACTCCGTAGATCGGCCCAGCGCCGATCTGGTGCGGCTGATGGACAGTATCGAGCGCACCGGCATTGCCGAGCCGCTGATCGTCCGTCCCCGCAGCGAGGGTGGGTATGAGATCATCTCCGGCCACCGGCGCGATTATTGCGCCAAGGTGGTGGGACTGGATACCCGTCCGGTCATCGTGCGCAATTACAGTGACGAGGACGCGGACATTCTGGTGGTGGACTACAACATCAACCGGGAAAACCTGCTGCCCAGCGAGAAAGCAAAGGCGTATAAGCTGAAGCTGGATGCCATGAAACGGCAGGGAGAACGGACAGATTTAACTTCTGGCCAACTTGGCCAGAAGTTCCAAGGCCGTGCGTCTGTTGACATTTTGGCAGAGCAGGCAGACGAAAGCAGAAAGCAAATCCAACGCTATATCCGCCTGACGAATCTCATCCCGCCGTTGATGGAGGCGGTAGATACCGGAAAGCTGAAATTCGTTCCGGCAGCCGACTACATCTCCCACCTGACCGAGAAAGAACAAACCTACCTCCAGTTCCTCATGGAGCGGGACGAGGTATCGCCCTCCGTGGATCAGGCCCAGCGGCTCAAGCAGATCAGCGCGGAGGGGAAGCTGGAGAACAACATCATCGACCTCATCATGCGGGAGGAAAAGCCGCTGGAGCGGAAGGTGACGCTGCGGAACGACCGGCTGCAAAAATACTTTCCGCCCAGCTATACGCCCAAGCAGATGGAGGAGGTCATCATCAAGCTGCTGGAGGGCTGGCATCGCCGCAGACAGCAGGAGCAGGAGAGATGAGGAGGTTGGTTATGCGAAGAAATGAATTGCCCGATTTCTGCTTATCCACGCTGCCCTCTTCGGGGCAGCTCATCATTCTCAGGAAGGGTGAGTGCGGTTACTACGCCTCCGACTGGGACACCGGAAAGCGGGAAGAAAATCAGAACATCGCTCGAGAGCATAATCGGCGGCGGGGCATTTCTGACATACAGGAGGCCGCCATGAGCGCAGGTTCCATGTTCGGCTGGAACCTGCCGGGAGCAGACCCGCAGTGGTATTTGGACAACGCCAGATATGTGAACGCGACAACGGCGAAGGGGCATATCAAAGACCCTGTTATGAGTATCTACTATCCGGTGGACGATTTTCTGCTGCGATATGAGGTCTTGGGAAAAGAAAAACTATATCTGCCGGTATCGGCGCTTCCGAGGGAGCTGCTGGGCGCAAGGTCACAGTTTGTCATGCAGCCGGATCTGGTCTGCGGTGTACCTGCCATGCCGGTGAAGGCGCAGCAGGCTCAGAACGGCAGCTACACCATGGAACTGGAAAGCGGCAGCTATGTTATTGGTGAGATCATCAACGCAGACTATAAGATCACGGCGCGGGTGCGTGTTGGGAATTCTGAGTTTGTTTTGGGCGAACACCCGAAAGCGCCCTCCCCGTTTGTTACCTGGCAGCGCAACTGCAAGAATGATGGAGATGGGCCGCCCAACTTCTTCTGGGGACATTACGGAGCAGACCGTGCGGCGATGATCGAGGACTTCTGTGAACGGGCAGGCAGCGAGTATCAGGAGCAAAAGGAGCGGCGGGTACAACGGGAGCAAAGCCGTACTGCGCTGAAAAAGGAACGGGGTGAAGAAAGATGACAGACCGTGAGCCGGTAAATATCATGGGCGTTATCGCCTTTCCGGAGCCGGATAAGAGCAAACGCCGGATTCGCTTTATTGATGCGGAGTACAATACGCTGTTCTATATTCCAGATGGCGCCAGCATCGTCATAACGAGGATGGATGGCAGCAGCGTGATACGGTCCTGCACCTATATCGACGACTACCATACGCTGATCGGCAGCGAGGTCTATCATATTTGTCAGTTTGCAGAGATGGCGCAGCGGACAGGCACGGTGTATGAGCCGCTTGATCCAAAGCAATTGCCTGCGGACGCGGGCTGCTATGAGATATATCAGATCGACAACGTGGGCAAGGTGGACTACGCCTTTATGCGCTATGAGCGTGCCAAGGGAAAACTGCGTGCTGCCCATTACCGCAAAGCCTTTGCCGGGGTGTTGGCCCCCAACATGACGCTGGATAAGCTATACCGAAAGCACAGTGCGGACACACGGCCTTTCTACCGACAAATGCGCTCTCTATCTGAGAGCGATGTGATCGTGGTCAAGCGCGGCAGCAAGAGAAATGCTTACTATGTGGATGCTGTGGGCTTTCAGGAAGTGCCGAACTTTTTGAAGGGACTGCAAAGACTGAAAGAACGGGGCGAAGCACGGTAGTTGAAAAACAATACGTCCAACCGCATGGAGAATAAGTCCAAAACGATGTGTGTTTTGGACTTATTAAGAGTATAGGATCATTTCAGGAGGCAATGCTTTGGCAAGTAAATTTCAATTTATCACGGAGTTATATAGCCGCACACTGACAAGACTGACCGGCGACTATGAGAACTGGACGGGCTTTTTGCGCTCAGCCTGCTATAACTATAAATGTCCGTTCGACGAGCAAGTCCTGATCTATGCCCAGCGGCCTGACGCCACGGCGGTGCTGGAGCTGGAAAAGTGGAATCGGCAGTTTGGCCGGTGGGTCAATGCCGGAGCTACCGGCATTGCTGTCATGGACGAAGCCCACGGCAAAGGGCGTCTGAAGCACTACTTTGACATCACGGACACCCATGCCACACGCATCTCGCGGCCCGTTCCCATCTGGTCGATGGAACCGGCCTACACGGAGCCGGTCATCGAGACGCTGGAGGCCACCTTTGGTACACTGGCCGAAAAGGATAATTTGCCGGAAGCCATACTGTCTGCCAGCCGCAACGCCGTGGCGGATAATATGCAGGACTATCTGCGGGATCTGCTGGATTGTCGCGGCGGCAGTATGCTGGAGGAGCTGGACGCACTGAATGTAGAGGTCACATACAGGCGGGCGCTGGAGAGCAGCGTTGCCTATATGCTGCTGACCCGGCTTTCTCTGCCTGCCGCAGCCTACATACTGCCGGAGGATTTTGAGGACATTTATTCCTTCGACACACCCACGACGATCAATGCACTGGGTATCGCCACCAGCGATATTGCGGAGATGGGTCTGCGGGAGATCAGCCGGACGGTGATGCAGGCGCGGCGGGAGCAAAATTTTGCAAAGGATGCACAAATCGGCTATGATGCTGTCAAAGAGCAAAATAACGCCGAGAAAGAAAGGAGCGCAGAACATGGAAGTGACCTACAGAGTGCAGGAGGGCTTTCGCCTGCCGAACCTGCTGCTGCCCCAAGAGCCGGAGACGCACCTGGGCAAGTACGCGGAGCTGCGGAGGCAGTACATCAAGAAGCACCGCAGGGTGCTGTATACGAATCTCAAGACCAGCGGTCAGTTGGCGGCACATCTGGCGGAGATCGAGACGACGGCGGAGAAGATGGTGACGCGGCTGGTGGCGCAGATGGCGCAGAACGAGGGCGTGACGGAGGAACTGAAAGCCGCCGATCCCCAGCGTTGGATGGGGCTGATGAACAACCTGAAGCACAGCGCGGAGGAAGCGGTGCTGAACGACCTGATCTACAGCTGAATAGTGCAGACGAAAACGCCGGGAGCGCAGAGCTTCCGGCGTTTTTGGATGAACACCTCATTGAAGCGATACTGTTGGACGATGGCGGGCGCAAGCATACGCGGCAGGAGATTTTTGCGTTTTTTCAGACCAATAGGGATATTGCGACACGCACGGAATTTCTGAAAAACAGCTACAACGATATATGGGTGGAGGTGCTGGCCGGTGCGGACAAAATCCGGGTGGGCTACCACGCCGAAGAAGACGGACTCTTGATGTGGGAGGGCAGCTATCTCTCCCGCACAGCGGAGTCCGTTTTTTCATGGGGCGTGGTCACGGAAATGACCGAGGGCCTTATCGAGCGCGGCGCGTATAAGATCAAGCTGGGCTTGCAGAACGCGCCGGTGATGGCGGAGCAAATGTCCCTCTTCGGCATGGGCGGCGGCACGGCGGTCTATGAAGTGCCGGAGACGCAGCGAACGGGTGAGCTGTTTCCCACCCGCACGGTGCCGCAGGCGGTTATCGACCAGACGCTGTATACGGCGGGCAACAGCCGCGGCAGCGCGGAGCGGATCGCGGTGTTCTATATGCGCCAGCGTCCGGAAGCGGAATGTATTGCTTTCCTGCGTCGTGAGTTTGGCGCGGAGAACGGGCGCGGCATTGAATATGAGGGCAAGAAATATGCCGTGTGGTTCATGGAGGACGGTATCCATTTGGCGCAAGGGGATAGCGTTCGTACCGGCCACTGCCGCACCACGGTGACGTGGGAGCAGGTGTCGGCGCGGATACTGGAGTTGCTGGAGGCGGGAACGTATCTTTCGGCGGCAGAGCTGGAGCAGGCGCAGGACAAGGTGCTGCTTGAGATGGGTGACGCTCTGCTGATGACCGCCCGCGATTTGACCCAAGAGAGCCGCGCACAGGGCCTGTTCCCTCAGACGCTGGCCATCCACGACCAGCGCAAGGGCTACCCGGAGCTGGACGAGGATATGGTGGCCTTTGCCAAGAGCGAGGGCGGCCTTGCGGCTTTGGCTGAGGAATACCACGCCTTTCTGAACGCCTATGAGCAGGATCGCAGCATCATGCGTTTTCGACTGTCTGAGTATAGTACACACCGGATCGGCGTGGTGCTGGACGGAATTGACCTGCCGGAGCGCAGCTTTACCGCGCAGCCGGATTTCCTGCGCCGGTGCAAAATGTTCATCACACAGGATGAGATAGACCAGTTCTTCTTGGCGGAGTCTGTGGACAGCCGCTTGGACGTGTATGCTTTCTTCTGTCATCCTCACACGAAGGAGGAGCAGCAGAAATTCATCAAAAGCCGTTTTGGTGAGTACAGCGGCGGCGGACGCGATGGATATGACTATACGAAAACCTATAAGGGACTGACCTATCAGCGGGAATATGCCGGGAAACAGTATGATGAAGTCAAGCTGAGCATTCCCAATGTGGTCAAGGAGTATGAAAGGCTCATCGCGCAGAAGCGTTTCCCCGGCGAGGATGCCATTGCCGTAATTCCGCAATATGAACGGCGGCAGTTGGCGCGGACAGTGTATTTCGGCTTTTCCGACGCGCCGGACGATGTGCCGAGACCGTACCCCAAGGGTGTGGATTACTATGACGCCGTTCCCGTCATTGAGGAGCAGTTGGCGGATAAGGCAAAAGCGGCGGAAATGCTGGAAGCCCTGACTGTCTATCTGGATGGCATGGACGAGGGCGACCGGCACTATGATTCCTGCCAGCAGGCGAAGGAGCAGCTTTCGGAATACGTTGACGGCACGTTCAGCCTGTTTAACCATCGGCACGACAGTGGATTGCGGCAAGCGGAGCGGGAAGCGACACCCATAACCCCCACCGGGGAAGTGGGGGTCACGGAGGAACCGGCACAGGAGCAAGAAATATCCCCGCTGCCGCAGGTACAGCAGAGAGAGGAGGAAGCACCGCAAGGACAGGCGGCGATGCCGCCTGTCCCTCACCTGCCGAGAAAAAAAGAGCGGCTGGAAGCCGCCGCCCCGCTGTTCGCGGGCGGCGTCAACTACCGTATCACCGACGATGCTCTGGGCGCAGCGCCGCCCAGCCAGCGCTATGCCAACAATGTGGCGGCCATCCGGCTCTTAAAGCAGTTGGAGGCGGAGAACCGTCCTGCCACGCCGGAGGAGCAGGAGGTGCTGGCCAAATATGTGGGCTGGGGTGGCCTTGCGGACTGCTTTGACCCAAGGCACAACAATTACGAGGGACTGAGAAGCCTGCTGACTGAGGAGGAATATGCCGCAGCGCGGGAATCCACGCTGACCGCCTTCTACACGCCGCCTGTGGTGATCCGCAGCATCTACGCCGCGCTGGGACAGATGGGCTTCCGGCAGGGCAACGTGCTGGAGCCTGCCTGCGGCATCGGCCACTTCCTCGGTATGCTGCCGGAGGGCATGGCGGAGAGCAAGGTCTACGGCGTGGAGCTGGATGACGTTTCAGGACGCATCGCCCGTCAGTTGTACCCACGCAGCAGCATTTCTGTGCTGGGCTATGAAAAGATGGATTTCCCCGATAACTTCTTTGACGTAGCTGTGGGCAATGTGCCTTTCGGCCAGTTCAAGGTGCGGGATCGCCGCTATGACCGGCTGAATCTGTCTATCCATGAGTATTTTTTCGCCAAGACGCTGGATAAAGTGAGGCCGGGCGGCGTGGTGGCGTTCGTTACCTCCAGCTACACCATGGACAAGCGCACCTCTAACGTGCGGAAGTACATCGCCCAGCGGGCAGAGCTGCTGGGCGCGATCCGCCTGCCCAACGATACCTTCAAGGCGGCAGCGGGTACGGAGGTGGTATCGGACATTCTGTTCCTGCAAAAGCGTGACCGCATGGTGGACATAGAGCCAGAGTGGGTGCAGTTGGGGACGAATGACGACGGTATCACCATGAACCGCTATTTCCTCGACCACCCGGATATGGTGCTGGGCGAGATGAAAATGGTATCGGGACCGTATGGCCCGGAGCCCACCTGTGTGCCGTTTCCGGAGCAGCCGCTGGACAGCCTCCTTGCCAACGCCGTGCAGAATATCCACGGTGAGATCAATGCCTACACCAGCAACAAGCTCAAGTATTTCACCCGGAACGACACCGGGGAGACTGTCCCGGCCTACTGTATGGAGCCGGAGGTGCGCTCCGCCAGCGGCGATTTGCAGTATTTCTCCACATCGTGGAGCGACCTGACGTGGAATCAGCGGTATGCCGTGACGCTGGCCATGGCCTATGGCTACGGCGGCAATTACGGCTTCAATATGCACGCGGACTGCGCGCAGCTGGCGACGCAGGCGGTGGTGTGGGAGTTCGTGTGCGGCTACCGCAGCCCGGTGTACCCTTACACGCTGTATGACACCACCTGCGCCAACCTGTTCCATTATGCGGGCGACGACGTGGCGGTGGCGTACAACATCATCATTGACCGTATTATGAACCACGGCAAGATCCCCAGCTTTGCGGTGAAGTACCGCAACCAGCTTTCGGACGCCAACGCTATTACGCTGACGTGGGACGGCAGCAAATACACCGGCACGGCCACCGACACAAACGGCGTGCTGCCGCAGTATTACTTCAGCACCAATATCAGCGGTGTGACGGTCAATCAGAGCTGGAACACGCTGACTGTCACCGCCACAAAGCACGCCGCAGCGAAGCTGAACGGTTATATCAGCAGCGACTACGGCTACTCGCTGGATGTGGAGGGCACAGAGTCCGTGCTGCTGGAGCCCAGCAACGGCAGCGGCTACCAGGCGTGTGCGGCGCTGACCTCACTGCCCGACCCCGTGTGGGCGTATATACATTTTAAGGTCAAAATCGTGGAGGAGAAGGGCAGCATCACCGTCCGCAAGTTGGATGCCACAGGCGCACCTCTTGCCGGTGCGGAGCTGCTGCTGGAGACTTCTGCGGACGGCAAGACATGGACGGAGGTGGGCAGAGTGACCACTGACAATACCGGAGTCGCCAAGTGGAGCGACCTAAAGGTTGGCGCGCAGTATCGTATTACCGAAACCAAAGCTCCCGCAGGGTATACGCTGCTGACAGAGCCGCTGTTCACAGGAACGGTGGACAGCAATAACCGAGACATTACCATCACCGCCTGTAACAATGCAGGCTTCGTGCTGCCCTTCACGGGCGGTATGGGATTTACAACCTATTTCCTGTTTGCAGCACTCGCTCTCATGGCGGGTGTTTATTTTTGCAAAAAATCAGCCCGCCGCAAAACGGCAGGCTGATGGTTCAATTCTGAAAGGCTTGTAGCTGCTGTTCACAGAACTCGCACAAAACGGGGATGTCCGCTATGGCGGTTTCCCAGATGATCTCGCGGCTCATGCTACCGTAGTTATGCGCCACAAGATTTCGCATGGCCTTGATGGGACCCCATTGGATGTGCTTTGCTGTTTCAAGCCGGTATTCGGCGGAGAGTTTTCCACTCAGCTCTCCAATCTGCAAAATACAGAAAGATACCGAACGTTGATAATCGGGGTCATTGTCAAATGTCTCAAAGGACTTCCCGTAGCGGTCTATCGTCTTTTGAATTTCAAGGCAGTAATCGCGGATATGGGCCAAGCGCTGTGCATCAGGCGGCAACATAGAGATTCACCCTTTCTTTCAGCACCGTATCACGGAAGCGTACATCGTTTTCCATCTGGGGCCGCTGCTCCAGCGAGCTTACCGTAATCAGGTCAATGCTTTTTTGGAGCGCATCTTCCAAGTCACAGTACACAGCGGAAAGCGAGAGGAGACTCTTGATGTTTGTTCCCGAGGTGTCGATCAAAAGGTCTATGTCACTGGATTCGGTCGCCGTGCCACGGGCATAGGAACCGAACAGATAAACCGCCTTCAGACCATATTTCTGCGCGACAGGCAAAATTCTCTGCGCGATTTGTTCCACGGTATAGACCATCTGCAAGCACCTCCTTCAGATTGATACCACCAGTATACCCGTAAAAAGTGAAAAACTCAACTCAAAAATTATGAACAAGGAGACAACCGAATGAAAAAGATCCATCGCGTATTGACGCTGCTGATGGCGGCGCTCATGGCCATCGGCCTGATGACTACGGCTTTTGCCGAGCCGACCATTGACACCAGCAAAAAGGCGTCCCTGAGCATCTACAAATACGACCTCACCACTGCCAGCACGGAGGGCGCGTGGGATGCTGAGTCCTACGTTTCCACCGGCCTGCATGACGACGCGGTTATCGACAAGCTGAGCAAGTACGCCATTCAGGGCGTGGAGTTCACATACCTCCGCGTGGCCGACATCGCCATGAACAATGAATTGGTGGAGAGCCAGCGTCAGGTGGGTGTGCTGTATGGCTTCGACAACAGTGATCGCAGCTCCGCCGTGCTGTCTGCCATCGGCTTGACTGCTTCCGATGCTCACAAGACTGAGGCCGATGTCAATTACTTCACCAGCGATGCTCTGAACAACAAGCTGGCCACAGCTCTCGCAGCCAACGCTACGAATGTGAAGAACGCTCTGGAAACTGCCGTGAAGAACGGTGGCGTGGCTATGACGGAAACGGATGCCGCTGGCCACACCTCTGCATCTGGCATGGAACAGGGCTTGTATCTCGTCGTAGAGACTCGCGTCCCTGAAAACGTGACCTCCACCTGCAATCCGTTCTTCGTATCCCTGCCCATGACTACCATCGACGGCGCGGCGTGGAATTACGATGTGACCGTCTACCCCAAGAATCAGACCGGCAATCCTGACCTTGAAAAGACCGTGCGTGAAGCAAAGAACTCCACCGGCAAGAACAACGGCAGCCTGACTGACATCACCGATGGGTACGCTCACACTGCCACCGCCTCCGTGGGTGACACCGTGGACTACCAGATCATCAGCACCCTGCCCACCATCACCTCCAAGGCATCGGCTCTGAGCGAGTACACCTATGTGGACACGCGGAGCAAGGGCATCCGCTACAACAAGAACGATGTGGTCATCGAGTTCTTTAAGGACGCTGGCTGCACCGACAAGATCGCCACATGGGCGGTGAACTCCGGAAAATTCACTGTGGGTTACGATGACGCCGCCAACACCATGACCATCCGCATGACCGATACCGGTCTGGCGGAGATCAACGAGGCGGCCACCGTGTATACCGACAGCGTCAAGCGCGGGTATTCCGACTGCACCATGCGGATCACCTATGCGGCAACCCTGACCTCTGACGCCAAGATGGGCGATACCGACAATCCCAACGAGGTCGAGCTGACCTGGAAGCGTACCAACACGACTTACTTTGATACCCTCAAGGATTGCTGCCATGTCTACACCTACGGCATTGACGTTCTCAAGCAGTTTTCTGACAACGGCGGCAACCTGCGGAACGTGAAGTTCCGTCTGCACAACGACACCGATGATGTATTCGTGGTTGCTGAGCAGAAGGATGGCGTGTATTATGCCAAGGGCTTTGCCGCAAAGAAAGCCGACGCCACCACTTTTGTTCCCAATGCACAGGGACACATCGTGGTCAAGGGGCTGGAGGACGATGCCTATTCCCTGACCGAAATTGCCACCGACAAGGGCTATGTGCTGCTGAGGGAGGCGGTCAAGATCGTTATCAAGACCGCTGAGAGCGGCCAGTGCGAGAAGTGCGGCGCGAAGTTGCTGACCGCCTCTGCCACCGTCAACGGCAAGGATGTCACCATGACGGATGGCAACGCCATTGTGCCCCTGACTGTGGTCAACAACCCCGGCTTCGATCTGCCCAAGACGGGCGGCTACGGCGTTTGGATGTATACGGTGGGCGGCGTTCTGCTGCTGGGCGCAGCGGCGTTTATCGTGATCCGCAGCCGCAAGCACAAGGACGAGCAGTGAAGCAGAAAAACAAAAGCGCATTTTCGGAATAAATTTTTATGAATAAGAAAATTTATTCCAGTTTCGGAATATTTAGTTGACGGATGGCATATTTCGTTCTATAATGAGAATACTTCTTTTTAGGAGGTGGCTCCCTTGGTAGAACGAAAAGAATATCTTGCTGAACTGGTCGGCTGGAAGGACGAGCAGGTCATCAAAGTTGTGACCGGCATTCGCCGCTGCGGAAAGTCCACGCTGCTGGCGCAGTATCAGGATTGGCTGAGGGTAAACGGCGTCACAGACGCGCAGATCGTATCGGTGAACTTCGAGGAACTGGAATACGAGGAACTGCTGGACTACAAAAAGCTGTACGCCTATCTGAAAGAACGCTTGGTGGCCGGGAGAACGACCTACATCTTTCTGGACGAGATCCAGAAGGTTGCGGACTTTGAAAAGGTCGTGGACAGTCTGTATGTCAAACCAGATGTGGACATCTACATCACAGGCTCCAATGCGTATATGCTCTCAGGCGATCTTGCAACGCTTTTGACAGGCCGCTATGTGGAGATTAAGATGCTCCCGCTTTCGCTGAAAGAGTTCTTGACGATCACAGAGTTGGACGCTGACCGCGGTTTTGCGGAGTACCTGCAATGCGGCGGACTGCCCTATGTTGCCAGGATGGATCGCACCACGGAAAAAGTGGAGACCTACTTAGAGGGCATCTACAACACGGTCATTGTGAAGGACATCGAAGACCGGCAAGCCCGCAAGGAGAGTGAGCCATCCAAGCGGAAGGTAACAGATATTGCGCTGCTGAAATCCATTGCAAAGTACCTCGCCAGCGTGGTGGGCAGCCCGGTTTCTGTTCGTAGCATCACAGACTATCTGATTTCTTCCGGCAGAAAGGTGTCGCCCAATACGGTGGATGATTATGTGGATGCCCTGACAGAGTCCTTTATCTTCTATCCCGCAGAGCGCTTTGACATTGTGGGCAAGCAGCTTCTGAAGATCAACAAGAAGTTCTATGTCGTAGATCTCGGTTTGCGAAATCACATTCTGCCGCGCAGAAATTTTGACCTCGGTTTTTCTCTTGAAAACGTGGTCTATTTTGAACTGCTGCGCCGGGGCTATAAGGTGATGATCGGTAAGCTGGGCAACACGGAGGTCGATTTTGTTGCAGAAAAGCAGGGTGAGTACACCTATTATCAGGTAACGGCGGATATGACGGCGCAGGAGACCTTCGAACGTGAAATGCGTCCACTGACACTGATCCGCGACAATTACGAAAAGATCATCCTGACTGCCGACCATCTGACAGTTGGCAATTACAACGGCATCCGCGTGAAAAATCTTGTGGATTGGCTGCTTGAAAAAGACAACTGAATAATCATGAACAGTCCGACTGCAAAATTGCAGTCGGACTGTTTTATGCCCGAACGTAGTAGCTATAAGAAAAATCAAAATTGAAGGGGAGGTATTTTTTGAGACATAAATGGATACTTATTTCTTTCGTGCTGTTTGCTGTGGCGGGAGTTTTGCTGGCCTATCCATTGGTCAGCACGATCATCAACAGTAAATACCACTCTGACATTGAGACCGCCTACACCGCCGCCATCGAGGACAGCAACGCTGACGAATTAGAGCAACAGCGGCAAGCAGCGCAGCAGTACAACGCCATGCTGTCCGGCGCGGCGACCATTACCGAGGGAGGGGCATCCGCCCCTCCCTTGGC